>Ga0172364_10000636_pt1 | contig 25473 bp, 22 predicted proteins | sample LakKivSesite10cm_FD_114545 | JGI IMG/M metagenome (GOLD analysis project Ga0172364, IMG submission 114545) | Sediment microbial communities from Lake Kivu, Rwanda - Sediment site 10cm | ecosystem: Environmental > Aquatic > Freshwater > Lake > Sediment | place: Rwanda: Western Province, Lake... | reverse complement strand
TGGGTCTGGACCAGGCGGCGCTGGTTCCCGTTCTGCTGGGCCTCCGGCCGGTTCTCCAGGGCCTCCTGGAGCAGGCCCTTCGACTCGGCCTGGAGCATCTCCAGGCTCTTCGCCGCCTCGGCGTCGATGTCGCCCTCGAGGACGAGGGGGCTCTCGAGGGGACGGCCGGCGATCCGGTTGTAGGCGAGGACGAGCTTGCGGATCGTGTTCTCGAAATCGAGCTTCTGGGCCTCGAGCCCGTTCACCTGGACCTTGAGAAGGGAGATGTCGAAGTCCGAGGCCAGCCCGGCCTGGTAGCGCTCCTCGAGGATGGCGACCTTCTTGTTGAGGCTCCCGAGGGTCTGGTCGACGACCTTGACGGCCTCCTGGGTGAAGAGGATGCCGTAGAACATCGGCACGACCTGGTAGGCAAGGGCCTGCTTGGTCAGGGCCACGCCGTTCTCGGCCAGGTCCTGGCCGACCCGGCTGAGCTCGACGGTCTTGCCGACGCGGCCCCAGGTGAAGACCTGCTCCGAGGCCCCGAGCCGGAGGTTGTAGTTGTTCGGCGAGGCGAACTTGAAATGGCCCAGGTTCGGGATGTCGAACTCCTGGACCAGGCTGATCCGGGTGTAGGACGAGCCGATGTTGACCTGGGGCAGGTACTGGCTCTTGGCCTCCCGGACCTTGAGCCCGGCCCCGGCCACGCCCTCGCCGGCGATCTCGACGGCGGCGCTGTTCTGGACCGCCTGGTCGATGAACTGCTGGAGGGTCATCCGGTCCTGGGCCCGGAGGACGGGGGCCGCGAGACACCCCGCGGCGAATACAGCGATGAATCCAATCCGGTGTCGACGCATGGGTACGCTCCTTGACAGATCCGTCTCAGAAGGGGAACGGGCTCCCGGCCGCTTGATCGTGCCGCTCCAGGATCCGGGCCAGGGACTCGATGGCCCGGACGAGGTCCTCGCGATCGTCCTCGGCCAGGCCCTCGAGGTAGTGCTCCAGCTTGTCCATCAGGTCGTTCTCGAAATCGCGGATGGAGGTCCGGCCCTGCGGGGTGATGCGCAGGAGCGTCACACGCCGGTCGTCGGTGGCGAAGGACCTCCGGACCTGGCCGTCCCGGACCATGCGGTCCAGGAGCTCGGACAGGGTGTTCTTCTTGATGTTCAGGACACCGGAGACCTCGGCCGCATGGCAGATCTTCCGACGCTCGAGGCATTTCAGGATGTGGTAGCGGACGACGTTCGTCTTGGCCCCGGGCCCGGTCCGTCCCGCGGAGGCGCGCATCTGATCCAGGCGGAGGACGCCGTGGAAGAAGCCCGTCAGCGTCATCAGCTGGGACGAGAAACCGGCCAGGCGGCCGAGATGATTCATGGCACGAATATATCGTAATACGAACTAAATGTCAAGCCGGCCCGGCTCATTCCCCTCGTCGGTGATCGGAGATGAGCTTGATCAGCTCTTTCCAAAGGACGATGAGAACGAAGGCGGCGCAGAAGACGAGGCCCAGCTCCCCGGCGGACACCCGCGTCAGCCGCAGCGGGGCGTTCAGGGCCGGGACCTGCGTCGCCAGGAGCAGGAAGCCGAAGGCCGCGCCGGCCCAGACGTTGATGGCCCGGTTCGTGAAGAGGCCCAGGCTCGAGAGCGGCTGCTTTTCCGACCGGGAGACGAAGGCCAGGAGCACATGGCCGATGATCCACGCGGAGAAGGCGATCGTCTGGGCCTTGACCGGCGGCACGCCCCGGCCGAGCGCATAGCCGTAGGGCACCATGACGGCCGCGAACAGGCTGATGCCGGAGACGGCGATGCGGCGCACGACCGCGGGGGAGAGGAACTTCTCCCGCGGGTCCCGGGGCGGCCGGCTGTAGATCGTCCGCTCGGCCGGCTCGGCGACAAAGCCCGCCGACGCCGCCAGGTCCATGAAGAGCTCGAGAAGGATGATCTGGACGGGCGCGAACGGGAAGGGGACGCCGGCCAGGACGGGCAGGAGGAAGGTCAAGATGAGGGCGACCTTGACGGACAGGTAATAGGCGAAGCCCTTGCGCAGGTTGTCGAAGAACTTGCGCCCTTCGAAGATAGCCCGGGCGATGGTGTTGTAGTTGTCGTCGGCCAGGACGACGTCCGCGGCCTCCTTGGCCGCGTCCGTGCCCTTGATGCCCATGGCGATGCCGATATGGGCGCCCTTGAGGGCCAGGGCGTCGTTGACCCCGTCGCCGGTGACGGCCACGATCTCCCCGTTGGCCTGGAGGGCCCGCAGCAGCCGGTACTTGTGCTCGGGCGATGTCCGGGCGAAGACCGAGATCTCCCGCACCGTTCGCCGCAGGTCCTCGTCGGACAGGGCGTCGAGCTCCGGGCCAATGACGGCCTGGCCGGCCGGGATGCCGACCTCGCGGGCCACGGCCAGCGCGGTCTGCGGATGGTCGCCCGTGACCATGACCGTCCGCACCCCGGCTTTCCGGGCCGTGCTCAGCGTCTCGGCGACGCCCCGGCGCGGCGGGTCTTCGATGGCCAGAAGGCCGAGGATGGTCGCTCCTTTTTCGAGGGCGGCCAGGTCCGGGGCGGGACGGCCGGGAGCGACGGCCTTCGAGGCGACGGCGATGACCCGACGCCCGAGCCGGGTCTCCTTCTCGAGCTCTGGCTCATAGGCCGAGGTGTCGCCTCCGGCAAGGCCGAAGATCTCCTCGGGGCTGCCGCTGAGGTAGAGCGTCGCCGCGCCGCCGCTCCTGCGCAGGACGGCTTTGGTCTTCCGGCCGTCGCCGAAGCCCCGTTCGCCGATGATCTCGCCCGCGGCGCCCACGCCCCGCCCGCGGGCCTTGTCCAGCACGGCCTTGTCGGTGGCGAAGAACGAGACCCCGGACAGGGCCGAGGCCGCGCCGGCCAGGATCTCCTTTTCCCGGTCCGGGGGATAGACGGCCACGACGGCCATGTCGTTCTCGGTCAGGGTGCCCGTCTTGTCGGTCAGGATGACCGTGGCGTTGCCGAGCACCTCCGCCGCCCGGACCTTCTTGACCAGGAAATTGTTCTTGGACAGGCGGTAGGAGCCGAGGCCGAGGATCATGGTGATGATGATCGGGCCCTCTTCCGGGATGGTGGCGAAGGCCAAGGCCAGGCCGATCAGGATCATCTCCCGCATGTTCTGCCCGCGGAGGAAGCCCAGGAGGGGGATGAGGACGCTGAAGAACAGGGCCACCCAGACGAGCTTCAGGGCCAGCTCCTTCATGGCCAGCTGGAGCGGCGTCTTCGGCGGTTTGACCGACTGGGCCAGGGCGGAGATGCGCCCGAGCCGCGAGTCGAGGCCCGTGGCCGTGACCTCAGCCAGGCCCTCGCCGGCGACGACGAGCGTTCCGGCGTAGATCTCCTCGCCGGCGGCCTTGGCGGCCGGCTGCGACTCGCCGGTCAGGGACGATTCGTCCGCCTGAAGGCTGTAGGCGGAAAGGAGCCGGGCGTCCGCGGCGACGCGCGACCCGGGCCCGACGGCCAGGACGTCGCCGGGGACAACGGCCTCGGTCTCGACCTCGGCGAAGGCGCCGTCCCGGACGACCTTGGTCCGCGGCGCGGCCAGCGTCGCCAGCGCGGCGATGGCCTTCTTGGCCCGGAACTCGTTCCAGACCTCGACCAAGGTCAGCACGGCGATGATGCTGAAGATGGTCAGGGCGTCCTCGAGCTTGCCCCAGACGCTGTAAACGACGCCCACGCCGATGAGGAGCAGGATCATCGGTTCCGTGACCTCTTCACGCGCGATGGCCAGGAACTTGACCTGGTAGGGTCGGGCCAGGCGGTTGAGCCCAAACCGGGCGAGCCGGGCCCGGGCTTCGGCCGGGGTGAGGCCGGCGGGGCGGTCTTCCTGATGGGGCGGCGTCGCGGTCGGCACCCGTTCCCTCGGTTCAGGAGCCGGTGAAGGCGCCGAGCCGGTGGGCGATGCGGACGGCCCGTCCTTTGACCTTGACCTTGAGATCGATGAAGGTCCCGGGCGGCGCGCTCGTCGACGGCGTGTAATACAAAAGGTAATAAGGATCCGAAGCCCGGAACGCCTGGGCCAGCGAGGTGGCCGGGTTCTGCCCGGCGCTCGTCCCCCCGCCCGTGGCCTCGGCCGCGGCCGAGAGGGCGCGGAAGACGTCCTCCGACTGCTCCCGCATGGCGATGCCGGCGATCCGCTCCGGCTCGCGGTTCACATAAAGGAACTGAAGATCCATGCCCGAATCCGCGAAGGCCTGCACGATCCGCTGCCGGTCGATGTCGACGGGCCGGTGGTAAAGGGCGAAGGCGCTCTGGAGCGCGGCCAGGATGTCCGGCCGGTCCTGGTTCGACATGTTGAGCCTGTCCATCGTCTGGGAATCGATCTCGGGCCGGAACTCCCGCTGGTAGACGAGGAACGCCAGCTTGCGGCCGGGCAGGGCCTTCATCCGGGTCGCGAACGCCACCAGGCGCGATTCGTCGACCGTCCGGAGGGTCTCCATCCGCGATAGGTCGTCGGCGTATTTCATGAGGTTCTGTTCGAGGCTGGTGCCGTCGTCGATCTCGCCCTCGGTGTCGCCGAGCCCGGTCCGGCCGACGCCTCCGATCTGGCGCACGGCCCGCTTCAGGTCCCGCAGGGCGCTGTTGTAGGCCGTGCCGCCTTCGAGGATGTCGCGGCGGACGATGTCGGCCAGCTCCTTGGCCAGCACCGCCGGGGGCTTGGAGGCCAGGGCCGCGCGGGCCAGCACGTAGTTGCGCATCGGCGTTTCGACCTCGAGCGTGTCGGAGGGCCGGAGCTCGGTCTCGAACAGGGCCTGGAGGGCTTCCGGGATCCGGCCGTGGTATTCGGTCATCTCGAAGAGGAGCACGATCCGGCGGCTGAGGTCGGGCAGGGGCCCCGTCTGGCCCTCCCGCCTCACGGCGAGGTCCTTGTTGACGAGAACAAGGGCCTGGGGCCTGACCTTCATGCCGGCTTCGTCGATCTCGAAGTCGGCCAGATTGAGATCGGACACGAAGCGGCCGTTGTCGAAGACCCGGACCGGGATGCTGGACAGGGGCCTCGCCGCGGGCGATTGCGGCGGCGCGGCCGCGGCGGCCGCCCCGGCCAGCAGGACGAGTCCGGCGGCGACGCGGCTCAGTCGACGGACGGTTTTTTGCCTCATAGCTGCTCCTCAGGCTCCCTCTTCAGTGTATCACAAGAGCCCCGCCCCGCGCCCCTCGCCCGGACCGGGGTCCTCAAAGATCGATCAGAGCCAGGACGTCGGCGACCATGGCCGGCTTGTCCGCCCCTTCGAGCTCGATCGTGTTTTCGACCGTGACCAGGACCTTGCGGAAGCCCCGCTTCTCGATCTTCTTCAAGACGGACCGGTTCCGGATGCGCGAGCCGGCCCGGACCGCCTGCGGGAAGCGGACCCGGTCGAGGCCGTAGTTGACGGCCATCCGGAAGCGGCCGGCGAAGACCTCGTTCGAGAAGTTGAAGAAGGGCACGAGCGAGAGCAGGAGGAAGCCATGGGCGACCGTGCCGCCGAGCGGGCTTGCCGCGGCCCGCGCCGGATCGACATGGATCCACTGACGGTCTTCGGTCGCGTCGGCGAAGGCGTCGATACGCTCCTGGGTGACGACGAACCAGTCGGAGAGACCGGCCTCGCGGCCGAGCATGGCCTTGAGCTTGCGCAGGCTCAGACGGTTGCCGAACAGGGACATGAGATCCTCTCCGGGCGGAACGGGCCCCATGATGACAGAAACGGCCGGCCCGAATCAAGCCGTCCCGCGAGGGTGTATAATCGGAGCCGTCATGAGCGCCTCCTTCCATGTCATCGCCAAGCCGACGGGGGCGCGCTGCAACCTGGCCTGTGATTACTGCTTTTTCCTCAAGAAGGAAGGCCTCTATCCGGGGAGCGATTTTCGCATGAGCGACGCGGTCATGGAGGCCTATCTTCTCCAGGCCACGGGCGGCCGGGACGCTCCCGAGGTGACGATCGCCTGGCAAGGCGGCGAGCCGACCCTCATGGGCCTCGACTTCTACCGCCGGGCCTTCGCGGTCGCGCGGGACCGCGCCCGTCCAGGGAGGCGCGTCGGCCACTCTTTCCAGACGAACGGCGTCCTCATCGATGAGGACTGGTGCCGTTTCTTCCACGACCACGGCGTCCTCGTCGGGCTGAGCCTCGACGGCCCGCGGGCGCTCCACGACGCCTATCGCCACGACAAGGCCGGCCGCTCCGTCTTCGACCGGGTCGACCGGGCGGCCCGGCTGATGCAGGCCCACGGGGTCGAGTTCAACATCCTGTGCACGGTCAACGCCGTGAACAGCCGGCGGCCGCTCGAGGTCTACCGTTATTTCCGCGACGAGCTCGGCGCCCGCTACGTCCAGTTCATCCCCATCGTCGAGCGGGCGAACGAGAGCGGCGATCAGTCCGGCGACCGGGTCACGGAGCGGACGGTCGACCCGGACCAATACGGCCGGTTCCTGATCGAGATCTTCGACGAGTGGGTGCGGCGCGACGTCGGCCGGATGTTCGTCCCGTTCTTCGACGCCGTCCTGGCCTCCTATCTGTTCGGCGTCTCGTCGCTCTGCGTACTCCGTCCCGCGTGCGGCGAAGCCCTGGCCCTGGAGCATAACGGCGACCTCTATTCCTGCGACCATTTCGTCGAGCCCGCCTACCGGCTGGGGAATATCCTCGAGACGCCGATGGCCGAGCTGGCCGCGTCGGAGCGCCAGCGGGCCTTCGGCCGGGCCAAATCGGAGACGCTGCCCGACCTCTGCCGGGGCTGCGCCTACCTCTTCACCTGCCACGGTGAATGCCCGAAGAACCGTATCCTGAAGACGCCGAGCGGCCAACAGGGCCTGAACTGGCTTTGCGCCGGGCTCAAGGCCTTCTTTTCCCACGCCGACCGGCCCATGCGGACCATGGCCGGCCTCCTCCGCCGCGGCCGGGACGCGGCCGAGATCATGAACGCATGATCCCGGCCCCGCTCGAGGGCGGCGATCAGGCCAGATCGAACCGATCGAGGTCCATCACCTTGGCCCAGGCCGCCGCGAAGTCCTGAACGAACTTGGCTTCCCCGTCCCGGCTTCCGTAGACCTCGGCCAGGGCCCGGAGCTGGGAGTTCGAGCCGAAGACGAGATCGACGCGCGTCGCGGTCCACCTGACCTCGCCCGTTTTCCGGTCGCGCCCCTCGAAGAGGTCCTGGGCGCCCGGGACGGCCGTCCATTCCGTGCCCATGTCGAGCAGGTTGACGAAGAAGTCGTTGGTGAGCGTCCCCGGCCGCCGGGTGAAGACGCCGTGCCGGGACTGTCCGAAGTTGGCGTTCAGGGTGCGCATCCCGCCGACGAGGACCGTCATCTCGGGTGCGGTCAGTGTCAGCAGCTGGGCCCGGTCGACCAAAAGCTCCTCGGCCGAGACGGCGTACGGGGCTTTCTGGTAATTGCGGAAGCCGTCCGCCTTCGGCTCGAGCACGGCGAAGGACGCCGCGTCGGTCTGCTCCGGCGTCGCGTCCGTGCGTCCGGGCGCGAAGGGAACGGTCACGTTGAAGCCAGCTGTCTTGGCGGCCTCTTCGACAGCCGCGCAGCCGCCGAGGACGATCACATCGGCCAGGGAGATCTTCTTCCCGCCGGGGGCCTTGTCGTTGAACGCCTTCCGGATCCCCTCGAGGGCTTGCAGCACGACCTGCAGCTCGGCGGGCTCGTTGGCCTCCCAGTCCTTTTGCGGGGCCAGGCGCAGGCGCGCCCCGTTCGCGCCGCCGCGCTTGTCGGAGCCGCGGAACGCGGACGCCGAGGCCCAGGCGGTCGAGACGAGCCGGGAGATCGACAGGCCCGAAGCCAGGATCTCTCCCTTGAGCCGGGCGATGTCCTTCTCGTCGACGAGCGCGTGATCGACGGCGGGCACCGGGTCCTGCCAGATCAGCTCCTCCGCCGGGACCTCCGGACCGAGATAGCGGGACCGCGGCCCCATGTCGCGGTGGGTCAGCTTGAACCAGGCCCGGGCGAAGGCGTCCGCGAATTCGTCGGGATTCGCCAGATAACGCCGGGCGATCTTTTCATAAGCCGGATCGAACTTGAGGGAGAGATCAGCCGTGGTCATCATGGGACGGTGCTTTTTCGATGGATCATGGGCATCGACGACCATGTCCTCTTTGGCCACGTCCTTAGCCAGCCAGATATAGGCCCCGGCCGGGCTTTTCGTCAGTTCCCATTCGTACTTGAAGAGCACCTTCAGATAGCCCGTGTCCCATTTGGTGGGGTTCGGCTTCCAGGCGCCTTCGATGCCGCTGCCGATCGTATGGCCGCCTTTGCCGCTGCCGAAGCTGGACTTCCAGCCGAGGCCCTGCTGTTCGATGGGAGCGGCCTCGGGCTCGGGCCCCACGTGGGTCGCGGGACCGGCGCCGTGGGCTTTGCCGAAGGTGTGGCCTCCGGCGATCAGAGCGACGGTCTCCTCGTCGTTCATGGCCATCCGCGCGAAGGTCGTCCGAACGTCCTGCGCGGATTCGGCGGGCAGGGGCTGACCGTTCGGCCCTTCCGGATTGACGTAGATCAGGCCCATCTGCACGGCGGCCAGGGGATTCTCGAGATCCCGGTCGCCGGAATACCGCTTGTCGCCGAGCCACTTGTCCTCGCTGCCCCAGTAAATGTCCTCTTCCGGCTCCCAGACGTCGACGCGCCCGCCGCCGAAGCCGAACGTCTTGAAGCCCATCGACTCGAGGGCGCAGTTGCCGGCCAGGACTTGAGCCTCTGACTTCTACCGTGTGTAGGAAGCGGCGGAAAAACGTAAAGCGCAGATAATAGTAGTAATCCGCGGAAAACGGGCTGTTCTCGGGGCGCTTTGGATTTCGACGGAGTTCGATATTGTTAGATATATTTTGATATCCCTGACATATTTTGGACCGCGAGTTCAATAATGAAGTGCAACACTTGGGGTAGTTTTTTTTACGGATGCTATCCTAAGTGCAAATGGGAAAACACTATAAGCATTTGACGGTGAGGCAGCGCGAGCGGTGATAATATCCGGGCATCGGGACGGGGGAAGTTGCCATGGAATGCCCGAAATGTCACGCCGAGAATAAGGAAGACTCACACTTCTGCGGCAACTGTGCGATGCCCCTAGGGAAACTAGGGCCTGAACAGGCTTCGCTGACTAAGACGCTGGAGACGCCCGTCCACGTCCTGAAGGCGGGAAGCCTCATCGCCGGCAAATACAGGATTCTCGAGGAGATCGGCCGGGGCGGGATGGGGATCGTCTATAAAGTCGAAGACACCCAGCTCAAACGGACCGCCGCCCTAAAGTTCCTGTCTCCCCATTCGACCGCCATTCCGTCGCGAGAGAAGCGGTTCGCCCAGGAGGCTCAGACCGCCTCGGCCCTAAACCATCCCAACATCTGCACAATCTATGAAGTCGGAGAAGCGGAAGGGAATTCCTACATCGCCATGGAATACGTGGATGGGCGTCCGCTCGACCGGATGATCCCCCCCGGCGGATTGCCGCCGGAAGATGTCCTGCGCTTCGGCAGCCAGATCGTCGAGGCCTTCGAGCACGCTCACGAGAGGGGCGTCATCCACAGGGACCTCAAGAGCGCCAACGTGGTGATAACCCCGGCCGGGCGGGTCAAGGTCCTCGACTTCGGATTGGCCAAACGCCTGATCACCGAGGAGCTCGGGGAAGCGACGCGTTCCCAATTATCGCTGACCGAGGAGGGCGTGATCGCGGGCACACTACCCTATCTGGCGCCCGAAACGCTCCAAGGGAATCCCGCCGACGCCCGGAGCGACATCTGGGCCCTGGGAGTCGTCCTCTACGAGATGGCCGCCGGAACACGGCCTTTCGAGGGACGGACGGGGTTTGAGCTGACGTCGTCGATCCTCAGAGATACGCCGGCTCCGGTACCTGCGCGAACCCCGGCGGGCCTGCGCGCCGTTATCAGGAAATGCCTCGAGAAGGGCTTGGAGAAGAGGTTCCAAACAGTGAGCGAAGTGCGCTCGGCGCTGGAGGCGGACGTCTTCGTGAAGGATCCAAGAACCTCCGGGCCGTCATCGATCATCCGGAGCCGGCAAGGCCGCTGGATTCTGGCCGGAGTCGCCCTGGTTGTCGCGGGAGCGCTGATCTTCAAGCTGGCTCCTCGGGGCGGCGAAAAGCTCGAAGGGGTGAGGGACCAGCCCGTCCTCAGCACCGGGGCGCGCCCCTCCACAATCGCCGAGGCCAACGAATATTTCGAAAGAGGGATGCATTTCCTCATGGCGCAGTTCAACCTGACGAGCGCCAGGAAAATGCTCGAGCGGGCCCTGGAGATCGACCCCCGGTTCGCGGAAGCCCGAGCATGGCATGGATTCACCTTCATCCTCGAGATCGACGGCGGCTACTCCAACGATTCAAGCTGGCTTTACAGGGCGGAGCAAGAGCTGCGCCGAGCTTTGCAGGACGATCCCGATTCGGCCCGCAGCCATTCGAGCCTCGCTGCCCTTCATTTTTACCAAGGCCGGAAAGACCTGATACCCGAAGAGGCCAAAAAGGCGCTCTCGCTCAATCCCAACGAAATCGACGCCAAGATCTGGTTGTCCAATTACTACGCAACGAATGGCGAGTATGCGCCGGCCAAAGAGCTCGTCAATCAGGTTCTTGCGGGCGACCCGCTTTTTTCCCCGGCCCGCATGATGTTGGGCGAGATCCTGCGCATGGAAGGCGATATCGACGGCGCGACCCGCGAGCTAGGAAAAATCTTGGAACAGGACCCTCGGAATATATACGCCGCCTCGAAATTGGCCCGGGCGTATATCGACAGGAACGACATTCCCGGAGCACGCCGGACTCTAGAGAATCTTTCGCCCGATGAACAACAAGGTTTCGAGATCAAGCTGACGTGGGCCCTGCTTCTGGCTTTGGAAGGGAAAACGAAAGAGGCTTTGGAAAAAATGGACGAGGAAAGTCTGAAATACGGCGCTCTGGCGCCTTGGTCAACGTCCGTGGTCGCGGACTTCTATGCCATCAGGGGAGATTCTCAGAAATCCCTAGATTGGCTCGAGCGGGCCGTCCGAAACGGTGACGAGCGGGACGCGTGGTTTCGCCGCGACCCATTGCTAGCCAAGATCCGGGATCTTCCCCGCTTCCAGCAAATCATCGACTCCATCGACTTCCGCCGCAAATCGCGAATTTGATGCGCGGATCGGGGGGAATGCTCCCAGGACCGCGGTCTTCTGCCGCCTGAGGAAATCAAGAACATCCGCGAAGAGGACGCGCTTACTCCATGAAGCTGCTTGGAATCTGCGCCGGCGCCGCACGCCGGACCCGCATTCCAACGTGACGGCCGGGCCCGTTCAAATACATAACGCCACGTAATCATAGCCCCAGGTGTCACCTAGGTATCTGAACGGGTCCAGTCCCGGATAAGGCTACAGGCGCAGAGCAACACAACGCTGATCATGCCTGACCATGGGATCGTGCAAGGGGTTGATAAGAAGATGGTGGGCGATAGAGGACTTGAACCTCTGACTTCTACCGTGTGAAGGTAGCACTCTACCGCTGAGTTAATCGCCCACTCAGCCAGGTTCTCGAGGCGGGCCCATGATAGCAGAAGGGCCGGGCGGCTTCAACCTCGCAGCGATCCGGGCAGACCTGCCTGCGATACCGAGGATCGAGGGGGCTTAGTCGTTGTCGGCGCGGCGGCGGACCGCCCGGGTGCGGCTGGCGGCCCGCACCAGGACCGCAGTCGCCGGGCAGCGCATGAGGAACGTGAGGCCCCTGTTGTACCAGCCGGGGATGCAAACGACGCCGCGGCCGAGCCGGCGCAGGGAGATGCCGACGACCTTCTCGGCGGCCATCCAGAAGGGTGCCGGGACGACGGACTTGTCGATGCCGGCGACCTCGTGGAATTCCGTGTGAGTCATGCCGGGGCAAAGGGCCTGGAGGACGAGGCCCTTCGAGCGGACCTCGGTCTGGAGGTTCTGCGAGAACATAACCAGGAAGGCCTTGGTGCCGCTGTACATGGCCCCGGAGAACAGCGAAAAGGCGGCGACCGAGGCGACGTTGACGATCGCCCCGCGGCCGCGGTCGATCATCCCCGGGACGGCCGCCTTGGTCAGGCGGACGGCGGCATCGACGTGAACGCGGACCATGTGAAGGTGATCGCTCACCTCGCCCTTGACGAAGCCGGTCCGGCCGCCGAAGCCGGCGTTGTTGACGAGGAGATCGAGCGTGCCGCTCCGGGCGATATGCTCCTCGACGGCGGCCAGGCCCTCCTCGGACGCGACGTCGGCCTGGATGACCTGAACGGCCACCCCGTGTTCGGCCCGGAGCGAGGCGGCCATCTCCTCGAGCCGGTCCAGCCGGCGGGCGACGAGGACGAGATCGGTCCCGGCGGCGGCCAGCTGCCGGGCGAATTCGGCCCCCATGCCGGCTGAGGCTCCGGTGATGAGGGCCGCCCTGAAGGTCATGCGGGACATGGTTTCCTCTCCGGGACCAGTCTAGGGGAACAGGCCGGGCATTTCAATTGACATCGCCTGTTTTCCCTATGATAATAATGCCGATGGCCATCACCCGTTGCCCTTATTGCCACGCCATTATCGACGAGGCCGACAAGTACTGCAACAACTGCGGCACCCAGCTCTTGTTCTCCGAGGACGAAGAGATCGAGGAAGAGATCCCGGGCGAGAAGATCATCGACGCCGAGGTCGAAGAGAAAGATTATACCGTCAACGAGCCCGAGGACGAGAAACGGCGGCGGCCCGTCCCTGCCAAGGACCTCGAGGCCGAGATCGGCGAGGAGCTCGAGGAGAAGGCCCCCGCGGGGACCGGCAAGACGGCCATCGAAGAGCTCATGGCCGGCGAGGGCCTCGAAGAACAGGAGCCCACGGAAGAGGTCATCCTGGTCGACGAGATCGAGGCGTCCGAAGCCGCGGCCGGGCCGAAGGACGAGGACGAGATCGAAGAGCCGGCGGGCGGTGACAAGGACCTCGAAGACGAAGAAGAGGCCGAAGACCTCGAAGAAGACCTCGAGGACGAGATCGAAAAGGAGCCCGCGAAGCCGGCCGAGGCCGCCGCGGCCTCCGAGAGGGCAAAAGAAGAAACCCGGGAATACGGGACGCCGGCGGCCCCGCCCAGCGCCCCTGAAGAGCCCGAGATCGAGTATGTCAACCAAGGCGAGGAGCCGGAGGTGGCGGGGACGGCCGGCGGGGCGTCGTTGAAGCCGGTCACGTTCGACAGCCAGGAGATCGAGAACCTGGGCCGGACCGTCGATTTGGGCCGGGAGAAGATCGACAAGTTCATCGAGGTCATGGCCGCGAAGACTTCCGAGACCGGGCCGCTTCCCGTCGCGCCTCAGCCCGAAGACCAAGCCGAAGCGGAGCCGGAGCCCGGGCCGGAGCCGGCGAAAGCCCCCGCCCCCCCGTCGACGGGGTCGCTACCGCCCTGGGCCAGCACGATGAAGGGCGCGCCGGTCTTCGCTGAAGATACGAGGCCCGTCGAGCCCAAGGTCCTCGGCGAATCCGAAACGTCGGACACGGCGGAGATGGAGATCTTCCCGCGGCGCCGCGATTCGGATTCGACCATCGGCCTCCCCGAGAAAGTCAGTCAGGCGCCGCTCCCGTTCACGGGCGGCGAAGAGGAAGAAGAAGCCGAGCCCGGCGAGGGTTTCGAGCCCGCGGAAGAGGAGGCGGAGGAGGGAGAAGGGGCGGAAGAACTGAACGCCCGCGATCTAGCTCCGACGGAGGCCGTCCTTTCGGCTGGCCCCGTGCGGCCCGTCCGGGAGCCCATCCTGCCGTCGCGGGGCGCCGAGATCGCGAGACCGGAGCGGGCCGAAGCCGGGGAGTTCGTCGAAGCCGAGGAACCGGCGCCGCGTCCGCCGTTCAGCTTCTCGGTCTTCTTCAAGTCGAAGCTCTTCGATCTCCTGTTCGTCGGGCTGTTCTGGCTCGTCGCGCTCTGGCTCGCGGCTTCGTCCATGGGCTCGACCCTGTTTGACGTCCTCGGCAGCGTGTCCGGGTCCATGCTGCTGCTCTACGGCGTCTTCATCCTCCTCTACTTCTTCCTGTTCAAGTTCTTCCTCGGGGAGACGATCGGCGACCGGCTGTTCCGCCCGCGGGAATAAGACCCTGAAGACCGTCATCAGCGCCTCGCGGCGCACCGACCTCGTCGCCTCCTTCCCGGATTGGCTGGCCGGGGCCCTTCGCGACGGAAGGGCCGAAGTGGCCGGGCCGAGGGGCGGGAGGCGGACGGTCGATCTCGACCCCGGGTCCGTCCACACGATCGTCCTCTGGTCCAAGGACTTCGCGAACCTGCTCCGGAACGCGCACGGTCTGAGGGACCGGATCGCCGCCTATGACCAGCTTTATCTGCATCTTACGGTGACGGGAATGGGCGGGACGGCGGTCGAGCCGGGGGCGCCGGCCTGGCCTGAGGCGCTGAGGCAGCTCCCGCATTTGACCGAGCTTGCCGGCGAGCCACGGCGTGTGTCGCTCCGCTTCGATCCCGTCCTTTTCTGGGAGGAAGGAGGCGAGAGGAGATCGAACGTCGGCCTTTTCCCGGAGGTCGCTGGGGCCGCGGCCGCCGCCGGCATCAGGGACGTCCGCGTGAGCTTCGCCCAGTGGTACGGCAAGGCCGTGCGGCGGGCCGAAACGCGGCGGTTCCGCTTTTATGATCCGCCGGAGGCCGAGCAGAGGGAGCGGGCCGTCGAGCTCGCGGCGATCGCCGCGGGGATGGGGCTCGTCCTCCACGCCTGCTGCCAGCCGCAACTCGAGGGATTGCCCGGGATCAGGCCGTCGGCCTGCATCGACGGGGCGCTCCTCGGATCCCTTCACCCGCGGCACGAGCCGGTCTCGCAGCGCAAAGACCGCGGCCAGCGCCCTTCGTGCCTGTGCACCGAGTCGCAAGACATCGGCAGCTACGCGCAGGCCTGCCCCCACGGCTGCGTGTACTGCTACGCCAATCCTAAATACCGAGGCTGAGGCGCTCGGCCAGGGCCGGCGGCAGCTTCTCGTCGATGATCTTGCGCTTGGCCTCTTCGATGTCGTAGTCGACGCGGCCGAAGCGGACGACGCGGGCGTCGGAATCGTAGACGGCGAAGGCCGCCCGGGGATTCCGGTCGCGCGGCTGGCCGACCGAGCCGGGATTGATGAGATAGCGCACGCCCTTTTCGAGTTTGACCTCGTTCGAGTTGCCCTCGAGGAACGTGCCCTCGACGTTGCCGTCCTTCTCCGTGTAGACGAAGGGGAAGTGGGTGTGGCCGAAGAAGCAGACCGGCGTCTGGATGTAGGAGAAGGCCTCGGCCGCGTCGAACTCGCCGAAGATGTAATAGTCCTCGTCGAAGGGCGCGCCGTGGCAGATGGTGATCGAGTCCTGGACGACCTCGGGGCTCTGCTTGAGCCGGACCAGGAAGTCGAGGTGCTTGCGGGCGATCGTCTTCTTCGTCCAGAAAATGGCCGAGGCGGCGATGGGGTTGAAGGTCTGGACCGAGTCGAGCCCGGAGACGGCCTTGTCGTGGTTGCCGCGGATGATCGAGAGCGGCTTGAGGGTCAGGATCTTGGCGATGACCTCGTTCGGCGAGGCGCCGTAGCCGACGAGGTCGCCGAGGAAGATATAGTGGTCGATCTTCTTCTTCTGGACCGCCTTGAGGACGGCGGTCAGGGCTTCCATGTTGCCGTGGATGTCGGTGAAGATCAGGTAGCGCATGGGGCGTGGTCCTTGTGCCGCACGGTCTCGAACAGGCGTCCGGCTTCGTAGGAGCTGCGAACGAGCGGTCCGGAGACGACCTCGAGGAAGCCCAGCCGGCGGGCGTCCTCGGCGAGGCGCGCGAATTCGTCGGGAGGGTAGTATCTCGTGACGGGCGGATGGGCCGCCGACGGCTGGAGATACTGGCCCACGGTCAGGAGGTCGCAGCCGGCCCGGCGCAGGTCGGCGAGGGTCCGGAGGATGTCGTCCTCGGCCTCGCCGAGCCCGATCATGAGGCCGGACTTGGTCAGGGCGCCCCGCGCTTTGGCCGCTGCCAGGACGCCGAGCGAGCGGCGGTAGTTCTCGCGGGGGCGGCGGATCGCCGGGTAGAGCGATTCGGTCGTTTCGAGGTTGTGGTTGAGGACGTCCGGGCGGGCGGCCAGGACCGTTTCGAGCGCGGCCGTGTCGCCGCCGAAGTCGGGGATCAGGGCCTCGATCCGCGTGCCAGGGCTCTTCGCCCGGATGGCCTCGATGACGGCCGCAAAAGGACCGGCCCCGCCGTCGGCGAGATCATCGCGGGTGACCGAAGTGATGACGGCATAGGCCAGGCCAAGGGAAGCGACGGCCTCGGCCACGCGGACCGGCTCTTCGGGATCCGGCGGCAGTGGAGTGCCCTTGGCCACGGCGCAGAAGCCGCAGTTCCGGGTGCACGTGTCGCCGAGGATCAGGAACGTGGCGGTCCGGCGCTCCCAGCACTCTCCCATGTTCGGGCAGTGCGCGCTCTGGCAGATCGTGTGCAGACGTCCGGCCTTGAGGATCTCCGCGACACGGAAGAAGTCGCCGTGCGACGGGAGCCGGACCTTCAGCCACGCCGGTTTTTGGGTCGCCGTAACTCCCCCTCTCTCGCGAGGTCGCCGGCCGTCCGGTTCAGGTGCGGGCGGGAATGGGATGATGGAGGCCGGGAAAAGATGAAAGTTTTCAGTACTCGACGGCGCGCTCTCTCTTGATGCGCCGTCTCATCCGCTTGCGCGCCTGGGCTTCCTTCATGCGGCGCTTCTCGCCGGGCTTGAAGTAGACCGCGTGCTTCTTGATCTCCTTGATGATCGCTTCCTGCTGGACTTTCCTCTTGAACCGGCGCAGGGCGGCTTCGAGATTCTCACCTTCGTCAAGCTGTACAAAAGCCAAAAACTTTCACCTCCTCACAGGGGAAAAATACCGCATCTTTATACCGGAATCCCCCTGGAAAGTCAACTTCGCAGGCGTGCGCCGGCAAGACGGAGGGCGGCGCGGGCGCCGACGGTCATGGGGTCGATGAGGGGGACGGGGAGGTCGTCCGGCCCGAGGACGAGGGGAACTTCCGTACAGCCGGCGAGGATGGCCTGGGCGCCCCGGTCGATGAGGCCGGCGGCGATCTCGAGGAGGATCCGCCGCGGAGGGCCCTCGGTGAAGCCGGCCTTGACGCCTCGCCGGCCGTAGATCGCGGTCATGACCTTCCGTTGGCCAGGACCGGTAGGCGCCAGGACCTCGATCCAGGCCGGCTCGAACGCCCTGGCGAGCAACCCCGAGCGGACAGTCCCGGAGGTGGCGATCAGGCCGATCTTGGCCGGTGAGGGCTTCATCCGCTTGATCTCGATCAGGGTCTCGTCGATGAGGTTGAGGATGGGGATCGGCGATCCCACCGCGGCCCGCGGATAGAAAAAGTGCGCCGAGATACAGGTCATGACGGCGAAATCCGCGCCCGCCCGCGCCAGGGCCTGGAGCCCGCGCCGGATGGCCGGGACCGGGCTCGGGCCGCCGTGGAGGATGGCCTCGGTCCGGTCGGGGACCTGGGGCAGGCTGCACAGGATGACCGGCGGATGGGCCTGGTCGCGCCCCGCGGCCGTCTCGCGGATGAGCCGCTCGAAAAAATAAGCCCCCGCTTCGGGGCCCATGCCGCCGAGGATGCCGATCGTCTTGAGCTTGCGGGGGCTCATGGGAGCAGGGCCCTGACCCTGTCGAGCGGAAGGGCCTCGGCGACATGGCCGTCCTTGCCTTCAATGCGGACGGCCTTGAACAACGAGTTCAGGATGGCTTCCTCGCAGGCTTCGGCCGCGGCCTGGAAGAGCGGCGAAATGGCGTCGTCGCGGAGCAGGGTCACCGTCCGTGTCGGGGCCGTCGCCCGGTTCGGGACGCGGACGCTCTCGGCGGTCGAGAAGGCGATGGCGTAATCGCCGCTGCCGTTCGAGAAGTAGCCGCCGGTGCGGGCGATGCCGAGCAGGGCCCGCTTGGCCAGGCGCTCGAGGTTGCGGGCGTCGAGCGGCGCGTCGGTGGCGATGACGATCATGCAGGAGCCGTCGCCGGAGGGATTCGGCCCGGCCGCCCCGACGCCGGCGTCCTTCTTGTCAAAGGGCACGCCGCGGATGGTCAGGACGCCGCCGAAGTTCGTCTGGACGAGGACGCCGACGATATAGCCGCCTCGCTCCGGGGGCAGCCGGCGCGAGGACGTGCCGATACCGCCTTTGTAGTCGAAGCAGGTCGTGCCCGTGCCGGCCCCGACCGCGCCCTCGGCGACCGGCCCTTCGGACGCGCCCCGGATGGCCTCGAGAACGTGGGCCTTGGTGACGTGGAGGCCGCGGATGTCGTTGAGCCAGCCGTCGTTCGTCTCGCCAACGACCGGGTTCACTGAGGCGACCCGCTCGTTCCCGGCGAGCGCGAGCGTCCAGTCGATGACCGCGCCGGCGGCCGTCGGGACGCTCAAGGTGTTGGTCAGGACGATGGGTGTTTCGATCGTCCCGAGCTCCCGGACCTGGGTCACGCCGGTGAGCTTGCCGTAGCCGTTGCCGACCGAGATCCCGGCCGGGACCTTGTCCTGGAAGATATTGCCGCCGTGGGGCAGGATGGCCGTGACCCCGGTCCGGACGTCTTTCCCCTCGATGAGCGTGACCTGGCCGACCTTGACCCCGGCGACATCGGTGATGGCGTTGAGCGGGCCGGGAGGAAGCACCCCGACGACGAGACCGAACTCCCGGGCCCGCGGCCGGACCTCCGAGGCCGGGATGACCGCCCCGGCCAGGAGGGCGAGGCCGCCCGGGACGGCGAAGACCGAGATCAATGGCATTATTCTTTCCTTCAGGCGCACAATGGGTTCATCATACGAAGACCGGCGGCAAATGACAAGCCGGGCTGGCCCAGATACGTCGGTGACACCTTGGTGACACCTTGAGCCGTCCCCTCCTTTCTGCTAATAGTGGTGATGTGACCGAGAGCAAGCGTCCCTATCTCACCGTGCCGCGGCTCCTCGCCGCGCCCGGGCTCGTCCACGGCTTCGGCGATGCCCGCTGGGGCGAATCGGACTTCTTGTCGTTCGCCGCGGAGCGGCGGATGGCGCCGGTCATCATGCGCCAGCTTCATTCCGATGCGATCCACCGGCTGGGCATGGCTCCGGGGAAGAAGCTCGAGGGCGACGCCCTGATGACGAACGTCCCCGGCCTCCTGCTCGTCATCCGCACCGCCGATTGCCTGCCCGTCCTCCTTTACGATCCGTCCGGCCCGGCCGTGGCCGCCGTCCACTGCGGCTGGCGCGGCACCGAGAAGCGGATCCTCGAGAAGGCGGTCAAGGCCATGGGCGAGGCCTACGGCTCGAAGCCGGAGGAGATGACGGCCGCCCTCGGCCCCTGCATCGGCGCGGCCTGCTACGAGGTCGGCGTCGAGGTCCGGAAGGCCTTCCTCAAGGGCGGCTTCCCCGAAGGGCTCTTTGTCGAACGCGGCAAGCTCCCCGCCATCCAGATCCCCCATTACCAGGGGAAATACCTCCTCGACCTGCGGGCCGCCAACGTTTGGCTCCTCACGCAGACGGGCTTCCGGAAGGCGCACATCCTCAACACCGGGCCCGTCTGCACCCACTGCGAGCCGCGCCTCCTTTCTTACCGCCGCCACCCCGCCGACCCCCGCCGGATGCACAACTTCATCGGGCTCCAGCCCCCCGCTTGACATTTGCTTTTTGGGATTTGTTTCGCTATCCTTGACGGGTTCAAAAAGGAGCCGGCCATGGAACAACCCATCGGTGACATCGAGCTTCCGGGTCTGCCTCTGTTCCGCATGGGCAAGGTCCGCAACGTCTTCGAGGTCGAGGACAGGCTCCTCATCGTCGCCACGGACCGCATCTCGGCCTTCGACTGGGTCCTGCCCTCGCTCATCCCGTACAAGGGCAAAGTCCTGACCCAGCTTTCGAAGTACTGGTTCGATTTCGTCGGACTGGTCGTCCCCAACCACCTCATCGCCACCGAGACCAAGGACTTCCCGCCCGTCCTCGCGAAATACGCCGGCGTTCTGGCCAAGCGCTCGATGCTGGTCAAGAAGACCCAGGTCGTCCCCGTCGAATGCGTCGTCCGCGGCTACCTCTCCGGCTCCGGCTGGAAGGAATACAAGACCACGGGCAAGATCTGCGGCATCAAGATCCCCAAGGGCCTGAGGGAGTCCGACCGCCTGTCCGAGCCCATCTTCACGCCCTCGACCAAGGCCGAGAAGGGGCACGACGTCAACATCTCCTTCAAGGACGTCCAGAAGGAGATCGGGGCCGAGCTCGCCGGCAAGATCCGCAAGGTCAGCCTGGAGCTTTACCAGAAGGCCTCCCTCTATGCCGTCTCCAAGGGCATCATCATCGCCGACACCAAGTTCGAGTTCGGCTGCGACGGCGACGAGCTCATTCTCATCGACGAGATCTTCACCCCCGATTCCTCCCGCTTCTGGCCGCTCGCCCAATACGAGGCCGGCAAGTCCCAGCCGAGCCTCGACAAGCAGTTCGTCCGCGACTATCTCGAGACGACGGCCTGGGACAAGAACAGCCCGCCGCCCGCGCTGCCGGCGGAGATCATCGCCAAGACGTCCCAGAAATACCTGGAAATCTACAAGCTCTTGACCGGACTCGACGATCTTTCATGAGCGGGCGCGTCGATTTCCACGTCCACTCGAACAAGAGCAGCGACGGGGATTATGCGCCGGCCCAGCTGGTCGGCTTCGCCAAAGAGCACGGCATGAGGGCTATCTCGATCGCCGACCACGACACGGTGGCCGCCTATCCCGAGGCCGTCGAGGAAGGCCGCCGGGCCGGCGTCGAGGTCATCCCGGGCATCGAGGTGACGACCCTCTACGGCGGCCGTGAGTTCCACCTCCTCCTGCCGCTCGTCGACTGGACGAGCCCGGCCCTCGGCGAGATCATCGCCGGCCAGACGGCCTGCCGGATGCGCGAGACCCGCGAGCGTGTCGCCCGGGTCCAGGAGCTCGGCTTCGCCCTGACCATGGACGAGGTCCTGGCCCGCTCGAACGGCGCCCCGCCGCTCGGGGTCAAGATCGCCCAGATCCTGCTCGACAAGCCCGAGAACGAGAGCCATCCCGAGCTCGCCCGCTACTACGAGCCCGACAACCGGCGCTACGGCCCCTATATGTTCTACAGCGACTACTTCGCCGAGGGGAAGCCGGCCTACGTCCCGAAGACCTTCATGGCCCTGACCGAGGTCCTGGCCGCGGCCCCGGCCACGGGCGGGGCCCCGGTGCTGTCCCATCCCGGCGCCTACTTCCAGCGCACAACGTTCGAGGACGCCCGCGACCTCAAGGCGCACGGGCTCCTCGGCCTCGAGGTCTACACCTTCTATCACACGCCCGAACAGACCGCGTTCTATAAGGAGATGGCCGCCGACCTCGACCTCGTGGCCACGGCCGGCTCCGATTTCCACGGCCGGATCAAGCCCCACGTCGCCTTCGGCGCCCTGCCGCACGGCGACTACGGCATGGTCGAGGCGCTGCGGGCGCGGCGGGGAGGCGGAGCATGAACTGGCTCGATTACGTGTTCCTGGCCATCATCCTCGTGACCGTGGTCATGGGGATCGTCAAGGGCCTCATCCGGCAGGTCATCGGCTTGGCCGCCGTCATCGTCGGCCTCGTCCTGGCCGTCGTCTATTACGAACAGACCTCACGCATGTTCATGACCTTCGTCAAGAACCAGCTGGCCAGCCATTTCCTCGGCTTCCTGCTCATCTTCCTCGTCGTCATCGCCGCCGGGGCGATCCTGGGGCACCTGCTCACCAAGGCCATGGTCGGGCCGCTGGCCTTCGCCAACCGGCTCTTCGGCGCCATCTTCGGCCTTGTCAAGGCCGTCCTCATCTGCGGCATCCTCGTTTTCGCCCTGGTGTCGTTCAACATGGCCCAGCCGGCGCTCGAGTCGTCGGTCCTGGCCCCGGCCTGCCTCGGCATCACCCGGGCGGTCGTCAATCTCGTGCCCAAGGACCTCAGGTCGCGCTTCAACGAATCGTACCAGCGGATCCGCGAAAGCGGGGGGAAACATGGACAGAAGATCTAGCGAGCTGAATCTCCATCAGCGGATGGAGCTCATCGTCAAGGACATGATGGAGAAGGAGATCAACCTCAAGGACGCTCTCCGCGAGTTCGAGAAGATCTTCTATGAGCAGGCCGCCCGCAAGCATGACGGCAACCGGTCCCGGATGGCCGAGACCCTGGGCATCCACCGGAACACCCTGAGCAACAGGGCCAAGATCCTCAAGATCAAAAAAAGATATTAGCAGTCAATACTCAAGATTGCTAATTTATTGGCGTCCCGCCTCTTGACAAATTCCGCCGAATTTGTATATTATTAGCACTCAGTTTTTTTGACTGCTAAATTATCAGTAATCCAAAGGAGGTCTTCATGAAAGTTCATCCTCTGTATGACAGAGTGCTCCTGAAGCGTCTCGAGGAGCAAGAGGTCAAGAGAGGCGGGATCATCATCCCGGACACGGCCAAGGAGAAGCCCTTAGAGGCCGAGGTCATCGAGGCCGGCAAGGGGCGCGTCAACGATGAGGGCAAGACGATTGTCCTCGCCGTCAAGAAGGGCGACCATGTCCTTATCGGCAAGTACAGCGGCACCGAAGTGACGATCGACGGCGTCGAGCTCGTCATCGTCCGCGAGGAAGAGCTCCTCGCCGTCATCGAGAAGTAACCGAAGAAAATCGTAAGGAGACATCATGGCCAAACAGATTCTTTCCGGAGACGAGGCAAGACACTCCCTGCTCAAGGGCGTGAACGTCCTCAGCAACGTCGTCAAGGCGACGCTCGGCCCCCGCGGCAAGAACATCGTCCTCGACAAGAAGTTCGGCTCGCCCACCAGCACCAAGGACGGCGTCTCCGTCGCCAAGGAAGTCGAGCTCAAGGACCCCTGGGAGAACATGGGCGCCCAGCTGGTCAAGGAAGTCGCGTCCAAGACGTCCGACGTCGCCGGTGACGGCACGACGACGGCCACCGTCCTGGCCCAGGCCCTTTACGGCGAGGGCCTGCGCTATGTCACGGCCGGCGCCAACCCGACCCTGATCAAGAAGGGCATCGACAAGGCCGTCGAGGCCGTCATCGCCGAGATCAAGAAGATGAGCCGCGAGGTCAGCGGCGAGATGATCGCCCAGGTCGGCGCCATCTCCGCCAACAACGACCTGTCGATCGGCAAGATCATCGCCGAAGCCATGGACAAGGTCGGCAAGGACGGCGTCATCACCGTCGAAGAGGCCAAGGGCCTCGAGACGACGATGGAGACCGTCGAGGGCATGCAGTTCGACCGCGGCTACCTCTCGCCCTACTTCGTGACCGATCCGGAGCGGATGGAGTGCGTTGTCGAGAAGCCCCTCATCCTCCTCCACGAGAAGAAGATCTCGAACCTCAAGGACTTCCTGCCCCTGCTCGAGAACGTGGCCCGCATGGGCCGGCCCCTGCTCGTCATCGCCGAGGAAGTCGAGGGCGAGGCCCTGGCGACCATGGTCGTCAACAAGCTCAAGGGCACGTTCCAGTGCTGCGCCGTCAAGGCCCCCGGCTTCGGCGACCGCCGCAAGGCCATGCTCGAGGACATCGCCGTCCTAACCGGCGGCCAGGTCATCACCGAGGAGATCGGCGTCAAGCTCGAGAAGGTCAGCACCGATTGGCTCGGCGAGGCCAAGAAGGTCGTCATCGACAAGGACAATACAACCATCGTCGAGGGCCTCGGCAAGGCCAGCGACGTCCAGGCCCGGATCAAGCAGATCCGCGCCCAAATCGAAGAGACGACGTCCGACTACGACCGCGAGAAGCTCCAGGAGCGGCTGGCCAAGATGGTCGGCGGCGTGGCCCTCATCAAGGTCGGCGCGGCCACCGAGACCGAGCTCAAGGAGAAGAAGGCCCGGGTCGAGGACGCCATGCACGCCACCAAGGCGGCCGTCGAAGAGGGCATCGTGCCCGGCGGCGGCGTGGCCCTGATCCGCGGCCAGAAGGCGCTCGAGAAGCTGGCCGTCGAGGGCGACGAGAAGATCGGCGCCGACATCGTCAAGCGGGCCATCGAAGAGCCCCTGCGCCAGATCGCGGCCAACGCCGGCTTCGAAGGCTCCGTGGTCGTCGAGAAGGTCAAGGAGATGAAGCCGGACATGGGCTTCAACGCCCTGACCGAGAAGTATGAGGACATGATCAAGGGCGGCATCCTCGACCCGACCAAGGTCGTCCGGATCGCGCTCCAGAACGCGTCCTCGATCGCCGGCCTGCTGCTCACCACCGAGGGCCTGATCGCCGAGCTCCCCGAAGAGGACAAGAAGCCCGCCTATCCGACCCCTCCCGGCGACATGTATTGATCGGTCGCGCCCCGCGCGCGACAACGTGAATCGCCAGCCCCGGGCGGCCTCCCGCCCGGGGCTTCTTTTTTCATCTGAAGAAGGGACCAGGTTTACGCAAAACGGAAGGCCTGCCGTTTTGCGTAAACCTGGTCCCCTCCGGAGCTCGCCCCATTTCGCCCTGCGTATGCTATAGTCTATCCCGATGCCCCGCCTCATCGACCGGTACGTCCTCCGCGAGGTCGTCCCGCCGTTCCTTGTCGGCCTCCTGCTCATCCTGTTCGTCCTGCTCATGAACCAGGTCCTGCTCCTGGCCGATCTGTTCATCGACAAGGGCGTGCCCTTCCCGGTGATCGTCCGCGTCCTGGCGCTCCTGCTGCCGTCGCTGCTGGTCTTTGCCCTCCCGATGGCCGTTCTGATGGGCATCCTCGGCGGCCTGGCCCGCCTCGGCGCCGACTCGGAGATCGTCGCTTTCCGATCGCTCGGCGTCGGCCCCGGCCGGCTGGCCCGCCCGCTCGTCGCCTTCGGGCTCGGCGGCTTCCTCCTGACCCTGCCGCTCGCGCTTTACATCGGTCCCCGGGCCAACGACGCCTGGGTCCGGACCATGACCGAGTCCGTCCTGGCCCGCGTCCGGCTCGACGTCGAGCCGCTCGAATTCAACGAGACTCTGCCCGACATCGTCCTCATGGTCCGGGACGTCGGCCGTGACAAGTCCTGGCATGACGTCTTCGCCTACCTGAACAAGGATCCGTCAAATCCCCGGCTGGTCATGGCCCGTTCGGGCCGCGTTCGGCTCTTCCCGGAGAAGCGGCGGGCCATCCTCGAGCTCGCCGACGGCCTCGTCTATGCCTCCCCGCCCGCCTCCACCGGTGAGGACACCCTGACCACGTTCGACCGTCTCGAGGAGGAGATCGACGTCGAGGCCCTCTTTCCCGCGGTGTCGAACGAGAAGCGCGTCCGGGAAAAGGACATCGGCGAGCTCGTCCGGGACCTCAGGGCCCTCCGGTCCGGCTCTCCGCCCGGAGCCGCCGACACGCGCCAGATCCAAGCCCACCGCATCGAGATCCACAAAAAGCTGGCCCTTCCGGCCGCATGCCTCGTTTTCGCCCTCATCGGCCTGCCTCTCGGCCTCATCACCGGACGGTCTGGACGGACGGGCGGCTTTTCCCTGGCTCTGGTCGTCATCCTGCTCTATTACGCCCTTCTCACGGCCGGCGAGAACGCCGCTATGAACGGTCGCGTTTCGGCCGTTCTCGGGATGTGGGGGCCGGACCTCGTCCTGCTCGCGGCCGGCCTCGCCCTGTTGATCGTCCGGGTGCGAGGCT
>Ga0172364_10000631_pt1 | contig 25538 bp, 26 predicted proteins | sample LakKivSesite10cm_FD_114545 | JGI IMG/M metagenome (GOLD analysis project Ga0172364, IMG submission 114545) | Sediment microbial communities from Lake Kivu, Rwanda - Sediment site 10cm | ecosystem: Environmental > Aquatic > Freshwater > Lake > Sediment | place: Rwanda: Western Province, Lake... | reverse complement strand
GTCAAGCCCATCGTTCTCCTTCATAAAAGACCAGGAGTAAACAAGCGCTACAAACGCTAGGATAAATGTTACAATAGCCATGAAAACGCTCAGACTGTCAACTTCAAAGAGGATTCTAACCACGGGAAGAGCAAGGTTTTGTGCACCAAAAACGTAGACGCGCGGGCCGTTCGCAAAAACATCTGACGAAAGTAAAGCAATTAAAAAACCCGTGATAGAGATCATCACCAAAGCAAAGGCATTTCTCAATTTTTCGTTAATCTTACCAACAAGAGGTGTGAGAAACGCTGTGAACAACGGCACTGCAACTATAAGTGGAGGTGAGTGTTGAATAAGAATATCTAAGATGCTCATTCTTTAAGCCTCCTGATTTTTCTGACATCAAGCGTACCATACTGTTTGTAAATATGCATAACAAGAGACAGCATCAAAGCAAGAACAGCGACACCAATCACAATACTTGTAAGAGTCAGAGCCTGAGGAACAGGTAACACCATCCCACCAGGGTATTGTGTTCCCTCCGGTAAACTAGTATAGATTGGGGCAACACCCCCTTCGCGATAACCCAAAGTAATCAAAAACAGGTTCACCCCGCTCTCAATAATAGATATACCAATAACTATTTTGATCAAATTACGTCGGAAAAGAACTGCATAAAGCCCAATGAAAATCATAGCTATAACAGCAATAAAAGGTATATTGTAAATCATTTTTTCCACTCCTTTAAACTACTGGCATAAGCCATGACTAGTACAACTGCAAACAAACCAGCGATCACCTTCAGTCCAACAGCAAAGTTCATCAGCGGCAAAACACCGGCTGTGTTTATATCAGCAAGCGTTGAACCAACAGCAGGAATATTACCAAACAAAGTAAAATTGTCAAATAATTTTAAGCCTACAAGGAAATTAGCAAAGAATATACCCCCTACAAAAAGTCCGAGGAATGCTACGCCAATAAACCATACTGCACCAAGACTTTCAAAAGCAGTAAGACGTTTTTCCTTAATATGATCAAAAGCCCAGGTAGAGCCATATGCTACAAGCAACATTATGCAACCAGATGCAACAACGGCACCACCCTGGAAACCACCACCAGGGGTTAGATGCCCATGAGCAATTACATACAAACCAAAAATCGTTATTAGAGGAAACGAAACATTTGCGATGGTTCTAACAATCTTTGACATCTCACTCATTTTTTTACCCTCCTGAAAATCATCATAACACCAGCAACAGCAGCAAACAAAATTGTAGCCTCGCCCAATGTATCAAAACCTCTGTAATCAAAAACAACTGATGTAACACCATTGTTGGCTCCAGTCTCACTCTGAGTATTTGTAATAATATGATCATCCATCTTGACGCTCCCAGGATCGCCAAAAGGATGAATCAAAAGCGCGCTAAAAACAAAAAACAATACAACTATGGAAAACACCAGCACGGCGACAATGTTTCTTGTTGACATCTTATTCATCCTCCATGCGTTTTGTTCCTTTAACAGCAATAATAAGGATGGCAGTCGATAAACAAGCACCTACTCCAGCTTCAGCAATTGCTACATCAGGTGCCTGTAAGATAAAAAATTCAAGAGACAGTAACAAACTCATTGCAGCCATGGCAATCGCAGCAGCAATAAGATCCTTTAGTAAAACAGCAAAAATGCAAGAAAAAACTATGAGGATAAGTACTAAAACATTGATTAATTCAAACAGCATTTTTATTCATCCTCCTTCTCTTCAGCCTTCTTTTTGCTTTTGGTTTTTCTCTTCATAGGTTTTAACTGTGATGATTCATCTAGATGATCGACTACTGCCATAGCTGGTTTAACGCCGCTGCGATGAGCAGCACGAGCAATAGCATGAGCACCAACAGGATTAGTCAATAGTATGGCAATCAAAGCAAAAATTGAATGAAGCGCTAAAACAGAACCATTAGCATCATTCTCCCACCACCACTTCAAACCAATGAGAATCACGGAACCAACTATAAAAATAGAACCAAAAGTCGTACATTTAGTACCAGCATGAAGCCTAGTATAAACATCAGGGAAACGAAGCAGACCAACACCTGCGAGGAGGTTAAAGAAAATACCGATGCCTAGAAACACATAAATAATAATATCAAAAATCATACTAGAACTCCCCTCCCTCAAGATATTTTGCGATAAACAAAGTGGATATAAAAGATAGAAAAGCATAAACAATCGCCACATCAATATAGATAACCTCTTTGAAAGCCATTCCAAAAGCAACCATCGCAACAATAACAATTGTATTAACTGTATCAACACCAACAACTCTATCGGGCGCGGTTGGTCCCAAAATAATTCTTATTAAGGCCATTATACTGCAAAGAGCGAGGGCTACCACAACAACTAGATAAGTAGTCATTAAATCAATCATTCAGCAATCCTCCTAACCCACTTTGGAAAACCCCCACAAACATATTTACAATCAACAGGCTTCTTTTCTAATGCCTTCTCATCAACGTTGATCCAATGAATATACAAATCATTGGTGTCCTCATCTATATCAACACTCAAAGTACCAGGAGTAAGCGTTATAGAATTTGCCAGCATCGTAATACCTAGATCTGTTTTCAAATCAGGTGAGATTCTAACGATACCGGGTTTTATTTTACCGGTAATAACACGATAAGCAACATCCAAATTTGCCCTAGCAAGTGCAACAAAAAAAGGCCCAACAACATAAGCTAAAAATATAAACCACCGTACCGGGTTCAGCATCCTTAGGCTTTTCTTAACAAAAATCTTCCTTGCCACAAAACCAACTATTATAGAAAGAACCAGCCCAAGAGCCATTTCTTCATAGCTCCACAATCCTAAAACCGAGGTTCCACTACCTGTCGTAAAAAGCAGGTAGATAATGAAACAGAGGATTGTTGTAATAATAAATGATATCATACTATTTTTCCTCCCGTAATAAACAAATTGCCATCGGTGGGTAAACATATCACTTTTTAAAAACTTGCTGTTTTACCTAAAATATTAAAGGTTGATGTTATTCTTGGTTGTGGGGAATTTAGATGAACGTTAAACTAATAGGTTTCACTCCGAACCCGGAAAAAACACCTGCGATGGCCGCGAAACTTACACATAGTAAAACAAAACCTGAAGATTTGGATAAAACCTCTGATAAGGAATTAAAAGCAATTCTTGAACAGGTAGTGAACCTAGGGCATACCAGTGTTGTAGAGCATGCAAGTTTTACTTTTGCGATAAGTGATGTTAGCAGATCTCTGACGCATCAACTAGTAAGGCATCGTATAGCTAGTTATTCCCAGCAAAGTCAAAGATATGTAAATCTCAATGAGCCGAACTATGTAACGCCACCTAAGATTGCTAAAAACAAAAAAATGAAAAAAGCCTATGATAAAACAATGAATATGATTTGGAAGGAGTACAACAACCTTCTCGAAATGGACATTCCTGCTGAGGATGCGAGATATGTTTTGCCAAATGCTACATGTACAAATATTATGGTTACAATGAATGCTAGGTCATTGCTGAATTTTTTTGAATTACGTTGTTGCCTTCATGCTCAATGGGAGATAAGAGCTTTAGCAAATAAGATGCTACAGGAAGTTAAAAAAGTGGCGCCAACTATTTTTAAAAAAGCTGGACCCTCTTGTAAAACAAAAAACTTTTGCCCAGAGAATAAAAAGGATTGCCCTCTTTATCCTAAGTGATTTTTAATGAAAAGACCATATGTTTTAATCAACTGCGCAATATCCTCAAATGGCAGAATGGCTGATCGTTCTGGTAAACAAACTAGGATTTCTTGTGAAGAAGATATAAAAAGAATGTATGAGTTGAGAAATCAGTCTGATGCAGTTCTTGTGGGAGTTAATACTGTTCTTTCTGATAACCCGAAATTAACAGTAAAAGAAAAGTATGTAAAAAATCCAAGACAACCGATTAGAATTGTTCTTGACACGTATTGTAAAACTCCAGTTGATTCTCTTGTTGTAAATGATGCCGCGACAACTTACATTATTACAGATAAAAAATGTGATAAAACTTTTGGAAAAAACGTAGAAATAATTATTTGTGATGCAAAAAATGGTTTGATTGATTTAGATAAATTTTTAGATGTTATGTACAAAAGAGGTATACGGAAATTGATGGTAGAAGGCGGAGGAACAGTAATTTATAATTTTTTAAAAGCTGGTTTTGTTGACGATTTCTTTGTTTATGTTGGTCCAATGAAAATTGATGGTGGTAAGACTCCACCATTTGTTGTTTATGATAAAGTAGATACAAAAAATCTGAAACTTAAATTAATTGAAACAAAAAATCTTGGTCTTGGAAAGGTTTATCATTACAGATTGATAAAATGAAATTTTTATGCGACCAAATGCTAGGCAGTCTTGCGAAATGGCTTCGCCTCTTTGGTTTTGATACTTTTTATGCAACCGCTGAGATAGACGATGATGAACTAATAATGGTTGCAAAAAAAGAAGATAGGGTTGTTATAACAAGAGATAAAGAGTTAATGGGTAAGATGAAAAAACAGAAACTACCAATCATAGAACTGAATATAACAGATGTTGACGAGCAGCTAAAAATTGTTTTAAAAGATGTTAGTATTGACCAAAAAAATGTTTTATCTAGGTGTTCAGTCTGCAACAACATTTTAGATGAAATCACAAAAAAGGATGTTAAAGGTAAGGTGCCTGAAAGAGTATTTGAGAATAACGATAAATTCTGGTTTTGTTCAAATTGTAATAAAATCTATTGGATGGGAACTCATTACGATAAAATAATAAATAAAATAAGAAAATTTTAAATTTTGTTTTTATTCTTTAAAAATAAAATTATTGTTAATGCCAAAATAACAAGTATTAGTTCAAAACCCGGTGTATTTTTATTTTCATCATCAGTAGTAGAGGTATTCTGATTTTGATCATCAATTTTATCATTGTTATTATCTGTTTCATCATCCTGTATTTCATTGAAATGTCCCAAGGGATAAGGATCTTGATTATCTTTATCTGCTATTCCATAAGGTGTATCGCCTATACCGTTACTATTTGCATCTATTCCATCATAATCATCCCAATAATTTCCAGATAATGTTGCAGGATTATACCATGTATTAGTACCTTGGTCATAAGCATTATACCACGTATTGTTTATCAACTCGTTATCATATATTATGTTACCATTTGAATCGCCATAGATGTATATTCCTGCCATTCCTCTGTTGTTTTTTATAATATTTTTAAAAATTTTGTTGTTATTTGAATTTGATTGTAAACATATGCCGCCCCATCCTTTGTTATTTTCTAAGATATTATTAGATACTATGTTATCATTGCTATTGCTGACAAAGTAAATGCCAGTTTTAGAATTCTGAATAGTATTGTCCTGAATTATATTGTTGTAACTATCAGTAATTGTTACCCCTTGATTATTTGATGATTCTATAACACAGTCAGATATTGTAACATAATCTGTATCATATAGTTGAACTGCAGGATAAGTTGGATGACTACTTGATATATGTAGATTTTTCAACTCAGATCTATCTGTAGCTCCCGGATTGGTTACAATATTACCATTTACTATTTGAGCAGAGTTAATTAGAATACTTGCTTGAATATTTGGTAGGCCATCGTTTCCAGTTTCAATACCTTTAAGAATGATTTGTTTGTATATTTGTATAACTGTAGAACTTGATGAATACGTCCCGCTGTAAATAATAATTGTATCTCCTGAATTTGCAGCGTCTATTGCATTTTGAATATTTTTGTAGTCAGCGTTTCCATCATCATCAACATAGATTGTTTTACCGCATGCAATGGAGAAACTACCTATAAATATAAAGAAAATTGTTATGATTAATATTTTTCTCATCATTGTATCTTTTCCTCTTTTAGTTATATTATTGTAATAGTCTTACTGTTTCCAAAGTAAAATTCTTTGTATCCCTCAACAGAGGTATATTGCATGTTTAATGGAACTGTTATGCTGATTATATATGTTCCTGGTGGTACTTGTTTATTGAAATCGTATAATGTTACATTATCAACTTTAACACGAATATTTTTTGCGGTCTGGTTCCATGTTGTAATGTTATTGTAAGTGGTTTTTGAGGAAGCATTTAGATTTAATGTGTAAGATGTAGGATAATATCTTGGATAGTTGAGTCTGGCATCATCTTGATTGTTTTTAATTGAATTTTTATTCACAACAACTCTGTATGTTACATTTTCATCCGATGATGAATGATTTTGAGTTTTTTTCATGTTTAACTCATTTTTGTCAGGCATTGCACGATACCAAATCTTAGTATAATTTTCATCATATATAGTGACGTCGAAAAGAGAGTACAATTCATCGTTATCGCTGTCCATCCATCCGTAGCATGAAAGGGCCATGTCATAATTATTAGTATTTGTTAAAGAAACATTAATCTCAATTTTTTCCCCTATTGCATAGACGTCTTTATCAGTACTTACATCAATTTTTAATCCTTCAAATGTAGGTTCTGTAAAAACTACCTTTAAAGGAATTTTCTTCTCATTTAGAACAACTCCAGCAACAATAATACTTGTTATACTGATTATTGATATAACGGCTCCAATTTTTAAAGTTCTTTTCATATTGTTATCACCAAATATATTTATAACATGGTCAATATATAAATAGTGGGAAAATGTAGGGCGAACACCTTACAAAAACAGATAGTATTTTAATTAAATAACATATAATAACGATTGAATCATGTTATGGCAGATATCGAATTAAACGCAAAGGATTTCAAAACTCTTTCTTCTGAGACCCGCCTCAATATTATAAAAGCACTTGATGGTAAAAAATTAAGTTTAATTGATATCGCTAGAGTTACAAATCTTCACAAGATGACTTTACATGAACATCTTGAAAAACTTGTTGAAACAGGATATGTTAAAAGACATGAGCGTGAAGGCCATAAATGGGTTTACTATAAACTAACATGGAAAGGTGAAAACCTGCTACACCCCCGAAAAACAAGATTCATCATTATTTTTAGCATAGTTCTTATTGTTTGCATAGGTATTGTTGGAGCTGATATTTTACTAAACATAAAAACTCCATATAATATCCAAAATTCAAGTTCAGAGTTCGAAGGTATAATAATTGAAGTTATTACAGATAAAGATACATATAAAATAGGGGAAGATGTCCAAATAAGTGTTATATTAACAAATATAAGAACAGAAAACAAAACTCTTTATTGTGACGGATACATAAATCGAACAACGGACGAATTATTTACAATGTTTAATATAAAGATATATACAAAGACCTATGCAAAGATTTGGAGTCTAGAAGCACCTGACAAGTACGATATGCCTTATTGGGTACTCACACCATTTACTTTATCAATTAACGCATCTTCTTCTGTTACCTATGATAATGTTAGTGTTTGGAATCAAACAGCAAAAAACGTAAATTTGCATTATGATGGAATGAGTATTGAACGTAATAAACAAGTTCCAACAGGCTCGTATATAATTGTAGCAGAAGTACCAATTTTCACTAATCCAAATACTTATTTTAGCGATAGCAAAACAATCACAATAACAGAATAACAACAATAAAAACAGGTTTTAAATCATTCTTACCATCTGGGCATGTGGTACACCTTTTATTTTAAGAACAAACCTTGGGTCCACAAGTCCCATTTCAACTGCGCATTCCACAGTCTTAGCACCAACAAGGTTCGCTATTGTAGCATTCTCTAGATACTTTTTTAGTGTTGTCTTGTTAACCCTTTCACCATCATAAAAACTGCTTGAAACATCTATTTGTATCTTGCCTTTTGTGAATTTTTTCCCAATGAGTCCCTCGTCACATGCACCTACTATCATATCGCATCCTTGTTTGTAGATTTTTACGCTTATCATCAGTATCTTTATTCCTTGGTTTTTTTTGTTCTCTAATCCTATGTTAGTTTATCCTGTTATATATCTTTTTCGAAAAACACTGGGGAAAAACCACTTTTTAAAAGCTTATGAAAAACCTTGAAAAAGCATGTTTGTTTTTCTGTCTAAAAACACGTTTTCACAGAAAAATATATATACAACCCTTGATGAGAGGTTTTGTTTTTTACCGCAATTCTAAAAACCTAGGATGTTATACATTTTAGAAAGATAGGGAAAAACGTTTTTTGTGGGATAGAATAATGAAAGCAATTCTACGGTCATTCTCAGAGCACGGTACATTCGTACAACCAGATGCACTAAAATACATTATGTCAAAAGACAAACCAGAAGAATTTTCATCCTTTATCATAAAAAACCTCCAGGAATACCCATTAATCTTAACTGTTGATCAGATAAAAAATATTGAGCAGCAGACAACAAAAATGGTTGAGGAACCACCCAAACCACAACAACCTGCAGTTGCTTCAGAGCTGGAGAAAGAGGTGCAGAAAAAGGTTTTATCAAACATCTATGGCAAAGGAGAATTACAACGTAAATCTTCATCTGATGAGAACGGCGAGGAAGAGGAGGAAACAGATGAGGACCAACCAGACTTAGCTACTGAAGAGGCGATGCCGAAGTTAATATCAATAGAAAAGGTAAAAGGCTGGAAACCAAAGGCAGCTGAGTATGAACCTGAGATAGAGATAATAAAGGACGTGACAGGTAAAAGCACCTGCGAGGGCACTACCAGTGATTTCACAAAACTGTTCTTAGATAGATACCATGTTTTGCGTAAGCTGCTTCAGAGTCAGAGAAGAGAAATGGTAAACGTTATGCCCATAAACAGAATTAAAAATGGTGCTGCGAAAGAAATCCAAATAGTAGGTATAGTCAAAGATGTTAGGACAACTGTGAATGGCCATAGGCTTATAGAGCTTGAGGATGAAACCGATGTAGCAACATGTATAGCTCTTAAGACTAACCATGAGACCCTTCAGACTGCTGGTGAGGTTGTTTTAGATGAGATAATAGGTATAAAAGGTCAGTTGAGTAAAAACGGTGACCTTGTTGTAATACATAGTATAGTTTTCCCTGAGGTTAGTATACAGCATGAAAAACACAAGTCAGAGGTACCTGTTTTTGCTGCTTTTCTCTCAGATATTCATATTGGTAGTAAGATGTTTATGGAGAGTGAGTGGCAGTCTTTCCTTCGCTGGCTGAACGGTACGCTTGGTAATTCTAGGCAGCGTGACGTGGCTGGTAGAATAAAATACTTGGTTGTACCAGGTGATGTAGTTGATGGCATCGGAATCTACCCTAATCAGGAGAAGGAGTTGTCTATAACCGATGTTTATAGACAGTATGAGGCTTTGGCTGAGCAGTTTAAACTTATACCAGATCATATATCAATTATTATCCAGCCTGGTAACCATGATGCTGTGCGTCCTGCTGAGCCGCAACCAACTTTTGAAAAAGAGATAAGAGACCTTTTTTCTGGTAAGGATATAAGGTTTGTTGGCAACCCATGTTACTTTTCTTTGAATGGTGTAGAGGTTTTGTCTTATCATGGTCAGAGTCTTCTTGATTTTGCTACTAACATACAGTCGCTTAAGTATAATGAGCCTATTGAGACTATGAAGGTTATGTTGCGCAAACATCATCTTGCTCCAACGTATGGCGGTTATACTCCTCTTGCGCCAGAGCATTCTGATTATATGATTGTTGACCGGGTTCCTGATATTTTTGTTACAGGTCATGTTCATGTAGCAAAGTTTGGTGACTATCGCGGTGTAACACTAATTAATGCTAGTAGCTGGCAGGCGCAAACTAGTTACCAGAAAATGTTGAATTTCGTTCCTGATTCTGCTAAACTTCCGATTGTTGATCTTAAAAATGGTAATGTTACTATGATGGATTTTAGTAGGGAATTAGTCTGATTTTAGTATTTTTATAGGATAATTAAAACACTCGTCTCTATTTTTTTAATTGCTCCAAATTCCATAAAATACTTGGATGCGATGCTATATCTAAATTAAGCATTTTAAAGGTTTTCAACAATTCTGGATTAAATTCATATTTATCAAAAAATGTATCAATTATTTCCTTATAATTTTCTTTTGAAATTAAGATATATTTACTGACAAAATCATAGGATTTTTCTTTTAAATCTTCCGGGATTTTTCTATTTCTTATTAGATTTAATAATTCACTATCTGATGAAATATTCTGAAGTATGATCTTAGGGTTTTGTTTGTATATTCTTGGTTCAGGGCGCATTAAGCTATCTATTATTATTGTTGTCTCAAAAATTTTATTATCAAAATTGTTTTTAGAAATAGTATACACATCAAATAAATCTCTTGAACTTACAATATTCTCATCTCTATATCTATATAGCAAAGTGCAGAACTTATTTCCAAATATCTCTTCGGATTTTGGTGTTTTAATATCAAATTCTTCACCTGTTTTAAGGTGTCTAAACTTTTTAGTTACATCTTTTTTTAAAATTGGGATTCTGCGCATATATCCTATCTCTATTTTTATTGAATCATATTCATTATTTTTTGTTGTATAATGTATATCATATCTTGTAATAGGATATTTTACCTGCATTTTTATGTCGTTATTCAAGTATTTTAAATCTGATAGTATCTTTTTGATTATGTTATCTATTTCATCTCGTTCTTTTTCCCAGTCATCTGTTTTTAGATCTCTATAGTTAAAATCAATATCAATGCTGAGCCTCGGTATATTTTTAAAATGTAAAAAATTGAGGCTAGTTCCACCGTAAAGAGAAAGTCTTTCTTTTACATAATCAACTAATGAAATTCTTTGTAATATATCACATATTCTGTATATTTTTTCAATTGTTTTATCATCAAATCCATTTGTATCAAATAAGATTATATCCCTCTTATGATATCTTTGAATCCAATTGGAACATATAATCTCCAATTTTTATCTAATTTACTTTTAGATTTTTCTTTTAAATATATTGAAGCTTTCCCAATTTTTTTGTTTAAATACGGTTTTAGATCTGACAAAATCCCTTTATAGTATGGATTTTCATCTAAAATATCAAGAATTAGACCGGTTTTTCGAAATAACATGTCCTTTCCGATTTTATCTAATATTTGTTTTAATTCTTTTGATCTTACACCAGGTAGTGATTCTAAACTTTTCAGGCATTCTTCCCAACCGCCTGAGTACTTTGGGCGTTCAATGCAATCTAAAAATGTTCTACTTGGTGAAGATACAACAATCTTTTGATTTTTATGATTGATTTCTTTTAATCCAAAGCTGTTATATGAATTATAAACAGGTCTGTATCGAATATTTTTAAATTCAAACCCTCTAAATTTTTTATTTGGTGGAACAACAATATATGCTTCGTTGTAGTTTGAATATGCACAGCCATGGATTTCAAGAGCCGTGTGGTATCCCAGATAGTATGGTTTTTGTATTTTTGAAGCAATTAAGTATTTGTCTGGTTGAAAACTGCTTTCGTTGATCTTGGTAGGTGGCACTACAACATAGATTCCTCTTTGCGGGTGTAATAATTTACCTGATTTTTGAAATTTATTGATATATTCGTTGTATAAATATCTAAAAGAAATTGGTTGTTCTACAATTTCTGATGCGATTTCTTCAATTTCTTTGTATTTTACAACTTCTCTCTTTAATAATTCTTTATATAGTAATTCTGATTTTGTCATATTGAAGTATATTCAACTTTATACTGGTATTTAACCATTACTGTGTAGAATTTACTTAAAAATAGATTTTACATATTTTCAACAATATATGTGTTTACTGCCAGTATATTATGGAATTTGATTAAAAATACATATTTTTTAATAGATAGAGTAATGTTACGATGATGGATTTCAGTAGGGAGTTGGAATAGTTTTTTTGTAAAATACAAAACTTTAAACTACTAGCTTGCATTAACAACTTTTACCAAAATTTTTAGAGTGGGAAATTATGGGTGGGGACCAATCCATCGATGTCTCAGTTAGCTCAAACATGCGGGAGTATTTTAACTCTCTGCAGAAAGAAATCGATGCATGCTATTCAATTGCTCTTGAGGCTAGAAAAAAAGGTTTAGACCCTGAGTACAAAGTTGAGATACCACAGGCCCTAGATCTTGCTTCAAGGGTAGAGCAGCTAGTTGGACCAAAAGGTATAGCACCAAAAATAAGGGATGCCACAAAAAAACTTAAGGATAGAGAACTAGTTTCACTTGAAATAAGTAGAGAAATCGCATCTGGTAAAACCTATAAATTCAACAAAATAGAGGATGCGATAGACCAGGCTATACGAACAGGTTTAGCGATACTAACAGAGGGTGTGCTTGTCGCACCACTTGAGGGAATAGCTGAGGTACGACTTGGAAAAAACAACGATGGTACTGATTACGTTGATCTTTATTTCTCAGGACCAATCAGGAGTGCTGGTGGTACAGGGCAGGCTATGAGCGTCCTAATCGCAGATATTGTTAGACGAGAAAGGGGTATAGATAGATACAAACCAACACCAGGTGAAATAGAGAGATACAAAGAAGAAATACCATTGTACAAAAGAGTACAGCACCTACAATACCTGCCAACAGTTGATGAGATAGACAAAATAGTAAAAGAATGCCCAATATGCATAAACGGAGAAGGAACTGAAGACGAAGAAGTAACAGGTTACAGAGACTTACCGCGTGTAGAAACCAATAGACTTAGGGGTGGTGCATGCCTTGTAATAGCAGAAGGTCTTTGTCTAAAAGCACCTAAGATTTTAAAACATGTTAAAAAACTTAAACTAAAAGGATGGGATTTTTTAGATATATTTGTAAACAAAGAAAACAAGGATGACAAAAAGAAAGAAGAACTACCAGAGATAACACCATCATCAAAATACATAGGAGAAGTAATAGCTGGTAGACCAGTATTCTCACACCCATCAAGAAAAGGTGGTTTTAGACTACGCTACGGCAGAGCTAGAACTGCAGGTCTAGCATCGACAGCAATAAACCCAGCATCAATGTATCTATTGGATAGTTTCATAGCGGTTGGAACACAATTAAAAACAGAACGACCAGGAAAAGGAACAATAGGAACACCATGCACAGAAATCGAAGGACCAACCGTACTACTACAAAACGGTGACCTTGTTCAGATAAACAAAGTAGAGGACGTGAAAAAATATGATGTACAAAAAATAATTGACCTTGGCGAGATACTAATACCATTTGGTGAGTTCCTTGAAAATAACTCCTTATTGCCAAACTCAAGTTACGTATACGAATGGTGGATACAGGACCTACAAAAATCAATGAAAATCCTTCCAAAAGAATATAATTTTAACGATGTAAAAGAGGCAGATGAAAAAACCCAGAAAAAAATAATAGAAGACCTTGAAAGAAACATAGACATCCGATGTCCATCATCAATTGATGCCTTTGAGTTATCAGAAAAATACAACATCCCATTGCATCCTTTTTACAATCTTTTCTGGCATGACATAACACAAAAAGAACTAATTTATCTATCAAAGTTCATACTAGAACAAGGAAAAATAACAGAAGACAAATCATTGATTTTACAGAAAGACCAAGAAATAAAACGAATACTAATCGAACTAGGTGCGTTACATAAACAAAGAGAAGGTGCACTAAACATAGATAGATACGCTTACCCACTTATCAGATGCTGCGGCTTAGAAATAAAAGAAGACAAGATCATGGAAACAGATAGATATAATGTTCTAAGTAACATAAAAGATGACGAAAAAACCGTTGACATTGTTTCAAAACTTGCTGGTGTCACAATAAATGAACGTGCACCATATCGCATTGGAACACGTATGGGACGACCAGAAAAAGCAGCACCAAGAAAAATGAGACCACCACCACACACCTTATTCCCGTTAGGTAACTACGGGGGTAACCAGCGTCTTGTGAGAACAGCAGCAGAAAAAGGTGTGATAGAAGTCGAGGCAGGTGTTAGGGTATGCCCAAAATGCAACAAAAAAACCCATAAAATAACATGCACATGCGGTGGACACACAGAATGCAAAAACGGCAAAATAGAACCACAACAAATCAACATAAATGAAGAATTAATCTTAGCACAAGAAAACATAAACGAAAGAAACCTACCTGACACAATAAAGGGCGTAATAGGCACGATATCAAAACACAAAACACCAGAGCCACTTGAAAAAGGCATACTAAGAGCAAAATACGATGTATCAGTTTTCAAGGATGGGACCATCCGTTTTGATATGACAGATGCACCACTAACACATTTCAAACCAAAAGAAACACATATCACTATAGAAAAACTAAAAAAACTTGGTTACACAAAAGACTACCTTGGAAATCCACTAGAGCATGATGATCAGATATGCGAACTAAAAGTACAGGATGTTATAATATCAAAATCATGCGCAGAATACTTTACCCAAGTCTCAAGATTCATAGATGACCTTCTTGTTAAATTCTATAAACTAGAGCGGTTCTACAAAATAAAAAACCTGGAGGATTTAACAGGTCATCTTGCTGTTGGTTTGGCGCCACATACCTCTGCAGGTGCTCTAGCAAGAATAATAGGTTTTACTGACTCACAGGTATGCTTCTCTCACCCATTTTACCATGCAGCAAAAAGAAGAAACTGCCTTTCACCAGATACAAACATTTTTTTAGTAAACTCAGAAAAACCTTCTCTTACCAGTTTGCAAAACCTTTATCTTGACACTAAAACAAACGAAAAAATTGTTGATGACTTTGAAACAAAACAAAAAACTGTTGAAGGAATCAAAACTTTTGCTTTCAATCCTAAAAACGGCAAATTCGAACTAAGAAAGATCAAATCAGTTCTCAAAATAAAAGCACCAAAACATATGATGAAAATTAAGCTGAAATCAGGTAGAGACTTTATTGCATCACCTATGCATAGAGTTATGGTATGGTCTAATGGAAAAATTATAACCAAAAAAATGGTGGAACTGCAGAAAAATGACAAATTTTTTGTTTACAATAAAATAGATTTTATTAACAATGATATAAAAAGCATAGATTTGCTTTCAGAGTTTTTAAAATTAGATGATGAACATAGCATAGACGTGGTTGTTAGAGGTATTGGAAACCTTGTGAGAAAATGTGTAGAAGATCTCGGAGGTTTAAAACCCGCTTCACAAAAATTACAGATTAACAAAAAGACGTTTTCTAACTACATTTACAGAGACAGCATTCCTCTACATACAATTTTGAAATTACTTGAGTTATGTGGTAAGAATTTGAATTCAATACCAAAAACATGTACTTTAGGTGTCAAAAGAAATCATTCTGTTATACCTAGAATAATAAAAGTTGATGCTTCATTTATGCGTTTATTGGGATATTATCTAGCTGAGGGACATGCAAGATTTACAAAAAAAAGCTGTTACCAAGTAAGTTTTGCATGCACTGAAAAAGAGATACGTAATGATGTTGCAAAATGTATCCAAGAAACTTTCCATGTGCATCTTTGTAAAGGAAAATATGATATTTCTATTGCAAACAGACTTGTTCATGACTTCTTTGTTCACATTCTGTGCATAGGGAAAAATGCAAAGAACAAGAGGATACCACTAAGATTTACTGCTTTACCAAAAACGAAAATAAAAGATTTAATACGTGCCTATTTTTCAGGGGATGGATCTGTAGAAAAGAATAGATTACATGTCACGTGTTCTTCAGTTAATCGTGAGTTATTACACGATATTGGTTTGCAGTTACTCCGTTTCGGCATATTCTATAGATGCAAAGAAGAAACCAAAAAAGTGGGGGGCCTTGCAAAGAAATTCTATGACAAAAAAAGAAAATCTCCTAAGTTCACCCTATACTATCTATCAATTCGTTCTTCCTACGCAAGAAAGTTTTGTGAGGAAATAGGCTTTTCTTTAAAAAGAAAACAATCTAAGCTTGAATCTGTTGTTTCAAAAGAAAGAAAACCAAGATTGATTATGTTTGGTGATTTCGTCCTTGATGGCATAAAAGAAATCACACCTATAAAATCAGATTCAGAATTCCTTTATGATGTTGAAGTTGAGCATTTGCATAACTTCCCAATTAATGATTTTGTAATGTCAAATAACTGCGACGGTGACGAAGATGGTCTTATGCTTCTTATGGATGCTTTGTTAAACTTCTCTCATTCATACATCCCAGATAAACGTGGTGGTAGGATGGATCTACCTCTTATTCTAACAACACGTATTAATCCAACTGAGGTTGACAAAGAGGCGCACAACATTGATACTTTAGCTAGATACCCGCTTGATTTCTATGAGGCTACACTGCGGCATGAAAACCCAAAAACACTTGATTCAATGATGGGCTTGGTTTCATCAAGGCTTAGAACTGAGTTGCAATACGAAAAATTTTATTTCACACATGATACAAACAACATATCTGAAGGGCCGGCTGCTTCTGCTTACAAAACTTTGAAGACCATGATGGATAAGATGAATGCCCAGCTTAGCCTAGCAGCAAAAATAAGAGCTGTTGACACACCTGATGTTGCATACAAGGTTATAGAACGTCACTTTTTACCAGATATGCTTGGTAACCTCAGGGCCTTTAGTAAACAATCTGTGAGATGCCCGCTTTGCAACACAATATACCGTAGAATCCCACTCCAAGGTGTTTGTATAAAGTGTGGTGGTAAACTTACCCTTACGGTTCATGAGAAATCAGTTAAAAAATATCTTGAGATATCTAAGAGCATAGCTGAGCGGTATAATCTCCCACCTTATGCTTGTCAGAGGATAAAGCTAGTGGAAAAATCTATTGACTCTCTTTTTATTAGTGATAAGATTAGGACAACTAAGTTGAGTGATTTTTTATGATTATAAATTGAGTGAAAACAGATGCTTACTAAAACAATAGACAAGAGAGATGATCTATATAGATTCAAAATCCCGTTTTTGGTTTATTTTATTCAGTCGTCTCTAGATTTCATAATCTCTTTTTTATTACCTACATTACCCCTATTTATTTTTATTTTAATAATATTCTTTTTTAGATTTAAGATTAATATAATCATACTTTACATTGTAGGTATTGTTACCGTTATAGTTTCTCTGTATATTTTGTTAAAATATTATTATGGATTAAATCCTACAAAAATGAAATTTTATCGTGACTTTCGAGAATATTTTTACAGAAAATTTGTTATTGATAGATTAAGATGCCCAGATTGTCAGGGCAAATTTGAGGGATATAAGAAACTTAAACCAATGGCACAGTTGTTTTGTGAATATTCATATCTCTGTGAATCATGTAAAAATGAATATATTCCAAAACCTGTTAATGATGGTAAAGGTTTGAGAACTCTTTGGAGATTAACAAAATTTAGCAAATCTGAGAATAAAACCCAATATTAGATTATCCTACCTATATTTAAATCATAACTTTCTTATATCTGTAGATTATTGCATTATTAAAATAAGAGGAGTTGAGATAATGGCTGAAAGTATTGTTCCTATAGGGAAGAAAACTTGGTATAGGTGGTCTTTTTACATAAATATAGTATTGTTTTTCATAGTAGCTTTGTTCATATATTTGCTTGTGGTTGATTGTCTTAATTATTCTGCTTCAGGGGGCTATGATTGGCTTTATATAGCCCGTGATATTGCTTTTCTATCTATAGCTTTGGCTTTGGTGTTCTTTCAGTTCTTTAGGAACCTGTTGATAATCTGGCGCAGATCACTGTAGTAACTTAGGTTTAATGGCGAAAGGCGTAGGATAGACTGGGGAGGTAGGCGTTCCCTGTAACCAGAAATCGCCGATATGCTGGGGTCGAAAACTTAGAGGCGATGTAACGAGCATTTATTGATCCATGTGTTGACGATGAAACCTCGTCCTTTGGGATCAGAGGTGATGATTGTGTATGGCCGGAGGGTCATATGCGCATCTTAGTTGCGGGAACCGGGTGAGGCACGGAAGTGAGCAGCCTTACCGCAAACTGCTGGTGCTCATCGGGTTAGCGGGGTCAAGGATGCATGTGGGAAGTCAGTAGGTGAAACGTGCAACCACTTTGGGTGTTTCTACGCCCGCTAAAATTTCATCAAAGTTTATTAAAGAGTTCAGTTATGTCGAACTCTACGATTTAATTGGGGGAATATTCATATGGTTCAGTTGTTGAAGGATGAGAGTTTAGTATCTACCTGGGAGAACTTTTTCGAGGAGAACAGTAGGCCTGATATTGAGAATGTTGCTTTGTCTTATCCAGAAAAACGTAGTCTTTTTGTTAGTTATTGGGATATTGATGAGCATGATCCTAAACTTTCTGAGATGATTATCAACCAGCCTTACAAAGCGATTTTTAATGCTGAGGAAGCTCTGAAAAACATTGATGTTGCTGTTGAGAACAAGTTGAAGCTTCATTTCAGGGTTTTTGATATCCCTGATACTCAGAAGTTTTTGATACGTAAGATTCGTTCTAATCATCTTGGTAAGTATGCTGCTGTTGAGGGTTTAGTTAAGAAGGTTACTGAGGTTCGTCCTAAGCTTCAGGTTGCTGCTTTTCAGTGTCAGAAATGTGGTGCTGTTCTTAGGATTGAGCAGGAAGAGGATATTTTGAAGGAGCCGTCTGAGTGTTATGAGGATCAGGGTGGTTGCGGTAGGATTTCTTCTTTTAAGCTTATGACTAGTTTGTCTACTTTTATTGATTCGCAGAAGGTTGAGGTGCAGGAGAACCCTGAGGGTCTTCGTGGTGGTGCTCAGCCTGAGCGTATAAGTGTTTATCTTGAGGATGACTTGGTTGGTGAGATAGCACCCGGTGATCGTATAATTGTTAATGGTATTCTTCATTCTATGCAGAGACGCAGGGGTACGTATCGTCTAACCTCTTTTGATAAAATCATGGATGCGCGTAGTATAGAACGGCAGGAGCTTGCGTTCGAAGAGGTGGAGGTTACTAAAGAGGATGAAAAAGAGATCATAAAGACCAGTAAGGACCCTGCTATTTATGATAAGATGAAGCAGAGTATGGCACCTACTATTTATGGTATGGATACTGAAAAAGAGGCTCTTGTTCTGCAGCTTTTTGGTGGTATGTCAAAGAAGATGCCAGATGGTACGTACATCAGGGGAGATATTCATGCTTTGCTTGTTGGTGATCCTGGTACCGCTAAGTCACAGTTACTTGCATATATGTCTAAACTTGCTCCGAGGAGTATCTATGCTTCCGGTAAGGCATCATCTGCTGCTGGTCTAACTGCTGCTGCTGTCCGTGATGAGTTCGGTGAAGGTCAATGGACTCTAGAGGCTGGTGCGCTGGTTTTGGCTGATATGGGTATTGCTTGTATTGATGAGATTGATAAAATGGAAGAAGGCGACAGAAGTTCAATGCATCAGGCGATGGAGCAGCAGGAAATCTCTGTTGCAAAAGCAGGGATCAACGCGACTTTGAAGTCACGCTGTGCGATTCTAGCTGCTGCTAACCCAAAGCTCGGTCGTTTCGACGAGTTCATGCCAATACATGAACAAATCAACATGCCACCTGCTCTATTATCTCGTTTTGATTTGATATTCTCTATTATTGATAAACCAAACAAGAAATTTGATACCGATCTAGCAACACATGTTCTGCGTACACATAAGGCTGGTGAGGTTAGTGAGAACCTTGCTAAATCAAAGAAATCTAAACACACTAAGAAAGAGCAGGAGAGTCTTATGGAAGATATTATGCCAATTTTTGAACCAGATTTCCTAAGGAAATACGTTGCATATGCAAAGCGGAGCGTATACCCTGTTATGAACGATGATGCTTTTGAGCTGCTGAAAAATTACTATGTTGATTTGAGAAGTTCATCTGAGGATTCTGTGCCATTCACACCAAGACAGCTTGAAGCTTTCGTTAGACTAGCGGAGGCAAGCGCGCGTGTTAGGCTTAGTGAAGAAGCCACAGTTGATGATGCTAAAAGAGCCATATCAATCATAGACAGATATCTTAGAAGAGTTGGTCTGGATCGAGAAACAGGTAAGTTTGATATAGACATAATCGCAACCGGTATTAGTCACAGCCAACATGAGAGAATGCGCTCGCTTATTGATATAATCCAGAAACTATGCAGTGAAGCAAAGGATGGTAACGCAGCGAGAGGAGATATAATCAGAGAAGCAGAGATAGTTGGTATCGAATCAACAAAGGTTGAAGAAGCACTTGAGCGACTGAAACGCAACGGGCAGATATACGAGCCTATGCACGGAAAATACAAGATTACTGAATACTAAAAATCTCCCTAATTTTTTTTATATTTTTGGGGACGATAGTTGTGCAACAGCTTTTCTGACATATTTTTCGTTTTCTTGTCCTATCTCCGCTGCCACGCAATTGATAAAACTATCCTTTATGTCATTCCAGTTGAGTGTCGTAACACCAAAATAAAGTTTTTTGCTCACATTAGTTGCTTTGTGGACATGCGGTGACCATCCTCTTGGTGTTGTGTCGCAGTTGTCCATATGTAGAATATATGTTTTTTTCAGTGTCTTTTTTCCTATGAGATATATTTCGAATTTCCTGTTGAAATATTTATAATTTGTATTTTTGTCATAATAGCGGTATTCAAGTTCATAGTCTTTGTTTATAGGAACAATTCCTCTATTCATTGTGCATCTCCAAAAAAGTGTAACAAGGTTCCCTATATTTGATTTATGATTTTTCTAAGGGACCTTACGCTAAATTTTTTAACCCATGTAATAACTAGATGGATACGGTTCTGGTTTCAAGCCTTTTCTTTCTCTGATTTGTTTAACAACCTGTGGTTGTAAATTCTTTGGTAAAGGCTCAAAACCCATGTTTTCTGTGTTCCAAAGTACACGTCCGCCTGTAGCTGAACGTATGGCTGATGCGAACCCGAACATGTCTGCGACAGGTGCTTTTGCATCAATATTGACTACGTCTCCCTCGGTCGTCATGTCACGCACTACCGCTCTTCTTTGGTTAAGCTCTCTTGTTGCATCTCCCATGATTTCTTGCGGTGTACTTATGAAAACTTTCTGCATAGGCTCAAGCAGTATAGGTTCTGATATTGTTATCGCGCCGTATATTGCGTTTCTGACAGCGGGTATAACCTGAGCTGGTCCTCTGTGAATTGCGTCTTCGTGTAGTTTTGCATCGACTAGTTTAACTAGCAATCCTTGGCATGGTTCTGATGCAGTTGGACCGCTTTTCATGACCTCATCAAAAGCCTCTTTGATAAGTTCCCTTGTCTCAAAAAGGTATTGTATACCTTTTGTTACATCAGCAATCATATTCAGACCGTGTACGCCAAATACTCCTTTTGCGACATCTCTATCCATGCCAAGATCCTGCAAAAGTTTAGCTGATTCTTTTTTGAATTTTTTAACATTCTCAGGTATGTCTCCATTGTATATCGCTTTTACAACGTTCTCTGGGAGTGGTTCAACCTCTATGTAGAAACGGTTGTGTTTGTTTGGTGATTTACCTTCGAACTCATTTGGGCTTTTTTTGCCTACGCATTCTCTATAAACTACGATTGGTTCTGAACAAACGATGTCAACTTTATGCTCATTTCTAATCCTATACTCAGTAATCTCAAGATGTAACTCTCCCATACCTGACATCAGGTTCTCGCCGGTCTCTTGGTTAATTTCAACTTGTATACTTGGGTCAGCTTTGGAAACCATGCGCAGAACTTCAATTAGTTTTGGCAAATCCTTAGCGTTTTTTGCTTCTACAGCTACTGTAACAACAGGCTCGGAAACATGTACGATTTTCTCAAAAGGCTCGGTATCAGGACTAGAACTAACTGTGCTACCAGCGATAGCATCCTTTATACCGGTTGCAGCAACAATGTTACCGGCGCTAACGAAATCAACAGGTATCCTATCAGCACCAACCATCAGATTTACTTGTTGTACGCGGTTTACCTTTGGCATACCAGACACATAGACTTCTTGTCCACGCTCTATTTTACCGCTGAACATACGACCAACGGCAACCTCACCAGCATGAGGATCAATTATAATCTTGTTAATCATCAAAGCAAGAGGGCCCGTATCCTTGCATTCAACCATACTCTTTCCGATTTCGCTTCCTATGTCCCCCTTCCAAATGTGAGGTATCCTGTATTTTTGCGCGACAGCAGGTGATGGTAGGTTATCAACGACCATATCAAGTATAACCTCGTGTATAGGAAGTTTTTTTGCAAGTGATTTTTGATCATTATTTTTGCAATAATCATATATGTCTTTGAAACTAAGCCCTGTTTTTTTCATATAAGGTGCAGAGATAGCCCAGTTGTAAAAAGCAGAACCAAAAGCAACAGTACCATCCTCTACCTTAACAGTCCATTTGCCCTTGAACTCCTCAGGTACCGTCCTATTGACTAACTCGTTAAACTTAGTAATTATCTTAATGAAACGCTGTTGCATCTCCTCAGGTGTAACACGAAGCTCATTTATCAAACGATCAACTTTATTTATGAATAAAACAGGTTTAACCTTTTCACGAAGCGCCTGACGTATAACTGTTTCAGTCTGCGGCATAGCACCTTCAACAGCACAGACTAAGACAACACAACCATCAAGAGCACGCATAGCGCGAGTTACATCACCACCGAAGTCAACATGACCTGGCGTGTCGATAAGGTTAATCAGATAATCCTGTCCCTCAAAATTGTGAACCATCGAAGCAGATGCCGCGTTAATTGTGATACCACGAGCCTGTTCCTGCTCATCATAATCTAAAACTAGCTGCTTACCAGCTAACTCCTCACTCATCATACCGCAGCCAGCGAGCAAGTTATCAGAAAACGTGGTTTTACCATGATCAATATGTGCAGCTGTACCAATGTTACGAATATGATTAAGGTCATTCATCAGATCCTTTGCTTTCTTAATATTGTCCTCTTTTCGTCCCATATCAAACTACCCCAAACAACAACTTCATAAATCTTCTGCAATATTTTTACCTTGCTGATTTAGCGATACGCTCAACATCATTTTTCTTAGCGATAGCAAAAGAAGTAGCATCATTTTTTGACGCCTTTATGATCTCCTCGGCAAGGCAATCTTCCACACCTTTTTTGTTACTACGAGTCGCAGAAATCGCCCCTGTGCATATATTCCTGATGGCTAAGTCAAGGCGTCTCTGCGGTGACACATCAACAGCCTTTGGAACAGATATGCCACCATACTGCAACCTGGTTGTCTCCTCTTTTGGTGCAGCATTTTGAAGTGCATCAACAAGAACCTGAACTGGATTGGTTTTAGTCCTGCTATCAATTATATTGAAAGCGTCTCTAACAACCTTGTACGCCTTAGCTTTTTTACCATTGTAATTTTCAGTACGCATCAAATTATTTATCAAACGGTCAATAATGGACATTTTGGATTTACCAAAAATCTTGTTTGCATAAACTCCGCCCATGAAAACTTTTCTGGTATCTAAATTAATATACTTAGCAAGTCCTCTATCCTCAATTTTCACTGTGCTCATGTCATACTTTGATAAAACCGGAAAGAAATCATTTTCATTTTTGTTCCTAATTCCCTCTGTCATAACTACCTTCTCATTGGTTTCTCAATTTTACCTTCAACTAGTTCCTGAAGAGATACGTCATTAACTTTAATGACTTTGAATCTAACACCAGGGATATCTCCGTAACTTCGACCCATTCTGCCGCCAATGCCCTCAACAAGTACTTCATCATGCTCATCAATGAAACCAATTGCTTTATTACCAGGAGCAAAAGCAGTAATCTGTCTACCGTTTTTAATAAGTTGCACTTTGACACATTTACGGATCGCAGAGTTTGGCTGTTTTGCCTCAACACCAACTTTTTCGATAACTATGCCTTTTGCCTGTGGAACGCCCTCCAGAGGATCAGCCTTTTGTTTAAGGTGTAGAACTCGCTTTTTATAGTATCTACTACTCCAGCGTTGTTGTTTCCTGTTTTTCTTGAGTTTTCTTGCAGCGTTAATTCCTTTTCCCATGGTTCACCCTACAGATAAGGTTAAGCCAGTATGCACTTTTAATATTTAAATGCTTAGTTCTAAAATTAAGATTTTTCCCCTATTAAAAGTGAATTAACTATAGTAAAGATGTTTTTCAAAAAATTTACAGTGTTTTATATGTTCTGTAACCATTTGAATCAATGAAAAGTGCTTTTTCCTCCAAAACATTAAAATTTTCTATTTCGACGAAAGATGTCATGTCCACCTTCATATGAGTATCATAGGAAACTCTTGGTCCTGATATCGAAATATTGAGCGATGTATTGCTTCCGTCATCCTGGAATAAACGTAAATGATTGGTAGTCTCTATGCCAAAGTTCTGATTAATTTGAACATTCATGTCAGTTGAAGTGCATGCGCATTCAACCGGAACCCAGCCGTTGTTATCAATATCTCCTCCGACAAAAACTTCTGCCCATGCATGCGCAACAGCAAATGTCACATTACTCGTCGAATCAATTAAGTATCCTCTAATAAATCTTGAGGGTATGCCAACTGAGCGGCATAGAGATATGTATAAAAATGATAGATCATCGCAATCTCCTGTTTTCTTATTTATTGTTACACTAGATGGTTGCACGCTATTGTCTGTATAATGAGTTTGATATACTGTGTTTTGTTTAAGCCAGATGAAAAGGTTTTTTGCTAAAATAAAAGAGTTATTTGTACTGATTTGGTTTTGTACGTTTTGAGCAACTGATTTTATGCTTGGGTTATTCGGATCGATATAAATAGTGTTTTTAACGGATTGTTCTTGTGTATATTGAACAAAAACATCTGGATAACGTGTTTTGATTTCATCTAAAGTTAATGCATTAACTCCATTTAGATCAGATATAAGAAAGCTTTCTGAGACGACAATTGCATTAACACCAAGTTCGTAGTTATTGCTGTTCTCTCCGCTTATATTCCACCGTATAATTGTGTTATTTGTGAGATTAACTGTTTTGTAATCATGTTGGTATAGTATTTTTTCTGATACAGGTCCGGTTAATACCTCTGGTAGATCGCAATCATAATTTATCCCAAAATTACCAGTGCCACTGCAATTTATATCGTAGCCGTATCTTATTTTATATTGAATTCTAACTGGATTACTCTCATAAGTCACACTGCCATCATTTAAATTAAAATAATCCATGCATCCTGTTGTACTAGCTATCAAAAAAATGAGAATCGAAATCGATATACCAACTATTTTTTTACCCATAAATCTATCTTCTAAAAAGACCTTTTTTAACGTTATGAGCATTACGATATTTGCATCCCTGGTTCATCGGGCATTTAACGCATTCTGGGTTGTTTTCATGGCAGAAGTTTTCACCGAGTTTATCCAAGGATTCTAGATAGCGGTATACGTTTTCTTTCATCTTCTCAGCTTCTTTAGCTAGAAAACTTATTGTGTCATCTGGTTTGCTTGTGGAAACCCATCCTAATCTGTTTGCCACCCTGTGTACGTGTTCTGCTTTTGCAGTAAAATTATTATTGTTCTTCTGAGGCTGATCTGCTGTAGGAGTTTTTGTTTGTTGTTGAGGTGCTGGTACAGGCATCTTAGGTATTTTTGGTACATAATTTGAGTCACT
>Ga0172364_10000630_pt1 | contig 25543 bp, 18 predicted proteins | sample LakKivSesite10cm_FD_114545 | JGI IMG/M metagenome (GOLD analysis project Ga0172364, IMG submission 114545) | Sediment microbial communities from Lake Kivu, Rwanda - Sediment site 10cm | ecosystem: Environmental > Aquatic > Freshwater > Lake > Sediment | place: Rwanda: Western Province, Lake... | reverse complement strand
GCACCTTGGGGCCGGGCGCGCGCCTCGACTGCTCGGCCAGGCCGACCATCTTGTCGAGCAAGCTGCGCGCGTCGGTGCCCGGCGCCGCGAGGCCCGCCGAGAGCAGGGCCATCTGCGCGTCGGCCTGCTCGCCAGCCGCGGTCTCGTCTTCGCCGCGTTCGTCGTCGTCAGATGAGGCATCTGGGCTGGCGGCGGCTGGGCTTGGCTGCTTGCCGACGGACTTCGCATGAACCGCCAAGGTGCGCGCGAATGCCTCGATGCTGGAGAGCAGGCGCTTTTGCAGGTTGGCGATGACCAGCCGGCTGCGCTTGTTCTTCTGTTTGAGGAGCGACGCGTACTGGGCGAGGAGGGCGGAGAGCTGGATTTCCGCATCGGTGCCGTCGCCCACAACGGCAAGTTGTTCCGTTCGCCCATCGACAACGTACTGCTGTTTCCAGCCACCGGCGCCATGGGTGAGGTCGATCTGAATCACGCACCGAAGCGGGTAGCCCTCCACGCCCAGCTCGCGCAGCTCGCCCTTGAGCCGGCGGACCATGATTGGGTCGAGCTGCTCCGGGCCAGACACGCGAACCCCGCGGGTGAAACGCTGCTGGTCGAGGATTTCGAGCAAGGACGAGAAGCTGTTCGAGTGGCCGTTGTGGGGCGTGGCCGAGAGGAAGAGGCGGTGCTCGAACCGCGCCGCGACGTCACGGACGACGCTCGTGACCTGCGAGTCGACCGCGTACTTGGAGGCGGAAGCGGGAGCCGCCGTGTGAGCTTCGTCGAGGATCAGCAGGCTCTTGGGTGCGCGCCGGTCCAGGTGGCGGACCAGGGCCTCGCGGTACTCGGGACGGCGGAGCGTCTGGTACGAGATGATGAACCTGGGGAAGGTCGTCCAGGGATTCACGCCGAAGCCGCGCTCCTCGCGTCGCTCGCAGACGAAATCGCGGTTGTAGATCTCGAAGCGGATGCCGAAGCGACTCGCCATCTCCGCCCGCCACTGGAGCGCGAGCGCGGCCGGACAGATGATGAGCACCTGGTCCACGCGCTGGCGGAGCATCAGCTCCTGCACGATCAAGCCGGCTTCGATGGTCTTGCCGAGCCCGACGTCGTCGGCCAGGAACAGGTTCACGCGCGGCAGCTCTAGCGCCTTGCGGAGCGGCACGAGCTGATGCTCGAGGAGCTTGATGCCTGCGCGGAAGGGCGACTGGAAGAGCCGGGCGTCGGTCGCCGTCACGCACCCCCACTTGAGCGCGTGCAGGTAGGCCGCGAAGTGCCGCGGCGGATCCAGCCGGTCGGCTTTGCCCAGCCCCTGCGACTCGGGCTCGACCACGCGCGCGCCAAGCTCGCGCTCCCACAGAACCTCCAACGGGCGGCCGGCGGCATCGTCGTCCAAGCACACCAAGCTGACCAGCGTGTGGCCGGTGAGGCCCTCGGCGAGATCCGGCACCGCCACCTTCGTGACCAGGTACTGGCGGTGGCGGACGTGCACGACCTGCCCCTCGCGCGGCAGCCCGTCAGTCGCGCGCGCCCGATAGTGGCTGGACTCGGTCTCGCGCGCCTCCGCACCAATGCTCGGTCCACCGAGCCTCCCCATCAGGTCGAGCCGCCCGCGCCCCGTGGCATCGAGCCCGTGCGCGCGGCAGGCGGAACGCAGCTCATCCCGTCGCAGTCGTGCCAGTATGCTGGACAGATCCAATGGCGAGTCCGCCAGGACCGCGACCCGCGCGTCCTTCGTAGCAGCCGGCGCGACCGGGATCTCGAATTCGCGCCCCAAGTCCGCAAGCCGCCCCTTGGTCAGGACAGACAGCACGCTACGCTTGGAGATCTCGGGCACGGCTGGGGGATGTTAGCGGGTCAAGCCAGAGAGGGGAATGGGCTCTTGGCTTGCAACTGCCTGAAACTACTGTGGAGGCGCCGGGTACTGCCCCCGGGTCCGAGAGGTCTTGGCTAAGGTCGCTACGTGCGTGTCTGGCGCTTTGGTTCTCGCGTTCGGGGTGGCCCGCCAGCAGGGCGTCCCGCACGCCAGCCCTCCCTCGTTCTCGCGGCCGCGCCGGAAGACGCTGCCCGGCCGCAAAGCCCGCTAGATGGCCACTTCCCTAGGTCGCAGGCAATCCCTGGGGTCGTGGTCTGGTCCGGCTTTTAGGCGGCCAGAGCGAACGAGTTGTCGTTCGCGTTTCTTTTTTGCCCGTTTTTACGAGGCCTCGGGCGCCTCGGCACGCTACCAGAGCTTCGCTTACTCCCGTCGAATCTGTTTCGCCCCCTTTGATTGTTCACGGGTCAGTATAGCCCCCACGACCCGCACAGGCCACGCGCGCCATTCGATGATACCCTGCGGGTGCATGCTCGTCGTTCTGGTGGCCGCGGCGCCCTCGCTTCTGCTTCTCGCCTACTTCTACCTGCGCGACCGTTACGAGCGCGAACCCTTGCGGCACCTTGTCGTCGCCTATTTGCTCGGCGTCTTCGCCATGTTCGCCGCCGTGGGCATTTCCGAAACCGTGGGCGGCTGGTTTTCCCCCGCCTGGCTGAGCTTGGGCGGTGAGCCGGCGCGCATCGTCGACGCCTTTCTGCTCGCCGGCCTGGTCGAGGAGTCGTGCAAGTGGGTCATGCTGATGGCGGCGGTCTACACCTGGCGCGAGTTCGACGAGCCCATGGACGGCCTTCTCTACGGCGCGGCCATCGCGCTCGGCTTCGCGGCGCTGGAGAACTACCTCTATCTGTCGAGCCGCGGTCTCGCCATCGCCTGGCAGCGCGCCGTCTTCGCGGTGCCGGCGCACGCGCTCTTTGGCGGGGGCATGGGCTTTTACGTCGGCCGCGCCAAATTCGCGCCCCCTGGTCGCGACCGTCTTCGGCGCGTACTCGTCGCTCTTTCGCTTTCCCTCCTCTTGCCCACCGCGTTTCACGGCGCCTACAACTTCGCCCTCCTGCACGGCCTGGGCTGGGGGGTCTGGGTCGCCATCACCCTGCTCTCGCTCGCCTTCTGGGTCTTCGTGCTACGTCGGGTGCGCCGCGCGCAACGCGCCTCGCCGTATCGTCCCAAGACCATGATGCCGACCGATTTCCAGGCGCTCCGGCGCGGGAAATAGATGTACCATGGGACCATGCTCAGGCGAAACGAACTGCTGGGAATTGGGTTGCTCTTCGTCTTCGGACTCGCGGGTTGCACCAAGAAGGCGGCCCCCGTTGCCACGGCCAACCCCGACTTCGACAAGCAATGGGCCGAGCTGGCCCGGGCAGGAACCGAAGTCTCCTATATCGAGGACGACCGCGGCGAGGGGCTGATGGGCAACGTTCGCCGCGCCTCGCGGGTCAAGGCCGATCCGCCGATCCCTGCCGCGGCCGGGGCGCCAAGCCCGGGCGGCCTGCCGGATCAGCCGCCGGGCGACCAGGTACAAAGCGTCATCCGTGGCAACCTCATGGCGGTGCGCGGCTGTTTCATGAGCATGGCGCGTACCGGCCAGGCCCGCTCCGGCAAGGCCATCGTCAGCTTCAGCATCGGGGCCGACGGCAAGCCGGCCGGGCTGAGGGTGGACGCGCCGTCATTCGTCGATACGCCGCTCCCAGGGTGCGTGACGGCCCAAGTCTCGCATTGGGAATTCCCCAAGTCGCAGCGAGGCAGCGGGCAAGTCAGCTACCCCTTCGTGTTCGTGGGTAGCTAGAAACCCGCCCTAGGGAGCCCCGCAGGAGGTCCCCGACGAGCGGCAGTTCCCGAGCCGGCCTACTTCGGGCTCGTGCTGCGATCTTCGAAGTAGAAGACGGTGATCGCCAGGCAGTGGAAAGCCTCGTCTGACGACTGGGTCACGATCGTATCCACGACCTGGCACTGGGGATGCTCCCGGATCCACTGCGTCACCTTCTCGCCCAGGTTCTCCCGCTCCTGAGCCATGGTGGCGGAGAAGACCTTCACTCCGTTGAATCGTGCCGTGGTGTGCGTCTGACTTTGAGCCATCGTCCTTTGGTTCTTCCTCTCCGGTCTTTCTGCTCGTGACTCCCTGCTGGGCTATGAGCCTGCTTTCCACTCCTTGCTGGCCGCGGTGCCGGAGCGCCCCGCGCCATCCTGTCAAGCCGCTCGGTCTATTCCCTATACCAGCCCTTTCGACCTTTCGACAATCACAACCGTCCCAAAATGTGCAACCACCGGTAACGCACTAAGGCGAAGGGGCAACGAATCCTAGCTCTCGGCGCAGGTCCGGGTAGTCCAGGGAAAGGGCAAAAGCCAGAAGGTCATCCAGGGCTTGCGGGCCGTCTTCTTCGGCCACCGCGCGTCCCACGCGCAGAAGATCCCCGCAAACCAGCAAGGCCAGCCGCGTCGCCATGCGCGAGAGGCCCCGGCCCCACACGCTCAGGTTCAGGTTGTCGTACTTCTGCTTGATCGCCTGCGCGACCTCCAGGATGCGTTCGCGCGCCGGTTCGTCCAGGGCCGCGATGGCCCGGGAGGCGGCCAGGGCGACCGGGCCGTGCACCGGTCCGGCCGCGTTGGCCAGGGCGAGCGCAGCGATGAAGTACGGCCGCATCTGCCCGCCCGAACGCGCCGAGCCCGCCAGACGGCCGGGGGCGCAGAGCGCCACGGCGCGACTCAGGCGGAAGCCGAGCTCGACCGTGTCCTCGCTCCCGAGCAGGGTCTGGCCGCACAGGAGCGCGGGTGGAGAGAGGTCGGCCATGCGCGCGTCGCCGCCCAGAACCGGCAAGCCGATCACATGCTCGGGCGCGTCGACCGCAAACAGCCCGCAGACGTATTCGAGGATTTGGCGGAAGTCCTGGGGCTGCGCCGACAGGGGCAGGGGCTGGTCGCATTCGAGCAGGCCCAGCTCCTCGCGCGAGAAGGGCTTGAGCACCGAGTATTCGACCAAGAGGGTGGCGAGGGTCTCGAGATCCGCCTCGTCGGGCCGGTAGCCGGCGCGGTCGAGCAGGTCGGAAGGCAAAGGACTCGCAGTCCGGTGCAAGGTCTTGGGCCGGCTCTCCTCCGCCAGCCGAATCACGCGTTCGTCGGCCACGCCGCGCAGGACCATGGCGGCCGCGACCACGGCCACGCTGTCGGCCTGGGCCCGCTCTTCGAGGAGGGCCAGGAGCTTGGCAGCGGGCGCGGTTTCGTGTGGATGGAGCTGCCACTCGGCGGCGATGGCGCGGGCGGTCTCGCGCCAGCGCGTGGGATCTTCCGCATTGAGCTCGACCGACTTGCGGACGGCATCGATGTTCTTGGGCGCAAGGCGGGCTGCCATGTCGTAGGCGATGCGCGCCGAGTTGCGGTCATCGAGCTTGGTCTCGTAGAGCTGGCCGAGCTCGAGCCACAGCCGTTTGCGCAAGGGCTCGGCCCGCTCGCCGAGGGCCGCCACCAGCTTGCGCAAGAAACGCTCGGCCGCGCGCGGGTCGGGCTCGGCCAAGCGGCCGTAGGCTTCGAGCAGCAGGGCCGCGGTTTCGGGCTGGTCGGGGTCGATGGAAAGGCTGCGCTCAAGGTGGTCGCGGGCGGTCGCAGCGTCGTCTTGGGTGGCGGCCAGCCGGCCGAGCATGGCGTGGGCCTCGGCCAGATCCGGATCGAGAGTCAGGGCGTGCTGGAGCCTTTCGCATGCGTCGCCGGCCTTGCTCGGGCCTTGGGCCACGAATTCGGCCCAACCGAGATAGGCGTGGTAGAGGGCTTGGTCCGGCCGCGCGGCCACTGCGGCCTCGAATCTCGCCACCGCCTCTTCGATGCGGTCGGCTTGGAAGAGCTGCACCGCTTCACCGAAGGCCAGCTCGGCGCCCAGCGGATCCACGGGGCCGCTGCGGTTGGCGACCAAGGCACGGTCGTATTCGGCGCGCTCGGCCGGAGTGGAAAGCACATGACCGGCCTGCAAGATCGCGCTGCGCACGGCATCGAGCCTCGCCTTGTCGGCCGGGGCCAGGTTGGAAAGCGCCGCTGCTGCATCCGAGAAAGGCTCAAGCCTCGTGCGCACGGCTGCCTCGATCTGGCTCGCCGAGGCCTGGGCGGTCACGCCCAGGACGTCGTAGTGCGACTTGCCGTGGATCATGAGGTACTCGTGCAGGAGGTCCTGGCGCAGGTTCGCCGACGGAGTCGGGACGGCCTCGGCAGGGGCGGGGGCCTCGGGCTTGGTGCGGAACCCGATGTCGAGGGCGCCGGAGCTCGACTCGTCGGAAGCCTGGCTGAAAGCCGTGCGGCCGGTCAAGGGCAGAACATCGCTCTTGCGGATCTCCGCGAAGCTCACATCCGCCGCATTGTGCACGATGGCATCGAAGCGCCTGCTCAGCTCGGAACCGAGCCTTTCGAGGGAAAAGGACGAGTCGATAGGAAGCGCGGGAGCGGTGCCTTCCTCGATCGGCTCCCCCAAGGATGCGAGGCCGGTCTCGATGAGGGCCTCCACCTCGGCCATGACCACGTGGGCGTCGTCGCGCAAGGACAGGGCGCCCAGGGTCGGGGCCTCGCCGATGATGCGCGCGATGTCGCCGCCAAAGACCTCGTTGAACCTGTCTTCGTAGCAGGCGAAGCGCGGGGTGAGCTCGACCGGGCGGGCGCCGCTCTGGTCGAAGCGGCTGACCAGCATTTCCGGCGTGGCGCTGCGATAGAGGCCAAGGAAGATCGTCTTCGCGACGTCCAGGTCGTGCTCGATGATGCGCTCGCCGAAGGTGTCGCCAAAGCTGAACGCGTAGCTGCCTTCGTCCCAGCGCAGGCAGTCCACGATGCGCTTGCGCGCCTGCGCGGCCAGGCATTGCAGCACTTCTTCCGGTGTCAGCCAGCCGAGCTCGACCAGGACGCTCCCCATCTTGTGGCCGCGCTTCTTGGTCTCGGCGAGCAGAAAGGTAAGCTGGCCGTCGTTGATGACGCCCTTGGCGCAAAGCAAGGTGCCGAGCGCCTCTTGGCGCAGGTTGGAATCCGCCGCGACGACCTGGCCGTCGCGCACGTAGAGATCCTTGAGAACCTTGCCGTGGGCCAGGGAGAGGGTACCGGTGGCGTTGGTCTCGGCAAGGTCGAAAATCAGGCGCGGCACGCGCATCTCAGCCAGTCGACCCGAGCCGATGGGGTTGGCCGGCGCGGGGCGGGCTTGGCCCTGCTTGGTCGGCACGCGCTTGCCCGTGGCGGACGGCCCAGGCGGCGGCGGCTCGAGCCCTGAGAGGTCGAAGACCATGTCGTGCGGCTCGGTTGTCCGTGATTCGTCGGCGCCGGCTTGCGCCGCGGTGTCTTCCGCGGCAAGGGCATGCGAGGCCGCTTCTGCCTGTTGGGCGGGAGCCTGGCCCAGGCAAGTGAGAATCATGCTGACCAGGTCGTTGGGCTCGACCGGCTTGGGTATGAAATGCGCGTTGACCTCGGCGCTGAGATCGCCGGCCAGGTTGGGCTCCTTGTAGACCCCGGACATGACGATGATGGGCACGTCCTTGCCGAAGGGTGCCTCGCGCAGGGAGCGGCAGAAGGTGAAGCCGTCCATGGCCGGCATGTAGAGGTCGGTGATGATGAGATCCGGTCGTTCGGAGACGAAGACCGCCAGGCCTTGCTGCCCGCTCGCGGCCTGGACCACCTGGGGCTCAAGGCCGGCCAGCCGAGCATCGCCCGAGATCAGCCGTTCCATCGCCTTGCGTGCGATGGAGTCGTCTTCGACGAGGAGGATCTTCTTTCCCATGGCTCCCTTTCGTGCCTACTCCGCGGCCGGCGCGGCAGGTGTCCGCGCCGACGGCGAAGGCCGAGCCATCCTATTTCTTTCTGGTTGGAACCGTGGCCGGATCGGCTTGTGAGGTTGGGGTCGAGGTGAGGGTGTCTTCCAGGGCGGGCAGGGCTGCCTTGGGCTCGGGCATGGGCGCAAGGCCCATCTTGGCCTTGAGCGCGGCGAGGGCCTGGTCGGTGCCCGCGCTGCCGGCCTCCAGGGCCTTGAACTTGTGCTCCAGGGTGTCACCGGTCAGCTCGCCCGCCAACTCGGTGTGCGCCTCCGCCTCGGCTTCGATCTGATCCACCTTCTTGGCCATGCGGTCGAAGGTGTCGAAGGCGCCCGTGTCCGAGAGCCCGCTCATGGTGTTCTGGATGGTCCGCTGGGCCTCGGCCCGCTTCTGGCGGGCGATGAGGATGTTCTTCTTGCGCTTGGCCTCTTCGATCTTGTCGTTGAGCGAGCGGAGCTGATTCTTGAGCTTGTCGACCGCGTCCTTCTGCAACTGCGCTTGCCTGCCGAATTCGACGAATTGACCGTCGTGCTCGGCCTTGCGCTTGAGCGCCTCGCGCGCCAGGCCTTCGTCCCCGGCGCGCACCGCGAGCATGGCCTTCTTCTCCCATTCCTCGGCCAGCTCCGCCTGCTCATCGCGCTGCTTCTCCAGGCGCTTCTGGTCGGCAATCGAAACCGCCACCTGCTTCTTGGCCTCGACCAACTGGTTCTGCATGTCGAGGACGACCTGGTTGAGCATCTTCTCCGGGTCTTCCGCCTTGGAGATGATGTCGTTGACGTTGGACTTGAACAGGGTGCTGATACGCGAAAAGATTCCCATGACGGTTTTTCCTCCGCTGCTAGGCCACGGTCCGGAACTTGGAAAGCGCCTCGTAGTACTTGGTGGCAGCCAACTCGATGTCGTCGATCACCGCCCGGAACTCGTTGAAGTCCATGTTCTCGGCCTCGAGAGCTCCGGCGAGCACGATGGCATTGCCCTCCATGCCGAAGGCGCAATGAACGAGCTCGGTGGTGTTGAGGCGGAGCAGGGTTTCGAAGAGGGCCTCGCGCTGCGCCTTGGGCACATCCATGATCTTGAGGCGGAAGACCACGATGGGACCGGCCAGGGACACCATCAGGTTTTCGATGCCGTCGAGGTGGATGCGCCAGACGTCGTCCTGCAGCTCTTCGTGAGCCACGCCCATCTTCAAGAGGTAAGAGTCGATGTCTTCACGGGTTTTCATGGGGAGAGGGACCTTTCATTGGCCAAGCTGCCGAGCCCCACGCCAAGCAGTGACACGAGCGTAGACGATTCCGGGTCCGGCGACAAACTCGTTCGCCAAACCCGTATGACGCGACGCCGGGCTGGGATGCGGCGCTTGCGGGCGGCGCGCAGCGCAGCGCGGCGCAGGGGTGACCAGCGCAGCCGCCTTTTTGGAGATTGCATGGGCAAGGGCGGGTTGCGCCTCGCTCATGGCGGGGTTTTCTTGTAACGTAGGGACACCTTCGTGATCTCACCCACCCACGTCCGGCTCGCCGACCCTTGCGACATGCATGCGCCAGTTGAAGGAAGTCTCTTCATGTGGTACCCGAGAACGCCATATGTCTTCTGACCCAAGCCGCTTGCCGCGCCACGTTGCCATCATCATGGACGGGAATGGTCGCTGGGCGCAGTTGCGTGGCTTGCCGCGTATCGAAGGCCACCGCCGGGGCGCGGTGGCGGTGCGCGAGGTGGTGCGGGCGGCGCGCGAGATCGGCGTGCGGGCCCTGACCCTGTATGCCTTTTCGGCGCAGAACTGGCTGCGGCCGCCCGACGAGGTGGCCATGCTCATGCAGCTTCTGCGCGACTACCTCATCGACGAACGCCCCGAAATCATGGACAACGACATTCGCCTGACCACCATCGGCAATGTCGACCGACTGCCGGGTTTTGTGCGAGAGCCCCTGGAGGCGCTCAAGCAGGATTCGGCGAGCAACCGCAAGATGACCCTGTGCCTGGCGCTGTCGTACGGCGGCCGTGAGTCCATTGTCGAGACCACGCGCCGGCTGTGCGACATGGTGAAAGCGGGTGGCCTCAATCCCGAGGACATCGACGAAGAACGCTTCCAGGCCGCGATGCAGACCCACGGACTGCCGCAGCTCGACTTGATGATTCGCACCTCCGGCGAAGAGCGGCTCTCCAACTTCCTCCTGTGGGAATCCGCCTATGCCGAACTCTACTTCACCGATACCTTCTGGCCTGATTTCAACAAGGCCGAATTCATCCGCGCCCTCGAGTCCTTCCGCGGACGCGAACGGCGCTTCGGTCTCACGCGCGAGCAGTTGCGGAAGATCGGCTAGAAGGAGGCTCGGCGCGTGACCCGCGAGCGGAAGAGCCTGCTGGTTCGTGCGGCCACAGCCGCGGTGGGCTTGCCCGTGGTTGCCGCCCTCGTTTTCTGGCGCGCCCCGCACGGCTTCATCGCCCTCTGCCTGCTCGCCGCGGTGCTCGGGCTGGTCGAATTCACCGGTCTTTCGATGGCAGGTCGGCCAAGGGCCGAGCGTGCGGCCGTGGTCCTGATCGGTGCAGGGCTTTTTCTCGGGCTGTCGTTGCGGCCGGGGCTCGCTTTGGCGTGGATTTTTGCTTCGGTGCTTGCGCTGGGTCTTGCGCTCTTGCCGCGCGCGCGCGAGCCGCGGGAGGCCTGGCTGCGGCTTGCTTCTGCCGGCTTCGGCGTGTTCTACGTGGGGGCGCTGCTGGCGGCCCTGCCGCTGCTGCACGTGCTGGTTGCACCCTCCTGGGCGGCGCTCGCGATCGCGCTCAGCTTTGCCAACGACACGGGCGCCTACTTTGCCGGCCGCGCCTTCGGCAAGCACAAGCTGGCGCCCGCCATCTCGCCGAGCAAGACGGTCGAGGGGGCGCTCGGGGGTCTTCTCGCCGGCCTGGCCGTGGTGGCGGCATGGCGGGTTTGGCTTCTCCCCGAGCTCACCCTGCGCGACTGCCTGCTCGTCGGCGTCCCGTCCGCCATCGTGGGACCGGCGGGGGATCTGGTCGAGTCCCTCCTCAAGCGGTCCGCGGGCGCCAAGGATTCCGGCCGCCTGGTTCCCGGACACGGCGGCATCCTCGACCGCATCGACGCACTTCTTTTTGTAGGTGCCTATGTCTGTCTCTATGCAACCCAGCTTCGGTAGATACCGCCAGCCCAAAACACTACAGCCCCCGTGGAGGGTTTCGAGAACCACGAGGGCTGCGGGGCCATGCGGGCCTTGCTGCTGTTCAAGCTTGGCTAGTTATGTTAAGCGATCGTCATTGACGACCGCGAGAGTAAGCACACCGGCTTGCGCCGGTGCGTGGGAGGATGGGCAACAACCGGAGTTTGTGCTTCGTTGCCCGTCTCGGGTCCCAGCAACTCGCGTGCCGCTCTTGCCGGAAGTCGTCCCCCCCGAGCTATCCTACGAAGATTCCGGGGGTTCATGCAGAACCCCGAAAAACCAACCGCGGCCGAACCACACGCACTCCGTGACATCGACGTCAGGGTTGCCGGAGAGGTGCCGCAGAAATTCACAGGGCTAGATGGCCAACACGTTGCTGCTTATCAACGCGGACGGCCCCGAAACGCGCGTTGCGCTGGTGGAAGACGGCCTTTTGGGCGAGCTCTACATCGAGCGAAAACAAGAGCGGGGCATTGCCGGAAACATCTACAAAGGCCGCGTCGAACGGGTGCTGCCCGGGATGCAGGCGGCCTTCGTCAACATAGGCCTCGACAAATCGGCCTACCTCCATGTTTCGGACGTGCGCGGCACGCCCGACGACCTCAAGCGCCTGCTGGCGGCGGGGGAAAACCCGGCCCAGGAAAACGGCGAGGAGGAGGAGCCGGAGGCCCCGGCCGGCGGAGCGCGCATCGAGGACCTCCTCAAAGAAGGCCAGGAGATTGTCGTGCAGGTCACCAAGGAGCCCATCAGCACCAAGGGCGCCCGTGTCACACGCTACATCTCGCTCCCCGGCCGCCATCTCGTATTCATGCCCACCGTCGAGCACGTCGGGATCTCCCGGCGTATCTCCTCGGACAAGGAGCGCAAGCGCCTGCGCACCATAGTCGATCAGATGCGGCCGGCGGGAACCGGCTTCATCGTGCGCACGGTGGCCGAAAACGTGCCCGACAAGGATCTGCGGGCCGACATGGATTTCCTCATCAAGCTGTGGAACAACGTCGTACAGCGCACGGAGACGATGCGTTGTCCGTCGCTCATCTACAACGATCTCGACCTCCTCTTGCGCACGGTGCGCGACATGTTCACACCCGACGTGGACAAGCTCATCATCGACTCGCGGCCGGACTACGAGCGCATCAAGAAGTTCATCGCCGCCTTCATGCCCGACTTCGCGGGGCAGATTGAGCTTTACACCAGCCCCGAGCCCATCTTCGACGGCTACGGCATCGAGATCGAGATCGACCGCGCCCTCGAACGTAAGGTTTGGCTCAAGTCGGGCGGCTACCTCATCGTCGACGAGATGGAGGCGCTCACCGCCATCGACGTCAATACCGGCCGCTTCGTGGGCAAGCGCAACCTGGAAGAAACCATCACCCAGACCAACCTCGAGGCCGCGCGTGAGGTGGCCGAACAACTGCGCATCCGCGGCATCGGCGGCATGATCGTCGTCGATTTCATCGACATGGACCGCTCGGCCAACCGCCACAAGGTCACGCGCGCCTTCAACGAGTTTCTGCGCCGCGACCGCGCCAAGGCCACGGTCACGCGCATCTCCGAACTGGGCCTGATCGAGATGACGCGCAAGCGGACGCGCGAGTCGCTGCTCCACAACCTGACCGAGCCCTGCCAGCATTGTGAGGGCCGGGGCTACACCAAGTCGCGTCGCACGGTGGCCTACGGGCTTCTGCGCGACCTGCGCCGCCAGGGCAACCTCATCGAGGGCGACACGGTTCTGGTCGAGGTTCACCCCGACGTAGCCCAGATCCTGGCCGGACCCGACCATGCCTACCTCGATGAAATCGAGAAGCGCCTGCAGAAGCGCATCCTGGTCAAGGCGCGCGCCTCCTTCGCCCTGGAGGACTACGAGATGCGCTCGCCGGGGCAGAAGGCGCTCGAGCATAGCGATTCGGCGCGCGAAGGCGACCGCGGTGAAAGCCGGCGGCGGCGGCGGCGGAAGATCGGCCCGCCGGCCGAGGTGCAGGCCATGCTCGATGAAGAGGAGCAAAGCAGCGTGGCGAACGGTGGAACGAGCGATGCGGGCGACACCTCTTCTTCTGCCGAGCTGGACGCCCGCGAGGCGCCGCCAGGCAGCCCGACGGCCGCGGCCGCCCGCGCGACCGATTCCCAATCCGTCGCAAGCGGTCCGGGCGAGGCCCGGTCTCTTGAACCTGCTGCGGTCGCAGCCCAGGGAGTACTACCCTCGGTCGGCGAACCCTAAGCACCCAACTGCGCTTCCAGCGCAACTTTTTCGCTTAACGCCTGTGCGGTGAGCACTGGCCATTGCGGGCCTGACAGTTCTTTCAGGGTGTTCAGATGTAAGTCGAGGTAACACAAAGAGCGCCCCATGGGATGCCGATCTATCAACAGGAAAAGACCAGTAACTACAAAGTGATAGAATTTTGACCACAGGCCAACGGCTGATAGCATCCTGGGAGAAAAGACGAGAGGCGAGTTTCCCAGGATGGCTGACCACGATACTTACCTGCCGCCGACCGAGGACGAATGGGACGGGCGCCTCGTTCGTTTGCCGCACGCAAGGCCCGACCGACTACAGGGCCATGGGCACGCAAGTCGCGGTGGGCGCGCAAGCCGCGGAATGGCTCTTCCCGCTTGCCGCGCCAAGGGCGAGCGGACAAAGCCCATGCATGCAAGGCACGCTGTCGCTCACCTTTCCTCTTCCCCGACCAGACCGTCCGAGGAGGTGCAGCTTGAGCATGGCCTTTCGACCTACCTGCCCCCTGGGAAGTCCGTTGCGTTGCGCCTTACCGAGAACCGCTACGCCATCATCTCCGTGAAACGAGGATGCGACTTCTACCGTGTGCGCGTGCATCGCATGTTTGTTTCTGCCGAGCCGCGGCTGGTGCGCGCCCTGGCCCGCTACGTGGTGCACAACGATGCGCGCGCCTCGGCGCTTCTCGGCGACTTCATCGAGCAGAACCAGCATCTGATCGCCAGGCGACCGAGGCGCAAACAGCGTCGGGTGCTGCGCACGCGTGGCCGTGTGCACGACCTCGGGGCCATTTTCGATCGTCTGAACCACCGCTACTTCGCCGACCGGCACAAGGCGCGCATCACCTGGGGACCCACGCGACGGGTGCGGCAGCAGCGCTCACTCAGGGTGGGCAGCTACTCCGTGGAGGATCGCCTGATCCGCGTCCATCCTGTCCTCGACCAGGAAATGGTGCCGGCCTACTTCCTGGAGTGGATCGTCTTCCACGAAATGCTCCATGGCACGCACGCGGTCCGTCGGGTGGGCCGGAGGCGGAGCTTCCATCCACCCCAATTTGCCCACGCAGAACGACGGTTCGCCGACTACGGGCGGGCCCGCTTGTGGGAGCAGGCGAACCGGGAGCGCCTGCTTGGCGGCTAGCCCTGCCAACTTGGCACAGATGGCAGGGGATCCGCGCCAGGAAAGCGCAAACGTCTCGTTTGCCCCCGGTTCTCCGCATGGGCAAAGGGCTTTTACGATGGAACGATTGATGCTAGTCCGTGACGGGAAGAGATGAACGTCGATTTCGCATACCCCGAGGCCGGGACCTCACCACCTGGGTGCGTGCGAAATCGACGTGGCGATCGCGCAGCGAGCGCGCCGAAAGGGGAGGGGGCCCGACGAGCTTTGCTCGTCGGGGAGGGGAAGCTCGATTCCCCTCGTTGCGCACGAAGTGCGAAACCCATGATGAATTCTGCCAAGCATACCCTTCTGCTCTTTGCCGTCTTGGCCGGGTGGGCCGGCTGCGGCCACGGGCGTCTTCTGGCGGGAACGAACATCCTGGACACCGAGGACAACCGCCGGATCGTCGAGACCGTCGAGGAGTACCGAGCCCGGCTGGTGCAGAAAGACGTCGATGGCCTCCTCCTCCTTGCCTCGGAGAAGTACTTCGAGGATGGCGGCACCCCGCAAGCCAACGACGACTACGGCTACTCAGGCTTGGCGACCATCCTCGGCAGTCGTCTCCAGCGGGTCGAGTCCATTCGCTACGACATCCAGTACAAGAGCATCAAGATGGGCAAAGATGGCCGCGCCGAAGTCGAGGCCTTCCTGAGCGGCGCCTTCGAGCTGCAGGGCGAGGTGGGGGAGCGCTTCCGCAGGGTGAATGACTATCACCGTTTCGTCCTCGAACGCGCCACCGACGGCGGCTCCGCCAAGTGGAAGTTCCTCTCCGGCATGTAAGCCGCGCGGCGAAGGGAAGTTCACCACAGAGGACACTGAGGCCGGAAGAGGAAGGTTCTTCCGATCACCCTTCCTCTCTCATCCGTCTCTGTGCTCTCTGTGTTCTCTGTGGTCTTCTTCTTAGAGATCGTAGACCAGGAGGCGCGCTTCGAGGGGGCCGTTCCACAGGCGGTGCGAGACGACGGGCTTGCGCCGCATCGCCTTGCTCCACAGGGGATTGCCCACCAGGCACACGGCTTTCCAGCCGGACATGCGGTCCAGGGCGGAGGCGAGGACCTCGTACAGACGTTCGACCTCGGCCCCGCGGGTCGCGGCATCGAGGCGCTCGCCGTAGGGCGGGTTGAGGCACAGGGTGCCGGCCGGTCCCTTGGGCGAGAGGTTGGCGACGTCGGCGACTTCGAAGGTGATATCGGCGAGCACCCCCGCGGCTTCGGCGTTCCGGCGTGCGGCCGCGATGGCGGCGGGATCGATGTCGCGTGCGTGGATAGGGCAGGGGGCCGTGGCGCGGATGCTCTGCCGCGCGCTCTTGCGCAAGGTTTGCCAGATGCGGTGCTCTGCGCCGGTCGCCCAGCGTTCGAAACCGAAGCGGCGCGAAAGCCCGGGGGCGATCCCGCGCGCGACCTGCGCGTGCTCGATGGCCAGCGTGCCCGACCCGGCCATGGGGTCGACCAGGGGCCTGTCGATTGCGACTCGGCCCAGGCTCAGCACGGCGGCGGCCAGCGATTCCTTGAGGGGCGCCTCGACCATGGCCACGCGGTAGCCGCGCCGGTGCAAGGGCTCGCCCGCCAGGTCGACGAAGAGGCGTGCCGTGCGGCCGCGCACGTGCAGTACCACCGAGACGTCGGGATGGCGAGGATTCACGTCGGGCCTTTGGCCGCTCCGCTCGCGCAGCATGTCCACGAGCGCGTCCTTGACCTTGAGGGCGGCAAAGCCCGAGTGATGCAGCTTGGGATTGTCCTCGGTGGTCGCGCTCACCGCGACCGTCAGGCCGCGGCCGACGAACTCGGTCCAATCGACCGCACGCGTTCCCGCGTAGAGGTCGGCGGCGTCGGCAACCGGAAAGACGGCGACCTCGAGGAGCACGCGCATGGCGACCCGCGAGTTGAGGCACACCTGCATGCCGTCCATGAAGCTGCCCGCGAAAGCCACCCCACCGCGCGCCCCGCGCGGACCGTGGATGCGCAAGGCCACGAGCTCGCGACGGAGGGCGCCCTCGGTGCCTCGGGCGCAGGTGACGAAGAAGTTGCAGGAGGAGCGGTTCACGGATCGCTTGTACCCAAGGCCCACCATGCAGCCGCTCGCCCGCACGGGCAAGCGCGAATTGCGTCGGCCATGTGCCAGAGCACGGAACGGGTTCTATCCCGTCGTGAAATCAATCATTTGCCCCGCAGGGGCGAGCGTCAACTCGGCGGACCTGCCGTGTGCGCCGCGGGTTGCGACGACAAGAGCAAGCGCCTCCTCGTGCGCAACCGCTGGGGGACCGACCGGGGCATGAACGGCCACTTCACCATGCCCCACGACTACGCCATGCCCCACGACTACGCCGCGAATCGCAACCTGGCTGGCGACTTCTCGACCAATCGCGCGTAGCCAGGTGGGCACCGAGCCGGATCGTGTCGGCGCCGCGTCACTTGTCGCGGAGGAACGCGGATGGGAGTAAGATGATCTGCGGCAGGCGCCGTCGGAGACAGCCCATCGTGCGAACTGGAGCGGACAAGCGAGCAGCATTGGTGGCCCTTGCGGTGCTGCTCGTGGCGGGGACAGGGTGGGCGCAGACCGACCGGCCGCGCTTCGTCATCCTGCTCGACAACTCGGCCTCCATGACCGAGAACCTGGCCAGGCAACCGACCCACGGCGACGGATCCGAGATGCATCCGGGCTGCAATCTCGACGGGAAATCGACCGGCGGCTGGGCCTACGACGACAGCAAGCTCTTCCTCGCCAAGAGCGCGGTGATCGACGCCATCGCCGCCTTTGGGGCCGCGGAGTTCGCCCTGGCCACCTTCCGCCGCACCCTGCTCGGCCAGTCGTGTACCACCGACAGCAGCTGCAAGTCCATCGCTGCGGCGGCGATTTGCCTGGACGTGCCCGGCGATGGCTCGACCCAGAAATTTTGCGCCTTCAAGGACAGTACCGACTACTTGGAATGCTCACCCCCGCAAGGCCCGACCTGCGTCAATTGCGCGAATCCGTCGGACACCAACGACGTGATCTTCGAAGTGGGCGCTTTCGGCTGCGGCAGCTCCGAGACTTGCAGCTTCGCCTCGGGCTGCATCGGCGGCCAGATCCTCGTGGGTTTTCCGGCCGCCGGGACCTCGAACCTGTGGGACATCTACGGTTGGATCGACGGCAAGGAGGACTTCCCCCCCTTCCAGGCGAGCTCGAATCGCGAGTTGCGCGTCGTCCCCATGACTCCGCTCGCCTCGGCCCTGGATTCCGTGCGGGCTTGGCTCACGGATGCCAGCCAGATCACGGTGGGGCCCGGCGCGGGCCTGCTTTCTCAGAACCCCGCAGCGCGCGATGCGCGCCTGGCCTGCCGACCCTACAACATCATCTTCATCACCGACGGCGAGGACACGTGCAGTCCGGACCCCTTGAAGGATCCGGTGGCGGCTGCGCGCACGGCCTACAACGCCGGGGTCAACGTGTACGTGGTGGGCTTTGGCACCGGGTATTCTGCGGTGCTCGACAACGTGGCCAAGGCCGGGTCGGGCGAGACACGCTCCGCCTTCTTCCCCTCCAATCGCTCCGATCTGACCGCGAATCTGGGCAACATCATCATGGACGCGATCCCCAAGCCGAAGTGCAACTGCGACGCCACCTGCTACGACGAGGCGGCCGCGTTCCCCCTCAAGGGGCAGCCGTGCACGGTGGGGGTCGGGCGCTGCAAGCGCCAAGGCGTCTACACGTGCAATGCGGCCGGGGATGGGGTGGTGTGCGCCACCGCCGCGACCTGCGGGGCCGCGCCGCTCGTGGCGGGCACGCCGGTGGCCGAGCAGTGCGGAACCCTGGCGGGGTGTCTGGCGCCCACGCCCGCCGATTGCGCCGACGAAGACTGCGACGGCCAGATCGACGAAGGGCTGACCTGCGCCTGCACCTACCAACCGGAGGTGTGCAACGGTCTCGACGACAACTGCGACGGCATCGTGGACAACGTTCCCGAGGTGCCTTGCGGGCTCGACCTCGGCGCCTGCAAGCCGGGCAAGACCGTGTGCGGGCCCGACGGAGCGGGAGGACAGAAGCTCGTCTGCAAGGACGCCCTCGGTCCCTCGTCCGAGGCATGCGACGGCATCGACAACGACTGCGACGGTATCGTCGATCAGTTCGCGCGCACCTGCTACCCCGACGCAACCCCCGGATGCAGCTACGATGCCGGCGCCAAGGTCTGGCATTGTGTCGGGGCCTGCAAGACCGGCTTGCAGATCTGCTCCAAGGCTGCGTGGCAGGCTTGTGCCGGTGCGACCGTACCCGTCGCCGAGATCCCCTGCGACGGCATCGACAACAACTGCGACGGCCGCATCGACGAGAACGACCCCTCGGCAAGCGACACCTGCTACCCCGCGGGTACCGCCGGCTGCAACGCCACGACCGGCGTTTGCACCGGCGAGTGTGCTCTCGGCCACCTGGCCTGCGCCGGCAACAAGCTGGGCACCACCTGCGTGGCGGCCAAGACGCCCATCACCGAGTTGTGCAACGGCAAGGACGACGACTGCGACGGTCAGGTCGACGAGGATTTCCCCACCCTCGGCCAACCCTGCAACGAGCAGTCCTGCCAGGGTGCCGGCGTCTTCGTGTGCAATGCTGCGGGCACCCAAGTCGAGTGCACGGTCAGCGGCCTGGGGCCGTCGCCGGAGATCTGCGACGGCATCGACAACGACTGCGACGGAACCATCGACGAAGCGCCAGGTCCTGGCGAGGCCGCCATGCCCGGGGTCGGCGTGGCCTGCGGCAGCGGGGTGGGTGAATGCAAGCCCGGTGTCACGGTATGCACCCAGGGCAAGATCACGTGCAATGCGGTCGGCCCGACGGCCGAGATCTGCGACGGCAAGGATAACGACTGCAACGGCAGTATCGACGACGGCTTGGTGCCGCCCGCCACCAGCTGCAATCCCGAGGGCATGGCTCCGCAGCAGCCCATGATCGGGGAATGCCGACCGGGCACCTTCCAATGCGTCGGCAGCGAGGGCTGGAAGTGCGTCGGCGGCGTGGGGCCAGTTGAGGAAGCCTGCGACCTCAAGGACAACGACTGCGACGGCAGGATTGACAACGACGCGATTTGCCCGCCGGGTCTGATCTGCGTGGAGGGCGAATGCGTTCCTAGGTGCATTCTAGGCACCGAGGAGGTTCCTTGTCCGCCAGACCGCTATTGCAAGAATGGGGCTTGCCTGATCCGGGCGTGCGCGATTCATCCCTGCGCGGCCGGTCTGGTGTGCCGGGGTGATGGAACCTGCGCGGATCCTTGTTCGCTCGTGACCTGCCTGCCGGGCGCGACCTGCGTCGGGGGGGTGTGCATGGACTGCTACACCCGGGGTTGTCCGGCCGGCCAGCGCTGCATCGGGCGCCAGTGCATGGTGGATCCTTGCGCCTCCGTGGACTGCGCCCAGAACCAGTTGTGCAACGCCGGTGTCTGCCAGCCGAGCTGTGCGGGCGTCACCTGCGACGCGGGACAGGTATGCTCCCAGGGCGCCTGCGTGCCGAGGGCTTGCCCTCAGGCATGCGACGGCAGCTCCTATTGCGACGCCGCGACCGGGACCTGCCAGCCCAAGCACTGCACGGGGGTCGCCTGCCCGGCCGGCCAGGTGTGCGTCAACGCGACCGGGCTGTGCACGAACGATCCCTGCGAGAAGGTACGCTGCGGGACCGGACAGGTGTGCGGGGTGCGTGACGACGGCACGCCCGACTGCGCCTTGCCCGTGGTGAGCGGCATCGCAAACCAAGCGCGCGTGAGGGGACATGGTGTGTTCGGATGCACTTGTGGGCTCGCGAAAGCGGCCGCAGGGTCGCCCGCGGGGCTCCTGCTTTTCATCGTCCTCTTCGCGGTCACACGCTTGCGCGATCGGCGCCGGAATCGCCGCACAAGCCAGCGGTTCGAATCCGTGGTGAAATCTAGAAGAACGCGACGTCCCGGGGAAGCCTGACGGTCCGAGGGAAAAAACCACAGAGAACACGGAGCGCACAGAGGCCGGAAGAGCAGGGCTTCGCAGAGCTAGTATCTGGGCCCTTTCCTCTCCATCCGTCTCTGCGTCCTCCGTGTTCTCTGTGGTGAACCATCCGAAAATCACCTGGGCTTGAACCGTTTGCTGCTTCAGCCGCCTCTACGAGACAAAGGCGGGCGGCACCGCCAGGGCATACGCGATGGCGGGCTGGATCTTCTCGATCGGCAGACCGCGCCAGTAGACGTGCCACTCGGCCAGGCGGACGAGGCCGTCGCACTGCTTGGCATACCAGGGGCAAATGGGATTGTCGGGGCGCGCGCGCCAGAAGAAGGCGGGGAAGTCACGCACCAAGAGGGACCAGATTTCGCCGCCGATGCCTTCGCCCTGGGCCTGCCGATTGACCGCGAACTTGCCCAAGTACGGCGCGACCTCGGTGTTGGCCACGAGGGCAGCGCCGAGATAGTTCTCCTCCAGGTAGAGGTGTTCGGCTTGCCCGGCCACCAAGCCGCCGTCTTCCATCGCACCCGGAACCAGGGCGCGGCCGAAGGCCGATTCGAGCAGCTCGGCGAGGCGGCGGCGATCGACGGCGCCCAAGCCCCGGAGAAGGTCGATGCGGGATCCCTTGCGGATCAGCGTCCCCGCCCCGTTCACCGTGAAGAGCTCGCGTAGAAGGTGCAAGGGGTTGACCACGGCCACGCTCATGCGCTGGGGCAGTTGATCGAGCAGGGTCTTCACGTGGCGCAGAAGCGACCCGTGCCGGCGTGGCAGATCTGCCGTCGCGAGCAGGCGGTCATAGTCGGTCGACAGGTTGACCAGGGAGATGGAAGGGGCGCCTTCGCGCTCGATCCCGAGGCTGGTGGAAAGGAAGATGACCTTGCGGGTTTCCAGGCTGGCCGCCAGCGTGCGCAAGAGCCGGAAGCGATCTTCGATGGCGAGCTCCTTGGCTGCATCGAGGGAGACGACGGGGATGGTGTTTTCTTCCAAGGTCCGGCGAACGCCGGTCTGGATCTCCTGTGGAAGATCGGTGCCCGAGCCGATCACCTTGGCCGGGACCTCGTCTTCGAGCAGCCATTCCAGGATGCGCTGCGATTGCTTGTCGGCGTCGCGCGCGTCGAGCAGGCCCACCAGCACCACCGGGAAGAGCCCCAGCCCGGCCAGGATGCGTAGATCGAAATGGAAGGGATCGAGCGCGGCGCGCACGATCTGGGCGTCGGCCGCGATGATGGCGAAGCTCTCCTTGCGCTGCGCGCGAAAGAGCTTGAGGTAGAGGTCCACGTCGGCCTTCTGGCCCACGCTTTCCAAGAAACGTTGGATGATATCGGGATCCATCACACCGGGCACAAGACTCGCACGGCAGGCTCGCGTTCGTCGAGATCAACCTTGAGACCGAGGTGCTGGGCCAAGAGTCGGGATCCGGGAAGGCTCAAGGTCCTCGCTGGAACAGACCTCCTTGCGATACGATACGGCACTCTCCTTCGCGCCATGGAGAAGCTGAGCGCGGCTCTCCATCAGGAAAGCTGAAGACTGCAGCTTGAAGCCCGGAGCCCTCTTCGCTTGCTGGCGAAGCCCGCGCCATGGTTCGAGGGCGCCCTCAGGGCGGTGCGGCCTTGACCTGCTCCGCTTCGGATCTATCATTCTTATTGAACCTTCTGTGCGGTTCGACACCCGAACGAAGTTTCTTTTCCCTACAAGCAAAAACTGGGAGCTGCCTCTGGCCGATGGAATGAGCACGCCCGCTAGAGTCGGGAAGCCCGATGCGGCTAAATTCAGCGGCCCCCCCCTACCATGGTAGGGGTCAGGACTCGTTCGAACGGCCGAGGCGGAAGGTTCTTTCCATTTCCCGCGATGGGCCGCGTTGGGCAAACCCCGTCGCGGCCCACGCGCGCTATGGGGTTCGGAAGGCCTCGAAGGTCAGGATGGTGTGGGTCTCGCGGATGTGCGGGATGGAGTGGATGTCCCGTTCGACGAGCCGCCCCAGCCGGTCCACCTCGTCGACATAGAGCTTGACCAGAAGGTCATACGGGCCGCTGATGCTGTAGGCCTCGGAGAAGCTTTCGATTTCGGCGACGCGATGGGCCACCTCGGTGACGCGGCCGACGTCGGTCTTGATCAGGACGAACACAGGGCGCATGACGCAAGTCTACGCCAGTTTCCTCAATACGCGAAACGGCGGACCGACACGTTCATCACCAGCCCGAGCGCCAACATGATGGTCAGCGCGCTCGACCCGCCGTAGCTGATGAGGGGCAAGGTCACCCCGACCACGGGCAGAAGCCCGGTCACCATGCCGATATTGACCGCGACCTGCCAGAAGAGCATGGCTCCGACCCCGACGCACACGGTGATGCCGAAGCGATCGCGCGCCTCGCGGCCGATCTTGAGCACCCAGAGAATCAGCAAGGCATAGGCGAGGAGCACGGCGACGCAGCCGATGAATCCCCATTCCTCGGCCCACACCGCAAAGGGGAAATCGGTCCACAGGGCCGGCAGCGAGCGCAGCCGGATCTGCGTTCCCTGGAGAAAGCCCTTGCCGATGAAGCGCCCCGAGCCCACCGCATTCATGGCTTGGCGAGGCTGCCAAGCGGTGGCCGGGTCGAGGGCGGGATTGATGAAGGCCAGCACGCGGTTGCGCTGGTAGTCGTGCAGGGCGTATTCCCACAGGGGTGCGATGGCAAGGACCCCGGCCACGATGATGCCGGCCAGGGTCTTCATGCGCAGGCGCGCGACCACGACCACGGTGGCCGAGGTGAGGCCGATGATGAGCGAGGTGCCGAGGTCGGGCTGGCCCGCGACGAGGAGCACGGGCAGCCCGGCCAAGAACAGGGGCACCAGGATGTGGCGCAGGGTGCGGCCGTCGAGCGAGGGGGTGTCGTGAATGTACTTGGCGAGCGCGATGATGGTGAGCACCTTCATCAACTCGGAGGGCTGCAGGTGGAAGGCCCCGAGATCGAACCAGCGGCGCGAGCCGCTCACCACCTTGCCGTGCACGAGTACCGCCACCAGCAAGACGATGCCGATGCCGTACAGGACGTAGCCGATGCGCGAGATGATGCGATAGTCGAAACAGGCGACGGCCAAGAAGAGCAGGGCGCCGCCGGCCAGCCAGGAAAGCTGCTGAGCGAAGAGATTGAACTGGCGCTCGCGCACCGCGCTCCACAGATTGAGCAGGCCCAGGCTCAGACACAAGGTCGCCGCGACGGTCAGCGTCCAGTCGAAGCGGAAGCGCAGCTTGCGCCAAGAGACGGCCTTGGGCACTAGTGCGGCTCCTTCCTTGCCGGCGTGTCGCCTCGGCTCGACGGGGGCGGCGGTAGCTGCGCGGTTGGGGCTTCGGCCTTCTTCGGCGCGGGCTCGGCCGTGGCGCTCAGCCGGCGTTCGCCCCGGTGCGAGACGCGGGGCGGGTTGCGTTCTTCGGGCGGCACTACGGTGTCGAAGTAGTTCTCGACGATCTCCACCGCGACGGGCGCCGCCACCGAGCCGCCGTGGCCGCCATGCTCGACCAAAACCGCGAAGGCGATGCGCGGCTTGGCCGCGGGCGCGAAACCGGCGAACCAGGCGTGATCCACGCGTTCGTAGGGCAGGGGCGGTTCGTCGCCCCCGCGCCGCCCACCTTGGAAGACCTGCGCCGTGCCGGTCTTGCCCGCGATCTCGATGTGCTTGGGGCGCGCCTTATGGGCGGTGCCCTTGGCATCGTAGAGCACCCCGTAGAGGGCCCGGCGCAGGAACGCTAAGGCCTCCGGCGCCACCGACACCTCCCGTCGCACGCGAGGAGGGAACTCCTCGATCACCTGTCCGCTCGGCGATTCCACCCGCTCGACGATCTGTGGCAGCCACAGCTTGCCGTCCGCCGCGATGGTGGCGTAGATCAGCGCCATCTGCAGGACCGTGGCGCGGGTGGCGCCTTCGCCGATCGCGGTGTTGAGGGCGTGGCCGACTTGGAAGCCCTCGCTCTTCTTGTCGACTGAGGCGCGGGCACGGTGCCATTCCTCGGTGGGAACGAAGCCGGCCTGATCCCCGTTGAGCCCCAGCCCCGTGGGGGCGCCGAAACCGAAGTCGGCGGCGTACTTGGCCATGCGGTTCATCATGCCGGGACGACTGCCCAAGTCGTAGAAGAAGACGTTGCAGCTTTGTACGATCGCATCGTAGAGGTTCACGGTCTTGTGCGCCTTGGTGCAACGGAAGCGGCGGCGGCCCACCTGGATGAAGCCGCCACACTTGACTTTGTCCTCGGGGACCACGACCTTTTCCTCGAGCCCGGCCAGGGCGGTGATGACCTTGAAGGTCGATCCTGGATTGAAGGTGTCGGACAGAGCCTTGTCGCGGAAGGGCCGCAAGCGATCGCCAAGCACGCGGGCCATCATCGTAGGCGACGGTCCAGTCGACATCATGTTGGGATCAAAGGCGGGCTTGGAAGCGATGGCGAGGATGCGGCCGGTGTCGAGGTCGATCACCACCGCTGCGGCCGAGCGCGCCCCGCGCAAGGCGCGCTCGACGATGCGCTGGGCGTCGATATCAACGGTCAAGATCACGTTGTTGCCGGGCGAGGGCGGCTGGCGTATAGGTCCGTCGGTCACCAGGTCGGCGATGCGCACGTCGGTGCGGCGCAGGCCGCGGCGGTTGACCACGACCTTCTCGAAGCCCTTCTGTCCCCGCAGGTACGGCTCCCACTGTCGCTCGATGCCGGCGCGGCCGATGGTATCGCCGGACACGTAGCCCTCGTCCTTGCGGGCCTTGACCTCTTCCGCCGAGACCTCGTTGAGGTAGCCGATGGCGTGGGCCGCGAGGGTGCCGTAGGGGTAGTGCCGACGCTGTACCTCCACCACACGAATGCCGGGTTTGTCGAGGGAGGTCTCGAGCTGCGCCATCACCTCGCGGCTTACGTTTTTGATCCCGACCAGAACCCGATCCTTGCCGCTCGTCGCTTCGTCCTTGATGGCGTCCCAGCTCAAGAGCCGCTCCGCGTCCGGGCCCAGGAGGGCACGCAAGCGGTCATAGGACTCGCGGGTAACCTGCGAGGGCAGGACCTCGACGTCGTAGGAGGGCACCATGGTCGCCAGCACGCGGCCCTTGTGATCGCGGATCTGGCCGCGCTGAGCGGGCAGGGCGACGGTGCGGATGATGTTTTCCGCCGTCATGCGATAGAAGTTGTCGCCCTCGATGACCTGCAGATAGAAGAGGCGGGCGCCCAAGGCCACGAACACCAGGGCCACCATCGCCGACAGGACGTGACTTCGATGCCGTATCTCAGGAAGTTCTGCGTCCTGTCCTGCGATTTCCATCGGTCGCTGTCAGCGTGAAGGGATGCCCTGCCCGAGCGCGCGGGCGCGGCGGCGCGCGAGACCCACGCGCAAAAGGGCCGGGTCGAGCCGACCGTCGAGGCGGGCCAGAAGCCACAAGACCGGCGGACCGAACACGGCCGTGAGCAGGGCTTCGAGAGG
>Ga0172364_10000629_pt1 | contig 25568 bp, 19 predicted proteins | sample LakKivSesite10cm_FD_114545 | JGI IMG/M metagenome (GOLD analysis project Ga0172364, IMG submission 114545) | Sediment microbial communities from Lake Kivu, Rwanda - Sediment site 10cm | ecosystem: Environmental > Aquatic > Freshwater > Lake > Sediment | place: Rwanda: Western Province, Lake... | reverse complement strand
TGCTGAACCGTGGCGCCGAAAGCCAGGTTGGGCGCCAGGAGTTTCACTAGCCCATCCGTAGCGCCGAACGTGATGACGTTCTTCTTCTCCCACTCGGAGATGATGGCGTAGGTCACGGCATCTCGGCGTGTGACTTTCAAGTCTCCGCGGATGTTTATTTTCAGCGGGAAATCTCTGCGCATGTCAGGTCACCGTTATCTGTACGGGGTCTTCGCGGAGGTCGGTGTCGCGGCCTGTGCGGGACCGCGTGCGGTGCTGGCGGGGGTCTACCATACCGATGTGGTAGGGGGTATCGCCCAGCGCAAGATTTATTGCAGGGACTGTCGGGTCAGTGGGCTCGAGTACGCCATAGGCGGTGTAGTTTACTACGGCGGGGTTGGGCACTGCAATGGGCTGCAGCGTAACCGTATTTCCGCTAACCGTAAACGAGTCATGCACATGCTCCCAGTCGGATATCTCGGGAATCACGTCGGGGGCATCAATCACGCCTAGGTAGCACTGCTGCGCAGCAGTGTCCGCGACGGCGCCTATTAGCGTACAGCTGCTCGGCCCCAGGTAGGTCCCGATGAAGAACCGTTGGCCGATGTTGGGCCCGGGCCCTGTGAATTCCAAGAAGAATTGGCGCCGCTTAGACGTAGCCAGGTTCTGCGCCATACGCGACGTAAGCGCGTAGCTCATGGAGAATATCAGGTCCCCAGGATTAACCACGGTCGCTACACCGCCAGACACGGCGACATCTACGTCCCCTACGCCAGCTATGGGGCTTACGCGCCGCTCCACTGCGATGGACACCTTGGCGGGGCCCAGCACTTCGTGGATGGGGAACATCTGATTACGTACGTCCAGGGTGTAGGGACGACGAATCTGATCACCAACGTGCGAGCCCGCGAAGAGATGCCGCCCGGTCAAGTCTTCAAAGGTGACCGTACCCTGCGGTCCCACAACGACCTGTCCCGTAGACGACCCTGTGCTCGCTATCTGGTAAGTCAGACCGCTCTCCGCGACCGCCGTTGGGAAATCTACGCGCACGGTGGTCGCGCTTACAACGGCGCCTATGCGGTGAGGGCCGTTATTGCCCAGGCCTGAGCCTGTGATTATCACGTAGTGCCCGATGTCGCTGTCTACGAATGGAGCTGCCGCAACCGTTATGTAGGTCTCTCCTAGATCCAGGTAGATCTGTGCTCCGATGATCGGCGAGATAGCCGCCGTGAGCACTAACTCTCCTGCCTGGATATCTTCGCCCGCGCCGGTCGTGTAATCGCCCGGGGTCAGCACCAGCTTACTTACGTGGTGCGTGTAGTTGACCGGGGTTACGCCTAACGTGTTGGTTATGCTGGCGGCGGGCGCCACGAATGTTGTGGTGTTCTGCGCGTAGCGGTACCAATTGCCGATTAGCCAGCTTGCGCCGATTACTAGCAATGGGTTTTCGTTGGCCGCGATTATTTCGCCGGCGCCCCCACCCAGTCCTAGCGTGATCGTCCGGTCCAACGTCTCCGTGAGGCGAATAACCTCGCTAAATAGAGATGTGGGAGAGAGGGCTATGTACGTGTACGCGGGCTTAGCAACGAACACTAGCTCCTGCAAATCAGTAACTAGCGTTACGTTTAGATTAGCTAGTGTGGCCGAATCGAACGTCACCTGGAACATCTGGTGTTTGAGCACCTTGTCCAGGATCACGAAAGCGGCCTTGTGCCGCTTGGGCAGCGTGCCGGTCGTAATGCGCCAGTCCAAGCCTACCCCGGGCGTGACGTCCACGAAGGACTGGATGCGCACCTGCGTAGCACTGATACGCGCTTCGATGAGGTAGCGCCCGGCCGAGGGGCCTGTGAGGACTTCCAGGAAGTTGCCCACGTCAGCGTTGGTGAACGCGCCTGTGGGCGTGTTGAAGAAGACGTTGTTTGTGTACGGGTAATGCGGGTCGTTTACCAGGGTGCCATCGAGGGCTCCCAGGCGTACCACCGAGACAGGGGGAACGACGCCGTCGCTGTCTGCGCCGATGTAGAACCCTGGGTCACCAATGCGCCCGTCATCGGACGGTGTGACCACGTTCTCGAACAGCTGCGGAGATGACTGCCGCCGCGCCGAGCTCTGATTAGGCATCAGCTCGAGCGGTATCTGCGCGGACTCCCACCACGTGGGAGTCTCTACGTAGTCCGTCACCGTGAATACGTCGGTGAGCACTTCGAAGGCCTTGAAGATCTTCGAGCCGAAGTTCACAGGGTTCGTTACGGCTTCACGCAGCGGTACGGCACGCTCGAACACATACTCCGTGCGCGAGGTGTGAACTGTCTGCTTGTTGGTGCCGGTAAGCTCCCAGGACACAGGCCCGTCGGTCGTGGGAAACTCTTCCAGCAAGACCGTGTTGGGGCCTACCAACGAGAGTATCCTGAAGAGCTTGTTGGTATTGAAACCATCTACGATGTAGATGTACTTACCCAGATCCGCAAAGGTGAAGGTGTAGCTGGCGGACGTGAACTCTCGCGTAGCGAACGCCAAGAAGCCGTCGCTGGCGGAGAACTCTGCGCCGGAGTCGTACGTGAGCAGGATTTCGCCGTTGTCGCGTATTACGGGCAGGCCGCCTACGATGTTGATGGCCGACTCGAAGCGCTCCAGCGTCGGGCCCAGCATGAAGAGCTGGAATACGCCGCGGATCAGCGCGCGGTATTCTTCACTGGACCTCTCGTAGCGGCTGATGAGATACCCGTATGTGTTGTACAGGTGGAATTTGTCCACCAACGCGTCAGGACACCACAGGCCAAGCTCTTCCACCGTAGTGGTCACGTCCGTGGCTAGCGTGCCTCGCGTTAGCAGAGACCACGTAAGCGCGCCGTTGTTGGGGTCCACTGCAGCAGGCACTACGCGGTCTGTGCTGAGCGTTACTTGCGTAGTCGATACTACGCTTGCAATGAAGAAGGTGCCATTGTTGGTCGCAGGCACCAGGCCGGAGTTGGCTAGCTGGATAGCCGCGCCGACGTGTGTAGAGTTAAATACCGCCGTTGGCGACGAGAACGTGGCGGGACTGCCCGCAAGGATTGTCCCGTCAACGCCAGATTGGAGTGGCGTGAGATTCTCTACGACCGCCAGCTTGTATGTGTAGCTGCAGGTGTTGTCTGCGGCAGGGCGCCACACAGTCAGGGGGACGATGATGCCCGTCTCGTAGTTCACCGTGTAGTCGATACCCGGCTGCACTGCGCGCTCGTCTAGCTCTCGCTTAGCCGAGACGGTGAGAGAGCCTCCATCCACCCAGGCCGCGGGAGGGCTAAACAGCACAGGCCCTGTGGGCGTGAAGAAGCGCGCCCAGCCCCACACTAGCGGTCCCGGGTCTGAAGCGACCGTAGGGGCGATTTTGATGTTGCAGGTAGTGCTGGGGCCGACGCCCACGATGCCCGTGACCTCGAAACGCTCGAGAGCGCCCCCGCGGTATATTTCGACGACAGTGCCCACCGCAGGAGTGGGTACGATGTCAAACGTCGCGCTGGGCGCCGTGAACGTGCCGGTGCCGTCTCCGTTGTTCACCAACACCCCGTCGGTGTTGATGTTCGCCGGGTCCATGACCGTGAGCAGGTTCCAAGCTAACGGTGCCTCGTCTACCGCGGTCAGCAGACCGATCACTACGGTGTTGGGGTTAATCCAGTCGATGATACGGGCGTACCCTAGATTGAGTACTCCGAGCAGCTCTATTACTTCTCCGATGTGCACAGGGGAAAAGTTCGCCGAAGGCGCGTTAAACTGACGCGTAGCCGCAGTCACCGAGCCGTCTACGCCCGACTGCGTGATAACACCGCTGTTGGGTAGCGGCTCGTTAGTAGACGCAGGACTAGCGGGTGTCCGCAGGACAGCAAAGTCGATGTGCTTGCCCGCGGTAGCAAGGAGCGTCCGTGTGTCGTCTACGTCGTTATTGTTCGAGTCAGTGACTACGTAGAGTGCGTCAGGGCGTACTAGGTTTATCTCGACGTTCTGCGCGCTACCCACCGTGCGCCCGGAGATAAGCCGGAGGATGTCCCCCTTCTTAACTCCGGCGTCTACCCAGTTGGGAATCGTAGGCGTAGTGAGCTTACCCTCGAACGCTACACTAACCGTGCGCACGGCGTAAAAATCCAGCGGGTTAACGTCCACTAGATTTAGCGAGGCTAGGGCCACGGTACCCGGAGGAGAAGCGGTGCCTGTGCCGAGGCCAGCCAGGTCCGCAAACAACAGCCCGCCCGCCAGCGGGTTAGTGTTGATGCCCGCGACGATGGCCGCTGCAGTCGTAGTGTTGGTGTTGGCGGGACCGTCGTAGGTGATCGTTACGTCGTACCCTACCGTTCCGATGCTCAGCGGCGCGCCAGTGTCGTTCAGCCACACACGAACTAGCGGCGCGTCCTCACCGCGCAGACGGGTGCGTAGAAGCAGCGCGCCATTGTCGGTGCCGAAAGTCGTTTCTAGATATGCGTTGAGCGGGTCGAATTTGAACTCTACAGCCCGCGCAGCATCGTCTACGTAGAATTCTACGTCGTCATCTAGGCTCTCCGTCGCCATGAATATACGGTTATTCATGTGACGGATATACGCGACGTTGTCCGGCAGCGTGTATACGTACCGATCAGTAGCAGCGGCCGCGCCCGCCTTGAATCGAATGTCGTTCTCGCGGATGAGGAGGAGCTTGAAGAACTCCTTGTTGAATATCAGCGTGTCTTGCACGCTGTTATTCAGCAATAGCGCCATGAGATCTAGATAGGATTGTCCTACCAGAATCTCTTGGCCTTTGTAGAGCTCCTGGATCTGGTCGATCTCTTTGAAGTACTTCAGCCAGAAGTCAGAGAGACCCGCGATGAAGCTCTTGGCTTTTGCGTTGTAATCAGCCATGGGTCACTGCGCCGTGAAAGTGATACCGGAAGGGGTAGCACGGTATCGTACTGTACGGTCACTTATCCCAAGGGCCAGCGGATTGGGCAGCTGGTTGTTGGTCCACGCCGGGTTCACCTGCAGGCGCGACGGGTCGAGGTCGACGATGTCGTTGGTCTGGTACTCTAGCTCACGCCCGTCGGGAACGATCAGCCGGTAAGTAATCGTGAACGGAAATACGATACCTACGTTGGCGTCCGCCTGGCGAATCGCTTCGATGATGTCCGATACGTCGATGACGTCTTCCGCATCGAAGTTGTTTATCAAGTCCACCACCGCGGTGTTCATGGTCGTTTCGTTGGGAAGCGCGGTGGCAGTGGCCTTAGCACGATACCCAATTTCCATGGTCAGGTACACCGGAGTGTGTGCCTTGACGAGCGGGTTGCCCGCGAGCACGCGCTCGAAGCGGTCACGCGTGAAGTCGTGAATGGCCCCCATGCCGACTACCGTCTCGTAGGTCACGCGTACGGTTTTCTCGTTGTACACCGCGGGGAGCACCAGCTCTTCGAACTGAATCATGGACTGCGCGGTCGTCGGGTCGTTGTTGATCACCTGGTACTGCAGGCCGTCCGGCGGCCCCAGAATGACCGGGGGATCCGGTACACGCTCCGTGAAATGCACGAAACCGTCGTCGTCCGAAATGTTCGTATCACCGGCGTCAGGGTCAATTACGGCTACATCCAGAATCTGGTAGTGCGCGCCGCCAGGCAGCGTCAGCCTGTTCGCCGTAAGGATACGCTTGGACGTCTCTCCCAGCGTGTTCACACCAATCGTTGGAAGTATCTGAATGTCAGGCCCGAATACAGGCCGATATATGTAGTAGTCTACGTACGTCGCTGTTTCGTCCGTAGCCTTGAAGAAGGGGTTGTTCGGGCTGGCGCGCAGCTCCGACAGGAAGATCTCGCGGATCACGTAATCGCGCGGAGAGTCCGGCAGGCCGTCCGTGATCTTTATGATGTCCCCGATGCGCACATCGGTGAGTGTCCAGTTGGGAATACTCGAATCCCTGAACACATTCACTATGTTGTCCGGCCGTGTGTACAGCCCGCCCAGTTTTCCCTGGAACGTGGTCTGTGTGCGCGGCAGGTCTACGTAGATGTCGTAGTGGCCACCTACGTGCAGGTCGATACCCGACGCGGTCTCAATCTTCAGGTCCCGCTGCATTTCCGGGTCGCCCATGCCTATGGTCACTAATCCGCGTATGCCGGAAAACTTCTCACGTAGGACGGTAGACACCGAACGTACGTTAATTAGGTTGCGAACAGTGATTGCGGTCTCAGACCGCTCGATCATCTGGCTGGTGGTCTCTAGTGTCAGACCGCCATCGAATTTGTCGGTGCTGATTATCTTCTGCACGAACGGACTGAACTGGCCGCCCGCGAGCCAGGTGGTGGGGTCTACGTTGTAGGAGACGCCAGTACGCGCCGCTACTACACGCAGCTGGAACGCGTAGGAGGTGACGTTGCCATCTGCGTCGATTACGGGCAGCAGGTCCGCGCTGTTGATTATCGACGTGATGGTCGGATCCGTCACGTCGGGGTAGTAGGCCCGCGACCTATCGAACAGGAAGCGGTTGTTGCCGGGGATCAGATAGTCCTGCTTGCGGCTGACGTAGATGGTGAGCAGACCTCGAGCGAACGCGCCGGCATTGCGCGTGATGAACCAGTTGCTGAGGATGGCGTTGACCGCGTTGGACACCGCACGGTCGATGTCCGGGTCAGTCGTCGCGATGGTCTGCGCAGTAAGCAGGCTCTGCATGGCCTGCACGGACTTATTGTCCTTGCGCAGCTGCGCGAAAATAAACGCCAACGCGTTGATGGTCAAGTCCCGCAGAGCCGTGCCCTGCGAGAAGCGTCCGTTGGGGATATTCTGCGTGAGCAGCGTCTCCAGGAAGACGGTAGCTTCGTTGACGTCGCTGCGGCTGATCTCGATTGCCATTACGCCCTCAAGGTATCGTGGCGTTAGAAGGCAAGTTGAACACAAGCCGTTCGCCCGCTTGATTTTTGATCTCTACCGTAGCCGTGAATCCAGGAGCAGTGTTGTCGATGACAAAGTCCGTGAGCACAGCGCTCCCTAGGCGCTCGGTAGCGGTGAGAGACGTATCCGTCTTCTGGAAGTTATTTACCTGGGTGTTGCAGGACTCGATGGAGAGTACCACCACGTCCCGCGCGTCCTGCGCGCGTAGGTTGGATCCGATCATCTTGGTGAAATCGGTACCGTACGTGAGGTTTACTGGGTCTGAGCCCCGTGGGGTCAGGAAGCATTTCAGCCAGATGTTGATGAGCATCTGGAAGCCTTTTACGCCCAGCGTCGACTCGAACCCCCACGACATGAATTTGAACGTAGCTTTTTGCTCCGCCTCAGGCAGAGTCTGTATATGCATGTCGAAACGGTTTGCCATGCGGGAGCCTACGGACCCGCAGTATATTAGTCTACTTAGATGGGGTCAACGCCGCGCGTTACGTGGTCGTAGGCGGCGTTTCCGGCGTGGGCGGAGGCTCTTCGGGCCCGTGATCCGCGGGGGTCACAGACCGTGTAGTCTGGTTTACCCACGCACCTTCAACGAAATCGAACGCCAGCGCTGACGTGACCAAGGGTAGCACGACGGTCTGCGTCTCCAGCTGCGACTCACGGCTAGCTGCGCGGGCCCGCGCTGTAACAGTAGCCGCGTCCACGGTATTGCCTGCGGCGTACATACCTACCCGCGTTGTCGTGACGAGCGTCCGCGCACGGGAATTGGCGCTTCCATCGGTGCTGGTGCCCGCACCCATGGTTACGTAGTTATCCGGCCAGCGCAGAGACTGCGTGGTGGCGATGTACCGGTTGCCGGCAAACAGGATTTCTACGGAACCGGGGTGCCGGTTGAGAAAGTTCTGCCCGACGCGTCGGTCCGCGAACTCCACCGCTCTGGGGCAGGGGTTTTCCAAAACGCCGTTAAACCAGTCGTTGGTTACTTGCTGTATTTCGGGGCGCAGCTGCTCGAAGGCTATCGTGGAGGCGCGCTCCCGCGTTCGCAGGCGGTTAGGGGCGCAGGCGCCGTCTGCGCGGAAGTTTTCCACGGGGCAAAATTGTCCCCCAAGAGCCCACCTAGGATTGATAGGCTGTGAGTAGTTTTGTATGAACCGCGTGAACGTTCTAAACAACTGGTGCTTACGAGGCAGCGCGTACCCCTGCGTCATGGTCCACAGCGTCGCAGCAGGGTTGCCCGCTTCGAACTGCGCCATGCGCCCAGCCCACAGCTTGTCCTCGTTTGTGAGGATGTAAGTCCAGTCCCCCGCCCGAATGTTGGGTGGTGGGTTTGCTGCCTGCGTGGCCCGCGCCTGCGCGCCGGTTAACCGCAGCAGTGTCTCTCGAGCCATGGCCTCGCCCCACGGGCGGGCGCCGGCTAGCGTGAAGTGCGGATTGGGCCGCGGGCTAGAGGCAGAGGGCTCACGCGGCAGCGTGCGCTGGGTATACGGGTACGCGTCGAAGTAGTCAGGACCGAATACGCTCTGCTGTATCTCTTTTACGGCGGCGCCTAGTTCTTGGGATGCGGCATCTGCGTACAGCGGCGGCCCTGTCATGATGGACTTCGGTGTCGCCAGCGCTCTTAGTCGAGCCACGGCGCCTCGGAGTCGTTCATTGGGCATGTCGTTGTGCCCGAAAATGTACAGCGTGATGTCCGGACGGAATGACGCCAGTGTAGAAGTCACTTCGTTCAGCAGCGCGGGCGTGCGCACGTAATCGTAAGGACCCTTTCCGTCATGCCGTATAGTCGTGACGGTGTGCCCCAGATTTTCCATATACCGACGCGCCACAGTCCCTGGGTTACCAGACTGCGAATCACCCACTATGAGGATGCGCGCCATAGGTCAGCCGTATGCCTTGAGCATATCCCGGATCTTGTTCTTCTCGTAACTAAGAACGCCTTGTGTGATGTTAAGCTCCTTCATGATCTGCGCGTTAGACTTCTTAGGAACTCCGCGCCAGCCCGTAATCATCTCGAAGATGTGCTGCTGCCGCGGCGACATCGAATGGTACGCGTACTCAATCCTCGGATCATGCGCTGCCGCGGTGAACATGCCTGCGGGAGACTCGAGGGATTCGAGTAGCTCGGCCCGCTCAAACTGCTTGTTGAACTGCTCTACCTTTTTAGGGCTCCACTTGAGCGTGTCTGCAAGCTCGTCTGTAGTGGGGTCACGGCCGTTCTCGTTGCGAAAGTCTTCCTTAGCGATGTTTACGCTATGGAACTGCAGCATCGAGTGCTCAGGGATACGCGCTGCATTCTGGTGCGCGTAGTTTACGCGGCTCAGCTTCTGCAGCTGGTTGGTTACGTGCGTAGACAGCTTCACACCCATGTCGGGCTTGTAGCCGTTGATCGCCTTGACCGTCAGCACCTGCGCCTGGGTGGTGAGCATGGGGCGCGCTAGCGTGCCCGCGCGCTTGTTCACCTCAGACTGTATGAGCGGGTTGAGGTGGTCTACTAAGCGCTGAAGATCCTGGGGGCTCTTGCTAGAGTTCCAGGTGTGCCAGAGCTCGTGGTCTGTGTCTGACGTAGACATGGCGTATATCCTATGTGCGCGGCACCAAGGAAGCCAGCACGTTGTCGCGGTACCGCAACAGGAGCGTAGTCCAGTCGTAGCGCGTTTCTGGGAAGTCCGCAGGCAGTCCCTGGATGGCCTGGGGCGTAGCGCTATCAGGAGACTCTTCGGCGTCTTCCGTAGGGCCTACAGCGGTGATAACGCCGTCGGCGGAAGTAAGGCCCTGCGTGTTGGTTATGTCTGTGGTAGGCACCACCGGCGGAGGTCCGGGGCGGTACACACGTATCTGTCGGTAGAAGACGGCGGGGAACGCGCGCACGTCGTTGGACGCCAGCGCCTGCCCGGGGTCAACCGCACCTTCTCGGAGACCCTGCTCGCCTAAGAAGTTGATGTACTCATCGAGAGTGCAGATGGGGCGGGCTACGTAGCGCATCGCCTGCTCGTAGCTCTCGAAGAGACCTGCAGCTTCCGGCTTAGGCGTGATGTACACGTCTCCCCGCAGATTGCTCGTAATAGGCAACGTGCGGATGATTAGCTCCAGCTGGTTTGCCAACGGGCCGCGCGCCGTAGGGTCTACGCCGGAAATCCGATCGGCCGGAAGGTTGGAGATAGCCGCTAACAGCGTTATGTCCTCAGGCGTGGCGGTATTTGCGCGCAAATGTGCAATAGCATCTAGCGCGGTATTGCGCGCAGTGGAGTCTATTCCGGACAACTGAATGTCTTCGGGCTCTCCGCCGTTCGGGTCCGTTACCTGAATGATGTCCGGGTAATAGAAGCTTGCCTTCTTGGTTACTGGCAAGTCCACCGTGCCCGGGATGCTCGGCTGTCCTTGAGTAACCGGTAGCACTGCCGCAGGTACTTCAACGCCGGCAGGCGTCGGGTCTAGAGCGTCTAGATCCGTAGGTGACTCCGCCGGAGGTGCTCGGTCTAGAGCCGCCTCGGTCTGTGACGTGCTCAGATCCTCCGAAGTGGGCGCCGCGACCTTGTGGAACAGCGCGCCGTAGAACCTCTCCGCGCGATCGAAGTTCTGAGTCACATCGCGTATTTCGGCGAGAGGCTCCGGCGGGCCCGTAGCAATTACGCCTACAGGGTTTGCCTGCCGTGTGCCTTCTGGGTTTCCGGACGCCTCATCATTTACAGACTGCGAAAGCACCCGTTGCACCGTGAAACCTTGCGTCTCTTGTGCGACGGTATTTTCAAAGCGGAACTGCTGGTCCATAAGCTGGAACATCTCTTGGATGGTCCGCCCGTGCGTAAAGCTCACGCTAGAAGACCACGAGTTCGAGGTCAGCTGGTGGCTAACGCGCGATATGTACCCCATCACGTCCACTTGCGTAGAACGACGGTCAAACACGCAACAAGGGAACCCAGGCACGGGGTACGGGTTGAACACCAGCTCCACGCCTCCCGTACGATTGCCGTACTTCTCTCGGAAGTACTCGTACTTGGCGTAGAGTCTGAAAACGTCACGTTCCGTATCACCGGGTGTGATGTCAGACGCCACATCAGGATCAGCCGGCGTTGCTTCCGGGTTATCCCCGTTGCCTTGTCCTTGCGCTTGCTGCAAGAAGCTGAACCACGTGGGAAGAGGGCGCCGGTCTACGACGGGGCCTTTGAAAAACTCCTCGGGGTACACGAGGAGATTACGGCTGTTTTCACCGCGGTGCTCTACAGCGGAGCGCGCCGCTATGTTCACTTCCTCAGGATGAGCTACGGACACCGCGTCTCGAATCATGGTCGCCAGCCCAGGCCCTGCGTTGGCGTCTACCCGCAGGTACGACAACAGCGCTTCTTCGCTGAAGTACATGCGGGTGGGCTGTGTGATGTAGTTCTCGTTGTACGTAAACCTCACCACCTGGCTGGGGAAGAACACGTTGCAGGAAGGGGGCAGTCCAAACAAGCACTGCGGCTTCACGAAGTAGTTGGTGAGGAAGGTAGGCGATAGCGGCGTAGTTGTCTCGGGAAGCGGCCCGTCTATCTCTAGCGTCGTGAAGTTGCTCTTCACCGCGGTAGCTGTGGGCACCATTGCGATCTCCATCATGAGCACGTTCAGCACTTGTCTGAACATGTCCATAATGGACGCAGAGTTACCGATAGAGGTTACCTGTTGTGCAACCGCCGAGATAGCATAGTTGGCCTGCACCGCTCTAAGTATGGGGAATACGCCAGAACGATCACTGCTCTCGAGCATGGGCAGTGCGACGAAACGCTTGTGGAAGTTAGTCCGCCGTGTCCACGGTGCGAAGAAGTTGGCTGCGGGCACACTGCGATTTGGCAGACGCACGTCGATTAGTGCGCGTACCACGTTGTACACGAAGTCCAGCGGGCGTGTGATTAGCGGGTTAGACGCAGTGCCGCCGTCCGTCTCCGACTCGGTACCTGTGCTCGCAGGAACAATGCCTTCAGCAAACAGCGAGTAGGGGTATATAGGCGCATAGCCTACGCCCTGTACGCCATTCACGTTTACGCCTATCGAGTCCCCCGACGCGCCTGTCGCCAGGTCATCCGTAGACGACATGAAGAAGAAGAATAGCTGCGTCCATATCTGGATGTAGTCCACCGCGGTGAACGACAGCAGCCGGTTGCGGCCGGAGTTTACGTAGCCCCACCCAACGATCTCACCGTCGAAAAGCAGCCTGAACGACGGGTTGGCGGGGTCCATCCAGTAGTCACAGTAGAACACCTGTACCGAGATGCGGTCCTCAGCTCCCAGACGATGCAGCGACGGATCTGGAACCACAGCGATCTCGGCTTCTGGGATGGCCCACACGCCGTAGGAAACGCCGACGCTTACACACGGCACTTCAACGCCGTTGATGTAAACGATCCACGCAATCTGAAATGCGCGGTCTACGTTAACTAGATCTGTGTCTGTAGTTGCCATTAATCAGGGGTTCTCTCGTAGGAGCATGTCGTCCTGTTCGGTGAGCAAGGGTACGCCGTCCTCCGTGAAAATGCTATCCGGTGTAGCTAGCGTCGGAGAGGTCGGGTCTTCGACACTGCGCGCAAACATCAGTAGGTTGGCCGCAAGACTGACTCGGTACGACGGCAGCGTAGAGTCTTGGTAGTCTACCAAGCCCGCGATGTACTCTCTAGGCAGGGCGCCTAGCGTGAGCAGCGACTGTATACCCGCTTGCGTCCTGTCTTTGAACTTCGACAGGGCAGCGTCGATTATCATGACATTCTCACGCTCACACACCGTGCTGTTGAGTGCGTCGCGATCACGCAGTCTGTATGGGTTAAGCAGGGTGTTCAGCTCGGTGCTGAACCCATACTGGTAGATAACGCGCGCTGCCTTGTTATTGCGCTGCTTAGTCGCCGCAGGTTGCAGTTTCAGCGCCACGTCTATGAACGTCGCACGTAGCGGCTCGAGCTCTAAGAACTGCTGCATGGGCTGCTGCAGCTTCAGCTCTATTGGCAACGGCGTTAGGCCTGTGTAGCAGAGAGGATTGTCCCGTGTGGTCCAGTCCCACGTATCTTGCGCAGTCAAGGGCACAGGCACGGTCGCGTCGGCCACGAACGCGTACACGGTGACTGTGGTGTTGTATCCCCAGCCACCCAGCTTCGTAAACTGCACCGTGTGGACACCTGCAGTGTCGTAGGTAATGCCTACGTAGCCCGCCGCGAAACCGCCTACGCCCGTGTACACCGTAACGCCATCTATTTTGATGATGACGCTACTGGGGTCTAGATCCAGATCAGCATCGTAGAACTTAACGCCTACGAGGGTGTCCTCGGGGACGTTAATGCTCCGCGGTAGCGGCGCCCTGGCAACAATCATCGGCGGGTACGGCCCGCCAGGCGCAACTGCGAGAGCTCCGCCCCACGGGGTACCGCCCCACAAACCGTCTCCCCAGCTAGGCATGGTTATCCCTCAGAGTAAGAAGTCGCCGGGTGCGGCTGCTAGGAATTGCCCGCGAGTGCGCGGGCCGGAACGGTGCTGTGCTTGTAGCAGACTTGCACGCGAAGCCTGGTCTTGCTCGATGGCTTCACGCAGTTGCCCGTATATATTTGTAGTGCCGCCAGCTCCGTCTTGAGAAACGTTACCAGGGTTTATGTCGGGGCGCGGACCAGACGCGATTGTCTGTGACAAGCTCAATTCGTTCAACTTACGCGCTGCCTGTTCAGGAGTTAGCCGGTCTAGCCCCTGACTATCTGCTGTTACAGCGGCTTCCCGCGGATCCGTATCCAGCGCCGCGGCCTCAGCCTGTGCTTCAGCATACAGCGCCTGTGCTTCGGCAATCTCCGCGTCAGTGAACCCTAGCTCCCGCAGCGTTGTCGTGGACTCCGCCAACGGGTCCGAACCCGGAGAGGGCTCTGCTGCAGGCCCTGTGATAGCCGTGGGCGGCACTTCAGGAGTGACCGTGGCGATCCTCTGCGTATCGGGGTCTGCTGCGGAGGGCGGGGCAGTGAGCAAGCTCGAGTCAACCGCCGCAGTCTCTACGTACGTTGGCAACGCCAGGCTCGGCGTGAACACGCTCATACGCTGCACGCGCATGGAAAACTGAAAGTTGCCCGCAGTATGCTCCGTAGCGCCATCAATGCTCATGCTGAGCGACTCGAGGTACCCTGACACTATGAAGCTGTCATAGCGGAGACGTGCAATTAGATTGCGCCCAGCCAGGCGAGTACCTCTGAGTATTTCACGGTACAGGCGTAGCAGCCAGACGCGCTGGTCGTCCTGATACGTGTTAAGCACCGTGCCGGAGTACGTGAAAGCCGGCGGCTGTTGTCCCGCGTAGAACGCCACGTAGTTATCCGTGAGCGTGTCTACTATCTGGGCCTTTTCAGCAAACTGCTCGTTGGCGTTGGTTAGCAAGAAGTCAATAAAGCCTGTGCCCCCGGACCCGCCTGTCGCACCGCCCGTAGCTAGCACGCGCATGAGCGGCGCAGCCTCCGCCGACACAGTGGCGAGTAAGCGCGTCATGTCTCCGGGCACCTCTACGAAAAGGCGCGCCATCGTCTCTCGGTACTCCGCGTCCCGGCCTGGAGAGTTTACGGAGTTGAGCGCCGACTTGCTGGTGGAGCCCGGATTTACGCCGAACACACCGCGCAGCGACTGCGGGGTACTATCTCCCTGCGTGAAGAGAGTAGATACTCCGTTGCCGCCTGTGAGTATTCCCGGGGCCGGCATTAGCGGTTACTCGTGATGATGTTGATGTTGGGTCCGCGCGGCGAGCTGACAGACTCGTCGGGCGCCACGATGTCTCCGGTCACCGGCAGCTCTCCGGTCTCATGACACAGTATATACGCCCGCTGGTACAGCGAGGGCATGAGAGCATATGACGTGCGGGCGCCTAGCGCGTTGTCGACTAGGTTGTCGTTGATCGTGCGCACAAAGTCTATGGCGTTCGCGTATAGGATTCTGCCGGCCATAGTTATCTCCTAGGGGGTGCTCCCGTGAACGCGCCCGCCGTGATGATGCTCAGGATACCACGGCCTACCGTGCCTGCAGCGCTGGCGGCACCCGAGGCTATCATGCCCAGCTGCCCGGTGGTGCTGGAAGCCTCCATGAGCTCTGCTGCGTGCAGCATACGCTCGGACGCGCGGTTGAACGTCACGACCGCTTCGCCGAAATCAGCGGGACCGGCGCCTTCGCCTGCGGCGGCTTCGGCAGGGGTAAGCGCCCCAGCCTCTTGGTTCATACCGAAGAAAGCGCCCAGACTATCCGTTACGGCGCCCAGGAACGAATCCCCGCGCGCATTGGCCCCCTCACTAGTACCGGTCAGGCCCGTCACACGCGTGTTTCCTGTAGCCGCGGCGGTAGTGCGGTCGATATAGCGTTGAGCAGCACGCTCGCGCGACGCTTGACTACCCTCGCGCATGGCGGTCATTTCTTCCGACGTGGCGTTGGCTAGGTTGCCACCTCCCTGTACGAACGCCGCTAGCGAACTTGCGCCGCCAGTAAAGGCCGCCATGGCGCCAGATGCCCCGCCCACGGCTTCTGCAATGTTGGCGTTCGCCGCCTCTACTTGTGCCCTTTGCAGCGTCTGGCCCTGGTCGCCCAAAAAGCCCGCTATTGCGGCTGTGTCGGTTCCCATACCTGCGATACTTGCACCCAGACCTTCCAGTGTAGCCGCCTCGAATTCAGCGCCCTCTATGGCGGCTCGAGCAGTGGCGGCTTCTTCGGCAGAATACTCACTTCGCAACTCATTCTCGAGTTGGTCAGCCTGGTCGTGATTACCCGCCGCACGAGCAGCTGCTATGCCCAACGCAAGGCGGCGTGCTTCTCCGGCCCGCCCCGTGCCCGTTAGTGCCGAGCTTACGCGGCGTTGCTGCGCTTCGCTAACGCCAAAAAACCCGGTGTCGATACCGAGTTTAGAAAGCGCTCCGCGTGTAGCGTCCGTGGCGTTCGCCCTCAGGGCTGCGGCTGTGCGCGCACCGCCAGAGGTTGAGACATTGCCACCGCGTTCTTCTACACGGTCCAACGCGCGGTTAACTGTTGGGTCTTGCCTATTACGCGTAGCTTCTACTATCTGCTGTTGTACAGCAGGCGATGCCATCATCTGATCTGCTTGTTCAGTGGACATACCGCTATTTATGAAACCCTGGCGCATGGCAGCCTGCATGCCCTCGGGAGTGGCCTCACCGTGCACTAAAGCCCCGCCAAGACGTCCACGCTCTGATAGATACGAGCTCAGTGCCGTGGCGGCGGCGGATATGTGACGCGTTGTTTCGTGTCTGCCCGCCCGATCATCCGCTGTACCCAGTACTCGACTAGATAGACGCGTTACCTCACGCGCCTGGTCTCGCTGTCCTAGCGCTGTCAGATTGCCACTTCGGCCAATAATGCCCGTCATGTTCGCTAAGTTTTCTGCGCGGGCCTCTATCACTGCGCCGGACTGGCTAGGTGTGAAGCCTAGTCCGCGACGTCCGCGCAATAGCAGCGAGTCACTGCCTTCTACTGTTTCCCGCATGGTCTGGCCACGAGGACCGAATACGCCCATGTTGGGCCCGCCAATGAACGGGTCCATGAGCTGCGCCATCACTGCCGTAGCCGTGAAACCTGGCGATGTCAGTGTTAGAGGCGATGTCAGCGCTAGACCGGCGCTAGTGCGCCTATATGCCGCGACAATGTCTTGGCGCTGTTCGTCCCGTGCAATCCGAGCCTGCGCTGCAGCTAGTGCCCCCGCGCTAGTGCGCCTAAATGCTTCGCGCCCCTCGCGCGTACGCAGCTGACGCCCGACAACCGCGGCACCTTCCTCAGTACCCAGCCGCCATCCTCCAGACGCGTCGCGCAACACCTCGCCGCCTTCGGCTTCGATCATTGCGCGTTGCTCACCCATATCCTGCGCCCGAGAAAACATCTCGTGCACGTGCTCCATGCCTGTATCGAGGCGATCTCGGATTCTGTCTACTTGCGCGAGTCCTTCGCGCGCAAACTGCGGCATGCGCGCTGCCGCTGCAATAGTCCGGCGCTCTGCCGCGATAGCTCGTCGTGATTCACGCTGCTCTTCTTGAGCAGAATGCCGCATACTTTCCCAGAACCGCGGGTCGTTGCCCATCTGCTCGTAGGTGCGAGCCTGCTGCTCGTTGAAACCAAGCGTGCGCAGCGCACCACCCAGATTGAACGTACCCGGGTGTTCCTGCATCAGCGCCCGTGCCTGAATCAGCGGCATGAGCGTAGACAGCTGTCCGCCCATGCGCCGAGACGCCTCGTCTTGAAGCTCGCTCTGGCGTGTAGACAGCTCCAGCATGGCTGAGCGCCCGCCAAGTTGGCGGATACGGCTAGCTCCCTCTCGGGTCATCTGGGACATGGTCATATCACCACTGACCATACGTCTCAGGGCTTCCTCATCTATGGCCAAGTGACCGCCTCGGCGGGTGAGCATAGCGGGCAGCAGCGCGTTGATGGTCGCCGAGTGCGCGGCGCCGGTCATCAGCGTCTGTTGAATGCCCTCCGCACCCCCTGCAAGCGACGCACGGTTTGCGCCCATGAGGCTGGCCAGCTGCGGCGACATGCCTGCGGCTGCAATTCCTGCGCGCAATCCTGCTCCGCCAGACAGGCCGTACTGCTGAAACACCCCTGCTCCGGCCATTCCCTGGGCCATCACAGTTTGCGTGTCGGTACCCGCCATACGCGCAAAGCGTGCAGCGTTGCGGGCGGCAGCTCCCATTTCGGGCACGGTCATACCAAGGTGGTGCATTTGCGCCATGCTCCGCATGGCCTCCTGCACATCCGGCTGCCCTGCCACCCGCATGAACGTAGACAACCCGCGGGAGATACGCCCCACTGCCTGCGTGATCTGGTCAGCTGAACGGGCTTCGCCAAGCATGCCCATCTGCGACGCGAGATCCGTGATGCGCGACAAGTCCTGGCGGTTGAACATGCCGCGGGTGGCCTGCCGGAACCCTGCGTTGTCCGACATGCGGTCTAGTCCGTGGACTACCTGCCCCGCCGCAGACGCCGAAAGCCCGATGCCGCCGATATTCGTATCGGCCATGCCTCTATAGAATTGCATGCTGGCTTGCTGCATCTGCAGCGTCGCCGCTCTGTGGTGAATCAAGGGCTGAAACATATTCATGCCCATGTTCTGGAATGCCTGCCCCATGCCACGGTGCTCTGCATACAGAGCTCCGATACCCATGGGCGCAGTGCCAAAATGCCGCGCAGCCAAACCGCCGACGGCCTGCGCAGCAGCCAATTGCTGATTCACCTGCGTCATCTGCGTCTGGTGAATCGCGTTGTACGGTGAACCGTACTGCGCCCCCGGGAATGTGGGCGGGGGCATGAATGCCGCCATCTGGTACGCAGTAGGCCGCGAAACCGGCGTGACCCCTCCTCCGAAACTTGGAGGAGGGGCCTGCAACGCCTGCAGCTGCATGTGCTGCGTAAATTCCAGACGCGCTTTTGTGGCGGCATCTCCCGGAGACATCGGCGGCGGTGCTCCCCTCGTGGGAGTTACTCCCGAATACCCGCCTGCTGCAGAAGACGTCGTTCCCATGAATGGGTTGCCCGTCATGCCACCGCCAGGCGCGAGCCCCGCTTGCATTTGCATGGCGTTGAGTCCCCGCAACAGCTGCTGCAGGACCTGCTGCGCTATGCGCTGGGTCTTGGGGTCGTTGAGGCCCGGAGAAGCTTCAGCCATCCGGGCTTCAGGGGTTTCGAAGATGCCGGCCATAACCTGTCCGGGTTACTTTACGGTTTGCAGGTGCCGCTTGCGGAGCCTGCGTTTGTACGTCTCGATCTCTTCCGGAGAAAGCGGGCGCATATCAGTGTCGTTGGCTGTGAGAGCCTCGAGCCGCTGGAAGCTGCGCGCACGAGCAACTACCTCGTCACGACCCCGGACTTCGAACGCCTTTAGGGCGCGTTCTTTTTCCTGAACCGCTTCGGGAGCGTAATTTTCGTGGGTAACTTCCATCGTGTATAGTGTAGTCCAGAGCCTGAAGATCTTCTCGGGTATCTGCAGGCCGGCAGCCTGTATTCGAGCGAGATATATCTGGCCTTGCACCTCGCGGCGCCGCTCACGGAGGAGCATCTCGCATGCTACGCGGTCTTGTACTGAACCCCGTGGGGGCAACCCGTGGCCGGGAATGGTCCGCATGAAGAGTTCCGCGCGGAGCGTGCCCCACGGGGTACTCAGAAATTTTCGACGACGCCCTCGCTCATCACGATCTGCACCACGCGGTCAAACTTAGCCAGCTTGGAAGAGATGAGCGCTACGACACGCTCAGGCAGCTGCTCAATGAAATCGAGGCGCTTCTTGAAGAGCTCCTCGACTTCCGTGGCCGAAGCCCGGTGCGTCGGATGCGCAAACTCTTGTCCTTTAAACGCAACTAGGCTAGCAGCCACGAAATACCTCATTTGGATTTCATGTTGCTCATCGATGTAACGTGGACTATCAATCTCCACCTGCCGGAGATATCTCCGGTAGTCCGCATGCGTGCGGGTGCGCAGGGTGAGGTAGGCCGTGGAGGTGAGCTGGATGTCTTCCTGGTAAAAGCCCTTGGTCAGCAAATCATCTACGATTGCTGACGCCTTGCTCTTTGAAATGTCATTATCGGAGAGAATCTCGTCGTAGGACTTGGCGCGCTCAGCAGCGTCCTTGCCCTCCGACACATCGCGCCGCATCTCTTCCTGCGCACCGTCTACTAGAGACTTCGCAGGCGTTTCTTGCGGCTTCTTCACCTCAGTGATCGGCTGCGTACCAGTAGAAGGAGTCTGCGGGGCTGCCCCAGGCTTGCTGTAGGAGCCGATACGCGGAGAAGAGGGAGTCGGGTTGGCCATTAGTTATCGCCTCGTTGCGGTAAAAGAGAACACTTAATGCTTAGACGTTTCGAACGCTCGAAACACCGTGCTGGTCGGTAACCAGCGATCTGTTGGAGAATGCTATGCGAAACTATCTCACAATCGCGCTGTTGCTACTGGTAGCGGCGGCAACTCTACCTGACGCGGTAAACGCACAGGCAGCTGTTGCAACGGCCGAGCCTACCACGGAAGAGCAAGCGCTGGCAAACGCAATACTCGTACGGATCCCTGATGTCCCCTACACGGCCCCTGCTCTGGGTCGCGGCGCTGCTAGGCCCGCGAATGCTTTAGCTCACGCTAGAGCTATCCACGCAGCGGCGAGGGCACACAGCACACGTTGGGAGGATTTTCGTAGGCGAGCTGGGTGGCAGCACTTCATCGTAGAGCGCGATCTACCCCTGCTGATCAGCGCAGTAGTCATGCGAGAGTCCGCATTCCAATCGGTGGTGCGACTGGACAGCGGCGAGCATGTCTACGAGCTCCCCACGATCATGGTCGTAGTGGATGGACGCCTACGTCGGCGGACGCCCGCGGCGGACATCGGCGTGATGCAGGTGCGCGCACCGAGCTCGTCAGCGTCCGTCTGCGGCCTTCGTGGTCGCGCGGACGGTGAGCGTGTACTTACGGACCTGGCATTCGCCTACACCGTGGGTGTGTGCGTCATGACCAACCACATGGAGCGGTTCATCGACGAATACAATGACCCCATGCGTGTACGGCTACGCCACGCGCAGCGCCCGCCCATCGACCTGGAGTTCTTCGGAGTGACTGGACCGCGGCGTGGCACACCCCAGGCCCTGCTCGCACGAGAGCTGCTGGTCATGGAGCGGTACAACTGGGGCGGGCGTGACCTATACCTGCATCCTCGAGGAGCGGGCTACACGCGCCGTCTTATGACTGAGTTCGAGCGTTTCAGAGAGCTGCTAGCTCCAGCGACTGCTGACGTCGTGAATGTCGCTCAAGGCGGTTGAGCATACGCGGGGCACTGGTTGTCGGGTTAGCCCGTCAGCCAGTGCCCTGTTCTACAACTAACTCTGAGGTTTTAGTGCGTTGCCAAGTCTGCACAGCTGAGTATCCGTACGACGTAAGTTCCGATGAAGATTTCCTGTGTTTGTTCTGTGATGGTGGGGGCAAGGTATTCCCCACTCCCGTAGAGTTCCTGTCTGAGAAGTCCCTGGGACTAGCCCGGGAAGTCCGCCAGACACAGCTGGATCTCACCAAGCTGATAGACGACACCATCCGCGACGCGGGCGTGGGCGTCTTCGAAGCCGGTACAGGCGTAGGCAAGAGCTTCGCGTACCTGCTTCCATCCATACTCACAGCCAAGGGGCGGGTGCTTGTCAGTACCGCCAAGAAGGCGCTGCAGGAGCAGCTAATCGAAAAAGACTTGCCACTAATCAGGCAAGCGATCCTGGACCAAGGTGGTTCAGATTTCACGTTCGCGATTGCCTACGGCAAGAGCAACTACATCTGTCGAAGGAAGCTCCGCGCATCTACACATGACAAGCCTGTGTGGGACGCGTTCTTCGATAGCCCTAAGACTGAGTGGACCTGGGACTCGCTAACTGAGTACACCAAGAAGGGCACACAGGCGCGCAGCAAGAAGGCCCTGAACGTCTTGCGGTACGACAGCAATGCGACCGCCGAAAACTGCGTTGGCTCTGTCTGTAGCTACGCATCTGACGGGACGTGCACCTACTGGAACGCCAAACGGGCCGTTGCCGCTGCGCAGGTCGTGGTGACTAACCACTGGTTGTTCGGTTACCACATTCGTATGGGCTTAGAGAAGGAGAAGCCCCTCCTTGGCTTCTTCGACACTGTGATTGTCGATGAGGCGCATAAGCTCGACGACGGTCTCCGCGCCGCTTTCTCCGATGGCATCACAGAAGAGCGCGTTGCGGGCATCGTTCGTGACTTCGAAGAGCACGTACTCAAGGGTAAGGAATGGGTATCTGCCAAGCCCGTGCTAGACGCCAACGCCAGTATGTTTGCAGGTGTCTCGTCTGCTTCGCCCGACGGGCGCGTGGATGTGACATCCCGCGTGCTCAATGTGAAGCGTGAGCTGCAGAGCCTACTCACCAAGATGCAAGATGGAAACTTCGCACGGGCACATCTGGGCGTGTACCCTAGCCTTGAGTTTGGTGCGTACCTCGCGACCCTTGGCGTAGCGCAAGAAGCAGAGAAGGTGTTGCTTATGACTGCAGCGGCGCAAGAGCTATCAACAGCCAACGCCCCGCGAACATACCGGGCAGCCTACTTGGTGTTGTCCGAGACCGTAGACATTCTGAACAAGATCACGGCACCTGCCTCCGGAGAAAGCGCAGTCACTTACCTGGGCGAGATGCGTGGGCGGCCAAACATCATAACGGCCCCTGTGGAGACAGGGCCCATCATGCAGCGGTGGCTGACGCGAGACTCCGCTAAGCCGACGACGACGTCGCCCCTAGGCACGTACATGCACGCTGCAGTGTCGCCGCGTTCCATATCCTTCCTCTCTGCCACTCTCGCGGTAGGAGGCTCCCTCGACGTATTTGCTCGCCGTGCGGGCGTGGCGTACAACCCCAAGCTGACCACAGGGCAGTTCGGGTCCGCCTTCGACTTGGCCAGGCAGGCAACTCTGTACGTCTCCGGGAGTATCCCGATCCCTACTCGAGGCGAGAGTACAGATACGTACCGCGCTGCACTAGCCGATGAAGTATACGAGCTCATTACGGCTAACAGTGGCAACGCGTTCGTTTTGTTCACTGCGCGCGACGAAATGCGCGATGTCTATTCGAGGATAAGTAGTCGTAGTGGATTACCAATACTCGTACAGAACCCCGGACAGTCTGCCGCAGATCTCTTGGCTCAGTACCGCAAGACAAACGACGCGGTACTCTTCGGATTGAAGAGCTTCTGGGAAGGCATCGACGTAGCGGGAGACAAGCTCTCCCTGGTGATCATCACCAAGCTGCCCTTCCCAGGGCGCACGGACGCCGTAGTGAATGCACGGCGTGAGAACGCCGGAGACGCCTGGTTCGGTACTGTGGACGTGCCTGACATGATCTTCGATCTCCGTCAGGGGCTAGGCCGCCTAATCCGTACGGTCACCGATACGGGCGTTGCAGCCATCCTGGACTCCCGCGTGCTCACCAAGCCATACGGCAAGACGGTGTTGCGCTCTACGGGGTTCACGCGAGCACACACCAAGCTGTCTCAGGTAGTGCCGGTGCTAGAGGCACAGGCTCGAGCCAGGGGCAAGTAAGCACGTGCATTATCTAGCTCTTGTAGAGGTCCCTGAATCTTTCATGACAGGGACCGCGAAAAAGACATTAGGCGGCTACCTCGATGATCTTCTAGATCAGTACGCGTTCGACAGCCATAAGCACAGGGTGGAAGAGGAAAGGGATTGTTGCGATGACCCCGACTGCGGCAGTTGTCATGGCACGGGAGTAGAGACGGTTCTAACCAACCCCAACGGCTACTTCGACTGGTATGAGTGGGGCGGTCGTTGGGCCGGGTTGATCTACCCCCATTGGGATGAGCCAGCACATTTCGGGGAGCAGAACTTCGGGAATCCCTGGCCTTTTGTGCTGGACACTGCACGTATGAAAGAGACTCTTTCGGGGTGCTTGGCCCCTGACGAAACGCTGCCCGTGTTTTCAGACGTGGCCGCGGTTGTCATAGACCCTATCAAGGAAAACTTGACAGGGGCCTACTACGTACTATTAGACTTTCACTGTTGACATGTTTTCTGATCTGCAGATAGAGGCTCTAGCGCACGGGTGTGCTAAGTGCGCCAAGCCTTTCATCCTCAATAGCCGCGTCAGATCTGCATATCTGGTGCGGGATATTCATTCGTTCGAACACCAGGTCGAGCTTGGAATCGCGGGACGGGGCGTGCGCAATCTATGGCTACACGTAGATTGCGCCGACCCCACCCTCATCACCAAACAGTGGAATATGAAGCCCACCATACAACACTGCATCCGGTGCTCACGCGAGCTCAAACGGGACGAGCTCGTAGTACCCGTGTTCAGCATAGACGACGCTAACGCAGTCAACCCCGCAGATCCGACTGACAGGGGCTTGGCCTTGCGAGAGCGCGTATTTTTCATGCATGCGGACTGCAGCGACGCGCGGTTCAAGCAGAGCCCCATCATACTGCCCGGCTGAGCATACTTCATGGTCAAGCGCGGCATAGTCCACGACCCGTGGCGTACTCCGGTAGCGGCGACTCCCGCTGAACCGGAAGAGAACCCTTTTGAGAAGACGGCCAACGTTCCAGAGGCTCCGCCTGCACCTAGTCAGGTGGGCGATGACGTAGAAGCCGAAGAGGCTGCACGCCAGATCGGCACGCTGTCGGTCAAAAACTATGGCGGCATCACTGTGATCGGAGCGCCGACACCTACGCATGTAGCTGCACAAGTGCTTCGTTTTTTAGTAGACAACCTCAAAGAGGTAGATAGAATGGTGACTGAGTACGGGGTTGTGATCACCCGGCTCGGTCCTAACGATAGCGTAGCTAGAACTCCTTTTTACGTTCAACGTCAGGATGGCTGGACTCTGGCCATGCCGGCGGTTTCTTCTAGAGATGCTGGATGCGTGCAACTGATACAAGCTCTGCTGAGCCTCCAGAGAACCCCGAGACTGCGAGCCAAGATGGAGCAGCTGGGGATACGCGTTTATCGGGTTTGATTTGCCCGCTGGCAGGGGCTCCCTGCCTAGAAAAGATATGCGCGTTCTGGGTGTCTTACCCGGTCGCGCGTGGTGTACGTAATGGCTGTGCGATACCCGTACTAGCCGTAGCTGTAGCTAAGAAGGTGCTCTGATGGCTCTCAACGATAAGCCCTGTGGTACGTGCCAACACTTCGACCCCGTACTCCGGGGTACCAACAAGGGACATCGCCCCACTGTGTGGGGTTGGTGCGCCAAGAAGAGTGTTTACCCGTTTGCTGAAGGCCCGGGCCAGAAGTTTCCCGACGGCGTCCAGAAGGTGCCCTCTCCCGAGATGCGCGCCGAGCCCTTCATGGTGAGGGTGATGGAGTGCCAAAATAACTGCACCGAGCACGCACCGCGGATGCCTGGACTATCCAAGGTGGACTTGCTCAAGAAGATGAACGAACAGAACCGCAAGCCTGGAGTGAGCACGAATGGCTGATATCAAGGGCTTAGATGAGTTCGCCAAGAAGTTCCTAGGCGGGCAGCGCCCTGAAGAGGGTGCCAGCGAGATCCTCGTAACGGGTAAGGGTCAGAAGGCCTCCGACGCCGCACTCGCTGCCTACTACAAGGAATGCCAGACAGACTTCATCGCGAGAGCTGGATCTTTCACTGAAGATCTAGTTGCATTCGTTGTAGAACAACGTAAGATCCGGAATCTAACTGATCATGAGACCATATTTGGCCTTGCACTGGCCAACATCAATCTTCGATTCGCCTGGGGCAACCCCCAAGGCAGTGAGAAGAAGCTGACTCCTGAGGAGCGCGACAAGCTCCTCGAGCAGTTCGATGAAGTTTGTTTTGGTGCCCAGTCATACTGGGACGCCAACCAGTGAGTCAGAAGTCATCAACTAGTAGCTAGAAGCTAACCCTGTAGGAGAATAAGAAATGGCCGCCCGTCCCAATACAACTCGCACCATCGCTTACGGCGTGCGTATCGCGCGCATGCAGGTTGCTCGCCTTGCCGACGCTGTTGCGAAGGCCGAGAACGCGATCAACACCAACGCTCTTCTCACCAAGGAAGACGTCGAGCTCTACAAGAGCTACATCAAGGTCTGCAACAAGCAGGAGCGGCTGTTCTCCCAGATCCTAGCTCTAGAGACGCCGGCGGCCACCAAGGTGACCAAGCGCAAGCCGGGTCGCCCCAGCTTCGCGGATCTCGAGGCTGCTGCAGCGTCGCGCAGTGGTAAGGCTGCCAAGGCTGTTCCTGCCAAGGC
>Ga0172364_10000628_pt1 | contig 25582 bp, 21 predicted proteins | sample LakKivSesite10cm_FD_114545 | JGI IMG/M metagenome (GOLD analysis project Ga0172364, IMG submission 114545) | Sediment microbial communities from Lake Kivu, Rwanda - Sediment site 10cm | ecosystem: Environmental > Aquatic > Freshwater > Lake > Sediment | place: Rwanda: Western Province, Lake... | reverse complement strand
GTCGAGTTGGGTACGTTTCCCGATCAATGTGATCCGATTGCTCTCGTCGGCCAACCGGTGGTAGAAATCGAGTTGCGCCTGACCCAATGCGTAGGCCTCTTCGGGCGTAGTATAAGTATGGGGCTTCGGGAAGCTCTGGCTGGCGGGGGCCGCAAAGAGCGTGCCAAAGACGACCGCTACGCCGCCAGCCAGCCACTCAGGCAAGCCCACCATGCAGAGACCGTTGCGTCGGGGAATATCAGTGCCCTCTTCCAAATGACGGGTCTCGAGCGCACTACGAAGCACATCACGGCCTAAGGCGAGCGCATTCCAGGCCACGTCTTCGTGAGCATCTGTTATGAGCATAGCCCCTCCCCTCAAGATATCTTGGGTGCTTAGGCGATTAAGTGTACCACAAGCGGCGCATTTGACAACCAGGCGCAACAGCATATACTTTAGGCCAGGGAGCGCAACCCAACATAGAGCATAAAACTGGCAAGGAGGTAGACAGTGACCGATGATTCTCGGTTGGTGATGAGTCAGGGCCCTCAACCTGGTCAAACCTTTGTGTTGGATCAGGATTCGCTTGCGTTGGGACGAGATCCAAGCAACGACATCATGATTAGCGATCCGCAGGTTTCACGGCAGCACGCGCGCATCAGACGCCAGGGCTCTCTGATGGTAATCGAGGACGTGGGTAGCACAAATGGCACGTTCGTCAATGGGATGCGGCTGACCAGTCCACACACACTGGTCAATGGTGACGTGATCAGCCTGGGCGATGCGGTGACGTTGACGTATCACGGAATAGACGTCGCTGTGACTGAGCCTCTCGCCGGACGCCCCACTGCTGTCTCGCCAGCGCCACCGGGTTACAGACCACAGCCCACACCGCCGCCAGTCCACGCGGCTGCACCACCACCGGCCTATGCTGCTGTACCTCCATCCACCGCACAGCCAGTCGAGGAGGCACAACGCAAGACCTGGCTATGGCTTGGGTGTGGCTGCCTCGTGCTGCTGGTCGTGGCAGCCTGTATTGGGGTCTTCGTACTCGACTCCCTCAGATTGCTCCCGGACATCTTCTACGCGCCACTGCGCTGGCTGGGCCTGATCTAATCGAGACCTGAAGGGTCTTTTATGGAGACCCTTCAGGTCTACTCCCTACGATGACTTCCAATAGTCTGCGGGTCAGTACTTTGGTGTTGGCCTCCCCATCGCCGGCTGGTCCCACACAGCCAGGACAGCCATCGGCACAAGGGCAGCGACGCACCACGTCCAGTGCAGCCTCCAGCAAATCGTCGTGGAGCTCATACAGCCGCACACTCAGCCCTGCCCCCCCTGGCGCACGGTCGTACAGGGTAACTGTGGGGAGACCAGTCTCTGGTGCCCACGCCTGCACAGCCGAGCCCAGATCGCCGGGATCGCACATCAGGTGCAGTGGAGCCAGGTTTTGCAGCAGGTAAGCCAGGCCGCTTAACGCTCCGTGCGCTCCCCGCGCTCGCTCGATACGATGGTGGCAGGCCGGGCAAAGCGTGATCAGATTCTCCAATTGATTGGCGAGTTTGTACAGGTCGTTGACGCCGGCAACATACCCGAAGGAGCGAAAGGGTGTAACGTGATGCACGTCGTGCTGGCGGCCTTCTCGCTCGGACGCGCCACACTGCCGGCAACGGTGCTCATCGCGAGCGCGGGCCGCGTCCCGTTGGGCAGGCCAGTTGGGACCATAATCGGCTGGAGGTGCAAGAACACCAGCCTCCTGTAGCCGGGCCGTGAGTTCTTCGGAGAGCGTCAACCAATAGCCAATCGTGCGCAACTCCTGTTCCGGCAGGTCAATGGGTGCCCAGGCCAACACCTCGTGGGTATAGCGCTTGATCTTGCGGTAACCAGTGGCACGGGTGGTGACGAGGAGTTCGCCGAAGGTGCGTAGAACTGATGAGAGGTTGTCGGAGCGCAGCACTTGTAATACTCGCACGTCCGTCGTAGCTGAGGCAGAAGTGTAGTAGTCTATGTCGGCAGCCTGCACACGGGCCAACCCTTTCCCCCAATCGAGCGACTCGACGACGTAAGTCGTCCCGCCGTGCAGGTAGACAGCCCCTTCGTAGACCAGCATGGGCGCACTGGGGCGATCCATCTGGCCGATCACCTGTGGCGGGTCGGTACTCACATCCTGGATGACGACGTTGTCGGGAGTATTTGTGCGCAGCGATACACCACCGGCCGGGTACCCCTCACCAATCCAGGTATAGCGATCATCGCGGCGATGCAACGTGCCCTCCTCGGCCAGCACGTCCAATACTGCCTCCGCGTCGCCAAAATTGCCAAACGGCTCCCCGGGCTCAAAAGGCAGCTCAAAGGCCGCGCAGGCCAGGTGATTGGTCAGCACGGCCAGGTTGTCCGGGTCAAGTAGCGCCTGCTCGACCGGCCGACCGAAGAAATAGTCCGGGTGGGTGACCAGGTACTGGCCGAGCGGAAGCGCGCTGGCAACGAGTACCGCGGCCGAAAGCCCCGCCCGGCGCCCGGCGCGCCCGGCCTGCTGCCAGGTGCTCGCGATAGTGCCCGGGTAGCCAGCCATCACGCAGGCGCTCAGTTGCCCGATGTCCACCCCCAGCTCGAGCGCGTTGGTCGCGACGACGCCACGGATCTTGCCCTCGCGTAGCCCCCGCTCGATACTGCGTCGCTCGTTGGGAAGATACCCCCCCCGGTAGCCTTGTACGGTCCGGGCATCGCCTCCGTTGGCAACGACAGCGTCACACAGGTAGCCCAGCAACACCTCGGTAGTCAGGCGAGCGCGGGCGAAGACGATCGTCTGCACCTCAGTCTGGAGGAAACTGGCGGCGATGTCCTTCGCCGCCAGTGTAGCGCTGCGCCGGATGCCGAGCTGAGGGTCCACCAACGGAGGGTTGTAGAGAATAAAGTGCTTCTCCCCCTGTGGCGCGCCGTCGTCATCCACGAGTACGACGGAGGCCTCAATGAGCCGCTCGGCCAACTCGCGCGGGTTGGCAATGGTAGCCGAGGCACAGATAAAGTTGGGGGCAGAACCATAAAAGCGGCACACGCGCCGCAGCCGTCGCAGCAGGTTCGCTACGTGCCCGCCAAAGACACCCCGGTAGGTGTGAAGCTCGTCAAGCACGACGTAGCGCAGGTTGGCGAAGAAGCGTGCCCAGCGCGTATGGTGGGGGAGAATGCCGGTGTGGAGCATGTCGGGGTTGGTGACGAGGATGCGGGCTTCGCGGCGGATGGCAGGCCTGTGCGCAGAGGGAGTATCGCCATCATAGGGGCGGACGGCAATTCCTGCCTGCAACGCGCCGCCCAGCTCCCCCAGCACGGCGATCTGGTCGTGGGCCAGCGCCTTGGTCGGGAACAGGTACAGTGCACAGGCGGCGGCATCGTTAAGCAGCGTGTGAAGAACGGGCAGGTTGTAGGCCAGCGTCTTGCCGGAGGCAGTGGAGGTGGCCAGGGCAATGTGCCTCCCCTCCAGCGCCGCCTCGATCGCCTGCGCCTGATGGGTATAGGGCTGCTCAATACCACGGTCACAGGCAGCAGCGACCAGGCGCGGGTCAAGCCCGGCCGGCCAAGACGCAACACGGGCGGGCCGGGCCGGGATGCGCTGCCAGGCGGTCACACAACGCATAAACGCGGGATCTTGCCGGAAGGCGGTCAAAACGTCGGACACAGACATTGTGAATCCTTCCCAGGATTATAGATGCGAACCCCAGGAATGCAAGCAATGAGTGGTATTCCTGTGGAGGAAATGGTATAATATACAGGCAGAATCATAGGCTCGAAAGGGGGAAAACCAATGGAGATCAAAAACAAGACCGAGCATGATCCTGTCGCGGACATGCTCCAGGTAGATGCCTACATGCGCTGGGCGTTGCTGGCGGCTGAAGAAGTCGTCGGCAAGCGGGGTTTGAGCGTCGTCTTGCGCGACGCCGGGCTGGCACGTTTCATTGACAACTACCCACCTGAGGAATTGAAGCCCAGCGGCACCATCACCTTCGGCGATTACGCCGCCCTCAATGCCGGTTTGTTCAACTTCTTTGGACGGGCGGGCAAGAGCATGGTCATCCGCATCGGACGGCTCTCGACGCGCCGCGCGATCGAACAGCAAGGTGCGCTGTTTGGCGTCGCGGCAGTCGTGGCCTCGAAGATTCTGCCTATCCCTACCCAACTCAAGATTGGCATGGAGAAGATGCAGGACGGATTTCGCCGGCTCCTGGACATGCGCCTGTGGGGCGAAGATCGGGGCGACAAACTGGCTTACGTTATCGAGACCTGCGCGATGTGCGCCGGCAAACAGGCCAACGAACCGATGTGCTGGCTGCAGACCGGCGTACTACAAGAAAGCGTGCGCTGGCTCACGGGCAAGGAGTTTGAGATTGAGGAAACCGAATGCCGGGCCATGGGCGCGCCTGCATGTGTCTGGGAGGTCAGCAAGACACCTAAAGAATGAAGGATGTAGAATGAAGAGAATGAAGAATGCAGAATGCAGAGAATGAAGGGCGCAGAATGAAGAATGACGCCTGAAGGAATGGAAGGAACAACTGGCGGACACCGGGAGGTGGAGAGAGGCATGCTCGATCAAGGCCAGGCGGAAGCCGTTCTATTCGACCTGGACGGAACGTTGATAGATACCGACGACGAGGCGGTGGAGAGGCTGGCGCGCCTCCTGAAACGCCTGCACTGGCCCCGCCCACATCAGACTGCCCGTCGCCTGATCATGGCCGCTGAGACCCCCGGCAACACGCTGGTGACGTTGGTAGACATGCTGGGGCTGGATGCACCACTGGCAGCGCTCACCGGCTGGCTGCGCCGTTTGTTGGGCTTGCACAGGCGGACCCATTTTCCCATCGCCGCTGGTGTCCAAGAGATGCTCACGGCGCTGAACGGGCACTACCGGCTGGCTATTGTCACCACGCGGAGTCTGGCTGATACAGAGGCATTCCTGGATCAATACGCCCTGCATGGCCTCTTCGAGGCGCTGGTGACCCGCGAGAGCACCTGGCGACTCAAGCCCCATCCGGCCCCGGTCCGGCACGCGGCTCGCTTGCTAGACGTGCCTGCCGAGCGCTGTGTGATGGTGGGAGATACAACGGTGGACGTCAAGTCCGCCCGTCGAGCCGGGGCGTGGGCTGTGGCGGTCCTGTGTGGCTTCGGCGAACGGGAAGAACTGGAGCGGGCCGGTGCTCACGTGATCCTGGAGCATACCTCGCACCTTTCGTCGCTCCTGTGACGGCCCGTAGCCGCTCATTCCGATGCCTTGCCATCCAGCCGTAAGGACTATCTGAGTGGAGGACGATGAGATGAGGAGTAAATGGTACACGTACGTATACCTGGCCTTTGTCGGGCTCGTGGTGAGTATCCTGGCCTGTAATGCGTCAACCCCCGTACCTCAAACCCCCTCTCCAGGCGTGGCGCCTGGCCCTTCCTCCACCTTGCCGCCATCGGAGACGCCGCTCGCTCTACCAACCCAGCCCACCTCACAACCGGCGACGTCCACGCCCACACCACAGGCAGTCATCAGGACACTTCTCCCGACGGTGACCGGGCTTCCAGCGCCTACTTCACCAACGAGACCCACGCCCATCCCACCGACCAGCACCGGCCCGCTGGACTTTCCCGCGCCAACAGCGCTCGACGATTGGCGGCCTGTGTCTGATGAGTATGAAGTGACCATCGTCCTGCACATCAAGGGCGGAGCGCCTCCTTACACCATCCATCACGACGTAGACGTCTTCACCACCAGCGAGACGAATCCGGCGATCGTCTTCAGAGCGCGCGGGTGTACACTGGTGCACACCATCCTGGTCGAATCGGCGGACGGGCAGAGCGTCAAGCACGATTATTGGATCCAACCTCCCTGGTGCGACTAGAGCCTATGGCCCACCACTGTGGATAGCCTGCCTTTGAGCCATGCACGATGACCTGCGACAGCGACTGCGTGAACTGGGGGTGGCGAAGGGCATCCGCGAACTGGCGACGCTCCCCACCCGCCGCCGCCTTGCCATCGAAGACCTGGTTCCGGGTCGTTTCCACACGACCTCCCACGGGCAGTGCTTCGTCGCTGAGACAACCTACCCACCCGCTCACCTTCACGGCCACTTTCTCCTCTCCACATTCCTGGCCCTACCTGCCGAGGTCGTCGCGCAGGTCGCACAAGATGGCCTACTGGCCAACGTGGACCTGCAGCGAGTTTGCTTCCTCGACACCGAGACGACCGGGCTGTCTGGCGGCACCGGCACGATGGCCTTCGTCGTCGGACTGGGCTTCTTCGCCGACGGTCGCTTCCACGTGCGCCAATATTTCCTGCGCGACCCCGGCGACGAGCCAGCGATGGTCGAAGCGCTGGCGGGGCTCCTACCGGAGTTTGAGGCGCTGGTCTCGTTCAACGGCCGCGCCTTCGACGTGCCGATCCTCGAAAACCGCTTCATCCTGGCACGCACCCCACCTCCGACGGCGGGGCTACCCCACCTCGACCTGCTGCCCCCAGCGCGGCGGTTGTGGCATTACCACCTGCCGTCGTGCGCGCTGAGTGCGCTCGAGAAAACGGTGCTGGGCGTGCTGCGCGAACAGGACGACGTGCCCAGCGGTATCATCCCTTACCTCTACCGCGACTACCTGCGCACGGGCGACGCCCGCGAGATGAAGCGGGTGCTCTACCACAACACAGTGGACATCCTCAGCCTGGTCACGCTGGCCGCGCGGCTCGGCCGCACCTTCGCCGACCCCTGGGGCCAGACAGGGCTGAGCGGCGCAGAGTTTTTCGGCCTGGGCCACTGGTATGCCGCGGCAGGCCGCCACGCGGAGGCGGAACGGGCCTACCGCACAGCGCTGAAGATAGACCTTGCTTCCGATTTGCGCACAACCGTACTGTGCGTGCTGGGATTCCATCTCAAGCGAGCCAACCGCCAGTCCGAGGCCTTCGCCTGTTGGCAACAGTTGGCGCTGGAAGCGACAGACGACGTGCAGGCCCACGTGGAGCTGGCCAAGTACTTCGAGTGGCACGTAGGCGACCTCTCACTGGCGGCCGGTTGGACGCGGGCGGCGCTGGCGCAGGTCGAGCGGTGGCCCGCAGGAATGCGCCACGCTGCCACGCTGGCCGAGTTGCAACACCGCCTGACGCGGCTCGAGCACAAGATGAGCAAATCTCAAATATGACGGCAAAAAGGTGTTCCGAGATGCGTCGCTTCTGCCTGCCTCGGAGCAGTATGGAGGTTCTGTGTCTTCATGTGTATCCGCTGACCCACGCTCATTGATGGTGGAGATCGCGCGCCTGCTGTACGACCGGTATCTGACCAACAGCGCCGGTGGCAACGTGAGCTGCCGGGTCGGGGATCGCATCTACATTACACCCCGGGGCCTGGGCAGCCGGCACCGCTGGCAGTTGCGGGAGGAGATGGTGCTCGTGTTCGACGCCGACCTCACGCCACTTGAAGGAGATCCCCGGATGGTCAGCCGTGAAAGCCTGATGCATTTTGCCTGTTACCGCCATTTCCCCGCAGTCAACGGCGTGATCCACGCCCACCCTCGATACCTGAGCGTGTTCGCTGCAGCGGGCAAACCCGTCACGCCAACGAACGAGTACACGGAGAAATTCGGTGAGGTCGAGGTGGTACCTTCGCTGCCCAGCCACAGCCAGGCGCTGGCGGACGCCGTCGTCGAAAGATTGGCCCCTCGGCGGGAGGCAATGAAGCAGCATGGCCTGGGCCTGATCCTGGCCTGGCACGGCGTCGTCACCGTGGGCCGGGACCTGGCCGACGCCTACGATACGCTGGAGCGGCTGGAGTGGAGCGCTCACACGCTGCTGCAACAAAGAAACCAGGTTTTTTCCCAAAAACCAGGTTTCTGGAGGGCCGATGATCCTTACACTGACGCCCAACCCGACCGTTGACCGGGCGTTCTTCGTGCGCGATTTTCACCTGGGGGCCGTCGTACGGGCGGAACGGGAAGTGGTCACGCCCAGTGGCAAGGGTGTTGACAGCTCGCTGGTCATTCACGAGTTGGGTGGAGCCACTGTCGCGGCGGGGTTGAATGCAGGCCACACCGGCAGGCTGCTCACCGACCTGCTCGACGAGATGCACATCCCCCACGATTTTGTGCCAGCCCACGGCGAAACGCGCACAGCGGCGGTGCTGGTTGATCTGGCCGCCCACCAGCAGTCTACGATCACCGCGCCGACGCTGGCAGCGACGCCAGAACACCTCGCCCAATTGCTGGCCCTGTTGGATCGCTATGCGGGGTGCGCCTGGGGTGTGATATGCGCCGGCAATCTGCCCCCCGGCCTTCCTCCAGACAGCTACGCCCACCTGGTGCGCCACGCCCGTCAACGGGGACTCGTCACGCTGCTGGACTCCTCCGGCGACCCCCTGCGCCAGGGCGTGGCCGGGCTGCCCCACACCCTCAAGGTAAACCGGAATGAACTTCAGTCACTCGATCCACACATGACGGACGGGCCAGGGAGCGCCGACGATGTCACCGGGTTGGCCAGCAGATTAGCTGGTCACTTGAACGAATGGGCCAGCGATGCGCTGATCGTGACACTCGGGGCACGCGGCGCGCTGGCCGTGACGCTGGAGGGCTGCTACTACGCACGGCCTCCGCAAGTGCCGGTCGTCAACACGGCCGGGGCGGGCGATGCGCTGAACGGTGGCGTGATGTTGGCCCGCAGCCAGGGAGCCGACTGGCCTGCGGCGCTGGCGCTGGGCACGGCTGCCGCCGCGTCGGTGGTGATGAATGAGGGCACCGCCATCTGTCGGCGAGAACAAGTGGAGGAATTGCTGCCGCAGGTACGGTTCTTGACTTTATCAGACTCTCCGTTATACTGACAGTAGCCGAAGATGCACGTTCCGAGATCATCCTCGATTGGAGCGTGGCAATAATGAGCAAAGATCCGGTGAAAGAGACCCGTGTCTCCTACTCAGCTACTGTGGAAAGAGCAGCGGAGGATGTAACTGTGGCCGAGATGACGGCTCGGGAACTGAAAATGCTCATCCAAAACGCACTCACGGAAGCACTGCAAGAGATTTTCGGAGACCCCGATGCGGACCTGGAGTTAAGGCCCGAATTCGAAGAAAGATTACACCAGGCAGTGGCCTATGTCACTGCAGGTGGGCGACTGCTTTCCATGCAAGAGTTGACCAGCCAACTTGAGGATGCCAGCGGTGTATGAACTGGTATTCCATCCCGACGTTGCAAAAGACCTGCAGGGTCTGGACAGGAGTATCAGGCAGCACATCTTCATTTTCCCCGTGGTAAGTCTACTTGACTAGCATCCGAAAGTGAGTATAATATTAGTGACGAGGTGCCCCGGACTGCACGGGGATCTATAGCGTGGCTGAGATGCCATGCGCCTGTTAGAGCTCTGAGAACCCACGGCAATAGCCGTGGGTTCGCTTTTGTCACAATGACCCACCCAGGCTCCACGGGCTGAACTCAGCCTCGCCCACGCCCTGCGCTTCGCTCCTGGAGCGCTGGCCCGATGCCACCGCGATGACCAGGTCGAGTAACTCAGCGGCGACCTCCTCCAGCCTTGCCCCCGCCAGCACGATCCCCGCGTCCAGGTCCATATCGTCCATCATGCGTTCGTAGGTGGCCGAATTGCTGCTGATTTTGATACTGGGCGCAGGCTTGAAGCCGAAGACCGAGCCGCGCCCGGTGGTGAAGAGCACCAGGTTGCAGCCGCCAGCGACCTGGCCGGTCACCGAGACCGGGTCGGAGCCTGGAGAATCCATGAACGTGAATCCCCTGGCCGTCACCAGCTCCGCGTACTCGTAGACACCCGTCAGCGGTGTGCTACCGGCCTTGATCACCGCGCCGAGCGCTTTCTCGTAGATGGTCGTCAACCCACCCGCTTTGTTGCCGGGGGAGGGGTTGTTGTCAATCTCGATGCCCAGCCTGTGGGTATGCTCCTCCCACCAGTGCACCTTGGCCACCAGTCTCTGGCCAACCTCCAGACTCACCGCGCGGCGGGTGAGCAGGTGTTCGGCTCCATAGATCTCCGGCGTCTCGGCCAGCACGACCGTGCCCCCCTGGCGCACGACTTCGTCGGACACAAACCCCACCACTGGATTGGCGGTCACGCCGGACCACCCGTCGCTCCCGCCGCACTGCAATGCCAGCATCAGTTCGGAAATGGGCTGGAACGTGCGTTGGGCAGCGTTCACGACCGGCAACAGCCTTTCGACAGCCTCGATGCCGGCCGTTATCGTCTTGCGGATACCGCCCAGGTCCTGGATCACCAGCGGAGGAAGACAGGGTGCTCGCACGCAATCATCGCTGCACAACCTATAGTTCTCCACCAACGCGCTGGGCTGGTTGGTCTCACAACCCAGGCCCACGATGACCGCCGCGCCGACGTTGGGATGACGGGCCATACCGGCCAGGGTACGCTGAATGACCACATAGTCCGGGCCGCCGTCCGAGATGCTGCAGCCCGAGTAATGGGTCAGCGCGATCACGCCATCCACATTGGGAAACGCTGCCAGCCGTTCCGGCGTGAAGTAGTGGGCGATCTCGCGGCAAGTGTGAGCGGAACAGTTGGCAGTAGAAATGACGGCGACGTAGTTGCGGGCGCCCACCCGTCCGTCCGCCCGATGATACCCCAGGAAGGTGCGGCGGGCACATTCCGGCACAAGTGTCACCGGCCGCACGTCCACGCCAAACGCATAGTCCCGGGCAAAGTCCTGTACGCTCACGTTGTGGGTGTGTACGTGCTCGCCGGGCCGGATCGTCCGGGTGGCAAACCCAATCACCTGCCCGTAGCGGCGCACGTGAGCGCCTGCGCCGATCTCCCGCAGGGCCACTTTGTGGCCGCTGGGGATGGGCTGGCGCACAGGCACCTGTATGGGAGGCTGTTCCCCGGCTCCCAGAATCAGCATCGTGCCTATTTGCAGGTTGACCTTGGCGATGGCGACGTTGTCCTGAGGGTGGAGGCGCACGGCCACCTCCCGGAGCGGCACGCTGCCGGAGGGAGCAAAGTCAACGTCTCTGATGTCCATTCCTTCTCTCCAATACCACAAAACGCATCCCGTCACCCTGAACGAAGTGAAGGGTCTCTGGATTACGTTGAGCGAGATTCTTCGCTTTGCTCAGAATGACGGGCGCTTTGCTCAGAATGACGGCCTGTAATAGGTTTGGGTCGCCTCTGCGGCGACGATCAGCGGCACGACCCCCGCGCTGGCATCGGTGACGTCGTGCAGCCGGTTGGTAGCGGCGATGTGCTGCCGCCGCCCCAGGATGCGCCGACGGCGCTCAGCACCCATGTCCCGGCGCACATTGTGCAAGTCGGCGTTCCAGCATTCCAGCCGGCCTGCGACGAACGCCCCAGGATCGAGCAGGTCAATGCGGCGCTCCGTCAGTTGGACGTGTAGGAGGTCCCCCGTCTCCAGCAACCCGATGAGCCCGCCGTTCAGCGCTTCCGGCGTCACGTGGCCGATGGCCGCTCCATAGGAGGTGCCCGAATAACGGCCGTCGCTGATCAACACGGCCAGTTTGCGCAATTGGTGGTTGGAGTTGATGTGTTGCATGGGTGTGAACATCTCCGGCATGCCAAAGGCCTCCGGCCCCTGGCCGCTGATGACGACCGCCACCTTCAGGAGTTCGTCCTGCACCATGCGCTCAAAGAGCGCTTTCCGTTCTAACGTCTGGACGGTGGCCATCTGTGCACAATCCTCGCTGCAGTTGTGCGCGGCGATGGCGAGTAACTTTTCACGGGTAAGCGCAGGGTGCACCTTCAGCCGCTCCAGCACGTGGACGTCCAGCAGGCCGGCGTTCGCTTCCGTCTCGTTTTCAAAGAACAGCACGACACCGACCTGCCCGTCGAAGTGATCCAGTTGCTCGCTAGGTATACCGCTGATTTTGACGACTGCCGAGTCGAACAAGTTACCCTGCAACACGTCCACGCCGCTGAAGGGCCGGCGAGGTGAGGACAGGATGATGGGGTTCTCGGCCACGCCGGACGCGCTCAGGTTGGCAGTGTCGGCCAGACGCTCGCGCCAGGTCTGGCCAGTGACCGTGGGGGCATCCACGTCCATCGGGACGCCCTGCCTGAGCAGCTCGTAGAAGATGGTCTCCATACCCCGGATAGCCCCGGCGCAGCATTGCTCGGCCAGGACGAAGATGTCCCGCCCCCCGCTCAGGCTATAGTCGAAGATGTCGGGCACCGGCGGATTGCGGCGGATGCAGTCAATCGTCCACACGTCCACGTCGTAGCCTGCGTAGCGCATCCCGGCCACCAGGTGCATCATCAGGTTGGTGGAGCCGCCGGTGGCGCTGTGGACGCGCACGCCGTTGGCAAAGTTGGCCACCAGGATGCTGCTGGCGCTGTACTTGGGCCTGTTGACGCAGGTGAACAGGTCGTCCACCACCCGGTTGACGAGCCCTGCGCCTGGAGGCCCGGTCAAGAGCTCGACGGCCGGGTGTGCCAGCCCCAACGCCGCAAGCGCCAGGCGGCTGGAATTGCCGGTGCCGTTGAAGGCGCAAGTGCCGCCTCTCCGGTCGCAGGTGTGGATGGCCAGACGCCGCTCGTAGTCCTTGTGCTCTGCCATACTGACGATCCCCTCTTGCCGGGCACGGGTCAGGATGCCCTGGAAGGCCGAATTGGCGATGCCTTGCAGGATGGCTCGCATCGCGTCCCGCAGGTCGGAGGCGATTTCTAGATGCCCGCCTGCTTCGGCCAGCCGGGCGACTTGTTCCAGGTCAGCCATCAGGTCAGGCGGGATGGTCCCTCCGCGCAGAACGTGGGCCGGGCTGAACGTCGCAAAGACCGGCGCGTCGCCCCGGCGCTGCCGGGTTCTATCCAGGTGGGCCAGCCCGGCCACAATGCCGAAGGGAACTTTGTCGCAGCCAGAAACCACATAAGCGCCGTGATAGCTGTGGGCTTCCATCTGGTTCACGACGATCTCGGCTGCCGCGTTGCGGCTCTGGAGGCTATAGCTCATACCGAGGGTGTTTTCGGCTGTGCCATCGCACAGCACTGGCACGCTGAAATGGAAGGGCACACCCCCGCGTTGCCAGATGCGCACGGCTGCTTTGAGCGCCGTCTCCTGGTCCAGGATGTGGGCCGGCTGGTCGGGCGAGCCGCCGATGATCGCGATGCGCGGGGCGTTCTCCTCCAGCCGGTCGTAGATCGCCTCCAGGCTATAGTCCAGGCCCTGGACACCCAGGAGCTGCGCTGCGCGGTCTAGCAGGCCAGCGACAGTAATGGGCTCGTTGGCTTTGCCCTGCACGTTGTCCCGGTAAGGATTTGCCCCTTGCTCGATCACAATCGGCATAGTAAAATTCCTCTCCTACGAACCGTCGTCATGCCGCACGCTCTTCTACACAATGGTTGTTCAGAAACCTGGGCTATGATACCGTGTTATGTGGAATAGTGCAACCTGTCAGGTCATCTTGACGGTGGGGCCAAACGGCGGTACAATAGACAAGCAAGACCGAAAAGCGGAAAGCGAGGTGGAGACTATGCCACTGTACGAGTACAAGTGCTTCGAGTGTGAGACGTGCTTCGACCTGCTGCGGGCGATGGCGGATGCCGATGCGCCGATCGCCTGCCCCAGGTGCGGTAGCCTGGACACGCGCCGGAAGCTCTCGCTGTTCTCAGCGGTGGGGAGTGAGGGAGTGATCGCGGGGGCGGGAGCGTCGTGTGGCTCCTGTTCACCCTCGACCTCGTGCGCGACCTGTGGTATGAGGTCGTCGCACTAGGACAGATGGGCTTACAGCATCAGGCCGCTGCCTTCACCGGCAGCGGCCTTTTATATTTCCCAGACCTGCGGACGCCCCGCTTCAGCGGGGATTCTCTCGCTCAGACTATACTATTCTCCCACTCGTGGATGGCGTCGTGGATGAGCGCTCGCACTTCGGGTTGAGGGATGTCGTCCCCAGCCTCAAAGGTTTGCAAGCCCACGTAGATGCGCAGACTTCCGCCGACGCTGGTAGTCAGACAGATAGGCCACCTGGACAGGTCTGGCCGCTCCTGCAACCGCTTCTGCACCAGGTCGTTGATGATCTCTACCGGAATCAGTGGCCCCGGCCGGGACGATCTGGAAGGACTACTCTGAGACAAGGAGCCGCGCGGGGACACTAGATCGCCCTGGCGTAATTGCTCCAGGAGGGTTTGCTCATCCACAGCAGGCTTGACAGCGGGCTGGGACGGGGGCTGTTGCAGCGAGGGTAACCAGCCTTCGGCGAATGCCAGCACGGACTTGAGGGCTTCGATCGTCTCACATCCCACCTGCGGGTCCTTGATCTCCTGCAGGTGACGGTAGCGCTGGCCTTGTACGTAGACGGCCAGCCCGCCGTTCCCCGTGCGTGAGACGCGCAACAGCTCATCTATGAACGAAACGTGGGGTGGATCTTGCTCACCTGCTGGCGTTGATTCCACATCGGTCTGCGGCGGCGGTGGTGGATTTTTTTTGGAGCTTGCTTTGTCTCCACCACCGATGTAGCGAATCACCCACACGAGCAAACCCCCGGCCGCAGCTAAAGCGGCCAGGGCGATGATCAGATAGAAGAAGGAAGGTAACGCACCCATCGGTAACTTTGTTCAGGCGTCAAACACAGTAGCTTTCTTGGCGTAAGCACCGATCTAAATGATACCACAGGTGGGACGACTTGTCCATAGGAATGAAGTCATGTGAATAGTTGTATGCCAACGGGGGATCCATACGCGCATTGCGCCCGCTCCCCGGTTGGCCCATGCGTAGTATGGCACGGCCGTCAGGCGCACTGGCTGGGACGGCAGGTCAACCAGGCCCGCCACCGGCCTGTATAGCCGATCCTGCCAGACACTCACGTCCATCGCATGTCCCCTGGTTTCCACGACCGTCACGCCACCCAACAGGTCAGCGCGCCAGGCGGTCCGGAGCGGGGCCGACTCGTCAATCTGGACGTCCATGACCTGGACTGACAGTTCCTGGTCGCACTGTTCGAGGCAATAGACGAGTGGCCCGCGCTCGATCGCCACGCTCCCGCGCGTCGCGTCGCTCCGGGGATGGGCCTCAACCAGGCGCGGAGGCATCGTGAATTCCAGTTCAATCGTGTCGCCTGTCTGCCACGGCCGCTCGATCGTCGCGTAGTCTGCCCCGGCCGGTATTTCCAGCGCCTGGCCGTTGACCTGGAGCGCTGCGCTTTCACACCAGCCAGGCAGGCGCAAGTCCAGCCTCCAGGGTTGGGCGTCGGTGTGTTCGACGGTCAGCGCCACCCGCCCCTGCCACGGGTAGTCCGTCTCCATCCGCACAGCCACGCTGCGGCCCGGCTCCAATTCGGTGTGGATTGTGGCCGGGCTGTACTGATGGACCTGCAGGCCATCCCGATCACAGGTGGCGAAGTAGTGACCGAGCGATGCCAGCAGGCGCATCACGTTCGGCGGGCAACAGGCGCAAGTGTACCACTCCTTCCGCTCAATACCGCCCCGGCTCAACAGTGGATTGACGTAGAAGAAGGCGCGGCCGTCGAGCGAGACGCCGCTCAGGAAGCCGTTGTACAGCGTGCGTTCGATCAGATCGGCAAAGCGGGCCTCGCCGGTGGCCAGCAGCATGCGCCAGTTCCACATGATGCTCGCAATCGCCGCGCACGTCTCGCAGTAGCCCCGGTCGTTGGGCAGCTCATACGGTTCGCCGAACGCTTCACCCTCGTACCGCGAGCCAAGCGCGCCGGTGACGTACAGTTTGCCGCGGGTCATATCCTGCCACTGGCGGGTGACCGCGTCCAACAAGGCCCGCTCGCCGGTCTCCATGTACACGTCGGTGACACCGGCCACCAGGTACAACTGTCGCACCGCGTGGCCGGCGACCGTCGTGGCCTGGCGCACCGGCACGTGGTCCTGGTAGTACGATGCGTTGCCAGCACGCCCCGCACCGAGCAGGTCGTGGCCGCGCTGGTCGAGGAAGAATTCAGCCAGCTCCAGGTAGCGCGACTGGCGAGTCTCGCGGTACAACTCGACCAGCGCCATCTCGATTTCGGGGTGACCAGGCGTGCCAGGGCACTTGCCTGGACCAAACACTGAAGCGATGGCGTCGGCAAACCGGCATGCCACACCCAACAGTCTGGTATCGCCAGTGGCGCGGTGGTGCGCCACCGCCGCCTGGATCAGGTGGCCGGCACAATACAGCTCGTGGCCATCTTTCAGGTTGCGCCAGCGCCGCTCCCGCTCGACCACCTGGTAGTACGAATTGAGGTAGCCGTCGCCAGCCTGCGCGGCGGCAATCAATTCGATGGTCTCGGCCGCGATCCGCTGCAGTTCGTCATCCGGCCCCAGGGCCAACTGCCAGGCGAGCGCCTCCAGCCATTTGTACAGGTCTGAATCCATGAACAACGGCCCGCGGTAGGCGCCCTCAATCTGGCCCGCCGCCAGCCGGAGGTCGTGAAAGTTTCCCGCCTGTTCGAGCATCCGGTAGCCATGCCACAGGCTCACCTGGTGGTTGACCGTCTGCCGGTGACGCCACAATCCACCGGTCAACGAAACGCTGCCGACGGGCAGCGTTCGCCAGCGGGCGTAGGGGCGATGGATTAGACTCGTAATACGCCGCCTTCGACCAGGCCTACCAGGAGCAGGGTGCCTGGGACAAGCCCTCGTGGGGCGGCCACAGACGCGATGCCCTGGGCGATGGACAAGTCGGCTTGCCAGTCCGACCAGGATTCGCCACCGTCGCGCGAGATGAGTAAGGCTGTCCCGAGCGCCGCCAGGATATCGGCCTGGGTGGGGAACGCTGGCGACAGGACGATCCCGTTCACGGCGTCGGCCACGGTGTCTTCGCCCAGGCGCGTCCAGGTGTGTCCCCGGTCATCGGAACGGAAGAGGCCGCACGCTTCCGTGCCTGCCAGCAGGATGCCGTCACGTGCATAATTTGGAGAGAGCGCCAGGCTCAAGACCGGCGCATAATCCAGGGGCAAGTCCACCTCGCGCCAGGCGCGCCCGCCGTTCGTGCTGCGAAAGATGCCACTCTCCGTGCCGACGAAGAGCGTCTCGTCGTCGGCAAAGGCCGGAGAGATGGCCATGCACAGGACGTTCAGGTCCAACAGGCCAAAGTTCCAGGCCGCCCAATGGCTGCCCCGGTCAGCCGAACGAAAAACGCCGTCCTCCAACGTCCCGGCAAACAACGTGCCATCGTGCACAAAGTTCGGCGACACGGCCAGGGTTGAAACAGTCGGCGATGGAGGGGGAAAAGTGACAATGTGCCAGCTTTCGCCGCCATCCACCGAGTGCAAGGCCCCGCCTTGCGCACCGGCAAACAGGCTGTGGTCGGACTCGAATGCAGGTGAGACGACGACAGCCGTCGTCGCCAGCGGCGCGGCAAGGTTCAACGAGCCATACACGGAGCGCCAGGTGCTGCCACCATCGTCAGAGCGATACAATCCCGAAGCGCGGGCAGCAAAGCAGATGCCATCCTGGGCAAAGTTGGGCGATGCAGCCAGCGCATACACGAGGTCCTGAATCGGCTTGTCCATTGTCTCATTGCTCATTGTTCATTCTCCGACATTGTGTCATCTCCTCTCTGGCTACGCGGTGTGCAGCGCTTCCGTGGGCGTCTTGTGGTGGATCAGGACGTCAACCGTCAAGGCCAGCGCAGCGCCGGCCACGGCGCTGCGCACGGCCTCGCATTGCACGCTGGCCGCGTCGAAAATGCCGGCTTGCGCCACGTCAGCGACGTGACCGGCCCTGGCGTCGAAGCCGAAGCCAGCACCGGCCTGTTTGATCTCGGCCATGATTTCGCTGGCATCGTAGCCGGCGTTGGCGATGATCGTGCGGAGCGGTTCTTCCAGCGCCTTGATCAGAATGCGGTATGCGGCGCGCTGATCTGGATCGGCGCTTTGATCCAGAACGTGCTGTAGCGCCGGACGGCAGGCCAGCAACGAGACGCCACCACCCGGCAACACACCCTCCATGATCGCGCCCCGCAGTGCATCGGAGGCCCGTTGGGCCAGTTCTTTGCGGGCGTTGATCTCCAGCTCGCTCGTGCCACCCACCCACAGCGTGGCCGACCCGCCCATCAGTTTGCCAATGCGTTCGCGGAGTTTTTTGCGCGCGTCCGCGTCGTCGGAGTGGGCGAAGGCAGCGCGTAGACTCGCGATGTGCTGGCGCAGCACGCGGGGGGCGGCTTTGCCTCCGATGATGCCGAAATGGGCGTGGTCGGCCCACACCCGGCGCACCCGTCCCAGGTCCTGGAGCTTTACCTGGCGCAGCGTATAACCCGCTGCGCTGGCAAATGGGCGGCCACCGGTCAAAATAGCCAGGTCTTCCAGCGCTGCCGCTCGATCGCCCATCGCCACCCCCGGCGCTTTAACGGCGACGGCCTGGAATTTGGCAGGGTCGCGGCTCGCCGCCAGCAACAGGTTGATCGCATTGTCGGAAAGCTTGCCCGCGATGATCAGCAAAGAGTGGATTTCGGCCCGCATCGCCATTTCGATCACGGGTATCAGTTGGCGTGGATCTTCGACCTCGACGTCGCTGATCAAGATCGCGGCGTTCTCCATCTCCGTTCTCAGGCGGGTGGAGTCGGTGACCATCCGGCGCGAAAGGACACCGGCCTCCCAATACATCCCCTCGACGTATTCACGCTCCAGCTCCCGGCTGCGGCCAGAGCGGATCTCGAGCCGGCCGTACTCGCCGATGATGTCGAAAATCTCGCCCAGCATTTTGGCCAGGGGTGGATCATAACAGATGGACTCGGCGACCTGGGCGATTTCCTCTTTGCCTTCCACGCGGAATGCCAGCCCGGCCAGCTCGTCGAGGATCACCCGCAGCCCGGCCTGCAGGTAGTGACGGAGCCGCATGGCGTTGCCCCCGGCGACGATGTAGCGCATGCCCTGGTTATAGATGGACTGGAACATCACGGCTGCCGTGGCCGTCCCATCGCCGACTTTTTCGTGCATGCGCCACAGCAGGTGACGGACGAACATCGCGCCCATGTCTTCGTCGCGGTCGGGCAGTTGGAGTATGCGCCGGGCGATCACGCCGCCATCGTCGAGTAGCTCAGGCATCTTTTCGCGGGGCATTCGTTCAATCGCGACGATGCGCGGAAACGGCCCGAGAGTCGGGCGGACCACCTCCACCATCTGGTTGATACCCCGCTGGAATGCTTGATAGGCGGTGGGCTGGAATACGACACGTTGCGTCTGCGATTTCGTCATGCGGTTAAATGCCTCCTGAGCAGTATGGCGTTGGACGTGAGGGTGCAAAAAGCGGGCACCAGAGGGGATATTATAACAGAAACCAGGTTTTTTCCAAAAACCTGGTTTCTTCAGTTTCGCGGCCGGCTACTGCCCGCGATAGAGTTCCACGTATTTCCTGGCCGACGTCGTCCACTCGAATCTGGCTTCCATCGCCGCTTTCTGCATCGCCGTCCACTGCTCGCGGTGATTGGCATAGTGGTCCAGCGCCCTGTCCAGCGTTTCGAGAAGTGCAAGTCTTGCCGCATTCCGGTCTGCGCCGGCGTACACAAAGCCCGTCTGCACGTCCTGGACGGTGTCGTGGAGTCCCCCGATATCGTGGACCAAGGGGAGGCAGCCGTAGCGCATGGCGATCATCTGGCTGATGCCGCAAGGCTCAAAGTCCGAAGGCATGAGGAACAGGTCGCCCGCGGCATACAACTGTCCTGCAAACTCGGGGTCGAATGCGCAGACGAAAAGCCCGTTGGGACAATGGTTGATCTCTTCCAGTTGATCCTGCAGGTCTCCCGTGCCCAGGAGCAGGAGCGAAATACGCCGCTTGAGCATCTCCTGGAGAACAGGGGCACCGCCCTCAAGCGCCTCCAGGAAAATGCTCACTTTCTGGCTGACCGCCCGGGTGACGGCGACGATGAGGGGGCGCGCGATCCATTCGTCGGGCCGGTAGGTAGATAGATTCGCCAGGACGCGCTCGCGGTTCCAGAAGCGGCCTCCCAGCTTGAGTTCAAGCCGTCGCATGTGCCCGGGAAGATCGGCCAGGAGCTCGATCTTGTGCTGCCTTCGCGCAGCCTGCCAGCCCTCCACATTGGTGTCGAAGGGTGGAGTCAGGCTGGTGGGATCGTTCAGTCTGTAGTCGAGGCCATTGAGGATGCCGTGCAACCCGCCTCGAGCGCTGAGGCGCGCAAGATCGTGTTCCAAGCCCCTGCCACCGACGAAATTTCTCGCCGGGTCGTCCGGCTGAGTGATCTCTTGCGCATAGGTCGGGCTGACGGTGTTCACGTCGTCCGCCAATACGATGCCGGCCCGCATGGGGTTGAAGCAAAGGTCCGCTGCGCGGGGATCGCGGAGGGCTTCCAGGTTCCCTCTGGCCGCCAGGTCCCGGTACAACGCAGGAAACCAATCTGCAAAGGAGAGCAGTTCTCTATCTCCCGCCATCTCGAAGGGCCTGGTGCCCTGGTAATCGAGGTTGTGGATCGTGAACAACGTCCGCAAGGTGGACGCCAGTTGGCGATAGCGTGGATCGTGCTTGAGCAGGGCGAGCAGGACGCCCGTATGCCAATCGTGGCAGTGGAGGGCCTCGATGGGGTGGTGCCTGGACTGGCGCTCCACGAACGCCAAAACGGCGGCTGAAAAGAAAGCGAAGCGCTTGGCGTCGTCCTCGAATGGCCCTCTGCCCAGCCTGTCGCTGTCAATGTAGACATTGCCGTACGCGCCGCCAAAGAATTCGGTGCCGCGGAGCAGATGGACCGGGACGCCCTCCAGTTCGCACTCGAAGGTCTCGAGCGGCCAACTCTTTCCTCCGAAATCCACCTGCAGCTCACCCGTGGATTGAGCGGAGCGCCGCACGACGTCGTAATACGGCATCACGATGCGGACGGGCACGTCGAGTGTCCTCAGCGCCTGCGACAGGTCACGCACGACGTCCGCCAGTCCGCCCACCTTGGCCAGGTCTCTGCATTCGGCGGCGACCATCAGGACGTGGGGGGGCCTTTCGATCACGGATTGAGTAGCATCTTCCATAGTCCTTCTCCTTTGACCTCCGCTTTGCACAGGCAGGCATCCGTATTGTGGCATGTTCTGACCAGGCTACAAGAGTATGCTATCCTATCCGGGCTGGGGCTGTGCGCTTGACACTTGCCAGGTCGTGCCGTATACTGAATTTTGGAGGCCCGACTATGGCTGAGTTAACTCGAATTGTGCGCCCACTACGACGTGGGCAACTCACTATCCCGGCTGACTTTCGCCGCCACCTGGGCATCGGTGATAGTACGCTGCTCAAACTGACCCTGCGCGAGGACAAGATAGAGATTATGCCCGTCGTTGCTGCGCCGGCCGCGCGCATGGCGTGGGCGCGGGAGCTCTATGCGATGTTTGCTCCAGTCCGCCAGGAGGCCCAGGCGATAGATGAAGCTGAGATTGATGCCCTGATTGATGAGGCAGTAGATGAAGTACGCTTGACTATGAGTTGATTCTCTCGCCAGCTATTGTGCGCGAGGTACTGGAGGTGTTACACCGGCCTAAACTGCAGGCCAGGTTTCCCCAGATTGCCCAACTCGACGTCGTGCGTATCATTTACACCTGGCTCCAGGGGTAGCTCCAGCCGTGGGCGAAGGCGTGCGCTTTCAACGCCTCGACCTCTCCGGCCGAGAGCAGTTTGCCGTCGGAGACGGCGCAGTTGGCCTCCACGTTGGACGCCCGGCGCGTGCCGGGGATGACGGTAGATACGGCCGGATGGCTCAGGCAGAACTTGAGCGCCAACGCGGCCAGCGTCGGGCGATCGTCGGCCAGGAACGGTTTCAGTTTCGCCACGCGCCGGTTGGCCTCCGCCAAGCGCTCCGGCGTCAGCCATTCCGCCCGCCAGTCCCCCTCGTCGAAAGTGTATCCTGGCCCCATTTTGCCGGTGAGCACCCCTTCCTCGAAGGGGACGCGCACGATGATGCCGACGTTGTGCTCCAGCGCGGCCGGGAGTAACTGCTCGGCCGGGCGCTGCTCAAAGATGTTATAGATCACCTGGACGGAATCTATCAGCCCGGATTTGATCAGGTCTACCGGGCCGTAGGGGTCCCAGTCGTTGGCAGAGACGCCGAAAGCGCGGATTTTGCCCTGCTCCTTCAAGCGGGCCAGCGCCTCGTACCATTCCAGTTGTTGGGTGTACGGCGGCGTCCAGGCGTGCAACTGCTGCACGTCAATGGTGTCTGTATTGAGGTGTTTCAAGCTCTTCTCCGTGCACTCGACGATCCAGGCGGCCGGGAAGGTCTCGGAGACGGGCTCGTGGGGCAAGACCGGCCAACGGTAGGTCTTGGGCGGAATCTTGGTGGCGATGACCACGCGGTCACGCACGCCCGCTACTGCCTGGCCGATCAGGCGTTCACTGTGGCCGTCCCCATACCCCAGCGCAGTGTCAAAGAACGTGACGCCCAGGTCAAGCGCCCGCTGCAAGGCCCGCATGGCCTCTGCGTCGTCCTGGTAGCCCCAGCCGCCGCCGATGCCCCAGCCGCCGAAGCCGATCTCACTCACCTCGATGCCAGTTCTGCCCAGTTTTCGATAACGCATGGGGTAGCCTCCTCATAGAGTTGCTCCACAACTTTTTTTGGGGACGCAGATTCACGCAGATTTTCGCAGATAGGAAAAAGGGCGGCGTTCATCCGCGTTGATCTGCGTTCACGAAGCGTAGACGCCGCGATATTCCTCCGGCAGCAGTTCGGCGATGCGGTGCATGATGAGGTCAGTGTATTCGTGCAACACCTGGCCCCGCACCCGGCCGCTTTCGGGCAGGCGGAAGGGTTTGCCGACGACGGCCCGCACGCGGGTGCGGCGCAGCCGGGGCAGGTTGTGTTTGACCAGCTCGGTACCTGCCAGCCCCACCGGCACAATCGGCACGCCGGCACGGGTGGCCAGGTAGGCCGCGCCGGTTTTCCCCGCCTGCAGCGCATAAGTGCCACGGGCGCGCGTGCCCTCCGGGGCCATCCCCAACACCTCCCCGCGCTTCAGCACGTCCAACGCCTCCCGCAACGCCTTGCGGTCTACTTCCCCTCGCCGCACCCAGATGGAGCCCATGACGGCCAACAGCGGCGCGTAGACGGGGTTGCGCTTGTGCTTGTCCGCAGCGAAAGCGCGAATGGTATGTGGACACAGCGTCAGCAACACCGGGGAGTCGAAGATGGACAGGTGGTTGAGCACCAGGATATACGGCGGCTCGTCGGGAAGGTTCTCCAGCCCCACGTACTCCCGACGGATGATCAGGTTAAGTAGAACGTTGAGGATAGCGCGGATGATGCGGTACAAGATTACCCTCCTGACTGTGAATCACTCGGCCGGGACACGCCCCAGCGCAGTCACGTAAAAGTCGGCCGGGACGCCGCCGTGAAAGGTGAGCAGCATGCTGAACGGTGCGGTGGCGCCGGGCGCCAGCGCCTCTCCGATCTCGACCCTGGCCTGCCGAAACCCGGTGACCAACCCTTGCGCGTCGTACGTCGTCACGATGACGCTCACCCGGCCGGCGGCTTGTTCTGCGCTGGCGTTCTGTACTACCCCACTCACGCGCAACTGCGAACCGGCGGGCTCGCCCGCCACTTCAGTCACAGCGATCGGTACGTAGGAGGCGGCCAGTGCGCCAACGTCTTCGCCGCGCATGATCGTTACCTGCGGGCTGGCCCAGGCCGGCGGGGGAGCGGTGAACAGGATGCCAAAGGGGGAGCGCTCGCCAGGTGGAATGAATTCGGCGGCCGCAAACGCATCTGCCTCGATCAACCGCACACCGGCCGCGTCAAAGAGCGTCAGATGTACCTGCACGTTCGTGAGGCTGAAGGCGGTGGTGTTGACGATTTCCCCCAGGCACCACAGGCTGCCGACGGGCGTCTCGTAGAAGGCCACGCCGCGCACACCAAAAGGCAGCGGGGTGGGAGTGGGCAACAGCAAGCCCGGTGTGACCCCGCTCTCTTCCCCACCGATGGGGACGATCAACTGCTGCCCCACCTGCAAAAGTTGGGGATTCTCGATGCCATTGGCGTTCTGGAGCGCCTGCAGGCTCACGCCGTAATCGAAAGCGATGCTCAACAGCGTCTCCCCTGACTGGACAACGTGGACGACCGGCGTAGGGGCGATGGTCGGCGTCGCCGTGGCAGCCGGCGGGGTGATGGGCGCCGTGGCGGTCGGGCGGGGTGTAAGCACCGCGGGCGGTGTGCTGGTGGGTGAGGTTTCAACGGTGGGCTGGGGAGTAATTACCTCGCCACAGGCGGTCAGTACTATCAGTACCGTCGCCAGGAACAAGCCGCGCATCATTTTCATCATCTGCTGGACTCCCAAACACGGGTAGAAAGGGGTTCTGGCCATTTTCAATGATTATACCACATTCATCGTCATGCGCTAGCGTAACGTGAGGGGAGCGTCACGCATAGTGCTGTTGCCGTCTTTGACTATGTGTGGTAGGATACCGGCGATTCCCAAGAAGCGCCAGGTGCACGTGGCAGCGCAGGACACACCGAAGGAGGAAATGCATGTCTAAACGAGGCCAAACTCAAGTTACCGTGGACGTGCCGCCGAGAGCTAGCGGCAAGGAGGTCATCGAGGCAGAGCTCTTGCAGAAAGCCAGCGAAAACGTCGAGAAATACCGGAAGGGCGCTGCACGGATACAGTTCCGCACGCCGGCCGGGGAACCTGTCCAGGGAGTGGAAGTCGGGATCGTGCAAAAGACCCAGGATTTCCTGTTCGGGAACCTGATTTTTGACCTGATCTGGACCGCAGCGCCGTACAGGCCGGAGCTGTTCAAAGAGCGCTTTCTCGAGCTCTTCAACTTCGCCATCTTCCCCTTCTACTGGACCTCCTATGAGAAAACACCCGGCATGACGGAGTGGCACAGGCTCGTGCCGGTTCTGGAATGGTGCCGCTTGAACGGCGTCACGCCCAAGGGCCACCCGTTGGTCTGGCCATACACGGCCGGCGTGCCCGAATGGCTCTACGACGTGCCGGAGGGAGCCGTCGAGGCGCTGATCGAGGCCCGCGTGATGAACATCGTCAAGGGCTTTGAGCAGTACATCCAGGTCTGGGACGTGACCAACGAGGCAGTGAACCACATTTCCTGGGCTGAGGCGACACAGCCGGGTTTCAGGGACAGGTATCACGACGTCTCGCTCTGGCGAGGGATCAAGGTCGCCGGGAGTTTCAAGCGGGAGATTCCCATCCAGGAAGCGGCCGACTGGGTGGAGCAGTCCTTCCGCTGGGCCTACGCCGCCAATCCCAGGGTGACGCTGATCGTCAACGATTACAACCAGATCGTGGACAAGGGCACGCGGCAGCGTTTCTACGAGCTGGTCCAAGAGCTGCAGGCCCGAGATACCCCCGTCTCAGGGGTGGGGCTTCAGGCACATCCCGTAGACCACTGGCTGTGGCCACAGGAGGTGTGGGACACGCTGGAGATGTACGCCGGGTTGAATTGCCCGATTCACATCACCGAGCTCCACCAGCCGGCCTGGGAACACGAGATCGAAGGAGGCTGGCGCCAGGGAAGCTGGAGCGCGCAAGCACAGGCTGAGTACATGGAGCAACTGTACCGCCTGTTCTTCGGACACCCTGCCGTCGCCTCCATCAACTACTGGGGGCTCTCTGACCGGCAAATCTGGATCGAAGGCGGGGGGCTGGTGGACGAGGAATACCGCCCCAAGCCCGTTTTCAAGGCCCTGAAGAAGCTGGTCAAAGAAGAATGGATGACGCCGCCGATCACGAT
>Ga0172364_10000619_pt1 | contig 25709 bp, 9 predicted proteins | sample LakKivSesite10cm_FD_114545 | JGI IMG/M metagenome (GOLD analysis project Ga0172364, IMG submission 114545) | Sediment microbial communities from Lake Kivu, Rwanda - Sediment site 10cm | ecosystem: Environmental > Aquatic > Freshwater > Lake > Sediment | place: Rwanda: Western Province, Lake Kivu... | reverse complement strand
TTAACATAAAGCACTCTATTTTTAGAGAAAACTGTTTCAAAATGTTAGAGAACTAACTATACATCATTTTCGCTATATGCTTAAATGATAGGGTGCAATCAATCACCCATACGCTCTCTAGTTTTAGATTGAGCAAACCCAATGATCTTTAGTTATTGGGTAGTTGATTTTCTTTATTCCTATCTACTTCATTACAAATTTCTTTTAGTCTATCATACACTTTATTTATAGAATGTGACCAATCATATTTTGACAACATGACTTCTCTAAGAATTTCTGCTTTTCTCTGAGCCTCCTCATAATGTTCATAAACGGTTCTTAAATGATGCTTGACTTGCTCAAAAGCTTCTCCTTCATAATCGGGGAATTCTTGATCTTCGTAAAAATGAGATATCCAAGCCAAATTCTTAAAAGCTGGATCTTGAACTTTCGTAACAAAATATGAAGTTGGCTCTACTAAATAAGAGTTTTCCTTCGTCAAAAAATCTCTTTGTCCTCCATGATCGGAAGCAATGATAGGTAAGCCACAAGAAGCGGCTTCGCAATAAGGCAAGCCCCAACCCTCTCCTCTTGAAATTAAAACAAAACAATGCGCTGAGTTATATAAATTGGGCATCTGAGCTTCTGGAGTATATGTAGAATGTAAAACAATATGAGGAAGTTCATTATCTTTCTTTTTTACTAGACTTCTAAAATACTTAAAATCGGAAAGTAGCCTATCTTTACTTTTTTGAGACAACCCTCCAGCAAATCTGGTAGATAATATCAATGTCACGTCATCTTTATTGGAAAACTCCTCTAAAAACGCTCTTATCAGAACGTCAAAACCTTTTCTGTAAGACCATCCTGACTGACTGAGAAACCTGAATCCTCTTATTTTTGGTCCAAAATTTATTGGTTCCAATCCGGGTTTATATCGCTTAGTATCTACACCAAGAGGCATAACTCTTATTTCAGGGTAAACGTTACTGTTTTTAAAGGTCTCTTTACACCATGTTGTGGGAGTCCATATTTCATCCGCTAAATTCAATCTTTCAGCATAATGTTTATGAACTTTATGAGAAGTTTCCATCATGGTATAAAGTATCTTTCTTCCACCATGGGCAATGATGTCCGGGACTGTCATTGCAAAAATCTTTGGATATTTATTGGGAAGATCCACATCAGACATGGATCGTAAAGCGTTTTCCGTCCTTTTGTTTACGTTTGTTATACTTTCTATTGGATGAGTTTTAACAAAACATCCTAAATCCCTAAGTCCAAAGATAAAAGTTCGATTCATCTTTGCGTAACCACCGTAATCAAAAAGAGGACCAGCATAATGAACTTTTACCTCAAATTCTTCAGAATCTGCTGGAGGTAAGGTTGGATAAGTGAGATCTTCAAGATCTTCAACCGGAACTATATTATCTTCATCAACACTTCGTTTTTGAGAAGTTTTTCGTTGAGGAGTTTGAGGTTCAAGACTATTTTCAACATGTTTGCTTTTGTCATCTTTTATGAAAAAAGAAGGATCGTAGGCACTATCGAATGATAGGCTTGAATCATCGTCTTTTGGCTTTCTAATCACCCCATCAAATTCAGAAAATCGTTCCAAAGCAACTTGATAGGCAGATTTTACCTTAGCACCTTCTTCGAGTTCCATAGTTATTACCTAACTTTATCTTGTCTTTTTCGAATCAATTTTTTTCTTATCTCTTTCCCCTACGGCTCTTCTAAATATAAAATAAATACCGTCTCTTTCACCCGTATAAGGAAGATGAGGATCAAGGACTCTTATATGGCTTTTAAATATTGGCATCTTATTAAGTCTATTTTTCAACCAAGGCAAAGAACATTGGGCTAATTGAAATCTTCCAACTTTTTTGCCATCTTCCATGACAAAATTTGCCATTATTCCACCTGCTGAAAATATCAATGGTATTATGTTCATTTCTCCAGAATTAACAGCATGAAGAAAATCATATGAATTAACTCCCAAATCTTCTACAAACAATTCACCATTTTCTCTGGCGAATTTAACATGATCGTCGCATGAAACATATTTTCTTTTCTTTGGAAATATCCAATATTTACCATAAAGAAGATTTTTGTCTTCTACTTCTTTATCTCTTTTTATTTTATCGATTAAATCAGAATCTTTTCTCTGTAAAAGTTCTTTTGTAAGTTTAGAGGCAGATTCCCAAAGAATATTAACTTCTTGGTGAGAAAGTTCGTCTATCTTCTTATAATAAGAGGTCAGATTCTCAAGAAGTTGTTTGGTGATTTTGTCAAAAGAATCTAATCCACCAGACTTTTCAATATGAATAACTAGTTGTTCAATAAGAATTTTAAGATCTGATGCTTCTTTATTTTTTACTAGCCTATGAAACATTCTTGGCATAAACAGAACCCTCAATGATGGATGTTCTATTTTATTTCTTTATTGATACCAAAATTTCCTCTTGTTAAGATCATTATACAACAAAAAAGCGCCCTCAACTGAGGGCGCTTCGTAATGGACGTTTCAAAATTAGGCGGAAACTACAGAGACAGATGCGGCAAATTTGTCTTTCGCCACCTTAGACAAGACATCTTTTCTCAAACAACCACACGACATCGAACAACCATTTCTCAGCTTTCCACCACTAACGGTGGATACAACGCCACAATCACAAACACAATACCAAACACATTCACTATTGCTAGCTTTATGACTGAAACCTATCACCGTCCATCTACCAATTTTCTGAGCAGTCATGTCCTCAACACCATAACCAACCGAAGGATCAACTAATTCTTCGATCTTTTTTCCATTCTGAACTTCAAGAAAACGTCTGATAATGGAAAAGGAGGGAAGAGAAATTTTTTTAATTTCTTCGGAGTTTCCGTTTGTCCTAGAACAAAACCATAGAGTTTCATTTTCTTTTGATAGATCATAAAATCCCAAAAGAGTCCAACATCCAATATTTTCTCCAACAAAAGATATAGATTCTTTTATAAGATCAGAATAATCAACATGATCCCTGATTCTTCGAAGCTCGTAAGAACTTCGTTCGAACTTCCTTCCATTACCATCACGGCAAATCCAAAGTGTTTGACCTAATTTCGAAAGTCTTTCAGATTTTTCTATAACCGTACATCCATCAATTTTCTGCCCTCTCAAATCAAAGGTTCTCAACATCCTAGAATCCACAGAGAAAAGCTCTGGAATCCCACTTTTTCTAGCCGCATCATCCAATTCTTCTCTCCAAAGACATGTAGATTTCCCTTTCTTGGCTTGTTTCATATGAATAAGCCAAAAAGCATTCTTTCTCTCCGCATCAATTTCGCTTTTGGCACTAGGAATTCTTCCCAGCCAATCACAGACATTGATAAATTTTTCAAAATTATTCAGTACATTGGTAATTCTCTTTTCATCTTGCATTTTGCACCTCTTTACTTAATTTTGACTTTCATAGACCTTTACTAGAAATATAGCACTTTCCTACTCAGTGTCAAGTGACTGTGCGAAATTTTTCTCCAACGTCCATTCTCTCATACTGTAGATAACATAGCACATGTCTACGTGAGTGTCAAGCGGTTCGAGGCTGAAAAGTTGTACGGGATGTAAACAAAAATTGAAAATATCAACAATTGATCTTTCTCTTTTTACCTTTTTCTCTAGGTAATTCTCCAGAATCTAATCTTTTAGAAAGTTTATCCATTTGTTCAGGAGTGAAAACAACTTTTTTTCCTCCAGGACTTCGATTATGCTCAACAAGTCCTTGTTTCACCCAATTCGCTAAACGAGCATAATCAATTTTTAAATCTATTGCAGCTCGATGCATTGGAATAAAAGTTCTCCATTCTTCAATGTCAAATTTATAATCAAAACATGAAACTGGAGATTTACCACCCATATACTGAAGTAAATCGTTGATGCTATCAGTAGCAATAAAAACTCGACTATCTTCAGTAATTCTTGAAATTTTAATTCCTATTTCACTAAATTTAGGTACAACAATTCTCTCTAGAGATTCTTTTGAAAAACAATTGGTCGCAAAATACATATAACGAGCATTGCCCTTAATTGGAGAAGAAAGACAACCGTCACCAAGATACCAAAGAAGGATTGTAGTTGGATTAAAATCTATATCTGCGGGTATCTGTTTTATTCCATTTGGTGACCAACGCAAATACATTTCGTAAAAATCTCGATGATAAAGAGTTTTAACACTCCACATTCCAACTCCTTTCGTTCCGGAATTATAATGTGGTTCTGAACACATATACATAGACAATAAATTACTACAATATTTAGAAAATTCTTCATGCATACTTCCAAATTGCAACCTTCCAACCCTGGTGTTTTTATTAATAACAATACATCCATCTCCAAAATTCAATCCATCTATAATGTTTTTAATACTATCATCAATCAATCTATCCTGTTTCATCGTTAACATTGACAAAGAAAGAGCTTCTGCGTGAGTTCTTTTGTAATTAAATTTTTGAGCAAGCCTCAAAACAATATCATTAGAAATATCTATACCATGTTTTTCTTTTAATACTATACTAGTTTCTTCAGCAGATAATTTTCCCTGTAAATAATATTCTGAAATCAAATTATTTAATTTATCTATACCAAATTTATACTCTGCCGAATCTTTCCTAAGTTTCCTGCCACTCTCAGATCTCAAAATTTTCTCACTCATTTTCAGCTCCTTTTTGTTGTCACTTGGATATTCGTCAATATATCAATACAAAATTATACACCATATTCCTTCAGAAAGCAAGTGGTAAGACAAAAAAAAAGACCTGCGATTTCTCGCAGGTCTTCTGTAAGTACCTTACTTACTAAGGATTATGAACTAGAACTGACTGTGACCTTAGCAACCGCATATGGGTTGATAACCACAATTCCGATTTCCTCGTAGATTACCCAACCAAGGCGCAAGACCCTCGGTTCATCCGCAGGGAGAACCGTGATGTCCTGTCTGATTGGGAATGCGCCTACGTACTCAGCAGGAGCAAGGACGAGGACTGTGGTTGTCGGCATACGGGAGCTGACGTGAATATCAGCAGTCCAGATGTGACCAAACAAACCAGTTGTCAACACTTCCTTGGTCGTTGCCTCATCGTAAACCGTCTTGCCCCAGTTACGTACATCGCCGTATCTGAGCGGATGCATAACGATCTTACCAACGATAAGATCATGCTGCTCAACGGTAACGAACGCCTGATTCAAAGCAGTGATGGACAAAGCGCCACCAGTGGATGTGACCGTATGATCTCCGTCTACAGCCGCATTAAGGGCTACGAAAATCAAACGATCCTCTTCCTTTTGGATGGCCTCTTTAGCCTTAATCTGCGCACGGTCAACAATGAAGAATCTACGAGCTTTCACTTCAGACAAACGAATTGTTGGGTGAGTAGCAAGTTCGAACAACGGAACGAGAATTTCTTCACCTTCCGTAATCCCTCTTGGAACTCCACCACGTCTTGAAATAACCTGCGCCGTTTGACGCACGTCTTTCTCGTAACGTGGCAATGCACCCTGTGGCAACTCATCTATCATGAGGAGCTTACGCCCAACAGCCTGATATTCCAATGCTCTGCGAATTGGCTCAACCATAGCTTGCGCTAAGGCAACTCGCCCTTCCGGACTCTCAAGAGCCTGGGAGATGAGCATTTCACGTTCTGCATTTACTGATCTTTTCTCTAAACTCATTTTATCTCCCTCCTATTACACCAAGAGTTTAAACTCGATGTATTGGTTACTGTGTTCGCCCCTGAGTGCCATATCGCCATTAATGTCGATGCCTGGAACTCCAGAAATGTAGGGACCAGCAGCTCTTGTAAGAACTGCTATTGCATTTCCCGAAGACGTTGCTTGCAGTTTCCCGTTTGACGATGCGTAAAGATTCACGCCCGGAAGCGCGGTCAATACATCATCTTCATACTGGTCTGTAGCAAACTCTCCGCCGTTTTCATAGACGGTCATGAGACCGGACGCTTTGGTCTCATCAAAACCATCTGGCACCCTGTTCTGCCATCCAGGATAAACACCCGGCATAGCTGAAGCAGAAGTGGATTTCGTGTCACCAGCAATACCCAGAACAACACCGTCGCCATCATAAGGAACAATCATGCGAGAGCTGTTAAGCTTCACAACCTGTCCCTCTTTAATGTCGGAAGTGCCAACTGGATGTTCACTGGCTACCACAAAGAATTTCTCTACTAACGCCATTTTTGAACCCTCCGAGTTCTGTTTCCCGCATTCAATTTTTGAATGCGCCTTTTACTACCGTTTCATTGATTTCTTATATTTTCATCTTTTTTCTACGAACAGCGTAGAGGTTTCTTGACGTTGTCTAATTCATCTACTTGCAATATGTATACTGAAAAAAATTTAAAATTCCTTCTTCATGTGAGCAAAAAAGTTAAAAATGTCAAGCAATGAGAACGAATTATTTTGCTTTTCTCTTATGAATGCTTATAATTTGGGAGAATTCTCCGTCTTCATCTTCAAGCATTGGAACTCCCTTATTAGCATATCTTAATTTAAACATTATCTGTAATGCTTTTGCCATATTTGAAAAAGTTTCATCGTTATTAATAACAAATGCATCCTTTGATTCTTTAGATACTCTCTGTGAAGGAGTTGTGCTTGGAACGGTCGAGGTTGGAACGGTTGAAGGAGGAGTAACAGATGTCTGAGATTCCAAAACTTCCTTGGCAACTTTATAGTAATAATCAGTAGTTGAAGACTTTTTTCCCTTTTTCTTTTTTTGCTCTTCTTTCTCTTCCTCTGATGGGAAAAGTTGCAAACCTTCGATATCTCTAGTAATATTTTCCGTTGTCGCGGAAGGAGTTTTCGAAGATACAGGAGTTCCACCAGAAGGTGGAGCGCTAGGTGGTGGTGGTGGCGGTGGTGGTGGTCCACTAGGAGGCTCGTCAGGAGATTCGCCAGGAGGCCCACTAGGAGGTTGTGGAGGAGCAATGGCCTCTATTTTTGGATGTGATGTTTCGTATTTTTCTCTCTCATATTGTTTTTGTTCTTCGTCTAATTCTGGACTCTTTTCATAATCAACTTTAAACCTATCGAAATTAATTGGTTCCGCCTCTCTTTCTCTTCCATAAACAAAGTCGTAAGTCTGCTGATCCATTGGCTTTCCTCTCGTTCCCTCTTCAACGATAACTCTTGACATATACCCCAACCCTTCATATCCTGGCTCTGTAAGTTGTCTTTTAGCTCTTTGAATTTCTGCTTCCCAATATAAATAAGCTTCTTCGATTGGAATTTGATCCAGTTCATGGCTATCAACTCCATTAAGATATCTAACAAGATCTTCTTTCTGTTCTTCAATTTTTTCGCATGTTGCTTGAGAAGTTTCAGAGAGTAATGATAGAAAAGCTTTGACTTCACCAGCAGATAAAACAACATTTATCATTGGAACTATATCTTTTTCACAACGCTTTCTAGCTAACATAAAAACTTTTCGTTGTTCAGCTTTGTCTTTTGAAGCATAAAATTCTCTAGACAACACTGCTATTGTTTGTCTAGCAGTTTTATAGTGTTTCAAGAAAGTTGACAAAGTATTTTCAACTATGTCAGTTGGAAGTTGTTGTCCAGGTCTAAGATTCTTTATTCTTTCCTGTATTTTATTATTTATTTCTACTATACTAGCGTCTATGCCGCTATCAAAATAAGTATTTTCAAGGAAAAATGTTTTAGACAACCTTTCCATAAAATAATTAGCACCACCATCACCATTTTGTTCTATAGGATTAAGTTTCAACTGTTCACTTCTTTGACGAACTCGGTCTTTAAATTGTTCTTCAGTAAGCAAAGCTGAAGCTGGAATTCTTTGATCTCCAAGAAGTTCTCTATTATAAACACAGTTCTTCAACATCAAATGTCCATCTACTCTTGGAAGCGCACGTTCTCGTACAAACATTGGATTATCTCTATCTTGTTCGGGTATTTCTTCAGGATTAATTGTTCCCTTAAAAGTTGTTTGGCAAATAGATATATAAAAAGTCTTCCAATTAAATGGTAAATCGTCTTCACCTGACATAAAATTCTGATGAGATTCAAACATAGCTTTAATGACGTTCATCATTTCTCTCATACTTGTTCTTGGATAATCTTTGCTTAAACCTAAATTGGCGGCAGTAAATCTCATTTTTTCTTCAAGTTTATGACAAACTAATTCAAGAGGTTTAACAACTCTTGTAGATCCATCTTCCATTGTAAAAACCTGCTCTTCGTTTGTTTTTGCAATAAGATTTTTTATCATTTTCCATCCATCTATAAAATCTCTTATCTTTTCTGCATCTATTCCAACTCGTCCGTTTTTTACTGCATATCTTTTTTCAGCATCTTTTGGAAGTAATAGAGAAGATGTAATAAAGAAATTTTCATTCTTTCCTTCCAATAGAGCCGCAAATTTTCTTGCCAATTCTCGTTTGTTTTTATCATCACTATCGTAATTTTCAATTACATATTTTGCATAATAAGTAATAACGGCATCTCCTCCACATTTTGCATTCAACAAGTTGTTGGTTACGGCATCACCTTGGAAAAACTTCAAAAGTGTCTGATAACTTGCTGGCAACATAACTTGGAATTTTCTTCCAGGAGATCCAATACGGCTAGCAAAAGCTCCATGTCTAGTTACAATTCTTTCCCAATAATTTGTAGTAAAAATAAGATGTAGATTGTTTTCTTGGTATACGGCAAAGGCTTTTGTATCTTCCCATTCTTTCTGAAATTTTGCAAGAGCTTTTTCAACTTCATCCGCGCTTCCAGAAAGGCCGGTTGGAATCAAAAATTTATCTATTTCATCGATTAACAGTACCGTATCGGTAAGACCTCTTAGACAATCTAGAAAATCAGTAATATTTTGTTCTGCTACGCCTCTGAATTTAGATTCTCCAGCATAAACTATAGTTTCCAAAGTTGTACTGTAAAATTTACAATCTAAAGCAGTAGCAAGAACCTCCCCGAAAATACTTTTTCCAGTACCAGGATCTCCTTCAAGAACAATACTGACCGGATAACTACATTTAAGGTTCTTTGTATCCGCTTCGACTCTTGCTATTTCGGTACGCAATTTACCTTCATAATCAACTACACTTCCCAAATTTTTAACTGCACCGGTAATTTTATTTCTTGCTAAATAAGTAGAAAGATCTTCTTTAACAGTGGCGAAACCAGCCTCAGAAGCATATAATGCCAATTCTTTCCCAACTCTTAAGGGAGAAATCTCGTCCGTCCTTGTTCCTCCATCAAACCAAACGTTATTAACGTCTGCAGGAGGATATTGTAACGAAACAACGGTCTTTTCTTCTCTTCCTTCTGCAGTTGTCTTCTTTTCTGTTTTTACAGTTCCAACATAAATTTTTGAATCTAACATTCTTCTGTAAAAATTAAGAATTCTGTTATTTCTGTTAATTCTAAATATCCTAACTTTAATTTTAGAATTTACATGAGACTCCCATTCAGAACCAAATTCAGTAACGTAAGATTTGTAATCTACATTTGGTTTTTCTGATCTAATGTTAAGTTTTTTCAATCTTGGATCTTCTTTTTTTAGATTTTCCATTATGTTATCAAATTCTCTTATCAAACCATCTAAAACTTCTAATGTGCTTAACTCTGAAGAAATATAAGATTGGAAAAGTTCGTGTACAACGCTTAACAAAAATTTATCTATTCCTTCAAACGACAATCCAGCTAATTGATCTTGGACTCTTCTAACAAAGGAAATAGGAACAGTGAAAGCTCTTGTTCTTTCAAGAGCTTCTTCAAAAGGTGCTCTTTCTTCCGGATCTATATCTTCGTTTTCAAGATATACTTCATACTGTTCGGCATGATTTGAAATTTCAACATTTTCATAGTGCCTTATAAGAGCTTCTATCTCTTCCTTGCTTATATAATTTGTCTGAAGACGAACCCTATATGGTTCTACACCCAAATTAGGAACGGCTCTTTCAGATACGATTATGATATGATTCTTTGCTTTTCTAGGATCTATAACAGAAGCTTCTCCAGCGAATCTTTCACGAAGACGATTGGCATATTCCAAAAATTGAGGAGACCAAGCTGTAGGAAGCCCTTTGTCACTTTCTTCTCCTTCTTCGCCCTTTTTCTTACTCTCCTCTTTTGAAATAAGTGTCATAAAACCATTTCCCTGAGTTCGAGTCAATCCGTCATCTGCATTGCGAAGAATGAAAAATCTTTTACTTCTTTGCCAATCTTCGAGAACGTTGGCTCTAACGTTCAAGAAATCTTCCTGTCGATCAGGAGGTAATAGTTCAAATACAACATTGGAATCAATACTAGAACTGAATTTTCCAATATCTAATGGAGGAGTTAATTCCATACATCTTCTGGAAACTTCGGCAAAGAAATCGTAGTTTTTCTCTACATCCGCCTTACCTTTTCCTTCCATCATTGAATTATAGGGATCTTTTTCTTGCATTATTTTTTCAGTATCCATATTATATTTAAATGGAGAATATTTATAAAGAACCCATTTCATTTCTGCAATTTCTTGATCAAGAAGTTTTATTGCATCCATAATACAAGATCTATAGGTAGAATCATAAACAGCTCTCTTCTCGTACTTTATTCGAAGTTTTAAACGTTGCAAAAGAGCTTTGTTTACGTTATAAGCATTATTAGGATGACCATATCCTTTTTCAGAATATTCCCTAAAATCAAAAGGAGAAGGAACCCACGAAGGATACACAGAGAGATTTAAAGATACTCCATTTGCTTTATGACTTTCTTCAGCTATTTCAGAACGAGTTTTTACTCTTCCAAGTAAAACGGCATATTTTCCAGATTCAAGATCTACTCCAATCGGCCTATCCAACCTAAAAACGCACCTTGGTCCGTTAGGAGAATAAGCAGTTGGATTATTATTTTTATCTACTATCGTTGCAGATTCCAATATATAGGCTTCCCTCGGTTCCTCTCCTCTTCTTACATTATCCTCTTCTCTGATAATTGTAATAATTGTTCTGGGTGTAAGAATTCTACCAAAATCAGATTCTGTTTGAATCCCAAATTTTCTCTGTTCTTTTTGACCAAAAGAAATAGTAACAGCAGATTGATTTGTTTGAATAGAGTTTCTTCCGATAATCCCCTTTTTTGATTCGTCTTCATAATCAAAAGAAATAGATTCAGTTCCATAAATCTGATCATACATTGATTTTTTTAAACCATTAATCGAAATTCCACTTCCAATTAAAACAGCATATTTTCTTTCTATAAAAGTTCTCGTTGGATTACGGTCTAATGTAAGACTGCAAGTTGGTCCATTTGGTGAATAAGCAATTTCGTTATTTGAGGAATCCCATATCGTCGCTCTCGTTAAAATAAAACATTCTTTTGTTCCATCATCGGAAACAATCGTAATAGTCGTCCCTGGAGAAAGAACTCTTTCAAAATCCTCTCGTGTAGAAATATTAAATTTTCTTTGTTGTTCTCTTCCAAAAGGAATTGCAAAAGATCTAGTTACTGAAAAATTGGATGTTCCAATAATCCCATTTTGCGATTCTGAAGCATAATCTATTGTTTCAATCTCTTCAATTTTTCTTTGAATATGTTTAATAAGAAGATCAATAATATATTCAGAAGTTATATTCGATAAAAATGCCCTATCTATTTTTGGAGATTTTCTAAGTATTCTTTCAAGTCTACGGAAAAAATCACTTTGTCTTATTATAGGAGAAACTGCAGCTTCTTTGATAAATCCACCATCTACATCTTTAAAATCATTACTAACTGATCTTAATTTTGATTTAACTTCTGGCCAAACTTTAGTGTGCTTAACACCAAAACGATTAGATATCCATTCTTTTAACAAAAAATCATTTTTTATGGAAGAAGCTGGAAGTTCCATTCCAGCAGTATAAGCTATTTTATTTACACAATCTTTATATGAATCATGAGAATCGGAAATTTTTATAAAACAAGATAATTTAGCACGGCGTTGCTGTTGTTGAAATTCAGGACTGTTCCTTCTAGATAATAAACGATTATAAATCCTTGGAGCTAGTTTCCAAGTAGTTCTTCCTGCGTTTGCACTTGTACGTCTTCTCAACCATTGATTTACCGTCTCAACAGTAAAAGTATTGTCTAAAACAACTCCTTGTCTACCTAATCTCAAATCATCTAAATATTCATCAATCAAATAGGTGATTTTATCATTATCCGACATGGCATTCACTTCTACATTAGTACGTCTGTTAAAAGATGGAACTTCAGGACGAGTTTCTCTTAAAGCCTGTGCAATATTTTCAACTTGTTCGCCAGTCATACCAACTGCACTTAGACACTCAGCTATAACAGAAGCAATTGCTTCATCTGAAATTTGAAAAACAGGAATTCTAGTAGGAGGCTGACTGGGATCGTCTGGTGGAAGACCTCTAAATTCATTTTGTTCATTAAAACCACTGCCATGAAAAATAGAAATAGAAGAACTTCCCTGAAGGGCGGATAGTAGTCTAACAAATAACATCCATTTTGCTCGTAAATTTCCATTGGCGGTTCGCATTCCATTGTCCATTAATCTAAAAAAGTTATCTCTTGCACTAGGATTAGGCGTCTCATCACTATTCCCAGCTTCTAAAAGTCTATTTCTTTGCGAAAGAAACGGATACATATATGACTTCATATTTGAAGGATCAAATCTAATAGGTAAATTTGATCTTTCATCAAAAAATAAACCGGGGAATCCAGGATTTGGAGGACGTTCTATAGTAGAATTAACAGCGGAAGGATTTCTCATTGCCATTCTATGTCTTCTTTGTTCTAATGGACCTCTAAAACTTATTGTTCTAGATTCAAATTCAGAAAGAGTAAAAGCATTTTCTGGCCTAGTTCCATCTTCTATTCTTAAAGTATTTCTTTCAGTATTTTGTAAATCATTTGGATCAGTAGGAAATGGATTCGCCAAATAATCACGAATATATTGATAACAACAATTTGTTCTATCCTTTGGATCAAAATTGTATGATCCTAAAAAGGCTTCTTCTATAATTCTTCTGGAAATATCATCAATATTCCGAGGAGTTCTTTCAGATTCAACTCTCCATTGATTTCGAATATCTCTTGTATCAACGTTTGCAATAATGCTATTATCAACTTTATTATTTCTCTCATATCTTCTAAATCTTTTTCTTCTTTCTTTTTCTTCGGGACTTAATTGCTTGCCATCTTCAGGTCTTTCTTCATATAATTGATAATAGCCATTAAGAGCAGAAGAAATAAGTAAATCAACTAAATCTTTGTGATCAGAATATTCTGGAGCAATAACATTAATTACAAAATGACCTTCACTTAAAGCTTTTATTATATCAGCAATCGCCCTTCTGTGTACAGAACCAGAAGTAAGTCTTTTCCGCAATTTGGGTTCTGATAATATATCTAAATCATCTACCTCTCTTATCGGAAATATTCTTTCTATTTCTGGCTCAGAAGTAATTTCAGCTATAGGTCCGGTAAAATCCCATCGAGCAGCTAGTCTCATTAATCTATCTATTTTTTTAGATAACGAGTCCTGAAGATGTTTGTCTTTCATTTTTTTCCTCATAATAGAAAATCACTATAATATTCTACTACTTTTCAAATAAATCCTGTATCAATACATAAAAAAAGCTCTGGAACAAGTCCAGAGCTTTTTTATGATATTACAGCAACCTTATCTGGTGCTAAAAAGATTATCTTCTTTTTCTTTTTCAGCCATATCTAAACGAATCTGTCTGTCATACTCTTTTCCACCAATCGTAAAGCACTTAGCTAATTTTTCAGCCAATGTTGGCTCATTTTCCGCAACTGGGGCGGTAATGGTTTGAGCTTCTTTCACAATAGGAGTGGTAAGAGTCGGAGACGCTGGTTGAGAGGTCTGAGCTGTTTTTGTCTGGGCAGTAACGGCCTTGAGCATCATAGCTACATGAACCTTCATCCTATCAAGCGGCATGGCCGAAAGATCGCCAACGAATTCTTCTACCTCTTCCTCTTTGATGAGTCCTTTTTCAAGAAGTTGCCCAGCGTACTTCATGGCATGTTCACGACGGACGGCAGCAATTTTTTCAAGCTGATTCTGTCTTTCTGCTTCGGTCGTATTACGGCCAGTCATCTGCACCTGTGTGTCAGCAACTTCACTTGGAATGGTTGGCTCTTTTGCATCTGGAGGATTTTCATTTCCCATTTTGGCATCACCACGTGGAACTTTTGGTCCTTCGTTGCCAATTCTATTTTCATCACCGATATGAGCTTCTCCGCGAGCAACCTGCGCATCGCCCTTAGCGGTGTCAACTACCTGAACCTTTTTCTCTGTATCTTTCTTCTGCTCAAGAGCGGTATCTCCACTGGTGTTATCGGGATTCTTGAGTACAGGATCTTTAACTCTCTTCGAAGGCTCAATTTCACCGTATGCTTGCTTTTTCATTTTGTCTCCTTCATTGGAGGCTTCGGATTGTCCCAGAGCAGATGTATCAATTCCAGTTTCTTTACTTGGAACCTTTACACCAGCTTCCGGAGCCTTCGTTTCTTTACCCATTGTGGCGTCAGATCTCGGGACATCTGGACCTGGAATCCCTTCTTTCAACTCATCACCGATAGCACTTCTGGATGGCTTTGCTTTCATTTCATTGTCAATCATATGATTGTCTTTCTTTACAACGCCATCGCCCTTTACGTTCTTTTCTTTTACATCGACATACTTAGTCTTTGTTTCATCACCTTTCTTTGCAACATCTGGTGGAGGATTTTTGAAATCAGCCGCAACTGTTACTTTTTTCTCTTCAGTCTTGGCTGAAACTTTCGCTTCACTCTTCTCTGGGAACAAAGAAATATCTTCCTGAATTCCCTTTATAAGATCTTCTTCCGTAAGTTTTTTCTCAACTGGAACTTCTGGAAGAGTATCTAAAGTAGCTTCTTCATCAATCTGAATGTTAGAAGCCGTTCCCTCTTTTGCCAACTTCTTGGAATCATGTTCAGCCATCTTTCTTAAAATTCCAAGGTCAATGGTCTTCTTGAACGTTTCCTTGTTACCGAAAGCTTGAATAAAGATATTACCATCTTCTTCAGAAGCATATTTTTGTTTCAAGCAATTGCAAAGTTTCTCAGATTCGGCCAACGTATAACCCTTTTTCTTATTATCTCTTATGCAAGTATCCATTGGATCTTCTTTAGCCTGAACTTCAGCAAGAGCTACAAGATACTTGTTTTTCAACAGACCGAATTTCTTGAGCTGACTTACAACTGTATCGGCAAAATTCTCACCTTTGTGAGGTCCATTGTTAACAACTTCAATATTAGGATATGTGGCCTTCAACCAACCACGAACCTTGGCTTCTGGGAAATCTTTTACCGAAGAAGCATTCTTCAACATTCTTCCAAACACTCTACTAACGGCTATATTCTTCGCATTCTCACGGCAAGACTTGCACTTTCTCTTCATTGGATCAAGATTCCAAGAAACTCTCATAACGCTTTCAAGAGGATTGTCAATATTTATCAAAACTGCTTTATTGGATTCAGTCTTGCATTTCTTGCATTTAATGCTAAGATCTGCTGGCTGTCCAGAAACTTCAACTTCCAATCCACCGCAAGCTGGACATATATGTCCAACATCTTTCTGAGTCTTGGCAACTTTCTTGAGAACTTCTCTGTCGAGAGACATCTCGGCAGCTACTGGCATAGATGGACCTTCGGGTTTCTCAAGCTCTGTTTCCATGTCAGTTTTTTCTCCAAGCAACTCTTCAGGATTTAACACTTCAACATTAACATGGATGGAATATTTCGCTCCACAGTTATTGCAATCAAACTGTCCGGGGGCTTGATCCTTACGGCCAGTTTCTGTATCAGTAGAACCACAAAGGAAGCAAATGCTTCCTGGTTCTTTCTGTTCTTCGTCTCCAGGAAGTTCTTCATCTTCATCAGTAAAAGTCTGCAACCCCTCTGCTTCTCCCGGAGGAGGCCCGCCAACTTCTGCGGTTGGATCAACGGATTTTCCGGTTGGAGCATTTGGATCTGCAGCCGCTCCTGGTCCAGGGCTTCCACCACCCATTTGAGCAGTTTTAACTACTTTCTTTGAACTTGTCATTGTAGAAATTCCACCACCGGCTGGAGCGCCTGCTGCAGGAGCTGGAGGAGGAGTTGTGGCTCCAAAATCCTGGGCACCTTCGGCAGGAGGAGGTGGTGTGGTTTCAAGAGGAGTTTCTGTAGAAGTTTCTGCGGCACCAGCTTCAGGAGTTTCTGGCATTTCTGGAAGTTCTGGTTCTTCTTCTTCACCGAATGTTGGAATCTCAACCGATCCACCCTCTGCTGTATCAACAGCAATAACAACATCTCCGCCTTGGTCTACCGTAACGTTTACTACGGCGGCAACTTTTACTCCGAGATGAGCGCAAGCTCCACGAACAAAAGCTTCGGCATAACTGGCCAAAACCTGATCGTTTTCTCGAAGTTCTTTTGGAATTCCCATTTCATCAAAGGAAGTTTCTATAATAAGATTCGAAGCTTCTTTAGCTTCTTTTTCAAGAGCTTTTGAAAGAATTTCAGTCTCAGCTTTTACATTCGCCATTGAGCATTTCTTCGTCTCTTCTTCCTTTGTTTCTTCTTTAGATTCTTCTTTACCACACTTGCAGTGATCATCTCCCTTAAATGGTTTTTTGCATTTATCGCAGAAAAAGCCTTTAGCTTCCTTCACGATATGTTCGTTCATTTCATCTTCAGCACTTTTCTGTCCAATATTCATTCCTTTTGCCAAAATTTCTTTAACTTTCTTTTCGATGATCATGGAAGAATTTGGATTGTTCTTCAAAACTGCAAAAGCTCTAACTATCAATTCAGGATTTAGTCCCTTTTTGTTAACAGCTTTTCCAGCAAATGTAATGAGCATGTCTTTGATTTCTTTGTCTGAAGCGGAGGTAACTTGCAGACCTTTGTCAATCCAGAAAGACGCTCTCTTTTTAAAATCATCATACGACGTTGTTTCACCATTGTAACTGGCAATTTTCTTTATCAAGGAAGTTTGTTCTGAAAGTGGAAGCGTTGATAAAGAGCCAGCAATTTTAATAACTCTATCAGGAGTAGACTGAGCGCAAACAACAGTCTTACTGATCGTCTTTACTGCTGATTTAACATAATCAGCCATTGTAGAAGCTGATCGAGTAGATGGACTGTCGTTCTTGGATTCTCCCAAGAGATTCTCCATCGTGGTATTGGGTTCTTTATTAACGCGCTGTTTTTCAAGCTTAACCTGCTCGGTTTCAGCAGCCGTATCACCTTGGCGAGAGGGTTCAAGAACCTTTTCTTCCACGACTCCAGGAGTATCGTCAGTACGGGCTTTTTCAAGAAGCACCTGTTCAGTAACGTTTTCCTCTCCTTTATGTTTTGTAGTAAGCTGTTTTCCTTCAACATCTTCTACAACTTTATCCGTTCTCGGATGTAAGCCACCCCGCTCTTCATCCAATCTTTTTTCTACAGTGGCAAGGGGTGCTTCTTTACTTTTTGCCGCTTCTTGATTAATTTTTGTAGACATTATTGTTCCTCCAATACTTCCTGTTTTGACTTTTTTGTCATTAGACGCTAGTTCCACTTTCAAGCTTTCTTTAAGACTATTACTAAAATTTTCCAGTTTTTCCTGCCAATTTGTTTCTAAAACATTAGAAACCTTGTTTTTTTGCTCCGAAATTTTTGTTGGAATCCTTCTCATTTCTGAATTATCTCCATCTTCTGAGGACTTTCTACCAACAGCAGGACGTGTGGGTCTTATTATTCCCATACTCTTTGAAGGCTGTTGAGGCGAAGGTCTCAAGGTTTGATCTAAACTGCTTACGGCTTCTGGAGCGACCGGAGGAGTTGTTAAAGGAGCACCTTCGGTTCCGCTGACTTGTCCAACTCCCTCAAATTCCTGAGAAACAGGCTGAGTCGTTCCCAGCTGTGCTTCTGCTCCTAATGCAGGAGGTGCCTCTCCAGCAGGAGCGTTTCCAGGAATATTCTGGGGAGTATCTTGGATTTTTCCAAACCCAGCTTGGACAAGTCCTTCAACATATTCTTGTAAATCAGCTAATATCTGGACAATATCGGCAGAAAATTCCATCTCTATATTAGCTCTGTTCTGAATTAATTTAATTGCAATTTCTTGTAAAATATTTAATGCTTGATTTAATTTATCAACATCTTGCTGTGAAGCACTTTTTTGGAAATACTCGGAGTTCTGAAAAACCGAAAGATCATCCATACATTTTGTAGCAGCTTTAGCAAGTTTATTATTTTGGTAAACGTCTTTAATCTTACACGATGCACATGCAGGATCAACAACTCCACTCAACTCGATGAAACGTATTCCAAAATTGTCTTCATATACTGCAGCATTTTTAACTTCTTTAATTTCACCAGTTTTTGCATCAGTGACTCTTCCAGTAAATTTTCTACCCTTAAGATTTTTAATATGCGAGCAATAATCTTCTTGAGAAGTCGCCTTTTTACCACAAATAGAACATACGCTGTAATCAACGGAACAATTATGTACGGCAACTCCATTTGCAATATAACTTTCGTCATCTTTTACTTTTAAATCATATCCCGGTTCTGAAAATTCAATTTCATGAATATTTTTTACTGGACATGCCATATATTTCTGACAAGATTTGTCTGTAAAAATAAATGTTCGACCAGCTTTTATTTTAGCCCTTTCTTGAGTAAGACATTTACTAACTTTTATAGAATCCCTAAAAAGATGTAGATTGCTATAGGGAATAAAAAGAGAAAAATCTAAAGTTGGAATTTTAACTAACGATTTTTCATTAGGAGTTCTATTGTTCCATGTGATATAACTAGAAACGTCAATCAAAATTAAAAGAGATTGTACGTCTTGAAGAAGTTCTCTATTACAACTAGATATTAAAACACCACGAATTCCATTTCCACGGATCTTTCCACTTTGGGTTTTATTATAAGTTTTTGCAATTGTTCCATCGGTATCAATATATCCAGAAATTAAACTGCAAATTTGATTTTTTGTAAATTCTGATTGATATATTCTTTTTTCATGAGATAATTTTCCAAATTTTTTAAATATTATCTCAGATATGGTTTTGTTGTAAACTGATATTTTTAAACCATTTTTTTGAGGAAATTCTGTTCTACATACATTTTTTTCTGGAAGTTCTTTATTAATTATTTTAATTAATTTTTCTGCCAATTCTTCTTTTTCATGCAATCCTAAAGAATAAGATAAACAACATTTTTCTCCATTTTTATTATTAGTCAAATAACCATCTCCAAGATAAGCGCCACACATATAATAAAAATCAGAATCATTACTATCTTTATTTATTAATTTATATTTAGAAGGAATAAGAACATAATCTCCAATTTTTATATCCTTAGTTTCTCTAAATTCAGGACTATATTCATATTTTCTCCAAGCATCTTGACCAACTATCTCATTTATTTTATACTTTCTTCTTAAATACATATTACTATGCGCAGACTTAATGCTCTTTTCTTTTTGTTCTTTTATTGTTTCTCCATCAATGACATAAACTGGATGGTCATCAGAGAAAAGAGGAGAATCATGATAAGTAGTCGTTTCCAACTGATACATAGGTTTTCCCAAAATATCACAATATGTTTTTTCTACTTCACAGACGTTACCAAACGGACTTAATATTTTATCTCCAGCCTGTACGTCTTTTATTTTTTTCGAAGATAAATCAGCCATTGTAATAACAGAGTCGCCATGAAGAAATCCCATAGATACGCCATTAACATATCCTTCTTCTATTCCTCTGCAAAGATGAGGATAAGCTTCTCTATCAACAAAAGCGATTACATATATAGACTTATCATTTTCATTCCATTCAGCGTATACAATTTTTCCCTTTGCTTTTTCAACATCGCTGTTTTGATGATTGGTAAAAAATGGAACTCCAACAAATGTTCCAACTGCTTTTTTTAATTCTGTTTCACTAAAATGATCTCCGTTGTTATTTGGAATATTGGCTTCAATTGCTTTTGCTTTAAAAAACAAAGCCGTAGGATGTTTTGCCATCTCTTCTTTCAAAATTTTATTAATCTTTGCAGAGCCATCAGTTTCAATTTTGGAAGACGCTTCTTTGATCATATTTTCCAACTGACCACTATCAGTCGGATACGGTTTTGCATCAACCAAATCAAGAAATGCTCTTTTTATAATTCCCGTATTCAATTCTTTTTTACAAGAACATTGAGATGACATATTAAGTCCCCTGTTCTGAACTAGCTATTGTACCAATATGTTTTTTAATTATCTTATTAATTTCTTCAGCTTCTTCTACTTTTCCTCTTTTTATCATTGTTTTAGAAACAGATACTAAATTGGATAGAGCTTGGATAATAGCAATTTTTCTCATTGATTCGTTATCCGATTCACTCTCAATATTTTCTCTAACATATTCAACTATTGCATCAGCTTCATCGATCTTATTTCTTTCATAGAAAATATTTGCAACTCTAACTAAATTCAATAATGATTTAGATTTTTTATCACTTTCGTCTGACTTTTTTCCAGGAGTTACTTGCACAATAGGTTTCCTTTTTGGACGTAATTTCTTTTTATCTTCAGAAACTTCTCCAGATTCGGATGTTTCTTCTTCCCACATTGAAGGAGTAGAAACCAAAGGACGTGGTAAAGAAGGTGGTCGTCGTCGTACTATTTTTACAGGCTCTTGTTTTGGTTCTAATTCGGTCAAAGGTTCTTCACCAATTCCTGTTGGAGTTGAAGGTAAAGGACGACGTTTTCTTGTTATAGTAGGTTTCGGTTTTTCACCTTCTTCTGTTGGTTCTGCCGCCGAAGGCTCCGTTGTTACTGGCTCTGCTACTGGAGGTTCTGCTACTGGAGGTTCCGTTACTGAAGGCTCCGTTACTGGAGGTTCTGTTGCTGAAGGCTCTGCCTTAGCCTCTTCTGTCGGTTCTACTGCTGGCTCGGTCACCGTAGGCTTGTCTTTGGCTTCAGAAACTGGAACAGACTTGTTATTCTGTTCGTTTTCCTCTGCTTCTTCTCTATCCCTTTCTTCTTGGTTGTCTGTAGACTCTTTGCCTTCTGTAGCAGTGTTATCAACAACCGATTCGGCTTCTTGTTCCTGTTTCTGAGTATCCTTTGGATTTATAGGAATTTCTTTAACAACATTTTCAAGTATTTTAACCGAATCTACAGCTTTACTTATAATATCATCAATTGTTCCAGCCCCACCTGTATCTCCTCCAATATCAATTCCAAGTATTTTGGCAAGCATTTCTCGACCAACGCTACCTTCATGAATCCATGCAAGAAGATAATTAGCAGTTACAATAAAAGTGGCTTGACCATAATCCGGATCTCTCCACGCTTTATACCAAACAATCGCATCATTCTCTTTTTTAGTCCTAGAAATTAAAGGATCATATTCATAAATCAATCCATTATTTTCTCTTTTTGGAACGGCTTTTCTTAATAACCCCACTAAACTTTCTCTTGATAGAGAAGCATTACTAAATGCAGAGGCAAATTTGGCTATTTCTTCTTCTGTAGTAGCAGCCCTATTAAATCTTGAAGCGAAAGCTACGGCAAGGTCTTCACTATTAATCCTACCTATGATTTCAGAAGTTGCATCTTCCAATTCTTCTTCACTAAAAGCAACATTTTTTGGGACGTTGACAGATTGAGCGGCTCGATCACAGAAAATTCCATAAGGTAAATTGGTTATTAACGCAGCGTTCTTAGGATTTTTTGTAAAGTCTAAATCAGACTGAACTCTCTTCTTAGCCTTTTTTCCTTCTTTTACATCAGCACCCGAAACGTCTCTGAAAACGTAAAAACCCAAAGAGGCAGTAAGATTTACAACTCCACTAGCACTTATTTGCGTTCTATAATCCGAATCATATCTATCTACAGTATAAGGATGATCGCCACGTCTTCTATAAAATTCATCAACAGTACTTTTAGCCCTTTCAAACATGGTGTCAAATTCTTTTGAAGTAAACTCTCTGACTTTCTCTTCCCCCTTTCCTTTTCTTACTTTTTTGATACCTTCTATTTTTTCTTTAAGAGATGCTAGCATAGCCGTATGTTCAGGAGTCATTTCTTCTGGAGACGAAACATCTGGAGGAAGCATAGTTCCATTTGCCATATCTTTAAAAATTTCTAATAGAACTCTTTCTTGAACTCTACCTAAACTTACAAGTCTTTCCACAAATTTATTTGAACCGAAATTTCTTACAGGAAGAGATGATCGAGGAGAATTGTCCGGTCGATATTCAACAAAAGAATCTGTCAGAACATAATTTCTTTTATTTTCTGCAAATAAATAAATTACGTCTTCTCTTTCTAAAATATCTCCCAAATTAGATTTTAAAGCCATTTCGCTAAAAGTTTTAAAATCAATATCTTCTAATTGTCCTAAATTAGCAATCAAACTATCTATTGAAGAAGAATCAATACCTTCTGATTTTAAATTGTTAAGTAAACGAACAACTGGTTCTACTTTACAAGTAGAAAAGTGTTTTTCGATTAAATCTTCAATTTGTCTTATTGTTTCTGCTGGAGAAAGAGTAAATGTTATCGAAATATCGTCAACATTGTCTGGAGGAACAAAAACGATTTCTTTAGTCTCTCCTGTTTGTTTTCCTTTCTTATATTTCATTTCTTTCTTTACTACAATTTTTCCATCTCTATATAACAATTGATTGCCTTCACTGTCTGTAGTAACTCTTTTTGGACTTCCGCTTTCATCTTTTTCTGTCTTGGAAAAGAAAATCGGAACGTTTAATTTTTCGATAGATTCTCTAATTTTTCCTGGAACAAAAAATGTTCTCAAAATCGCTTCATATAAAGCGGGATTTCTTTCAAGTAATGACCATTTATTTCTAAACTTATCTTTTAAAATTTTCCAATAAGCAAAGTCCGTAAAAGTCAATCTAGAAATTTCTACTCTATCAGCGTTGGTAAAAGTTCCCAAAACAACATCACTAGAATCTACCAAATTTATATAACTATCAAATGATTTTTCCGCCATTCTATTAGCTAATCTACTAATAAGTCTTTTAATATAATCGTCTGAAAAAACTCTAACCCTTTTACCATCAACATCCTCGGTTTGGTCTCTCAAAATTCTTGTCAGTTTTATTGAAGAGATAAGTTCTTCCATCTTAGCCCCTTCTCTCCTACTAACTTTACCCACCCAACCTAAAGCAACTTGAAGATCTTTATTAGCCCTTCTATCATATGCCAAAATCGCTCTTTGAGCGGGACTCAAGCTTCCGAGATCACTAAGATCCATAGCTTTTATTTTTTGTTTCAAATCACGAGTGATGGTTGTATGAATTCCTTCCTCATTTCCCTGTTCATCTACATAAATTGTAGGAATTTGCCCACCAATCTTCAGAGCTTGAGAAAATAAATAAAGAATGTCGTCTCTTCTAAAAACATTTCTTAAATCAAGCTCGCGAATAAGATTGTTGAATTCATCAAAAGTAACAAAATTCTTTTTGTTTTCTGTAAAAGATTTCAAAGAAGAAATTAAAGAATCAATTTTAGATTGCTCTTCTCCACTAAGACCCGCATAGCCTTTAAAGCTTGTTAAAGCAATTTCAACTCCACTTATTGGAACCGGTTTGTCAGAGAAAAGTCCAGAAGATTGTTTCTGAAATAATTGAACAATCTCTCCAGAAGAAACTTTATCATGAACGTCTTTCTTTCCAAAATAAAATGCACCAAATCTTTTAGCTTCAACTCGTTGATTTATGTCTCGCTCTATAACAACATTCCCTCTGATATATTTTCCCCAACCTCTGAAAACATCTCTAAATCCTTTTTTAAGTTGATAAGAATCAACTCTAGATCTAATTATTTTATCTATTATATCATCTAACAATTCTGTAAATTGTTTAGAGGTTAGATTTACACTCATTGCTGGAATTTTTCCACCAGGAATTCCAGGAGCTTTTATTTGTTTGACCCTGATAAGATTTCTTATTTTATCTGGAATGTCACTAAGAGAACTTATAAAAGTTCTAGAAGATTGAAGTAATTCTGCAATTCTTTTTTCTTCTATTTCTTTTCTCTTATTTCTTTGCTCTATTTGTTCTGGAGTTAACCCTTCTGGAACTTCTTCAGAAACTCTTGAAATAAAATCTTCCATTCTTTTTCCATATTTAGCATATATTAAAGCATAATCAACTTGATCAAACCCATTCTTATCTTTTCTAAAAGAATTATCAATTATAGAATATCTGTTACTAAACGATCTCTCTGAAGTATAAGGAGCAGAAAGACAATATCTACAAGCGGAATCTCTTCTTGAATAAGTGATAAAAGCTCTTATCGGGAATTTATCAGGAGAAAAAGACCATCTTTCTCTAAATTCTTGATCTTTTGGATCGGTAGATCTTAATTTATCTCTAAATTCTTCAAGAGTTAATTTCCTTTCTTCAGGAATTGTTGGTATAGTTTCTGGTTTTGAAGGTTCTTCTTTACCCTTCTCAAAATTTAACATTTGAACCAAAGTCTTCCCTCTTGTTGGTTTAAATTGCTCCGAATATCTTTTATACATATAAATACTGAAATCGTAAAATCTACGAACATTCTCAACGTTTTCAAGATATCTTCCATAAAGAGAAAACAAAGCTTCTTCAAAATTACTTCTTAAAGCTCTTCTATCTATATTTTCTAATCCAACATTCTTAAACGTTCCAGGCTTTTTATAAAGAGTTGTGAAAATTTCTCTTCTTTTCTTTCTTCCAATAGTCATAGCCTTAGCCGCTAATCTAAACATTTCTGTTTGTTCATCTGGATTTCTTATATTTTTTGGATCTTTTGAAAGGTCATCCTTAGCTTTTGCAAGTCCTTTGTTTTCTTCTTTCCATTCTTTTCTCTGACCTCCAGGAGTAACGGTTACTCCATATTCAGAGAACATCTTTTCTTTTTCTCCCAATTCCTCCAAAACCTCATCAGGACTGGAATACCCTGCGGCATCAAGAACTTTACTGTATACAACATCAGAAGCTTCGGGACTGTTGAAATTTACATCCTGAAGTAATGGAATGAATATTTTGAAATCAAAAACAATATCATCCTTAAAAACAGCTTCTTGACCCATAGCTTCTCTGATTCTGAAAATATCAAAAGGAATTGAAGCAGTGATTTCTTCCTGTTGCTCTTGCTGCTCTTTATGCCTCTTCCACTTGTCAATTCGTTTTGATATTCCTTTCAAATCTCCAGATGTATAATGTGGAATCTCATGAGGCTTCGGAACCCCCCATGTATCAAAAGCGTATTCATAAGCTTCTTTTATAGTATCAAAATACTTTCCCCCAGCGGGATAAGAATCTGGAAGCTTTCTTACGCCAGCAAAAAACTTAGCACGCTTATGTTCATGAACATCAGCAGGACTTACGACAGCATACCATTCTCCAGGACCACCTATCTCTCTACCTTCAAAACGTTTGTAACTTCCTTTTCCAACAACGGCATTAAATTGATCCTTGAGAAAACCACTCTTTTCCGTATATGATTCAGTCCATATAATTTTTTTCGCGTCTTTTAATTTCTGCATCTAATAGACTCCTAAAAGCATCATTGTCCCAACTTGTCTTCTTTTCTTTTTTCTTCAAGAGATTTCCTCTGTTCTTTTAACCACAATTCTCTTTTATCTAATTCGCTAACAATCTTTTTCATAACACTTCCAAGATCTTTCTTAAT
>Ga0172364_10000618_pt1 | contig 25729 bp, 28 predicted proteins | sample LakKivSesite10cm_FD_114545 | JGI IMG/M metagenome (GOLD analysis project Ga0172364, IMG submission 114545) | Sediment microbial communities from Lake Kivu, Rwanda - Sediment site 10cm | ecosystem: Environmental > Aquatic > Freshwater > Lake > Sediment | place: Rwanda: Western Province, Lake... | reverse complement strand
TAAGAGTCAATGTCTGCCACCCCCACCGCCCCAATGTCTGCCACCGCCACCCCCTCTGCCCCAATGTCTGCCACCCCCACCGCCACCCCAATGCCTGCCGACACCGCCACCCCAATTTGAGTTATAATAGGGACTATAATCATATCGGTTAAAATAGAATGGGACTTGCCAGGGTGAAACGGCATAAGTTATTTCTTGGACGGTGGCGGGTTGTTGAATTGGTTGAGGTTTATCTTTATTTTGAATCCATAAAAGAATGATAATTGCGATGAGGATAAGAATGATTAATTGAAAATGATTCATCATAGATAATCTAATTAGGTAGGAGAAATTTGGATAGGATTTAAATATTCTAAATCGAGGTCATTGGCTAATGGGTCATTTCGACTGACAGGAGTGCGAGTAATTGGCGTTAAATAACTTGTTGCCTTTTTCAAGACAACATTTTCATCTTGTTGATAAGAATGATGTATTTTTTCAAATCTTTCACAAAATTGTTGAAAATCCTGTAATTCATAACCTTGTATCCTTTCCATAAAATACCACATTTCTGCGATTAATAATTGATGCGTGCGATGAAGTAAATAATATTTTCGATCCCAGCGAAACATATGAACCACATTTGTCATAATCCCAACAAATAACGATAAAGTCCAAATTACCCAGAATAGATTTATCGTTGTTCCTAACAATGCCGGTATTAATAAACTACAACTTTGAAGGAATACACGGGATATAATATAAAAGTATTTTACCCAAAATAAATCTTTTTGATATTTTTGTAAGACTGGTATGATTCGACAATTTAACACACTTCTTTGATATGTATTCAATTCGATTCCTTTGTCAAGAAAAGCAATAAAATATTCTTCTTCTTTTGTTGTTATTGGAAAAATCTTGGATCTCCATCGACATAAAAAGCAATATAAAAATATCGATAATACCTTTTGAATCATCTATTCTTTGACATTATTATTTCGAAATCCCGATTAACGATGGAGGTGTTAAATCAACCTTATCACCCCAATGGTCTATTGCCACATTACGATACCATTCTATGGTTTGTTTTAATCCTTCCTCAAATCGTATCAAAGGCAACCACCCCAATTGTTCTAATAACGTTGTATTCACAGCGTATCTTGAATCATTAAAGGGTCTATCCGGAACCCATTGAACGATTTGTTCGAAAGGAATCGTCGGTCTTATTTGATAATTAATAATTCTGGCTAAATCCATTACACTGTATTCTTCTGCTGTTCCTATCTGGTAAATACTTCCTGGAACACCACGCAGTAAAATGACTTCATAGGCTCGAGCCACATCTTCTGCATGAACGAACCGCCTCCGGGCTGAACCATTTCCTTGGACGGTTAAAGGCATTGAACTTAATGATTGTAAAATAAAACGAGGAATTACCTTTTCTGGATATTGACGAGGTCCATACACATTATTACAACGAGTAATGATTGTTGGCAATTGATACGAAATTGAATATGATTTGACTAAATATTCTGCGGCTGTTTTGGTTGCCGCATATGGATTGGTTGGATTTAGGAAACTAAAAGAAGGGTCTGAGGGGGGGTCATTTAATCCAATTTCGCCATAAACTTCATCGGTTGATACGTGAATGAAACTACGTATTTTTTGGTGATTTCGGGCACATTCTAACAAAACGTGTGTTGCATAAACGTTATCTTGGGTAAAATGGAAACTATTTCCAAAACTATTATCGACGTGAGTTTGTGCGGCAAAATGAATAATCGTATCTACTTCATAAGTTTTCAAGACAAACTTTATTAAATCGGCACTAGTAATATCACCAATGACTTCCATATAGTTGGAGGAATTATGAATGGATAGATCAACATTTTTACGAGAAGCCACTTTATCCAGACGGTCTAAATTAATAAATCGACATTGCGGATATTTTGGAACAATATAGTTTAAGAAATTAGAACCAATAAAACCATAACCACCTGTCACTAAAATACAAGACGCAAAAAATATATTCATTTTACGTCTTAATGGAAAAAATTAACTGCGTTTAAACGAAATTCTATTTAAATAATTACGTTCTCGATGTTGAAATTCCTCCATACAACCCGAAGAACAAAAATAAAACCCTTGAAACCTCACCAATTTGCTTACGATGTGTGTTTTATTCGTAATTACTTGCGGATCATCCTTGTGAAAGTAAGATTTAGTTGTAAAATAAAACTTACAATTTTGACAATACATGATGAATAATAATAATAGTAATAATTCTTTTTAAGGTTATTTATAGAAATGGTATCACCAAAACTAAGAAAAACGAAATATGAAGAATATGCTCTAACCATTCGAGATAAAAATGGAAAACCAATGAGCCTGCCAGACCCGCAGAAAGAGACGATTCTTGAATTTATTCAACGTGCTGGATATTCACTTCGTGATTTAGAAGGTGGAACACCACTGCCACATGAAAAAAATGCGAAACGATACGCCAGCACTGAACTCTTCCAAAGACTGGTTCGACAAAACAATATTCGTAGTATTGGTGAAATAGGTTTTAATGCTGGTGTAAGTGCCTTCATCTTCCTCACCGAACTTCGAAAAAAATGGACCGATGAAGATTCTGCTTGGTTTGTTGTTAGTTTTGATTATGGTATTCATCCTTATGTTTTTTATGCCAAACTCTACATCGATGCTTGTTTTCCAAATCGACACGTTCTTATTACGGGGGATTCTAAACAGAGTGTTCCAAATACATTTCATATCTTAAAACCAAAGAACCCACAATGGGATTTACTTTTTATTGATGGAGATCACACGTTGGAAGGGGCTTACAAAGATTTAGTCAATATGAAACTATTTGCGAATGAAAAGTCTCTTGTGGTTTTGGATAATATGGCGCCACATCGAGGGGTTGGAATGGGTGTTTATCTGGCGGTCAAGAAACTTTTTGAAGAAGGACAAATTATCTTAGATGAATGGTTAGAATTAAAAGATTATCATGATTCGATGCTTGTCTGTCGATATAAATTTCAAAACTCCGCACCAGGCAAAATCAATTTAGATTGGAAACACGCTGAACGTCGAGTTGCCGTTTGGGAGGCTACCAGAAATTATGATTCTCATCGAACAAAAGAAAATTTCATCAAATTTGTCAAGCGAATCAAAGAAATTATTGAAAAAGAAGAAGGTGAAGTGAATAATTATACAAAAAATAAAATACAAAAAGAATATAAGCATTATCACTTATAATTTATCTTCATAAGATGGGTCTTATGAAAAACTGATTTCAAAAATAAAGTTAGAAAAGACATTATCTTTATGATAAAAATGAACCGCAATTTAAACTTTTTCCTAAATACATATCCGGCGAATTCTGGTGAGCGTGGCACTCATACGAGTATGAATGGTCGTCCTGCTCCTGGTAAGTTTAACATTCCTGAAACATTTATTCCTGATTTTGTTGATTCTGTATTTGATGCGATTTGGAAAAATGGAGAAACACTTCATTTGACGGAGACACACCCGAAAAACGGTTGCCGTCTTGTCGTTGATGTTGATTTACGATTTGACGTTCATAATTTGGACTTGAATAATATTGGAATTGTTTATACGGCTCAGGATTTAATTGCCATTGTTCGTCAATATCAAAAACTCATTAAACAAATTTACCCCATTGTTGATGATTCTAAATTGGAATGTTGGGTATATCAACGTATGAAAGGTGGATATCTTCATGCGAAAAATCATCAAATCTGGAAAGACGGTTTTCATCTTCTCTTTCCACAAGTTGTTTTGACGTATCCTGTTTTACATTGGATTCGAACGAGAGTTGTGGAATGGCTTCAAGAAAAGAAAGCCAATGATGGTTTTCTCGATGGTGTTGTTAATTCTGCCGAAGAGATAATCGATGAAACCGTAGTGGAGAAAGGACAATGGTTGATGTATGGAACTACGAAACCCAATCTTCCCCCTTATACTTGGACGTGTCGCATTCCATTTGATGGTGATATTATTCCAATTGATAATGATAAAGAGGAGGGTGTGGTGAATATCGAAATTTATCGACAGACCAGTTTGATGTTATCGGGTGAGCCTTGGAGCGTAGGAGGGTTATCTCGTGAAATTCGTGAATATGGAAAGAAAAACATCGTTATTGAAAAAGTGAATCATATTTTAGAACAAGAAAACTCTATTCCACGAGGAATTGCTTCGGGAGATATGGAAGGAATCCCAGGCACTTATGCAGAAACACTCGCATTAGTAAAGAGCGGTCAAATGAATTCATTGGCGCCCAATACCGAAGAATGTTTATTAGCACCAGTCAATGTAGTTTCACCGATTCGTCGAGCAACAACTGCTGTTGCCGGTCCTAATCACGCTGATATTCAATTTGTGCGTGATTTATTGGGTATTTTGAAAGCAAATCGTGCAGTGGCTTACCAGGATTGGTTTATTATTGGTTCGGCATTGTATCATGAGAATTCGAATGGGGAATGGTTTGAGTTATGGCGAGAGTGGTCTTCACGAGCATCTAATTATGACTTGACTGCGTGCGAACGTTTGTGGTATCGAGAATATCCACGATTTATGGGAGAAAATAAGCCATCCATTGCGACAATTCGAAAGATGGCACGAGAGGATAATGCGAAAGATTATTTGGAGATTATTGATCGATTCCGTGAGAAAGATGAGTTTTTTGCTTTGGTGCGAGATGGTTGTATGAGTATGACGGAACAAGATTTTGCTCGTATTCTACATTTTATGTGTGAAAGTGAGTTTGCTTTTTGTGAAGGTTCTTGGTTTCAATATGTGGAGCATCGTTGGATTCCGTTTGCGAAGAAAGGAAATCACGCAGACACAACTATTCTACGAAAGAAGATTGGTGAAGATTTATTGAACTTTTATTATGCTTATCGAATCTTTTTGAATAATAAGGCATATGGGGCACAGATTCAAGGAAACCAAGGAAATCGTGATAGTTTTGATGAATTGGCGAAATTGGTGACTCGTGTCACAATGAAATTGAAGACAACCACAATGAAGAAACATATTATTGAAGAAGCAGAAGTGATGTTTATGAAATCCGGCTTTATTGATAAAATGGATATGAATCATTATTTAATTGGATTCAATAATGGTGTGATGGATTTAAAAACAGGTCGATTCCGTGCCGGTCATTCCAGTGATTTAATTAGTATGACCGTCGGGTATGATTATACCCCAGAGATCAATCACGAAGTTCGTGAAGAGATTATGAATTTGATGACATCGATTCAACCAGATAAAGAGATTCGAGATTTCCTTTTAACATTCTTTGCCAGCACATTGATTGGCACAAATAAGAATGAAGTGTTTGTTAATCTGGAAGGAACTGGCGGAAATGGTAAAGGTGTTTGGACGACACTTCACGATACTGCGTTGGGTAATTATGCTGGAACATTAAATAATAATTATTTGGTAAATGTGAGTTCATCGCCGGAATCTCATAATACGATGTTGGCTACAAATTATAAGAAACGGTATTTACAAGTGAATGAACCACCCAATACTCACGGAAAGCGTCTTAGCACGAATTTTATCAAGGAACTGACGGGTGGTGATAAGATTCAGTTAAGAATGGCACATTCAGCAGATACGAAGACAGTTGAACCGATGTTTAAACTATGTATGTGTTTCAATGAATTTCCAACTTTGGAAAACCCACACGATGGTGGATTTATGCGGAGATTTATTGGTATTAATTTCCCCAATAAGTTTATTGATGGAGAACCGAAGCGACCAAATGAATATAAGAAAGATCCATCATTGAAGGAGAAGATTAAGACGAATTTGATGTGGAAACAACAGTATATGTTGATTCTGTTGGAGTATTTGGAGAAGTATCGTGCTGATGGTGAAATTTTGAAAGTGCCAGCCAAGATTCGACAACGAACAAAGGAGTTATTATCGGATCAAGATCCGGTAGATGAGTTTTTGAAAGCGGAGGTTGTTGTATCTTTGGATCGAACAGATATGATTTCACGAAAGGACTTATATTCCGGATTTCAGGATTATATTAAGGCGAATTTTATGGGTCAAAAGATTTCGATGCGAATCGGTCAATTCCAAGACCGGGTTTTAGAACTATTACCATTAGATGTTGAATTTAAAAAGAGTTATACACTTATTATGGATGGAATGAAGAAGACAAATATGAATGTTTTTGTGGGAATGCGATGGGCGAATGAGAGTGTGGTGGTAATTGGGGGAGAGGAGCATGAATAAAATAGATTGCTAAGTTTTTGGTCGGCATCAATTGTGTCTGATATGTATAACCAAACATTATACATAATCGTTTGAATATCGAGAAGAACTTGAAACCAGTTTGTATTTTTGGATGGCAAGCAGGTGTCATCAAAATGAAGGTTCAATTGTTTCAATTGTTTCGTCCAATGGGAAAATTGTAATTCCGTTGTTGGTTGAGTCCAGTCCGCAGAATAAATTTTCGCAATTTGCTTCCCCAAATGATACATCCTTTGTGGGTGATAATACCGAATAAAAATCATTGTTCTGTAATACCAATATTCTTGCCAAAAGGGTGGAAGACTTTTTGGTTGAAGAATGCTTTTCCAGAGTTTTTTATCAGCTGGTTGAAGGTGGATTTGATACTTGGGATTAAACCCATAAGGAGTATAATATTTCACACATTCACTAAATGTGTGAAACTTGTAAGAATCATTCTTTCCGTTCCCCCATTCAATCACTTCCGGAAGAAATACTTTCCACTTCTCCATCGTCTGTCGATCCAAACATTCATTCACAATTGGATAAACCGTCATATTCGCAGAAAGCAAACTTTCCGTAAATTGAACCTTATCCAAACGTGTCAAAATATCCTCCAAATATTCTGGCTCAAAGAAATAATAGATTCCACCAAACATTTTTTGGTAAAATAATGAATAAATAAAATAATTTCTTCAATTTTTTAAATATCCCAACGAATCGCAATTCCTCGTGGATCTCTCGGCATTTGATGTGAAGTCCAACCATCGAACCGCACCGTCATCATCTTTCCTTTAAATTTCTTTGCGAAGTCCTTCTTTGCTTCTTGGAAGAGTTTCGCACGTTCTTCGTGAGTGCCGGTCGGTCGAACTGTAAATACTTTTCCGGCTGATTTAGGATTGGTTTCTTTGGGAACTTCCAGAACCCATAAAATGAGCCCGGCTTCATCACCCGTTCCTTCTGTAAAATCAATAATGCGAAATTCCGCATCATCAAATGGCTTATACTTTTGTAAATCAGTGCTCCGCTGACCCACCGCATATGGTGAATCCCAATTACGAAGCATCAATCCCTCATATTTTTGTTCGACAAATCGTTTGAAAATGTCATCAACAATTTCGGGATTTTGGACTTCTTCGAGAGGCGCTTTTTGAAGTAAATCATCTTTCGGGATTTTCGTTTCAGGACTTTCACTTTGTCCCGAACGTGCTTTCGTCCAAGGAAAAGAATCTAATAATTTTGATCTTTCACGAAATGACATTTCCGGCTGACTCGGTATATACAAATCAAACATCCAATATTGAATCTTGTTTCTTAATTCTTGATCTTCTTTCGAACCGATATCCTTACGACCTAATAAACCATTTACTGTCGAAAATGGAATGTCCGGATGATAAAACTCACCATCTAACCAAATCTGCTCCACTTTTGGTAATGACTTCCACGAATCAATCTTTTTCATCAATAACTCCTCCATATGAGACATATGAGACTGCTCGTTCTGTGTTCGACTGAAAAATTTCACTGTCCTATCCCCCAGATTCACACGAGCCAAAGAACGAATCCCATCGTATTTCGGCTGAACTGCCGCCGGGAAATAAATACCTTTATACTTCTTCCCTGATTGAATCTGCTCTTTCGTCTTTTTCGCATCATATTTCTTTGCCAACATCGGCAATAACATATCAACCTCCTCCTCTTTCTTCAAAGAAGGAAGGGTCTCTTGGAATCCCTGACGATTCTTCTTCTTATTCCAATCACTTTGCGCTTCACTTAACGCTTGCGTCCAAGGCGTCGTCTCATTTGAGCGACCAATGTTTTTACCTTTGGTTATTGTGGTTAAATGTTCGGCTTTCTTACCGTCTGTGTATCCTGTAAGGACTTGAATGATTACTTCTTGCGGACCTTTTTCACTGACTGTAATATTCCATTCTTTAATCTTGCCATTTGAAGCAAGAGCATAAAGCGTTGGATAAATCTTCGTCTGCATGTTTGAAATCATTTCTTTCAAAAAAGAAATATATTCAATTTTTCTCTAAAAAAATGGTTATTCGTATTCATTCTAGACGACGTTCCCCTTCTACTATCATTATCCCAGAGACAGTTCATGAATATCATATTCCAACCTATGAAAGCACTTTAAATAATAATATTATCTATCAGCAAAAATTATTTATTCCTCAATTGATTTATCATAAAGCAGAGGAAGATAAAAAAGGAATTTCATCTTTTCGTCTCAAATTAGACTTCTTAGATGATTTCTTCCCGTGGAATCGTCAAATCGCTTTATTGATATTTGTATGGGGATTATGTGGTATAAAGTGGAATTTTAAACAAGACGCATCTGTTGGAGAAGCATTATCTGGAATTTTTTTCATTTTCGGTTCTCTTCTTCTTGTTTTAAATATTCTTTTAGATATGGGTGGAACTTGGATTCGTGAAAAAGTCGAATTATGGCAATATCAACGATGGTGTCAAGCGCAACGCATTTTTACAGAGGCTTCGAAAAACCAATAACCGCACACGCTATTCGCTTTCCCGCATGTCCCGTAATCAATGAATCCTCATGTCCGCCTCTTCCCCCATCATCCGGATCAGCGTGTATTATCAATGAACGACCAATTATTGTATAAGAACCGGACGTTGTAATTAAATTATCAACTAAATTGACTTTGGCGATTCCATTCTTGTTTGCACGAATATTTCCAAGATCACCTGCGTGCCTCTTGGTGCGTGGGTCTCCTGGAAGTCCGTGATGATGAGACTCATACGGATCCCAGTGAGCACAAGCACTCGTGCATCCATCTGTTAAATCACCATATTCATGAATATGGAAGCCGTGGTCTCCTGGTGTTAATCCAGATATCGTTCCGGTAATTTGAATTCGATGCGGAAGATCGGGAAGGGGAATAAAATGAATCGTTCCAGAAATAGAACCCGAAAATACAGCAACACCAATTGGTTTAGGAGTAGGTCTGGCTGGTTCAACAGGACATGGTAATGATTTCATTCTAAATATAACAGAAAAAGTTATTTTTAAATAAGTTTAAATTAATGTAGATAAGTGTTTAAACAAAAATAAAAAAATATAGATAAGAAGAAAAGATGAAAGATATCTTAATTGCGGAAGATTGGAATCAAGTGATAAAGGAAGATAAAGCAGTAATTTGTTGTTCTGCGAATTGGTGTATTCCTTGTAAATCTTTTAAACCGGTTTATGAAGAAATCGAGAAGAAGTTTATGAATGAGGGAGAGTTTTATCGTGTTGATGTAGATGATTTTGCAGATGAAGTAATTGAGTTTGGTGTAAAAAGTGTTCCTACTATTTTAATAATTCGTCAAGGTAAATTAGTTGCGTCAGTTGCTGGTGTTGATCGTGAAAAAGTAGAAGATATGATTTTGAAAAATTGATTTCATAATTAATAGTAATGAAATTGTCAAATTATGTGGATTTGTTTTGAAGGGGGAGACCGTGTCGGTAAAACGACTCAGTCTCGTTTATTAAAAAAATATTTAAATGATTGTATTTTGATTGGTGTGCCAGACCGTTCTGGACCCAGTGGTGTTATCATTCATCAATATTTAACAGAAAAATGTCATATGGATCCGCACGCTTTACATTTATTATTTACGGTAAATCGATGGGAGATTATGAATCAAATTCGTGAGGCACAGATGAAAGGACAATGGGTGATTACGGATCGTTGGTCGGGTAGTGGAATTACATATTCGATGGCACGAGGCTTAGATTACGATTGGTGTGAGGAAGTAGAGAAGACATTACCACAGCCAGATTTGACGATTTGGTTGGATATGAATCCGGAAGAATTAACGAAACGAGAAGGTTGGGGTGAAGAACGTGAAGAAACTCTTGAAAAACAAATTGCGGTTCGAGAAGCATATCAAAAATATTTTTCCAATAAAAAAAAAGTGTTGAGAATCCAAGTAGAAAATAAATCAATTGATGAAGTTCATCAAGAGATTATTTCATTGATATTGCCAAGTTAAAATAAAAATCATAATGAATGAAAGAATTCCCCAAACCATTGGTTTATCATTTACATAAGAATTGATAAACTTTGCCCCCAATAAAATTAACCCAATATAAACAAAATCCCAAATAATCGCACGATAACCTGCTAATTTCGCCCATTTTTGAAAGAATCGTAAAAACATCGTTCTTGGTTGTGATTGTCGAACCAAAAATCCATAAATAACATCAAGAACTGTGATAACGATGAAAAGGATAACGGCTTGCATGAAAAATGTTTGTTTTGGAAGTCTGCTTAGAATCATAAAATAAATCAAAACGTAGAAAATGATGAAGAAATAGTCGAGAAGGAATGGTTCGAGTTGGGAATAATAAGAACGATATGCGGGGACTAAGTCAATCCATATACCAGATGTTTGAAGCAAGATAATCCATAAATAAATAATAGGAACGGATAAAATCCAATAAGATAAAGTGATTGATTCAATCATTCTATCAAATAAGAACAAAATTATTGGAAGGGAGGTCCGTGAATCCATAAAACTAAGGATTGACGACGACCTCGGGATACCCTTTTGACTCGATGAAGCAAAAAAGAAGGGAACAAAACAACAGTTCCCTGATCTCTCTCCGGCTCACTCACATTACGATTAATGAGAAATTGAAGTTCTCCACCATCATAATCTTCCGGATCACTTAACTGAATTGTCATTGATAACTTTCTCGTTGATGTCTTCTCTCCACCTCCCATATCCATATGCCAATCATAATGTCCCTCAAAATCCGCATCATACTCCGTAAATTGAATATCCTCAAATAAATTCGTAAGATTAAATTTCCACATCTTTTCATTCGCATCCCTCACAAACCACATTAACTTCTCATATAACCATAATGTCTTCTCACTCTTACGAATCCAATAAATACGAGAACTACGATACGTCTTGTCAATCTCACCACTCACATTACCATCATACATCTCCTCTCTCGGCACAAGCGCTCGAATACGCTCTATTAAATCAAACGATAAACCATTCTTGTAATAATAATAATTCGTAATCGCACTGTTCGGTCGCAGTAAATTAAAACGACTTACCGAAATTTTAATATCCTCCTCCTCACTCATTTTATAAATTTTTAATCATCATTCTTTAAACTAAAATTCATAATATCGAATATAATATTGATATGCTTTTAATAAAAGTAAGGGCATCGGTTTATCCGTTGGATGTTCCGCATACATTCGACTTAATTCCTGAATGATTCTTCCTCGAATCTTCTGCGCATATTCATACGCATTATTTCGCTCAAACCATTCATCATAATCTCCATTATCAAACTTTGATAATGAACTATATAAACGTTCCAAAGAATAAGACATAACGTCCATAAAATGATGATACCTTTTTAATCACAAAAAAAACGTATGTGCGTATTTTGAGGAGTCATATTTTATAAATAGATTTAAAACATATGTATATGATAGGTGCTATTCAACACATCTCTTTGGAAGATTGCCTTCTTATTGATTAAGAAGTGCGTTTAAAATGGAAGATGTAGTGACACCGAGAGCGCCACGTGTTGAAGAGCAGAAAGGGGAACGTTCGTCCTTATCGACGAATTTGTATTCGAAGACGAACAGTGTTCGTTTTCGATGCACGGACACAGTTTTGTGTGAGAAATACAAGACTGGAATGATTTTGGAGGCGAAGATATCGAAATTAATCGGTCACGGTAGTTATGGGAGTGTATTCCAGATAGAGAACAGTGGTTATGTGATAAAATTATTTAACGATTCATCAAAAAATGAATTAACGGAATATCACTTTTGGGAAAAGATTATAAAACGAGTGAAAGAGGAAAAATTAGAATGGCCCCCACATTGGTGTGAAGTCAAAGTCATTGGCATTACGGTTCGATCAGACAAAATTGAAGACAAATGGTATCCTATTAATACTCCTATCCTTTTGATGCCATTTTATTATCGATGGGATGAAATGAATACAGAACCCCGCATACCAAATGTTCGATTGTGGTTCTATTGGATGACTCTTTTAGAAAGTGCCTGTCAAATGCAATCTTTTTGGAAATTCATTCATCTCGATTTAAAACTGGCGAACATTATGTTTGACTCAAAAGGGAATCTTAAAATTATTGATTTTGGAATGGTCGAAGGATTTGACTCTCAAACCATCTTCCCCTTTATACCCAAAAATGAATTCTCTCTTCTTTCATCATCTGTATTTAAAGAACTATATTATATATGGCCCCCATCTCCTTGTATGATTCATGCGGTGATGGGTTATTCTATTTCCATTATTCTTTTTGAGATGATTTATGGTAAAACTGTATATAAGTTTCAAGGAACACGAGGACATTGGAATAAATATTTAGAAGACCTTCGTGAAAAAGGTTATGATGAAGATTTGATTCATTGCTTACAAAAAAGTAGTAGTTGTTATATGGATGTTTGTGAATTACACAAAGATATCAAACAAAAGTATGAAAATGTATTGCCTTCATACCCAAAATGGAAAGAATCTTGGAATCTTCAAGTGGCTCGAAAAATGAATCAAATACAAAAATGGAAGCAAGCAACCATTCCTAATTATCAATTTGTTGAAGATAAAGATGGGCTTTGTATCATTTATCCCGGATTACCTTATCCATTTAATGACCGTTTAGAAGTTCCTAAATTTAACGACGAGAACCTTTCCGTTTCGGCTTCTCATTTGTCTTAACTAAATAATCCACTAAATCTTTCACCATTGGTGTTAATTCTCTATCTCCCTCATACTCTCGCATCTCTCCCTGTCGGTTCGCCATCAAAATCGTTGGCAAACCATTGATATTCATTTTATCCGTCCATTCTAAATTCGCTGGAACTGTCGCATTCATCGCATATGCCCTCGAACCATTACGATTCAAAAAATTACCTAACGCACTATACTTCTCCTGCCATTCTCGATCATTACAATGAGGACACCACGGAGCATAAACCAAAATAATTGCTCCATGAACTGGCTTATTTTGTGGATTGAAACGCATTCGACCCGAAACGGGAACAAACTCATTCGCATTTACATGAATAATTTGCGGGTATTCTTTGAATAAATTTGGCATTTCTCCCTCCATTTCTTCACTATTTCTTACAAAGATTTTTACATTTTCCATAATTTCAATAAAAATGGTCTCTCTTTATTCACACGTAATGTGTCCTCCATCCATTGCTCTTTTAATTTAGGATGTAAATAAGATGACTGACAAATGGCAGGCGTATGATGAGTCTGCTCCGCAACTCGTAATATCATCTCCTTCCATACTTCCTTACGACGCTCAGCCGGGACTTTCTTCTGTTTGGATATCTCTTCCAATAAATGACGATGAACCAACCACGTCCTCAAATCTTTCATCTTCAAAGATTGATGAACGTTCTCTTTTAACCAAGCATTTAAAGAAGATGGATGAATTTGGGTTAGAGTTTTTGGATGAACCCAAAATAGAGAATCTTGTTTGGTGCGTTCTTGTTGTCGCCTCCATTTCGCATAATTTTTGAGAGCATTTTGCCATTGTTTCGACCCATCGGTAGAATGACATTCATTTAATACTTGTTTTTTTCCGGGAAATCGAAAGATAATTTCTTTTGGTTCATCCCAATTTGGTTTTGCTTTTACGTGTTTCATTTCTAATGTTGAAATGCCAAAACTATCGTGGGCGTCCCGATATTTTGGATATCCAGGGCGAATCCCACATTCTAAACTACACTTTACCATTAAACGTATAATATCATTATCATTCCAATCATCGATTGGATAAGGTTTATTTAATAATGGAATTAAAGTGGTATAAAAAGATGAGCCAACTTGGGATAAACGAGACCAATGGGCTTTACGATGTTTTTTGAGAGTTTCGGGCCAGTATTGATATTGAATCCTACCTTCTTGATCTAAGAATCGAACAGGTGTCTTTTTATGACGAAGATCAACCCATACTTCTTTATATCCAGGTGGAAATCTTAATCCCATCTCCTTCCATTTTTCAATAGGTGGTTTCCCCGATGAATTAATTCCCTTCCAATGATTTTGATTATCACGATGCCATTGAGGACGAAACATTCCTACTCTTCTCGTAGATTTTCAAATGGTATCCAATTCGGGAAAATAGGATTATGTCGAGTCCATAAAAATTCTATCAAATCACACCCCTCCTTGTAAGTCCTTGGGGGCTCTTTTTCAATGATACTCTCATTTACCAGCCATCCTCGAAAACCTTCCTCGCTTGTTCTCAATGGAAGTCGATTCCACCATTCTCCTCGATGTCCCTCTCTCTCTCCCTCTCGTCCTACATATATTCCAATCACAAATATTTGAGAACGTTGTGCTCGATGTAAAATATTATAAAATGAATATTTTGTCAAACTTTCCGGTATATTCCATTGAATCCAAATAGATTTATCTTTGATATGATTGATAATGGGTTTCATTGAAAAAACTCGACGACGACTCTCATCTAATATAAAATACCATTCTTCCCAAATATTTAAACAAAATTGATCGAATCGCTTTTTATGTCTCCAATAATAATCTCCCAATTGATACGGAAAATATTTACCCATTTCTTTAAACTCAATAGTTGGATAGCCGGGAATCGAGCAACTTGTAAGGGTAGATTGATAAAGGAGACTTGAACCATTATCCCTTATTGGATAATTTACAATAACTCGCCAATCAATATCGGGTAATAAGTTTAGAAAAAATGGAATGGCGTCCGTGGGGAGTGCTACAAAAACAACTGGTTGATTTTTGTCATTTCGATAATAATAAGGGCTCGTTGTTAGTTTTGTTAATAATTTGGTGATAAATACTTTCCAATGTTCTATATGTTGTGGTAAAGTAAAACGAAATAGGAAGGGACAACTGAAATAGTCCCATACCCAAACAATGGTAAATAGTTGTTTCTTTTTTAGATAATAAGTGGAAGTGCAGGATTGTAAATCTTGGGAGGCAAAGTTTTGAAGGTGAGAACGCCACCAAAAATCCCAATTAAAGTCAGTCCAATCTGTTGAACGATAAACATGAACCATTGTTGAAATATTTTCAAAAGATTCTTCATAAGATTGAACTAAATTTGGAACGCTCAAATGTCTTTGGGTAATTTTTAATTGGGATGCGATGGCTTTATCTAAAAGCGGACCATTTTGGACTTTTAAAGAATGTTCTGGAAAATAGGTAAATTCTTCTTGAAACGGATACCAAATAAACTGAGTAGGGACTTTTCTCTTAGAAAGCATTACTGTTGAAACATCTTTTGGATAGTTAAAGTAATTGTGAAAACGACAAATTTCTTGAAAAAAGGGGAAGGGGTCATTGTGATGTTGATTTGAAACTCGATATAAGAGACGACGCATCAGCGGTATCCATTGAAATAAATCAATACGAACACTTTTATCAAAACGGCTTAACCAATTTTTGATTGGCATATATTCAATGGGATTTTCTTTTAATGTTTTACCGTGAATAATATAGGTAAAGGGCGACTTTTCTCTTGAATAAGTGGGTTGAATACCAGGAATAAATTGGTGCTTCAAGAAATAAATTAATTTATGAGAATATTCTTCATTGATATGAAACGATTCATTGGATAAATAGGATTGAATAAATGGAGAAGGGTGAATCCATTGTTTAAAGCCGGGTGTTTCTATTTTTAGAGATGGTTCATGAAAATGAAGTAATTCAAGTAATTCATTGGGTTTCGGTGGTAAAGTTCCTTGAATTAAGTTATAAAAAGCAGTTAAGAAATGATTATCTTGATAGGTCGGACACCAAGGAATAAAGACAAGAGGAGGTTTATTTTCTTCAACGGGTTTCATAACTTCATCAATATTGGAGAAGAACCATTTCCATTGTTCGGCATCTTCTACGGGAAACCATTGTTGATTTTCATTTAATATAAAATAAAAGATGTAATCATCTTCTTGAATTTGTTCTAATATTTCTTGATAAGGTTGATAAGTTGTATAAATTGTGGCTAATGAATTGATTTGTATTTTTGTTTCAATTGTATCTGGAATAATGAGCGTCCAGGGACTGGTGATACAATCAGTTGCTTTGAGCCAAATATTTTTAATAGATGGTATTATTTGGTCTAATAACAGATAATACATGGAGCAACTATGAAAAGTTTAGATTTTTTTATTTGGTAATGTATCTTGCCAATTGGTTCTAAAAAATGCTGGTGATGGCTTTGGATTAAATAAAATACGCACAATCACGTCTCTTCCCGAAATTGTTCCCGTTGTGCTTTTAAACACTAATGATTTCTCTTGACGACGCATCACAGACCGTGGAAAACTCCACGTTTGATTAATAGGTGTAAAGCATCCTTGATTGGTTTCTGCCGCATAAACTAATTCATTGATAAGAGTCATTACGTCGCAAGTGGGATCACCCATACATCCCGGTTCATCTTTGGTAAGTTGTTCTGCTGATTGATTGATTCGAGAAGGGTAATAAGAAGAATATAGACAGACATAAGGATGTTGTGTCGTCCAGACTTCATAGAAGAAGGGTTGATAGAGAGAAGAGGATGGGTTTTGTGTGGAGATCCAGTTAGAAATACCACCGGAACTGGAAATTTCAGTTTGTAATTTTTGAACTAAATATTGATAATAGCCATTTTGAGGGGATTCTTGTGGTTGTATGACAGGTTGATAAACGGGTTTTGAGACGGGTTGGGGAATGGGTTGAGGTAAGAATTGTAGAATATAATTGAGAACGGGCCATGTTGTGAAATACAATATGAAAATTGTTAAAATGAATACAATTAATAAAATTGTGAATGGTTCTATCATAATCTACCAATGAAACAGAAAAAGATTTAATTGAAAAGGGCTACTTTTGTAAAATAAAAAACATCAAGAGGTGATTTGATGACTGCGGTGGAAGGTGTAGAAAAGCGACAATCAGGAACACCTTTTATAAAACGTAAAAACGAAAATTGTTTTCCATATTCTACTTTCTTTTGACCCATATAAACAATAAAACCAAAAACAATGATACCAATCGCAGTTTTAATAAGATTATTTCCAATATTCGCATATTTTATACTTTCTTCTTCTGTAATCCCTTCATTATTTGAATAATTATGGAAGAAAATACCGGCTAAGAAAGCAAACCAAATGATAATAAATATTTGGAAATCTGTTTTCGTCATCATTAAGAATAAGATATAAAGTGCGAATGTAATCATTAAGTTTTTAGAAAAAGTTGGAAACTTCAAATCGGGTTGTGTCAAAATAACAAAGAAATATAAAGTGCAAAATCCAATGATATGACGTATAATCATACCCTTTTGAAGAGATTCTTGAAGTCGGCAACTAAATAAAGGTGCTAAGAAATTTGCCGCAATTAGAAGATAAAATATTGCTATCGCTATCGCAATCGATTTTAGCATTTTCTAATTTTGTTTAGATAATAAGTTTATCCAAATTGTAGCCTGTTCTTGCCATTTTTGTTTTTGTTCTTTTAATAATTCCGGATTTGAATCTTGATTTTCTGTTAAGAAGAGTTTCCAACCTTTTACAATTGGTATTACTTCGGGATGTTCTTTCCATTTTGATTCTTTGAGGGAGTTCGTTATTCGATATAACCAAATTTCTAAATCTTGATAGGTTTCAATTTGTTCCTTACGTTTCATATCTTTTTCTCGGTTCATTTCTGCTTCTTGAATCATACGATTTCGCTCTTGCTCGGACAACCCACCTGCGTTTGCTTGAACTTGAATCTTACACGATTTACCGGTCACACGTTCTTGTGCTTCAACTGCTAAAATGCCATTTGCATCTACTGTAAAACTCACTTGAATTCTTGGAGTGCCTCTGGATGCCGGAGGAATTCCCATTAACTCAAATCGTCCCAATAGCATATTATCTTTCGCAAAAGCACGTTCTCCTTGATAAATCATCACTTCCACCGACTCTTGGTTATCTTCATTTGTTGTAAAAGTTTGGGAAGCAATTGCCGGTAATGTTGTATTTCGTTCTAATAAACGTGTCATCACTCCTCCTATTGTTTCAATTCCCAAAGAAAATGGAAGAACATCTAACAGAAGAACATCTTCTAGTTTAGAGGAACGAATTCCAGTTAAAAGAGCACCTTGAACTGCTGCTCCAATTCCCACACATTCATCTGGATGTATTTTTTGATGAACCAATGCTTGTGGAAATCTTCGTCGAATCGCATCTTGAATAGCGGGAATGCGACTTGAACCACCTACCAAAATGACTTCTTGGATTCGACTTTCCTCTAACTTCCCTTTTAAATAGTAGATCGCATCATCAATGGGTTTTAATGCTTTATGAAAAATACCTTCGCACCATTCTTCATATAATTCACGTGTTATCCAAAGGGGTTTTTTAGTTTCTTGTTTTTGTTCGATTGTTGGCACTTTATCTTCAAAGAATGCTTGATAGGGATCCCATTCAACTTTCACTCGTCGCATTGTAGAGAGACTTCGTTTGGCTTTTTCAACAGCAATTCGTAATTTTGATTTTTCATTTTCATTTAGTTTTGTTTCTTCAATTTCGGGGAATCGTTTTAACCATTCTATCCAGACTCTTTCTAATAAAACGTGATCGATATCTTCACCGCCTAAATGATGGTCTCCTGCGATAGATAAAACTTCAACGACACCACCTTCCATTCCTAAAATCGAAACATCCAGAGTTCCTCCTCCCCAATCATAAACCAACACATATTTCATTGCCGAATCTTCTTTCATTTCTGCTTGATAATAAGCCATTGCTGCCGCTGTTGGTTCAGGTATGACTCGCAATACTTGAAGTCCTGCTAATTCTCCTGACAATTTGGTTGCTTCACGTTGTGGTTCTCCAAAATACGCAGGGACTGTAATGACGGCTTGTGAGACTTCATGTCCTAAGTAATCTTCTGCTGATTTTTTAAGATAACGCAATAAATGAGCGCTTCCTTCAATTGGTGTTATCCATTCGATTTGATTGGTATATTGATTATTGATGGAAGGATTAACACCTAATTCAATAGAATGGGTTATTTCATTTTCACGAACTTGATAGGATATTTGTTTAGAGTCTTCGATAACGGAAGGTTCTTGGGGATCTCGACCAATAAATCGTTTTATTTCCCAAAGGACACTTTGAGGAGTTTCGGTTAGCCAAGACTTTGCTTCTTGACCGACATATATGGTTTGGTCGATAAATCCAATGATGGAAGGTGTTGTGCGTTCTCCGGATGGATTAGGAATCACTTCAACAGACTCTGTGTCAGGATTCCAACAAGCAACACAACAATAAGTTGTTCCTAAATCGATACCAATGGGTGGATATGATGTCATTTTTATTAATGGAAATAAATTGTTTAAAAAATAAACGAAAGGATACATAGGGTATGATTAAATTTACTTGGACGAAGTTTCTTATATTATTAGCGGTTGTATTTATCATTTGTGTTTTACAAGGATTTAAGAAACGTGAGAACTTTGCGGATATTTATGGGGAGGTTCAGGATGATAAAGTTCCCAAAGTCCCGAAAGATAGTTTATGGGCGAAAGTAGCCAACGAAGCCGGATTTAAACCAACTGCGGCAGTTTCACGTAAGGAGATTACTCCTGAGAATTGTCGTATTTTCAGTCGAGCATTTCAGGCAACGGATGAGAGAAATCCGGAAGCGGACGATCAATTAGGGACAGCAAGAATGGAGTGTTTGATGAAATATGGGGAATTTGCGCCAGAAACTTCGAAAGGAGTGGATCAATATGAGCCAGACGTGGATCAGGCATTTTATACGGGACACCCGATGCCAATTTAAGTTTTTCTTTGTATTATAATAGAAAGCAAAAAAATGAAACTTTTCAAGAAAGGATTTATGGCGACGCCAGCAGTTCGTGTTTTAATCGTTGTCGTTTTAGTTGTAATTATTATGATTGCGTTAATCCGTGCGGGTTTGCTTCCCGGGCAATTTGCGGTAAGTTTAGCGGGTAGCGTGGGTGGCAATGTTGTTCCACAAGTGGGAGGCTTACGTTTCCCGATTGGTGCGGATGCGTCAGGACGCACGAGCGCTGGTTATGAAATGGGCGGTGAGGGATTTATGGATGCGAATGGTCGTCGTCGTATGGAGAATTTTGAGAATGGCGATATGAGAGTGGTTTGGTATCATCGTAAGAATTGCCCCCACTGCACCTCTATGAAGGGTGAATGGGAGCAGTTTGTGAAGGATATGAAGGGTATGCATCCAACGGTGATGGTGGTTGATTATGATGGTGATACGGAGGAGGGACGTAAGAACTTCCCTGATGACATTTCGGGTGTTCCAACAATCCGTGTGATGAAGGGAGGTAAGTCAATGGATTATGAGGGCGACCGCACGGCGAAGGGTATGATGGATTTCGTTCATAAGAACTTGTAAGTAATTATAAATGGAGAACCCATTTATTTTTTGATACAATTGACTTTAATTCTTGATAGACATCTTTTAATGGTAATTTATAGTTTCGTTGATATAGGGTTAAGAAATCATAAAATAGACCACAATTATCGGGTAAAAAATGAATAAAGGCACTAAATGGTCCATATGTAAATCTTCCATATAATTGATAATATTGTTGAAATGATTGTATTAATTTATTTTTATGATTCATTGGGAACTCGTTCATATCATTCCAAGATAAATTTTTTAATTTTTCAATTAGTTTTAATAGTTGATCTTCTTTTTCTGTTTGAAAACCAAACGTTTGATAATAAGTAGTTCCTTTCCATAATAGATGAACGATAGATAATAAAATTTGTTCTTGAAATGTTTGAGTATGACAGAATTTGGAAGAGTAGTCAAATAGAGTGATTTCTTTGATATGAATACTTTTTAAAATTTGTATGATCCATTCTATTTGTTGTTTTCCTTGATAGGGCTCACAAGAATGAATATAATCTATTTTTGCGTTTTGTTCGTTTTGTGTTATTTTTATACAAGGGTCATTATCCGGTTCTTTTGTTAAACAAGATACAATAGAACTTGGTGTGATTTTAAACAGCCATAAATATTGTTTTTTATCTACATTCGTAGGACCTAAAATATAAATATAAGACCCATAGGTATCAATTAATTCTTGTATATTAGAGAATGATTGTTGATAGGGATTCCAATGAATAAGATTAATTAATTCTGGATTCCATAATAGTCTTTGAGGTAAATTCATTCTGTATGGTTATTATATTTTTTTTCCATAATTGGAATGCGTATGATAGTCGATTATAATTGATGAAAGATTTTGCTGCTTGGATACCTTGTTGTAATAGAAATTTACGTTTTTCATCATTTAATTCAAAATCGGTAATTTGAATATTTGGCACTTGAATTGGAATGGTTCTTTTCCAGAAATTGGAATTAGAGTATGGATTCATAATAAACTCTCGGGAAGAACTAAAACAAAGGGCGACATAATCTTTGAGAGTTTGTGGTAAATCTTTTGGGTGATGAAAAGAGGTTTCACGTGAATAGATTCCAAGGGATTGATCCCAATCTTTTTGAGGAACAAGAATGAAGGGATAGGGGCAAAAATATGCTCCATCGATAAAGACTTGATTTTCGTGAATCATATGAGGGAAGATGAAAGGGAGAGCGGAGGAGGCGAGAATGGCTTTGACGAGGGGGATATGTGGTTGTGTGAGGTGATTCCAGACATTTGTTTGAGCGGAGGTAAGATTACTGACGATGATATGAATTTCTTGTTTGGTTGAATGATAGAATTCAAGAAGAGTGATATTTTCGTGAAGATTTTTGCGAGTAAGAATGGATTTAAGAAATAGAGTGAGATTTTGAGAATTATCAAGACACCAATTTTGGAGGAAACAATCGATACTTGGTTGAAAGAACTTTTCAAATGGAAATTCCATTAAAATTGTGATTAAGTCTTCTATGGAAAAATCAAGGGCTAATAACATACTGATAATAGCGCCAGCAGATACACCATAATATCCACGACAATTTTTCCACCATCGTGGTTGCCATTGTTGAGATAATTCGTGAAGAGTCCCGAGAGAGGCGAAAGTGCGGACACCTCCGCCGGTAAAAACGAGATAGGCTTCTGGGCTAAGAGACTTTCTTAGCATAGATTAAGTTAGGGCAATGGATGCTACTGATATTCAAAGGAAATACTTATCACGAGAACGAACTCGTTGTGAAATATATCAACAAATTGTGGATCGTTGTTTCCGCCGTTTATATTGGGCGGTGGAACAAGGTCATACTCATTTAAGTTTTAAGATTCCTCCTTGGGTGTTTGGTTTGCCACGGTATTCCATTCCGGAATGTGAATTATATTTGATTGATGCCTTAAAACATAAAGGGTTTCAAGTTCGTCCGTATGGAGGAGGTCTGGTTGATATAGATTGGTCGCAGTATTTACCAGATCCAAAGCAAGTTCGTGAGGTAGTAAGATACGAACATACGGAGAAGATGAAGACACCACGGAATCGTTTATCGATTAGTGATAATACTTGGTTAAATGATGGTCCGTTATATCCAACTGGTAAGGCAAAAGTAAATCGTTTGGCTTTACCACCGGCTCGACCGAATCCTGTTGAAGCAAAACCATTTACAAGACCGGGGGCAGTAGCGCCGCCGACGGCGGTGGCGAAATCAGTTGCGGTGGCGCAACAACAAACAAGACCCGTTCAAATAATGCCTTCATGGAGACCACCTACACAGCAATTAATACAGGCAAATATTCAAAATTGGAATGCGATACCAAAAAGTGCGCCATCTGTTATTTCGAAAGCGCCATCAGCGATATCGAAGACGAATTCAATGACGATATCTTGGTAGAATAAGTCCAAGGGAGAACGGGACAACATTTTTCATTTAATATTTCTGGGAGGGGGTAATATCACATAATATATACATTTTATTATATGATTTAGATAATATATTTATTTTTTAGATTTCCCAAGACGAATTGTTCCTTCTAAGACAAAGAGGACAAATACGCCAAATAGAATGTAGGGAATCATATCTTGAAGCCAGATTTGCCATTCAAAGTTGTTTCGATTCCAACCACGTGCTTTTCCGTAATTTTCAAGTTGTTGTATCATAGTTTCCCATTCTCCTTTTGATTGTGGCATAGGGATATTAAGTGTTTGTTCTGTAAAATTTTCGACAGTTGTTTTTGGTAAATTCGATATTAATGTAGAACCGCCTACATTGAGTGGTTTTCCGCAAGGGCTAAACATTTGTTTTGGTAATTGAAGAGTTTCAATCGGTCCTAAACTTATTTTGCTTCCATCACGTTCTAATGGAACAGGTGGTAAAGAAGAACCGACTAATGAGTTCAGTTCTGGACGGAAATCTTTTTGATGAATGGGAGCACCTGTCATTTGAGTTGATTGTGTTGCGGAAATTCCGGGAACATGTATCGTTTTTGTGGGTTGCGCCATCACGGCATCATATTCAACGGAGTGTTGAGTATCGGGGAATGCACGAGGTGGGGGAGTATAAGGTGCGCCATATGTTTCATTATAAGCGGAGGGTTCTTGTGGTTTAGGGATAGGAGTTAGAGTGGGAACTTGTGTAGCGACGAGATGTTGGAACGGGTCAGGGAATGCTTCATCTAAACTGGCAAAAACATAAACCATTTATTTCTTACCCGCTATTTGCTTCATAGAAAAAATATAAGGTATTTCTAGATTATATCCTTTTATGGTGCGTTCCACAGTCGCAAATACTTCTCTTGAAACCCTCGGCAAAACCGGCACTTTTTGGGTTATTTTCTTCCTTGTTGTCGGTGTAATGATGGTTGGTATTGTTCCTGGTATTAATATTCCTTATTCGATTTCAAGCATGTGGGGTGTTCGATTACTTTGGATTGGCGCTATTTTCTATCTTGTTGCGTTGAATCCCAATCAATTAAACTTTATGATTGCGGTAATTCTTGCGATGGTTTATATTGGTGCTCTTGTCCCCAACTCATTATATGAAATTGAAGAAGGTTTTGAATGGAAGTTTAACTGGAATATGTCGATTCCACCTAAAAAAAAAAGATCAATGACTCAATAACTGACGCACAAGGAGCATATGACCTTGCGTCGGAGAATGTTGGTTGGGCTTATCCACCATTTTAGGGTTAGGGTCTTGTGAATAATATAATATTAGCGGTAGAATTGGGAACTGAATATACCCAGGCATTACTATATGCTGTATTTAATACAAGAGAACCACCTCCGGAGATGGTATCCCCGCCTGCTGGTTGAACTGTAATATTATAAGTTGCCGCTGAACCAGATTCATCAGCAATTACATAAATATTTTGGGTTGGAGAATTGGCTGTGGGTAAATTGATTGTTAGTGCTTGATTCATACTGGTGATGGCTATAAAGTATTCACCGGATAAGGCATTATAAGTTGATTGATTATTAAGAGTAATACGATTGGATAAATTAAACAGAAGGAAACTGCTGGAAGGACCTGTTGGACCTGTCGCTCCCGTATTAGATGCTGTTCCAGGTGGTCCGGTCGGTCCTGACATACCAGTTGGACCTGTTGGACCCGTATCACCAGTTGAACCTGTTGAACCGGTTGAACCGGTTGGACCTGTCGTTCCTGTATCACCAGTAAAGCCAGTCGGTCCAGTTGCGCCCATTGGTCCAGTTGGTCCGGTAGCACCTGTATTGGATGCTGTTCCGGGTGGTCCTGTTGGTCCTGTGTCACCAGGTGCGCCTCTTGATATTTGTGTTAAACGACATTGTGTATAACTATTTACATCTGTATTTGAACCGATTAAATTTAAAGATGTTCCGGAATCTTGGTATGCGGCGACACGAACAACCGTTCCTGCTGACAGTCTTTGTGAATAACTTGTGCTTAAACTGACGATTTGTCCTGTAAAAGTGCTTACTTCACTTTGTTCGCCATAGTTGATTGTTCCACCATTTAATCGAAAACAGACACTTCTTCCAGAGGAGTTTGCTGAGGCTGAAAAATAAGTATCGACCTCAAAAATATAAAAACCTTCTTCCCCAATCGTAAAAGCACCAGAACTATATGTCACTGTCGTGTTATTTAATTGTTGAACGTAATCAATTGTTGTTCTTGAACCAGATGAAACACTTTGGTCGCTTTCTATCTCAAAATAACCTGTTAAAGCATCTAATCCGCCTGGACCCGTTGGTCCTGTCGTTCCAGTTGGACCTGTTGTTCCTGTTGGTCCCGTTGAACCCGTTGGTCCCGTAGGACCCGTAGGACCCGTTGATCCAGTTGGACCTGTATCACCAGTTAGACCGGTTGAACCGGTAGGACCAGTTGTTCCAGTCGTTCCAGTTGGACCTGTATCACCGGTTAGACCCGTTGGACCGGTAGGACCAGTTGTTCCAGTAGGTCCAGTCGTTCCAGTTTCACCGGTTGGACCTGTTGAGCCGGTTTCACCGGTAGGACCAGTTGAACCGGTTGAACCAGTTGGTCC
>Ga0172364_10000617_pt1 | contig 25741 bp, 23 predicted proteins | sample LakKivSesite10cm_FD_114545 | JGI IMG/M metagenome (GOLD analysis project Ga0172364, IMG submission 114545) | Sediment microbial communities from Lake Kivu, Rwanda - Sediment site 10cm | ecosystem: Environmental > Aquatic > Freshwater > Lake > Sediment | place: Rwanda: Western Province, Lake... | reverse complement strand
GTTCCCAGGGGGTCCGGGGAGCGAGAGGTAAATCCCGAGCAAAGCCGGAGAAAGGGAATCCCTCATTACGTGAGGGGATTACTTCTTGAAGGCGTCTTTGGGGTCGTTGACGAGGATGGGCTTACCGTTCGCGTCGCGGACCATGAACGTCGGGTTCTTGGTCGAGACGGTGGGCTTCCTGTAGGTCTTCATGATCGAGGCGATGTAGCTGCGCGTCTCCGGATAGGGCGGGATGCCGTTGTACCTGCGCACCGCTTCCTGGCCGGCGTTGTAGGCCGCCAGGACGAGCCGGGTCTGGCCCTTGTAGAGGCGGACCAGGTCCTTGAGGTAGCGCACACCGCCCTCGATGTTCTGGGCCGGGTCGAAGACGTTGTTGACGCCGTACTGCCGCGCCGTCTCCGGCATGAGCTGCATCAGGCCCATGGCCCCGGCCGAGGAGATGGCGAACGGGTCGTAGTTGGACTCGGCCCGGATGACGACGTGGATGAGCTCCTGGTCGACGCGGTGCCTCTCGGAGGCTTTCTTGATGATCGGGCTGTAGAGCTTGCGCAGGTCGGACGCCGAGGCCGCGGCGAGGTGGGCCGCCAGCCCGAGGACAGCGGCCGTGACGAGGGCTCTCTTGATGACGTTCATCGCCGTACGCCTCATGTTCGCAGAAACGGGCCGGCGATGCAATCCCCGGCGGGGGTGAATCGAGGGGTCAGGCCGCCAGGCGTTCGACCAGGCCGGGGACGAGGTCGAGGGCCTTCGAGAGCTCCCCGACGCCGGGCCCGCCCGACTGGGCAAAGTCGGGGCGCCCCCCTCCCCCACCGCCGATGACGGGCGCGAGCTCCTTGATGAGCGCCCCGGCCGCGATCCGGCCGGCGAGGTCCTTCGTGACCGAGGCGACGATGAAGGCCTTGTCGCCCGTGACGGCCCCGAGGACGATGACCCCGCTCCCGAGCTTCTGCTTGACCGCGTCGGCCGTGTCCCTGAGCTCGGCCATAGTCAGACCGTCCATCCGCTGGACCTGGACCTTGAGGCCCTTGATGACCGTAGCCGTCCCGGAAACAGATGACTTCGCCTCGACCGAACCGGCCAGAAGCTTCTTGCGCGCGTCCTTCAGGTCCCTCTCGAGCTCATCTACGCGGGCCTGGAGCTTCTCGATCTTGGCGGGCAGTTCCCGGCGCGGCATCCCCAGGGCCTTTTCCAGGCCCGCGACGAGGCCTTCGAGCTCGTCGACGTAGCGGAGCGCCCCCTCACCGGTCACGGCCTCGATCCGGCGCATGCCGGCGGCGACGCTCGATTCGGAGATGATCTTGAAGACGCCGATCTCGCCGGTCGAGCGGACATGGACGCCGCCGCAGAGCTCCTTGCTGAAGTCGCCGATGCCGACGACCCGGACGGTCTCGCCGTACTTCTCCTCGAAGATGGCCATGGCCCCTTCGCGCAGGCCTTCGTCGAGGCTGGTCACCCTGGTCGCGAGCGGCGTCGCGCCCCGGACCTGGGCGTTGACGATCTCTTCGACCCGCCGCAGCTCCTCGCGCGTCAGGGCCGCGTAGTGCGTGAAGTCGAACCGCAAGCGCGACGGCGAGACGAGCGAGCCGGCCTGCTTGACGTGGTCGCCCAGGACCTGGCGCAGGGCGGCGTGCAGACGGTGCGTCGCGGTGTGGTTGGCCGAGACGGCCTGCCGCCGGGCCAGGTCGGGCACGGCGTCGACCCGGTCACCCGGCCGGACCTCTCCCGCCAGGACCTTGACCACGTGGACGATGAGCTCCGGCGTCGCGAAGAAAACGTTCTCGACGAGCGCCGAGAAGCGGGCGCCCTTGAGCGAGCCGGTGTCGCCGACCTGGCCGCCGGCCTCGGCGTAGAAGGGCGTCTCCTCGAGGATGACCTCGCCGGATTCCCCGGCCGCGAGGGCCTCGGCCCGGCGCCCGTCCTTGAGGACGCCGACGACGCGGACATCTGCCATCTCGGCCAGGTCATGGACGCACGAGCGGACCTTGAGGCCGCGGAACTCCTCGTAGACCTGCTTCTCCTTGCGCTTGGCCTCGCCCTTCCACGACAGCCGGGCCCGTTCCTTCTGTGCTTCGAGCTCACGGGCGAAGCCGGCCTCGTCGACGGATAAGGCGCTCTCCCGGGCCAGCTCCTGTGACAGGTCGAGCGGGAAGCCGAACGTGTCGTAGAGCTTGAAGACCTGGTCCCCGGCGAGGACCGCGGCGCCGCGCTCGCGGGTCTCCCGGACGACTTGGTCGAAATAGCGCAGGCCGGAGGCCAGGGTGAGGGCGAAACGCTCTTCTTCGGCCTCGCAGACCTTGGCGATGTACCCGGCCGAGGCCAGGAGCTCGGGATAGGCGTCCTTCATGATGTCCGCGACCCGGCCGACGAGCCCGTAGAGGAAGGGCTTGTCGATGCCGATGAGGTTCCCCTGGCGGACGGCCCGCCGGATGAGCCGGCGCAGGACATAGCCCCGGCCGTCGTTGGCCGGGGAGACGCCGTCGCCGATGAGGAAAGTCGCCGCGCGGACGTGGTCGGCGATGATCCGGACCGAGACGTCACCCTCGTCGCCGGACGGGTACTCCCGCCCGGCCAGCTCGCAGGCGCTCTCGATCAGGGGCATGAACAGGTCCGTGTCATAGTTGCTCCGCCGGCCCTGGACGACCGCGGTCATGCGCTCGAGGCCCATGCCGGTGTCGATCGATGGCCGGGGCAGAGGCCGCAGCACGCCGTCGGGGCCCTGGTCGAACTCCATGAAGACGAGGTTCCAGAGCTCGACGAAGCGGTCGCTGCCCTTCTCGATGAGCTTGAAGGGATCGCCGGGCTCGACGTCCGCGCCGATGTCGTAGTGGATCTCGGAGCACGGGCCGCACGGCCCGGCGTCGCCCATGGCCCAGAAGTTGTCCTTCTTGCCGTAGCGGAAGATGCGGTCCTTCGGGACGCCGATCTCCTCGGCCCAGATCCGGAAGGCCTCGTCGTCGTCGAGGTAGACCGTGGCGTAGAGGCGGTCGGCCGGCAGGCCGAAGACCTTGGTCACGAGCTCCCAGGCGAAGGCGACGGCTTCGCGCTTGAAATAGTCCCCGAACGAGAAGTTGCCGAGCATCTCGAAGAAGGTGTGGTGCTTGGCCGTCCGGCCGACGGTCTCCAGGTCGTTGTGCTTGCCGCTGACGCGCATGCACTTCTGGACCGTCGCCGCCCGGGCGTAGCCGCGCTTCTCCAGGCCCAGGAAGACGTTCTTGAACTGGTTCATCCCGGCGTTGGTGAACAGGATCGTCGGGTCGTCCTTGGGCAGCAGGGAGGAGCTCCGGACGATCCGGTGGCCCCGCTCGGCGAAATAGTTGAGGAAAGTCTCGCGGACGCGCTGGGCCGTCATTTCGGCTCTTCTTCCGGCCCTCCCTCGGCGCGCTCGACCTTGCTCATCCCCTTCTCCATCTCCTCGACGGCCATGTCCAGGGTCGACTGGATGCCCATGATGCGGAGCTTGAAGTTGTCGGGGTTGGAGGAGTACTTCATGCCCTGCTCGAAGGAGATGTAGCCGTCGCGGTAGAGCTGGTAGATCGACTGGTCGAAGGTCTGCATGCCGTACTGGGAGACGCCGGCCGTGATGGCGTCCCGGATGAGCCCCGTTTTGTCCTTCTCGGCGATGCATTCCTGGATGTAGGGGGTGGCGATCATGCACTCGACGGCCGGGACGCGGCCCTGGCCGTCCATGCGCGGGATGAGGCGCATGGAGATGATGGCCTTGAGGATCGAGGCCAGCTGGAGCCGGACCTGGCGCTGGTGGTGGGGCGCGAAGACGGAGATGATGCGGTTGATGCTCTCGGGGGCGTCGAGCGTGTGGAGCGTGCTCAGGACGAGGTGGCCCGTCTCGGCGGCGAGCAGGGCCGTGTCGATCGTGTCGAGGTCGCGCATCTCGCCGACGAGAATGATGTCGGGGTCCTCGCGCAGGCAGCCACGCAGGCCGCGGGCGAAGCTGGTGACGTCCAGGCCGACCTCGCGCTGCGAGATCGTGCTCTTCTTGTCCTTGTGGAGGTACTCGATCGGGTCCTCGATGGTGATGATGTTCTCGCGGCGGAACGTGTTGATGTAGTCGATCATGGCCGCCAGGCTGGTCGTCTTGCCGCTGCCGGTCGTCCCGGTCACGAGGACGAGGCCGCGCTGGTAGAAGGCGATCTTCTCCAGAACCTCGGGCAGCAGCAGTTGGCGGATGGTCTTGACCTCGAGCGGGATGATGCGCAGGGCGATGGCCAGCGAGCCGCGCTGGTGGTAGATGCTGCCGCGGAACCGGCCGAAGCTGGCCAGGCTGTAGGCCAGGTCGATATCGAGGTCCTCCTCGAGCCGTTTCCGCTGGAAGTCGGTCATCATCTGGTTGGACAGGTCCTCGCAGTCGGCGGCGGTGAGGCGCGGGTAGCCGGTGAGCGGGGTGAGCGTCCCGTGGACGCGGATCATGGGGTTGTTGCCGGCCTTGAAGTGCAGGTCGGAGGCGTCCCGCTCGATCGCGATCTTCAGGAATTCATCGATGACCATGCGTTCCTCCTGGGGTCGGGTGTCACACGAACGTCAGCCAGCCGTGGCTGTCGGGCCTCTTGCCGTCGATGACCTCGAAGAAGGCCGATTGGACCTTCTCCGTCAGGGGCCCCCGCTTGCCGTTGCCGACGGTGATCTTGTCGACCGAGCGGATGGGCGTGACCTCGGCCGCCGAGCCGGTGAAGAAGACCTCGTCGGCGACATAGAGCATCTCCCGGGGGATGGTCTCCTCGACGACGCGGACGCCCATCTCACGGAAGAGGGTCATGACCGAGTCGCGGGTGATGCCCGGCAGGACCGAGGACGACAGCGGCGGGGTCAGGACGACGCCGTCCTTCACCAGGAAAAGGTTCTCGCCGCTCCCCTCGCTGATGTGGCCGCGGATGTTGAGGGCGATGCCCTCCTCGTAGCCGTCGAGCAGGGCTTCCATCTTGATGAGCTGGGAGTTCATGTAGTTGGCGCCGGCCTTGGCCAGGGCCGGGAAGGTGTTCGGGGCCATGCGCCACCAGGACGAGACGCAGACGTCGATGCCGGCTTCCAGGGCTTCGGGGCCGAGGTACTTGCCCCACTCCCAGACCATGACGGCGCAGTCGACCGGGTTCGGGAAGGGATTGACGCCGAGCGTGTTGTAGCCCCGGTAGACGATGGGCCGGATGTAGCAGGCCTTGAGCTTGTTGGCCCGGACGCAGTCGATGACGCCCTGGTTGAACTGGTCCTGGGTGAAGGGGACCTCCATGCGGTAGATCTTGCACGAGTTGTACAGGCGCTTGGTGTGGTCTTTCAGCCTGAAGATGGCCGTCCCCCGGGGCGTGTCGTAGGCCCGCAGACCCTCGAAGAGGGAGCTGCCGTAGTGGATGACATGGGAGGCCAGGTGGACCGTCGCGTCCTTCCAGGGGATGAGCTGCCCGTTCTTCCAGACGAGGCTCGTTTCCGAGAATGGGCTCATGATCCGCTCCTTCTCGCCTGCCTTCCGATGGGATTCTCGAGGCCCCATCGTATCTCACCCCCGCGGTGAAGTCAATCGCCTCTCGGGGGGAATTCAGATCGTTTCGCCGCAGTGCGGGCAGCTCGTGGCCTTGGGCGGCAGGGGCCGGCGGCAGTTCCAGCACAGGGCGGCCGTCTTCTGCTCCCGGGCCCGGATCCGGATCATGATGTCGTCGATCTCGGCCGTGTCGGGCGCCTTTTTGTTCTTGAACAGCGAGAGCTCGCGGATGATCTCCGAGGCGCTCTGGAAGCGGTCCTCGACCTTGGGGGCCAGGGCCTTCATGATGAGGGCGTCGATCTCGCGGGGGACGCGGTTGTTCTTGATCCGCGGCGGCGTGATCCGGCCTTGCTGGGCCTTCTCCAGGATCTTGAACGGGTCGGGGTCGAAGATCGGCGGCCGGCCGATGATCATTTCGTAGAAGATGCAGCCGAGGGAGTAGAGGTCGGACGCGTAGCTCGCCTTGCCCAAGAACTGCTCCGGGGCCATGTAGGGCGGCGAACCGATCCGCGTCGAGGCGTAGGGCACGGCGTTGAGCCAGGCCGAGGTCCCGAAGTCGGTGATCTTGGCCGTGCCATCCTCGGAGACGATGATGTTCGAGGGCCGGAGGTCGCGGTGGATGATCTTGGCCTTGTGGGCGTGGTCGACGCCGTAACAGACCTGTTTGATGTAGTCGATGGCCTGGTCGGTCCCGAGGACGCGCTCCTTCTCCAGGATCTTTTCCAGGGTCGGGCCCTTGACGTACTCCATGACCATGAAGAAGACGTTCTTCTCCTTCTCGGCGGCCAGCATGCGGACGATGTTCGGGTGACTGAGGGCGGCCTGGAGGCGGGGCTCCTTGAGCAGCTTGTAGAGCTCGGCCGACTGCTTGTGGGGGACCTTGATGGCCACTTTGATGTCGAGCCAGGTGTCCTTGGCCAGGTAGACCGAGCCGAAGCCGCCGCTGCCGAGCGAGCGGATGACCTCGTACTTGCCGACCTTCTGGCCTTGGAGGAACATCCTAGATCTCGTTCCAGAAATGCATGATCATCGCCGCCGCGGCCACAGCCGCCGTTTCGGCCCGGAGGATGCGCCGGCCGAGTGTCACGGCCGTGAATCCCGCCGCCCGGATGTCCTTTTCCTCCGCCCCCGTCCAGCCGCCCTTCGGCCCGACGAGCAAGACGACCGCCGCCGGCCGGCCGGCCGCCGGGGCCCCGGCGACGATCTCGCCGAGCGGCCGGCCCCCGTGCTCGCTCAAGAACAAGCGCAGCCCTGCGGGCGGCCGGCGGAGGAACGACTTCAGGGCCCGCGGCGGCTCGACGGCCGTGACCAGGGGGCCCTTGCACTGTTCGGCCGCCTCCCGGACGATGCGGTTCCAGCGCTCGAGCTTGCGGTCGGCCCGTTCTTTCGGCGCCCGGACCGAGCGGGCGCTGACGACGGGAAGGAAGGCCGCACAGCCGAGCTCGGCGGCCTTCTCAAGGATCGTCTCGAGCTTCTTTGCCTCGACGAGCGCCGGGGCCAGGGCGACGCGGGTGCGCATGTCCCCGGGCCTCTGAAGCTCGAGGAGGGCCAGCTCCGTCGCGTTCTCGCCGACGGTTTCCTCGCGGGCGTGGGCCCGCCGCCCGGCGCCGGGGGCGATCATGGGGACGAAGAACTGGTTCGCTGTCACGCGGGCCGCGGCCTGCCTATTGGAGGATGTCCTTCATCCGGTGGATGATGCTCTTGTCGACCGACTCGACGTCCTCGCCGCGGACCTCGGCGAGCTTGGCGATGAGGGTTTTCTGCTCCTTGGAGAGATTTTCCGGCGTCTTGACCAGGACCTTGACGAACAGGTCCCCTTTGCGCCGGCCGGAGACGTCCGGGACGCCGTGGCCCTTGAGCCGGACGATCTCGCCCGGCTGCGTCCCGGCGGCGATCTTGAGGACCTCGCTCCCGGTGAGGGTCGGGATCTCGATCCGCGCGCCGAGCGCGGCCTGGGCGAACGTGATGGTGATCTCGCAGGCGAGGTCGTTCGCTTCCCGCTCGAAGAAGGGATGGCGGCGGACCCGGGTCACGACATAAAGGTCGCCGGCCGGCATGCCTTCGTCGCCGGCCTCGCCCTCGCCGACGAGGCGGAGACGCGAGCCGTCGGCGACGCCGGCCGGGACGCGGACCTTGAGCGCCCGCTTCTCGCGGACGTGCCCCCGGCCGCCGCAGGACTCGCACGGCGTGGCGTTGAACTCGCCGGCCCCCCGGCACCGCGGGCAGGTCCGGGCCATGGTGAAGAACCCCTGCTGGAAGCGGACCTGGCCCGCGCCGCCGCAGGACGGGCAGGTCTCCGCCGACGTCCCCGGCTTGCGCTTGGAGCCCCGGCACACCGGGCAGGCCTCCGCCCGGGTGAGCTTGATCTCCTTCTCGGCGCCGGCCGCGGCCTCCTCGAGGCCGAGCTCGACCTCCACCGCCAGGTCCCGGCCCCGGCTGCGCCGGGCCCCCGCCCGGCTCCGGGACCGCCCGCCGAACAGGTCGCCGAAGCTGAACCCGAAGAAATTGCCGAGGATGTCCTCAAAGTCCTCGAAGACCGAGGGATCGAACCCGGAGAAGCCCTGGAAGCCCTCGCCCCGCAGGCCGTCATGCCCGAAGCGGTCGTAGACCGACCTCTTCTCCGCGTCGGCCAGGACAGTGTAGGCCTCGGCCGCTTCCTTGAACTTATCCTCGTCGTCCTTGCTCCCGGGGTTGCGGTCGGGATGGTGCCGGAGGGCGAGCTGGCGGTAGGCCCTCTTGATCTCGTCGGCCGAGGCGTCCCGGGCGACGCCGAGGACCTGGTAGTAGTCCCTCTTATTAGCCATTGGCGCCCAGCTTGCTCAGCTCCCGCTTCGCCGCCGCTTCGCGCCGCCGCATCTCCTCGACCTCCGCCTTGCTGAGGCCCGTGGACGGCCGGACCTCGATCCGCTGCTCGAGACCCGTCTCCTTGTCCTTGGCCGAGACCTGGACCAAGCCGTCGGCGGTGATCTCGAAGGTCACGTCGATCTGGGGGACGCCGGCCGGGGCCGGCTCGATCCCAACGAGCTCGAAGACGGCCAGGGACTTGTTCATCGAGGCCAGAAAGCCCTCGCCCTGGAGGACGTGGATGCGGACCCGGCGCTGATTGTGCTCCACGGTCGTGAAGGCTTTGACCTTGCGCGTCGGGACGGTCGTGTTCCTCTCGATGACCATCTCGTAGCCGTCGTTCTCCGTCTCGATACCCAGGGCGAACGGGGTGACGTCGAGGAGGAGGACGAGGTCGCGGACCTGGCCATCGAGGACGCCCGACTGGATGGCCGCGCCCATGGCCACGATCTGGTCGGGATCGACCTTCTCCTCGGGCGCCCGGCCGAAGAACCTTGTCACCCGCTCTTTGACCAGGGGCATTCGGGTCTGGCCGCCGACGAGGATGACGGAATCGATCCGGTCGGCCGTGAGCTTGGCGTCGGCCAGGGCCTGCTCGATGCGGGGCACCGTCCGCTCGACCAGGTCGGCCGTCATGGCCTCGAAGGCCGGCCGGCTGAGCGTCTTGCGGATGTGCTTCGAGCTGGACTTGTCGGAGGTGATGAACGGCAGGTTGATCTCGGTGCTGGCCGTGAAGGACAGCTCCCGCTTGGCCTTCTCGGCCGCCTCCTTGATCCGCTGGAGGGCGAGCTTGTCCTCCGTGATGTCGGTGCCGCACTCCGCCTTGAAGCTCGCGGCCAGCCACTCGACGATGCGGTTGTCAAAGTCCTCGCCGCCGAGGTAGGAGTCGCCGTTGGTGGCCAGGACGTTGAAGACGCCGTCGCTGAGCTCGAGGATGGTGATGTCGAACGTCCCGCCGCCGAGGTCGTAGACCGCGGCCAGGCCGTTCTTCTTCATGTCGAGGCCGTAGGCCAGCCCGGCGGCCGTCGGCTCGTTGATGACCCGCTGGACCGCCAGGCCGGCGATCGTGGCGGCGTCCTTGGTCGCTTGGCGCTGGGCGTCGTTGAAGTGGGCCGGCACGGTGATGACCGCCTCGGTCACGGGCTCGCCGTAGAAGCTTTCGGCGCAGGATCTCAGGTAGGCCAGCACCATCGACGAGACCTCCGGCGGGCTGAGGGTCTTGTCGCCCAGGACGATGGCCACGTCGCCGTTGGGGGCCTCCCGCAGCGCGTAGGGCAGCCGGCCCTGCGCCTCCTGGATCTGCGGCGACTGGTATTTCTGCCCGATCAGGCGCTTGACCGCGTAGAACGTGTTGGCCGGGTTGGTGACGGCCTGGCGCATGGCCAGGGTCCCGACGAGGCGCTCGCCGGCCGCCGTGAACGAGACGACCGACGGCGTCGTGGGCAGGCCTTCGAGGTTGGGGATGACGACCGCCTTGCCGCCTTCCAGGCCGGCGATGCAGGAGAAGGTCGTGCCGAGGTCGATGCCGATGACGTGCCCCATGTCACTGCTGTCCTTTCTTCGGAACGCGGACCCTGACCAGCGTCGGCCGCAGCAGCCGGTCGTGGTGCATGTACCCTTTCTGCAGTTCCTCGACCACCTCGGGCTCCGCGACCTCCTCGGACTCCTCGACGGTCATGGCGTGGTGGAAGTTCGGGTCGAAGGCCCGGCCCTCGAGGACGATCGGCCGCACGCCGTTCTTGGTCAGGAGGTTCTGGAACATCCTGAGGATGAGTTCGACGCCGTCCCGGAGGGTCTTCCCGTCGCCTTCCGCGGAGCTCTGGAGGGCCCGCTCGAAATTGTCGACGATGCCCAGGAGCTCGAGCAGGAGCCCGCTCAGGGCGTACTGCTGGTATTCGCCCCGCTCCCGGTCGAACCGCTTGCGCAGGTTCTCCATATCGGCGAGCTTGCGGAGGTAGGTGTCCTTGAGCTCGTCGAGGTCCTTGCGCAGGGCCTTGATCTCGGCGTCCTTTTTCCGGAGCTTCTCTTTGAAGGCCTTGGAGCCCTCGGCGCCCGGCGCCTTGGCCTCGGGCTCCTTCTTCCCGGCGGCGGGCGCCTCTTCGCCGGGGGGCGGCGGTTCCGGGATGAACTCGATCTCGTCGCCGGGCTTGTCTTTTTCGTCCGTCATAGGCTGACCTCTCTGCCGTACACGGTGATGGCCATGCTGACGCGCTTGGCCATGCGGTCGACGAGGGGGATGATCCGCTCGTAGGCGATGCGCTTGGGGCCGATGATGCCGAGCGTCCCCAAGACCTGGTTGCTGTAGCCGTAGTGCGAAAGGACGAGGGCGCAATCCTCGGCGTTCGGGAAGTTGGCTTCCGCGCCGATCAGGACCTTGACCCGGTCGAGGCTGACGAAATCCGAGAGCAGCCGCACCAGCGCGGCCTTCTCCTCGAACTTCTCGAACAGGGACCTCAACCTCGCCCTGTCGAAGAGCTCGGCCTTGCCGAGAAGGCGCGACGTGCCCTGAAGGAAGATCCGGTGCTCCCCCGCCCCGCGGTCGATGGAGCCCTTGACGAGGTCGAGGAGCTTGGCCAGCGAGTCCTCGTCCTTCAGCCGGTGCTTGGGCAGGTCGCGGAGGAGCGCGTCCCGAACGGCCAGGATCGTCCGGCCGGGGAAGCTCTGGTTGATGAACTGGGAGGCCCGGTCGAGCTCGGCCTGGGCCAGGGCGAGCGGCGACTCGAGGGTCTCGGTGAGGACCATGTGGAACGGCGTGACCACGATGGCCAGGACCCGGCGGTCGGAGATCTTGATGAAACGGACGTGCTCGAACGGCAGCCGGAAGATGTGGGGCGAGATGACGAAGCCGAGGCTATCGGAGGAGTCGGCCAGGATCCGGCAGGCCTGAAGGAGCAGCGAATCGAAATCGGAGGTCCGCTGGGGGAATCCCTCCTGGATCAGGGGCAGCCGCTCCGCCGCCAGGGGCTTAGCCGCGAGGAGCGAGGAGACGTAGGAGCGCAGGCCCTTGTCGGTCGGGACGCGCCCTGCTGACGTGTGGGGCTGGGCGAGGAGGCCCAGGGCCTCGAGCTTGGCCATGATGTTCCGCAGCGTCGCCGGGGAGGCCGAGACGCGGCGCGCCTGGGAGATCGCTCCGGAGCTGACGGGGCGCCCGGACCGGATATAGCTCTCGACGACGAGCTCGAGGACCTTCTTATCTTTATCGCGGAGCGCAGACTTAACCATGCTTCGGTTTTTTATAGCACTAAAGCCGCCGGAGTGTCAAACGACTGAAAGTCAGAGGGGGACTTGTCAGGAAATTCTAATCCCCGCGTAGCCAACAACTTGCGCGTAATCGCCGGACGCGTCGCCGGATGTCGCGTAGCGCACGAGCTCGGCCGTCTTCGCGCCCAGGGCCAGGGCCGCGACCAGGGCGGCCGTCGTCGGCTGGAAGCCGCACATGGAGATCCTCTCGTCGACCACGGTCTTGAAGAGCCCGGCCGGGTCGAGCGCGAGGACGCGGTCGATGGCCATCCCGTCCTTCTTCTCCGCCGTCTTTTGGCTGACGTAATGGCTCATGTCGGTGCTGGCGACGATGAGGCCCGCGCGGTCGTGGGCCCGGAGGGCCTCGGCCAGGGTCCGGCCAAGCGTCTCGAGCTCGGCGTAGCCGGCCTCATGAGAAATGCAGATAGGCACGATGGCCGCGTCGGCGCGGAAATGCTGGATGAACGGCAGCTGGACCTCGAGGGAATGCTCCCAGAGATGAGCCTGCTCGTTCTCCTCGATGAGCGGCGAGCCGGCCAGGATCCGCCGGGCCAGGTCCCGCTCGATCGGACTGTCCCCAAGAGGCGTCGACCAGCTCCCCTCGGCCTGGATGGCGAAGAGCGAGTCGATCTCTTTATGGGCCGGCCCGAGGATGACGGCGACGGGCGGCAGGACCGTCGACGCGAAGACGGCCGCGGCGACGCCGCCCGAATAGACATAACCGGCGTGGGGGGAAACGACGGCCAGGGCCGGACGCGGCTTCGGCCGGCCCGGGGACGGTCCGGCGAGGGTCTCGATCGCCTCGCGCAGGCGCTCCCGGGTGCCGGGATAGAATTGTCCCGCGACGAAAGCTTTGCGTTTCATGGCCGGCTCTCACTCCCAAATTAGGCTTGGCGAGGCCCGATGTCAAACCGCCCGGGTCAGATGTATTGGCGTTTCTCGTCGAAGCGGACGCCGAGGCCGGCCAGTTCGTCGAGGATCGGGTTGTAGATCTCGGGCAGGACCGGGACCTGGACGCCGGGGGCGTGGATACGGCCCTCGAGGATGAGGCGGGCGCCGATCGCGGCGGGCAGGCCGACCGTCCGCGACATCGACGTGTCGCCCCCCGGGACGCCGTAATCGATGAGCGAGGAGACGATCCTCTCGTTCCGGCCCGAGGCGGTCCGGACCAGGAACTCGTGTTGGAGGACGATCATGTCCCTCTCCCCCGCCCCGTAAACGAGCTTCTCGACCATCAGGGCCGCGAGATCGTCGAAGGCCGAGCCCTTGGGAAGCGGGAGGGGCTTCGCCTCGAACAGGCCGAGCCACGCGAATCGGTCGAGGACGGCCGAATCGGCCGGGAGGGCCAGCCGGGCGGCGACGGCGGCCCGGACGTCCGCGCCGGGCGCCGCCTGGGCCAGCTCCGCCATGAGGCCGGCGAACGTTGCGCCGGTCCGGTCCTTGGGGGTCTCGTCGAGGAGGCCCAGCTCGACCAGCTTTCTCAGCGTTTCGCACCAGCCGGCGTAACGGAGCGTGCCCCGCAGAATGGATTGGGCCTCGGGGATGCCGTAGATCTCCTTATAAGAAACGGAGTCCCGGTTGGGATAGCCCTCGAAAGCCCCCAGCCCGGGGATCGGGATGGTCTCGGGCGAGGCGAACAGGTCCGCGGCCGGGATGGAGACGATCCGGCCGTCCTTGAGGAACCGGGCGGAGTTCTTGGAGGCGAGCAGGACCCCCCGCGGGCTCCACGAGAACTTGTAGCCGAAGGGGTTGGTGTTGGATTCCGGGGCGGGCAGCCCGCCGCACCAGGACGTGAAAGCGAGGACGCGGCCGCCGGTGTCGTGGACCTCGTGGATGATCCGCATGGCTTCCATGTGGTCGATCCCCGGGTCGAGGCCGAGCTCGTTCAGGAGGACCGAGCGCTTCTCCTTGGCCCGGGCGTCGAGCGCCCGCATGGCCGGGCTGACATACGAAGCGGTGACGACGTGCTTCCCCTGCTCGACGGCCAGCTCGGCGACGAGCGGGTGGAAGGTGTAGGGAACCAGGCTGACGACAAGGTCGGCCCGACCGATGGCCTGGGCCAGGGCGCTCCGGTCGGCGATATCGAGAGTGACGGCCCGGCCGCGCGGATGGCCGGCCACGAGCTTCTCCGCCCGGACGGGCTCGACGTCGGCCACGACAACGGAAAGCTCCGGAAGGTCGAGAAGGTAGTTCGCGAGGGGCCGGGCCACGAGCCCGGCGCCAAGGACAAGGACGTTCTTCATGGCTGTCTCCCCGTGCCGGCGTGTGTCAGCCGACGAATTTGGCGAGATAGGCGAAGTCGGGCGTAAGGGCCCCGCGATACAGGATGACCGCCCGGCGCAAGACGTCAGGCAGCCCGCAGGTCTCGAACCGGCCGGCGAAGTCGGCCGCCGCGATGGCCGGGACATGGTCCTTGAGCTTGCCGCTGAAATAGGTCGAAGATTCGAGGGGGAGCTCGGCCGGGAGATTGTAGACCGCCAGGACGGCCGGCCCGTTGCCTTCGAAGCCGAGGACCGCCCGGTCGGCCGCGGGGTCGTAGACATAGACGGGATCCTCGGAGTCGGTGGCCTGGACGGTGCTTTCGATGGAGCCGTTGATGTCGCAGGTGATGTCGCCCACGACCTTGAGCCGGGGCCGGCTCGACCCGCCGTAGAGCTTCTTCAGGAAGGCCTTGGTGACATATTTGGGGAACTTCGGCGTCCAGTAGATCCCGTTGACGAGGGCCGTGAGATAGGGGACGACCTCCTCGGTCACCGGCCGGTAGGCCTGGGGGTTCTCGTAGAAATCCTGCAGGTCGAAGGTCCTGGACGGATCCACGGGCTTGACCATGTCCTCCTCGTGGAAGACGGTCTTGTAGAGCCGCCCGGGCGCCCCGGCATTCCTTTCGACGAGCTTGCGGACGTCCGCCGGCCGGACGGTCTCGACGGGCAGGAGGTCGAAGATCTCCTGCGCCCCCTGGGAGACGTGTCCGTAGCCGAAGAATCCGAAAACGACCGTCCCCAGCTCGCGGGGCAGTCCGTTCTTGATGATCCGCCAGGCCAGCTTCCCTATCGCTTCCTTGAGCTCGACCAGGCTCTGGTAGCGATGGGCGGGCTCGAGGCCGCGGAAGGGATGGGGCAGGCCCTCGACATCGAGGCGCCGGCCGAGGGCCCAGAGCGTGTCGACCATGCCGGCGTGCCCGGCGTAGTTGCCGAAATAGAGCACCCGCCGGCCCTTCTCGTCGACCATCTTCTCGTAGTCGATGAGCGTGTTGCCGAGCTCCATCATCCGCCGAAGCATGGGCATGTTCTGGCTTTGGCCCTTGGCCGTGTGCGAGAAGAAGACGTAGACCTTGCCCTTCTCGAGGAGCTCGACCGGGATCTCCTTCAGGGCGAAGACGAGGGGACACGGCGCGAGGCCCTCCTCGACGGCGATGCCGGCGGCCCGGTAATCGGCGTCGGTGAAGACGCGGATCGTCGACGGCTGGACCCGGAACTCGAGGCCGTGTTTCTCGGCGAGCTCCCGGGCGTGGGACGGGATGAGCGGGACGCGCTTCTCCCACCTGTTGATGTCCTCTCTGCGGATGCCGATCTTACGGTTCATGATGATAGCCTTATGGGATGAATGATGAACCCTGATTATGTCACAATCGCCCCCCTCTGTTCAACCCGGGGTCGGGTTGACGGGCGGGGGACGGAACGGCTAAGATGGCGGCGATGATCAGGTTCCATAACACCCTCAGCGGCCGGGTCGAGGACTTCGTTCCGATCGAGCCCGGCCGGGTCAAGCTCTACACCTGCGGGCCGACCGTCTACGACTACCCCCATATCGGCAACTGGCGGGCTTACATCTTCGAGGACCTGCTCAAGCGTCTCCTCAAGTATCGGGGCTTCGAGGTCACCCACGTCATGAACCTCACCGACGTCGACGACAAGACGATCCGGGATTCCCGGGCCCGGACCGTCGCGGAGCTCCAGGCGCACACCCGGAAGTACATCGAGGCCTTCTACGCCGAGAGGGATACGCTGCGGATCCTGCCGGCCGACCATTACCCCCGGGCGACCGAGTTCGTTCCCGAGATGGTCGGGCTCATCAAGGTCCTCCTGGCCAAGGGTTTCGCCTACCGCAAGGATGGATCGGTCTATTTCGCCATCGACAAGTTCCCCGCCTACGGCCGGCTCGCCAAGATCGACCTCGAGGACCTCCGTCCCGGGGCCCGGGGCGACGCGGACGAGTACGAGAAGGAGAGTGTCCACGATTTCGCGCTCTGGAAGGGGCCCAAGGAAGGCGAGCCCTTCTGGGAGACGGAGGTCGGGCCCGGCCGGCCGGGTTGGCACATCGAATGCTCGGCCATGAGCTCGAAATATCTCGGGCCGACCTTCGACATCCACTGCGGCGGCGTCGACAACATCTTCCCCCACCACGAGAACGAGATCGCCCAGTCGGAGGCCGCCAACGGGGTCAAGTTCGTCAATTATTGGCTCCACTGCCATCATCTCGTCGTCGACGGCGAGAAGATGGCCAAGTCCAAAGGCAACTTCTACCGGCTCTCCGATATCCTGGCCCGCGGCTACGACCCGGCGGAGGTCCGTTTCCTGCTCCTCTCCACCCACTACCGGAAGATGCTCAACTTCACCGACGAAGCCCTCCAGCAGGCCCGGACGAGCCGGAACAGGGTCCGGAACTTCCTCTTCGAGCTGCGTCACATCGAGCGCGCGCTCCCGCCGGTCCCGGCCGTGGCCGAAGCGATCGAGACGGCCCGGGCCGATTTCGTCGCCGGCCTCGAGGACGACCTGAACATCTCCGAGTCCCTGGCCGCCCTGTTCGAGCTGGTCAAGTGCGTCAACATCCTGGTAGGACAGGGCGAGGTGGGCAAGGAGGATGCGGAGCGCGTCATCGGCGTCATCCGCGAGATCGACGCCAAGGTCCTGGCCTGTCTCGGCGTCGAAGAGTCCGTTCCGTCCGGCGCCGACGCATTCGAGACCCTGATCCAGGACAAGATCGAAGCCCGGCAAAAGGCCCGGGCGGCCAAGGATTTCAAGCGGGCCGACGAGATCCGCAAGGAGCTCCTCGAAGCCGGCATCGTCCTCGAGGACACCAAGGACGGGGTCCGCTGGAAAAGGGTCGGGCCGGCCAAGCCCTGAGGCGACGGGAACGGGGGCTGACGCCGTGACGGATCGCGGGAGATCGACACGGGCCCTCGGCCGGATCGGCGAAGACTTGGCCTGCGAGGCCCTGCGCAAGAAAGGCTACGAGCTCGTCGGCCGCGGCTTCCGCTTGTTCCGCGGCGAGATCGACATCATCGCCCGGGACGGCGAGACACTCGCCTTCGTCGAGGTCAAGACCCGGGCCGACGAATCCTTCGGCCGGCCCGAGGAGGCCGTGACCCCGGCCAAGCAGCGCCAGATCCGCCGCATCGCCCGGGGCTATCTTCTCGAGCATCCCTGCGGCGAGGCCGGCTGCCGCTTCGACGTCGTTTCGATCGTCTACCGCGGTCCCGGCGACTATCGCCTCGAGCACTTCATCGACGCGTTTTAGAAAGCGTAAGAGACGCCCACGCGCAGGTTCCGGCCCGGCTCGATCATGGCTTCGGCGTCGGCGCGGGCGATGAAGGCCGTGTTGAAGACGTTGCCGAGAAGCACATAAAAATCCAGGCCCCGCCAGAGATAGCCGGCCCTCAGGTTGACGAGCTCCGACGAGGCCACCGCGATCTCGGCCGGACCTGGATTGCCCTTGGCCAGGCAGAACGTGGCGTTCATCTCGGCCGAGAACCGGCCCTTCCAGTATCTCGTCCCGGCGTAGAAGCGGACCGGCGGCACGTCGTTCAGGGGGACATCGTTAGCCAGGCTTCGGCCGCGGATCGCGGTGACGTTCCCGAAGACCTTCCAGCCGGCAACGAGGAACGCCTCGGCCTCGAATTCGATCCCCTGGAGACGCCCCTTCTCGATATTGCCGTACGTGTAGGTCGTCGGGTCGGGGCGATAGCGCTCGATCATGTCGTTGATCTGGTAGCTGAAGACATAGAGCCCGAAGAAATGCTTCTTGCCGGCCAGTCTCAGGCCGGTGTCGAAGTTGGCGCTCTTCTCCGGCCTGAGGTCCGGGTTGCCGATGATGAAGCCCCGGCCGCTGATCCCCGTGTAGTACTTCTCGTTGAGGCTGGCCACGCGATAGGCCCGGGCCAGGTTGACGAAAGCGGTCAGGTTCCCGGTGAGCTTGTAGGATAGCCCCACGAAGCCGGTCGGCTGGTCGTCGGTGGTCACGACCGGCCCCGTCGCCCCGAGCGGCAGGGCCTTCATGCGGAGAAGATCGTAACGGACGCCGCCCAGGATATCGAGCCGCTCGACCCCGGCGTAATCCGCGGACAGGAAGAAGCCGAGGTCGCCCCGGCTGCCGTCGAGGTGCGGAGACTCCTCGATGACTTCGGTCACGGCCCCGAACGAGTCGTACGACGTGTAGCGGTTGAAGGCGTCGGCCCCGGCCCGGCCGAAGTAATCGACGCCCCCTTCCAGCCGGAACGAGGGAGCGAGCTTCTTGACATATGACATCTGGGTCCCGAAGTCCGCGCTCTCCGTCCGGGCGAACGATCGCTTGGCGAGATAGCCATCGTAGGTGTCGGTCAGGGTCTCGAGGAAATTGGGATTGACGAAGGCGTGGAACAGGATCTCCCCGTCGCGGCCGATCCCCTTCTCGTTCCAATGCAGCTGGGCGAGGTTCTGGTTCTCGCGCGGGTACCAGGTCGGCTTGGTCGCCGCCGTCGAGTTCGGCTTGCCGATGTCGGTGCCGCGGGTCCCGAGGAAGCTGAGCGTGATCTCCCGCCTTGCGGTCCGGTGGGCGACCTTGGCCAGCAGGCTCCCCTGCGTGTATTGCGATTGGAGGACCTCCGTCCCGCCGGGGATCCGGTAAAGGCCGGCGTCCTCGGAATGGAACGAGAGCGAGAAGCCCCAGGTCCGGCTCGAGCCCTCGAGATCCAGCCCGACCCCCTTCGCCTCATTGACCGTGGCGTAGCTCGTCATGAAACGGCCATGAAGGGCCCCGTCGAACCGGGGCGACCGGGTCAGGATGTGGATGACCCCGCCGATCGCGTCCGAACCGTAGAAGACCGAGGAAGGGCTGCGCAGGACCTCGATCCGGTCGATGTCCTCCGGGCTCAAGAAGGAGGCGTTCGGCCCCGTCCGGCGGTCGCTCTCGAGACGGGCGCCGTCGATGAGATAAAGGACCCGGCGCCGGGCCAGGCCGCGGACGGTCGGGACAAGGGAGAATGCCCCTGTTCCGATCGTCGCGACCCCGGAGATGTCCTGCAGGGCGTCGTTGATGTTCGGGGCCATCTTCTCGGCCAGGGCTTCCCCGGAGACAACGGCGCTCGCCGCCGGCACGCTCATCGAAGATTCCGGATAGCGCAGGGCCGTGACGAGGACCTCTTCTTTTTGCTTGATGAGGGCGGAGAGGACCAGGACAACGGGCCTGGCCAGGCCCCGGGGCCCGAGCGCGAATTCCCGCTCATAGTAATCCGGATGAACAACCTCGAGGACGACGCGCTCGCCGTCGGGAACATGCAGGGTGAATGAGCCGGCGGCGTCAGTCACGGTCTTGGCCCCCGAAGCCCGATGGAGGACGACCGCGCCGGCGACGGGATTCTGGGCCGGGCTGACCACGGTGCCTTTGATCTCGGCGGCCCGGGCGACGAGGCCGAGAAGAAAGAGCGACCAGAGGACGAACAGGGCTTTCCGGAAAGGCATAGAAACTCCTTCATACTCTAGACGCCCAACGGCCGCCATTCTTCCGTCACAGGCATTTCTTGACGCGAGCCCGGTCGGCCGAGGCTTCGGCCAGCTCTCCGACAGTCTTCTTGAGGACCGGGTGCACGAGGCCTGGGGCGATCTCCGCGAGCGGCACGAGGACGAAGCTCCTCAGGTGCAGACGCGGGTGCGGAATGACGAGGTCCGGCGCGCCGACGACGACGTTCCCGGCGAGAAGGATATCGACGTCGATCGTCCGAGGTCCTTTTTCAACGGTCCGGACGCGCCCGAGGGCCCCTTCGACCGACTGGGCCAGCCGGAAGAGCGCCCGGGGATCGAGCTCCGTCCGGACCTCGACGACCTGGTTCAGGAACCAGGGTTGGTCCGGAAGATCGACGGGCTCGGTCTCAAAGACGGAGGAGGCCGCGGCGATCCTCGCCCCGCCCGCTTCGAGCAGCCGTCTGGCCCGGGCCAGGTTCCGGGCCCGCGGACCCAAGTTGCTGCCGAGGCTCAGATGATAGATCACGCCACGCCTCTCCCCTATCTTATGCGGTTCCGCGGTCCGGTTGCAATTCCCTCCGCCTTCGTTTAGTATGACCCCTCGTCCACGGATGGCGAGGCAGACCTCGACGGAGCGTGACCATGAGCCAGTTGATCTTCCTCGATAACGGCGCGACCTCCTTTCCCAAGCCGGAAGCGGTCTACCGTTACATGGACCACTTTTACAGGAACTTCGGGGTCAATCCCGGCCGGTCCGGCTACGACCTGTGCATGGAGGCGGGCCTCGTCGTCGAAGAGACACGCAAGCTCCTGACGGATCTCTTCCACGGCACCGACCCCAACCGCCTCTGCTTCGGCTACAACTCGACCGACGCCCTGAACCTCATCATCTTCGGGATGCTCCGGCCCGGCGACCACGCCATCTCGACGACGCTCGAGCACAATTCCGTCCTGAGGCCGCTCTACCATCTCCGGCGCGAAGGGGTCGAGGTCGACTTCGTGCCCTTCGACGGGGCCGGCTTCGTCGACCCCGGGGAGATCCGCAAGAGGTTCCGCCCCTCGACGCGCCTGGTCATCGTCAACCACGCCTCCAACGTCATCGGCACGGTCCAGCCGATCGCGGCGATCGGGCGGCTCTGCCGCGAGGCCGGCATCCCCTTCGCCGTCGATTCCTCCCAGTCGGCCGGGAAGGTGCCCATCGACATGGAGGCCCAGTGCCTTGACGTCGTCGCCTTCACCGGCCACAAATCCCTGCTCGGCCCGACAGGCATCGGCGGCCTTTATGTCGGGGAGGGGATCGAGATCCGCCACACCCGGGCCGGCGGCACGGGCGTCCGCTCGGCCGTCCGGGCCCACCTCGACGAGTATCCCTACCGGCTCGAATACGGCACGCCCAACGTCATGGGCATCGCCGGGCTCAAGGCCGGCGTGACGTGGGTCCTGGAAAAGGGCTTGGACGCGGTCCATCACGAGGAGATGCGCTTGGCCGGGGTCCTCCTCGAAGGCCTGCGGGCCATCCCCCGGGTCCGGCTCTACTGCCTCGACAGCCTCGAGGACCATATCGCCGTCCTGGCCTTCAACATCGAGGGCATGGACGCCGCGGACGTGGGGACCATGCTGGACGTCGATTTCGGGATCGCCTGCCGGACCGGCCTCCACTGCGCCCCGCGCGTGCACGAGCAGCTCGGCACAGACAAGATCCACGGCGCCGTCCGTTTCGGCATCGGGCCGTTCAACACCGAAGAGCACATCCGCGCGGCCATCACGGCCGTCGGCAAGATCGCGGCCCTGAAGAGAGCGGCCCGTTAAGGGCCGGCGCCGGGAACCGGCGTGATCTATTTGTGCGCCCGGAACTCCGTGACGTCCCGGAGCGTCAGGACCAACCGGTCCCCCGCCGCGAGACGGATGACGCTGCAGAGATAGGCCCGGGCTCCGATCGCCACTTCTTCGGACGTGTCGACGCGCGTCTCGCGGACCTTGCGCACGACCTCCGTCAGGCTGGAGCTGCGGACGACTTCCCAGATGTGCCGGCCTTCGAGGGCGTCGTCGCCGGCCATCCGCCGGAAGGCCTGATTGCACAGGACGATCCGGGCGTCGCTGTCGAGGACGCAGAGACCTTCCCGGATCGAGGCCAGGATGGTCCGGATCTCGTCGCTCTGCATCTGGCATTCCGCGAACGTCTGTTTGAGCCGGCCGGTCATGTCGTTGAAGCCGCGGGCGAAATCCCGGAACTCGCCGCTGCGCCGCTCCGAGACCTTGACGTCGAGGTGCCCGGCCGCGACCCGCTTCGACGCGGCGACCGCCTCGCGGACGGGGCCGGCGACCGACCGGGCCAGGAAAAAGGCCAGAGCGAGGGCGACCACGGTCGCGACGCCGATGACCTTCAGGAGATCGTCCCTCAGGCTGCCGAGCAAGGCCTCGATGTCCTTCATGAACAAGCTGATCCGCAGGGCGCCGACAACCTCGTCGCCGGCGCGGAGCGGGACGCTCATGTACAGCATGTCCGCCTTGAGGGTCGAGCTGGGCCGGATGGACCTCTGCGCCTCGCCCCTCAGCGCGGCCTGGATCTCGGGACGGAAAAGGTGGTTCTCCATGTCCCTGGGCTCGCGTTCGGAATCGGCCAGGACCGTGCCGTCGGCGCCGATGACGGTGATGCGTGTCCCGGTCTTCTTCCCGAGGCCGATGACGAGGGCTTCCAGATCCCCGGTCTCCGCGCCGGTGACGAAGGGAGCGACCTGCCCTTCGAGCAGGCGGGCCAGGTGCTCCAGTTCGGCGGACCGCTCTTCGATGTGGTGCGTCCGCATGAGCGGCGGGGCGAAGGCCGCGACCCCGAAGGCGAGGAGAGTGATCACGACCGCATAGCCGAGAAAGGTCCGAAGGAACAGCGTCTTCTTCATGGGATGATGCGGTATTATAAACCAAAGCCGGCGCGTTGCCACCGTTTTTTTGACCGGGCGGCCGTCCTCCCGGCGAGCCCCGTTGGGTGTATAATGCCCCCGGAACGATCGGAGGAGGAGGTCCCCATGAGCAAGCTCGTTCTGGCCGTCTGTTTCCTGGCCCTGGGGCTCGGCGGACTCGCCTGGGCCCAGCAAAAATTCGAGAAGGATGTCTTCCCAACGGAGGCTCAAGGAGTTCCCCGGGGCGGCCCCCGGATCGTCGACCTCGAGATCACGTTCCTCGGGCACGGCTCGCTGATACTGACCTACGGCGGCAAGACGATCCACGTCGATCCCTACGGCGACGTCGCCGACTACTCATCCCTCCCTCAGGCGGACCTGGTCCTAATCACCCACGACCATTTCGACCACCTCGATCCCAAGGCCCTCAAGGCCATCCTCAAGCCCGGGACGATCGTCGTCGCTTCGAAGTCGTGCGCCGGGAAGCTCTCCGGGGCGATCATCCTGGCCAACGGCGAGTCCAGGACCGTGCTGGACCTCCCGATCGAAGCCGTCGCGGCTTACAACATCGCCCACAAGAGGCCGGACGGGAATCCCTTCCACCCCAAGGGCGCCGGCAACGGCTACGTCGTCGCGTTCGGCGGCACGCGCGTCTATATCGCCGGCGATACGGAGGAAACGCCGGAGATGAAAGCCCTGAAGGGTATCGACATCGCCTTCCTGCCGATGAACCTGCCCTACACGATGTCGGTCGACGAGGTCGCCCAAGCGGCCCGGGACCTCCGGCCCAAGGTCCTCTACCCCTATCACACCGGCGACACGCCGACGGCGAAGATCGTCGAGATGCTCAAAGGGGAAAAAGCGATCGAGGTCAGGATCCGGAAGCTCGGCTGAGGCGAAGGCCTATTTTTCGCCGCCGGGACACGGCTTGAGGCCGGTCGTCCGGCCCTCTTCGACGTGGTGCTTGATCGTCTTGCCCCGGACCATGTAGATGACATCCTCGCCGACGTTCGTGGCATGGTCGGCGATCCTCTCCAGGTGCCGCCCCACCAGGATGAGGTCCACCGCCCGCGAGATCGTGTGAGGGTCCTGCATCATATAGGTCAGAAGCTCCCGGAAGACCTGGTCGTTGAGCTGGTCGACGGCGTCGTCGCGGGCGCAGACGTCCTTGGCCAGGACATCGTCCCGGTTGACGAAAGCGTTCAGGGCGTCGCGGACCATGGCCTGGGCCATCTCGGCCATCCGCGGGATGTCGATGAGCGGCTTGAGCTCGGGGCTCTTGAGGAGGTCCATCGTCCGCTCGGCGATGTTGACGGCGAGGTCGCCGATCCGCTCGAGGTCGCTCCCGATCTTCATGGCCGCGGTGATGAAACGCAGGTCGGCGGCCATCGGCTGGCGCAGGGCCAGGAGCCGCAGGCACATGTCGTCGACCTCGATGTCGTTGAGGTTGACGGCCTCCTCTCTATCGAGGACGAGGCAGGCCAGCTTCTCCTCGCGGTCCTTGAGGGCCCGGACGGCCAGCGCGATCTGTTCCTCGGCCCGGGCGGCCATCTCCAGGAGCTTCTCCTTGAGCAGCTTGAGTTCTTCGTCGAACGGTCGTTCCATCTTGGACATGGCTCCTCCTCGGGGCGCTGCGATGACCAGAGTGTAGCGTGTTTTGAGGTCTTCTATCAAGTCCTTGAGCTCGAAGCGCCCTCCGGGGAGGCCCGCGCGATGTAGCCGGGAGCGCCGGACTGTGTTATAGTGTCCTTTCGAAACATCCGAGGAGTGCCCCCCATGCCGACCGTCGAATACCAGGGCCGGAAGCTCGAGCTGAACGAAGAGGGCTTCCTGGCTCATCCGGAAGAATGGACCGAGGAGATCGCCCTGGTCCTGGCCAAGGACCAGGAGAACCTCGACGCCCTCACGCCCGACCACTGGGCCGTGATCCGCTTCATCCGCGCCTACTACGAGGAAAAGAAGCTCGCCCCGATGGTCCGGGCCATCTGCAAGACGACGAGCCTGCCGCTCCGGCAGATCTACGAGCTCTTCCCCTCCGGGCCGGCCAAAGGCGCCTGCAAGCTGGCCGGCCTGCCCAAGCCCGACGGCTGCGTCTGAGCGCTGATGACGTTTCTCGGAGCGCTCCGTGTCGTCACCTTGGCCGCGGCCGGTTTCTGTCTGGCCGCCCTGATGGCCCTGGTTTTCCGGACCTCCGCCTTCGGCCGCAGGAAGTATTTTTCCGAGCCTCGCGGCTACGCCGGCCACGGCCTCGTCTACGCGTTCGGCAAGGGGATGTTGGACAAGGAGAGCGTCAGCCGACACCGGCTGACCATGCTGGGCGGGGCGCTTTATCACCTGGCCATCTTCGCCGGGCTGGGCTACGTCCTCTGGCTGGCGCTGCCCGTCCGTCCCGCTCCGCCCGTTTGGGCCTTCCGGCCCGTTCTTCTTGTCGGCGCCGTCGTAGGTCTGAGCCTCCTCACGAAGCGCGTGGCCAAGCCCCACCTGAGACGGCTGAGCTGCCCGGACGATTTCTTCGCCAACCTGTTCGTCGACGTCTTCATTGTCCTGGCCTTCCTCCACACGTATGTCCCGGCCCTCGAGACCGCCTTGATGGCCGTCACGATCCTCCTTTTCCTGTACATTCCCTTGGGCAAGATCCGGCATTGCTTCTTCTTTTTCTTCAGCCGCATCGTCTTCGCCCTGCACTTCGGCCGCCGGGGCGCCTTGCCCGGCTCCGCGCTAAAGGTCTGACCATGGCCAACGCGACAGCCGCACGGGACCCCTACGGAGACAAGCTCGACAGCCTGACGGACGCGGACATCGCCAGGATCCTGGCCGAGCTCCGCCGCCGGCTGAAAGCCCCCGAGATCGCCGCGGCCCACACCTGTATCCGGTGCGGCCTCTGCGCCGACGCCTGCCACTATTACTTGACCAACGGGGACCTCGAGGACATCCCGGCCTACAAGCTGAACCTCGTCCTGGGGGTCATCAAATATCATTTCACGCCGGGAGGCCGGCGGGCCGGCGGGTGGGTCGGAGCGAGAAGGCTCGACAAGGCCATGGTCCGCGACTGGGTCGACGCGCTGTTCGGCCGCTGCTCCGGCTGCGGCCGCTGCACCATGAACTGCACTTCGGGGATCGAGATCCACGGCCTCATCCGGGCCGCCCGCGGCGCGCTGGCGGCCGCCGGGCTGGTCCCGCCCGAGCTCCAGTCCACGGTCATGACCGCCGTCGAGCAGGGCAACAACATGGGCATCCCGCGCGACGAGTGGCTCGAGACCGTGGACTGGATCCAGGACGAGCTGAGGGCGGAGACCGGCGACCCCGGGGCCCGGATCCCCGTCGACGAGAAAGGCGCCCGGCTCCTTTACACGGTCAATCCGCGCGAGCCGAAGTTCTTCCCCCTCTCGCTCCTGGCCGCGGCCAAGATGTTCTACGCCGCCGGGGAGAGCTGGACCTTCTCCTCGGACCGCTACGACGTCACCAACTACGGCCTCTATTCGGGCGACGACGCCCACGCCGGACTTCTGTCCGACCGCCTCGTCCGGGCCCGGGAGGACCTGGGCGCCGAGGTCCTCGTC
>Ga0172364_10000616_pt1 | contig 25760 bp, 23 predicted proteins | sample LakKivSesite10cm_FD_114545 | JGI IMG/M metagenome (GOLD analysis project Ga0172364, IMG submission 114545) | Sediment microbial communities from Lake Kivu, Rwanda - Sediment site 10cm | ecosystem: Environmental > Aquatic > Freshwater > Lake > Sediment | place: Rwanda: Western Province, Lake... | reverse complement strand
CTGCAGCAAAGCGTGCAGGTCAATCCCATCCCTTACAAGCGTCTCGTGGGCGGCACGGCCCGGGCCGGCCCCAAAATATAGAGGGCACGAGAAGGAAGTGGATACCCCCTTTTTCACAAAAGAAGGAACGGTAAGGCCCTTGTCTTTGACATGGGAGGCGGCACGTTTGATGTTTCGATGCTGGAAAATATAGGCAATGTATGCGAGGTAATTGCTACCAACGGTGAGCCCAAGCTGGGCGGCATAGATTTCAATAAGTGTCTGGAAGAGATTTTCCTGGAGCAGTTTGAAGCTACCCACGGATATCGGCCGACCCAAAAAGATCATCCAGTTTTCTACCAGGACCTTCAACAAAGAGTTGAGCAACTTAAGCTTACTTTGACGGTTCAAAAGCAGTCGCAGATTGTCCTTTCGTGTGATGGTGATTCGCTCAAAGCTTTTGTGACGCGCGACCAATTTGACCAGCGCGTGCGGCCTTTAGTGGAAACAGCTATGAAAAGAACCGAACAGACTGTGAAGGATGCCAATCTTGCCTGGAAAGACATAGACGAGATATATGCAGTCGGCGGTGGCTCTCTGCCTCCAATTGTCCAAGAGGAACTGGAGAAGCTCTCTGGTAGAAAGATCTCCCGTAGATGTGAGCCACACTGTGCAGCAGCTCTGGGTGCAGTGATTGTCGGCCAGTTGGAGTATGCCCGTCTCGGGAAGGAATATCGGGTCAAGGGCTGGACTTTGCCCCCTCCAGACTTCTACGTGCGTGAAATATTGTCCCGACCTATTGGCGTGGCAGTGCTGGATGAGAATGGCAGAGAATTGTGCTGCCAGATGCTTGCCAAGAATATACCGATTCCCTCGATACAGACACGCGTTTTCAAAATGACTGAGCCTAACCAGACCGAGGTTCTCATCAGAGTCCTCGATGGCTAAGATGGAACAGCAGCAGATAAGTGTGTTGAGCTGGGGCGTTTTGAATTGAAGGGCTTGCCGGCCCGGCCTGATCTAATCGGCCGCATCGAAATCACATTCAATCTTGATCGCAATGGCATGCTTACTGCGAATGCACGCGACACCGAAAGTGGAAAGAGTGCGGAAATGAAAATCACGTACAGGAACAAGGCTGAAGCTGCGTAGAAGCCGGCGCGCATCGCCAAATGTAGTCGGAGCAAACTACATACAGTTAGAGAAGGGAAGGTAGATTATGAAGTACTTGAGTTTCGCTGACAGGGTACTAAAGACCATACTCTTGGAGATTCTCATTACCATAATAGACCTCTCAGGGTCGATGGATACTGAGGACTGGAAGCCATCCAGAAAGGCCGGAGCGATAAAGGCCAACAGAGAACTCATAAAAGTAAAGGCCCAGCATTACCCACAAGATAAGGTGGGCATCATTGGTTTTGGCACTGGAGCCGAAATACTGCACGAGCCAGTCTGCCTCTCCCAGGGTGCTGAAAGTCTGTCGAACGCGTTGAACGGCCTTCCGGATATGGGATATACGAACTTCAAAGCAGCCCTGGAGTTGGCAGAGACATGTCTTTTTGGCAAAACTGTTCCTTCAACCCACAGCTATTTGGGGAAAGGACTGTCAGGGTTTTTCTCCCAGCTATTGTACGGATCGGTCCAATCGACCGAAACCCATATCAAAGAAGATGCATCGAACAAAGATTGCCCGCGAAGGATCATCTTGTTGAGCGATGGGTGCTACAATGAAGGTGGGGCACCATTTAGAGTAGCTCAGCGGCTCAAAGACGCCAGGGTCACTATTGATTGTGTCGGCATTGGTAAACAGGAGCACATAAATGAGGAGGCGATGAAGCGGATTGCATCCTGCAATGCCGATGGAACAGTCAGGTATTGCTGGATTGGTGACCAGCAGAATCTAATCAGGAAGTACGATAGTCTGGCCTATCACATACGGCCAGCGTAGGAGAAACAGCGATGCACATCATATTCTGGCCAATTTTGGGTTTGCTGTATCTGTTTTATATTGGCACGGGCATCGCCATCTTTTTCCTGGCGGTGCGGCTTTTGACTACACGGTGGCATGCAGACTGGCTTGAAGGTTTTGATGATGCCGGAAGACGCTTGGTGGATGCCATTACTACAAGGGTTGGGCTGTTGTGGTACCGGATGGTGCACAGGCACTTGTCCCCAAGGGGTGAATTACTGATCAGTATCCTTGTCCTATGCCTGGCTCAGTTCATTGTTTGTTTAGCCTCCAGATTCTGCTGAGACCATGGAGCAGAAGGTGAAAATGTTGACGATGCAGAATGCCCGAATCTGCGCTCAGATTGCCGATGCGATTCGAAAGCATTTTCGACTGCTGGGTCATGTCGGCCTTGGCGTAATAGAGCTTCGGGTTTTTGATCCTATGCCGATAGTGGCGTACGCTGACAACGAAGATGATGCGGTCCGGTTATGTCTCGAGATGGAAGGTAAGACTTCGGGCATCTACATCGGGGTGCAACCAAGGCCTATCGTTTTTTTTGATTTGGCGCCTAATTGCTGGAAGCCGGCACGTTCAGGACCTGATGGGAATTGTGCCTCCGACAGGGACATCGAGTACATAACAACTCTATTCTTCGATATCGATGTGGTCTCTAATGAGCGAGCCGAAGGACACCCCGCCTCTGATGAAGAGCTCGCTCAGAGCCTACAGGCTACACAGTTGCTAAGCAGGGAAGACGGTCTGGCTATGGGCTCGACGATCTGCTGCAGCGCCAATGGTCACTATGTACTGGTACCCGTAGTCCCGATACCGGTCTACAGTGACGAGGAAGCAGCGAAGTTCAAGCAGTTCTGCACGCAATTGGCCGCCAAGATAGCCGGACAGGTTAGCAGGGTTAAGTTTGACTCTGTGTTTAACCTCAGCCGTGTAATGAGGGTCATTGACACGATGAATCGTAAGGGCCAAGCTGTTGAAGGCAGGCCGCACCGCAGGGCTTACTTTGTCACCGAGCCTGTATTTGCAACGTATGAAGCCTCACATCATATGATTTTGAGTACGGAAATTGAGCCACCACATACGTCAAGCAATTCGCTGTCGGCAGCGATACGTTGTGACTTACATAAGCTTGAGCGATGCGAGTTCGTGAAATGGTGCAGACAGAACCCGTCGGCTGTTAGTGAACCATTGTGGTGGGCTCTAATAACAAACCTGGCCCATCTTGAGGGCGGCACCGAACTTATCCATGAGGTATCGCGATTAGACACCATTCGCTACGACCATGCTGACACGCAGCGAAAAATTCAGAAGGCAATTGATGTTGGCTACCGGCCTGTCTCATGCAAGACGCTGATCAGTGAAGCAATGATGCGTCCTGGTCAAGGAAGATTTAGCTGTTGGCGAATAGGACGGTGCCGGGCTAAGGCCCCTATGTATACGGCTATATCACACACAGTCTATGCAATATGAGGAGAATCGGTTATAGAAGAAACGACCAATAAAAATCCAATTAAGGTGTTCACCTGTGGTGCTGTCAAAGCTGCCGTTTGGGCTGATTCAAGGGTCATCAACAATACCGTTGTAGAGGTTCATTCGGTCAGAATTGACCGGTCGTATAAGGGCAAAGACAGCGGTGAATGGAAGCATACCAATACTTTCAACGCTGAGGATTTGCCCAAAGTGGCGTTGGTGGCAACGGAGGCCTATAAGTGGCTCAGGCTGCGGTCGCAGGAAAATGAAGATTTACCACAACAGCAGTAGGCCTCGGCGGAGTGGCATCAGAATACGACAAGATGACGTAGATATTGTTTATTTTGGTAAATAATAATCAGATTTAAGAAAGGGGTCTAAAATGAAAGAGTTCATTAAATTTCTGCCAGAACTGATAGTATTGGTGTCGCTGGCTGCGATCTTTGTAGTCCTCTTTGTGACAATTCTTAAGATCCTGAGGGCAGTATCTTTTTTCCGGGGTACCCAAGTCTGGGTCATGGCATTCTCGGTTGCGCTTCTATGCATTCTGGGTATAGTGGCTCCAATTGGAACGTACAATTCTGCAGACAGTGATAGCCGGATGAATGTAACTGTAAGTTACCTACTACTTAGCCACATGGCGCTGGCAGTTGCCGTGGGGGTTATTCTGTCGCAGATTCTTTTGCTTGCCAGCAAAGTATTGCCAGGCGAAAGAAGCGAAGTTGGTACCAAAGAATATGGGCATCCAGTGACGAAAGGTAAGTCTCCTGGCAGGCCAAAAAAGGGAAAGCCGGCTGAGGTACAGTCGAAAGAAGTTGACAGAGAAGCTGAGAGGCCGTCTTGACCTAACAAATTTGTCGGGTTGCAGACAGGGTATCATACGGTTGTTATGAAAAACCGTATTCTGAAAGACAATAATGGGAAGTGGCCACAGAGGCCAAAGGACTTCTAATGCTTATGGTGCCTACCCTTCTGGATGAGGGTGATAGAGGCATATAGGTTTATCAGGGTTCGGTCATTTAAGTTGGACGACAAAAGGAATTAGAGGTGAGTGTTTGAAACCGTGCACCAGTTGCAGGTGCAACGGCAGGAATTTCGAGAGGGCAGCAATGAGAGAATATGTAATAGCATTGAAGGCCGGCATCAGTTTCACTATTGAATTTTGGCGCAAGAAGTTAGCCTTATTCGCAGTGAACACTGGCCTCAAGTGCGGCCATGGTTGTCTTTACTGTAGCACAGGTTGTCTGATGCGGATGCACCCCGCGTTTACCAGAGTGGGAGAGAATCCCTTTGCCGTGGGATATGCAATGGTCGACCCTGGCACACCGGACCGGGTGGCACGTGACGCTTGTCAAAAACGCCGGCGTGGCATGGTCCAGGTTTGCACAATAGTGGATGCTTGGGCGCCTGAGGCTCAGAAATACAAACTCGGCAGGCAGTGCTTGGATGCGATCTTGAGCCAGCCTGGTTGGACTGTTCGAGTTCTTACAAAAAATGCTGCTGTTTTGAATGACTTCGATGTTATCAGCCAGTATTCCAGTCGCATACTGCTTGGCCTGAGTATTACTGCGACCACAGATAAGTCGGCCATAACCTCCATAATTGAGCCGAATGCTTCTTCTGTTTCAGAACGCCTGAATGTATTGAAAGAAGCCCACAAGTGTGGTTTTCGCAGCTATGCGATGCTTTGTCCCTTGCTTCCCGCGGTTGCCGATTCGTCGGATCAGATTGAAGAATTAGTGGGAACCGCTATTGAGTATGGAGCGGAGGAGATATTTGTTGAGCCTGTCAATCCCAGGGGAGCTGGATTAAGGCTGACTCAAGCGGCACTGGAAAATAACGGGTATCTTCATGAGGCTGCTGCGGTAGAGGGCATCCGAAAAAAGGAAGGCTGGTCTCAATATGTGACACATTTGGTCTCCAACGTCCAGCGAAGTGTGCGAAGACTGTCTGACATCAGCCGATTAAGATTCCTGTTATACCCGTCAAGGTTGACCGAAGCAGACAAGGCGCGAATTCGAGAAGATCATGCTGGCGTTATCTGGCTCGGCAAGGACTGAACAGCATGTGAAGAAAGAGATTTGAAATGGAAAACTCGGCGATAAGTTTTGGTGAATTTATATTAGTTTTGGCTGCAGGAGCCATACTTGCTTTTCTGTTTGTCGTAATACGGAAGGTTCTGACAGAAGCGTCCTTTTTCAAAGGGGCGACGTCTGTGGTTGTAGCGCTATGCGTATCCCTGCTCTTGGTCATAGCCTTGTATAGATTCTTGTTGCCTGCCAGCAAAGGTTGGGAATTGGCGGGAAAAAGCGGCAGATTCGGGATTGGCTTGGATTTTATCCTTTTGCCTTATGCCGCGCTGGCAATAGCTATACTTCTTATGTCACTTCTTTTGTTTCTGAACAACATTTTTAGAAAACGCGACAGGAAGAGGTACTACAGAGAATTCTACCGCGGTGCCGAAAGGGCCTATCCGCTTGAGCGAAAGGATAAGCCTTTCGGGGGAAGCGATGAGGAAACACATATCAGGCAATAATGATGGTCAGCTCCCAGCTCGGGCAGATGGTTGGTCGAATCCCCTGACACCGGCGATTCTGCCAGATGGCAATGGAGGTTTCACAGCCTGTCCAGAACTGCTGACTGAAGAAGAACTTATTGCCTTTTTACGTATCCCACAGGTCAGCAACGCTGAAAACTATCACAATGTCATTGAGAACCTGAAAAGGCTAAGGAGACTGCCGAGAATTCATATTTGTAACAAAACCCTGTATCCGAGAAAAGCTATTGAGAAATGGATCGAACAGGAAACTACTTCGGAAGAATAGTCTTGCGCCCTTTACGGATCGCAGCTATAATCTGGCTCGGATTACATGAGCCAGGCCAGCTTCCGAAAGGAGGTGAAAAATGAGACAGTTGGTAAGGCTCAACAAGAGACCATCGAGTGATGGTACCAGATTCACCTATGTTCTTCGTTATACAGACAATAGTGGCAGGCGAAGATGGGTAACCCTTGGTCATTCAGACAAACGCAAAGCTGAGAGGCAGCGAGTGGAAAAAGAAAAAGAACTGAGAATGGGTTATGTTGAAGCCGGGTCCATGACGCTGAAGGAGTTTCTCCAGGATAGCTTGGTGAGAACCGGTGACCAAATCAGGGAAAGCACCCGTGAAGAGTTTGAGTCTGCCATGAATGATTTTATTGACACTATTGGAAACATTGACTATCAGACTGTGACCCTGGAACATGCAGAGTTTTACCGTCAAGCCTGCCTGGATAAGGGTAACGAACCGGCAACAGTGGTTAAGAAGCTGCGCGAGATCAAGGCTATTTTTGAAACAGCCGTTGCGCGTAAGCAGTTAGAGGAAAATCCGCTCAAGTATATCAAGATGCCTAAACAGTCACAGAACAAAATCAACACCTACAGCGACCAGGAATGTGAACGCATCTTGAAGGCTGCCCAAGACTACACCCGGGAATGGAATAGGCAAACCACTTTGAAGTGGGACCTACTGATTCTGGTTACCTTATCAACAGCGATGAGACGGGGTGAGCTACTGAATTGTGTATGGGAGAACGTCGATTTTGAGGAGCAGACTATAGAGGTCTCTCCGAAGGAAGATACCCCCGAGACGTGGAAGTGGCTGATCAAAGATACGGACCGTCGAATTCTGCCTCTGACTGAGGAACTGACTATGCTGCTCGTCGACTATCAAAGCAGCCAGCCTGAGGGTTACCCCTATGTGTTCGTGCCTCCTGCGAGATACGATTACATCCAGAACGAACTACGAGCAAAAGGAGAATGGACTTACTCTGATTCTCGGCTGGCAGTAGTGAACAATTTCCGCCGACAGTTTGGGCTGATTCTGGAAAGAGCCGCTGTAAAGAAGGGCACATTCCACGATCTCCGCAAAACTGCCATTCGCAACTGGTTTGCCCAAGGCTTGAAGGAGTTTGAGGTAATGAAGCTTGCGGGGCACGCAGATTTCAAGACCACGCACAAATTCTACCTTGCTGTGGCTGAAGATATAAAGGACCGTGCCAGAAAGGTAAGTGCTCGAGGGCTGTGTCAAAAATTGGTGCAAATCGGTGCAAATGGCGTTTCGGCCTTGCGAGTAGTTGACAGCACATCTGCGAAGTCGTTACACTACAAACACTTAAACGTTGAAGCGCCCGTAGCTCAGTCGGATAGAGCAACGGATTTCTAATCCGTAGGTCGCAGGTTCGAATCCTGCCGGGCGTGTTTTCCCAAGTATAGCTCTGTAAAGAGCTTATGTCCCATGAGCCTTTGCTCGTACATCTGAAAAAACCGCATTTTGGACACGGCGGATCAGTCAGGTTGTTCTCCAGGACTTTTGATGCACTCGCCGAGCGATTTCCAAATCTTCTTCCCGCACAGCGAGGTAGTACCTTTGTGCTGGCTCGGCGGCAGACCGGGCTGCAAACTGGTTCCCCGGCATGTGCCTGGTCTAAAACGCAATCCTCAAAAGCCTCTCAGCCATTTTTGCGCTGGCATCCAGCCGCGCAACTTTCTTGCAGGCGTCAGCCATCTGTTGGCGTTTTTTTTCATCCTTCATCAGCTTCTGCAATTCTGCCCACAGCCGGCTGGCTCGTTCTTTTTCATCCGTCAAATCATTGACTATAACTGCCGCTCCTACCTCAACAAGTTTGCCGGCATTTAAGTACTGATGCCTGTCCCTATGGTACGGATAAGGCAAACAGATGCTCGGCACCCCTGCCGCAGCATATTCTGCCACGCTGACCGCGCCGCTTCTACCAATCAACAAATCAGCCGCAGCCAACAAGTTCGGCATATCATCGAAATATGCCATGACTTTGTGAGCAATTTTTGCCCTACTGTACATCTGCCTGACTTTTTCATAATGAGCATGTCCTGTAAGATGGACTATTTGCCAATCATCGGCAAAGCTATCCAGCTTCTCCAGCAGCGAACAGACTGCCTGGTTGATATTTTCCGATCCGCTCGATGCGCCGGTTATAAGCAAGGTCTTTTTATTCTGGTCAAGACCTATCTGTTTTATCGCCTGCTCGGGTTGCGGATTCTCAAAGCCGCTCCGCAGCGGGCACCCAACGACGTGGATTCTCGCATGGTTTTTGGCAAAATATTCCTCCGTCTCAGCGAACTGTACAAAAATCTCGTCTGCCCAGCGCGCTATCATTTTATTTGCCCTGCCCGGCACAATATCTACGTTCAAAAGGGCAACAGGTATCTTCTTTGCCCTGCCACCTGTGGGCAGGGTTGCCCCCGGCACAGGTCCGGGGGCTAATTGGTGCGCTGCTCGACAGACTGGTGCGGCGACAAAGCCGCCGACGCCGACAACTATAGGGTTGTCACGTGCTGCGATTACCTTTTGTGCAAGCCTGTAACTTTTTGAAAACCAAATGCAAAACTGAACCAATCTGTGTGGGCGGAGCGAAAAACTCTTTGCCGGCAATGTAGTATATTCAAATCCGGCCTTTTGAATTATCTGTGCGTCAATGCTGCGGGTACTGCAGAAAAAATGTATCTTGGCTGATGGGGCCAGTGCTATTATTTTCTCTGCCACGGCGAGCGCAGGATAAATATGTCCCCCTGTCCCCCCGCCGGCAAAGAAAAAACATTTTTTGCCCACACTTTAGCCTCCGTGCAAGCCTTTAGCTGGGCTGCGTTTATTGTTCACCTTCTGATTTGGCTGACACCGTATCAGCCTGTTTGGCAATATTTAGCAAAACGCCAACCGCAGCGGCTGATAGCAACATACTTGTTCCGCCGGCACTTACAAACGGAAGTGGTATGCCCTTTGTCGGCAGTACAACCGTCACAACGCCGATATTGAGCGCTGCCTGAAGCGCAATCGTCAGAACGATGCCGCCGGCTAAGAGTTGCCCGAACCGATCCTGGCTACGCAAAACAACCATAATCCCCAGAGCAACAAACGCAATGAATAATACGATAACTGCCGCCGCACCCACGAAGCCAAGCTCTTCGCCGATAATCGCAAATACAAAATCCGTAGTATCTTCCGGCAAATGACCATACTTGCAGATTCCTTCGCCCAATCCCTTTCCCCACAGCCAGCCGGAACCCAGCGCAACCAACGATTGGTTTGCCTGATAAGCTACCGAATCCTCCCACTGCTCTGGACTCAAAAAAGCGGCAATTCGCAGCATCCGGCTGGGCGAAGTAATCAACAGCACAAGAAAGCCCGCCACGCCGAATGGCAACGGTGTCAGCAGATGCCACAACTTTGCGCCGGCACAGACTAAAATCAGGAAAGACACAATTGCCATAAATGCCGCTGTACCAAAGTCTTCGATCGCAACCAGCCCCACCATCGCAGCAATCACAAAACAAACCGGCACAAACCTCCTCCAGTATAACTTTAGCTCTGGCCAGCACCTATCACACACCGCAGCAAGAAAGAAAACGGTGGCCCATTTAGCCAGCTCAGAAGGCTGAAAACTCACTATGACCGGGCCGAGCGGGATTCTAAGCCACCGCCGGGCACGGTTTATCTCTGCGCCAAACTGCGGTAGCAAAACGAGTATCAGTAACGCTATGCCAAGGACTAACCAATAACTGGTCGGCGACCTCAGCCAGCCACGAGCGAAGCTGAACCGGTGATAGTCGAAACAGGATGCCACGTACATCAGCAGACACGCCAGCGGGAAGAACAGAATCCTCCGCAGGGAGGGGAAATCGTAGAACCTCCTTAAGTCAAGCCCTTGCCCGATGTTAGCGCTCGCCGAGAAAACAAAGAGCGTGCCAACCGCCATCAATAATAGAACCACAGCAGCAATGTTATTAGCAACCCGACTCTGTTTTATATCGCTAATCACTTCTTGGTAAAAGATTTACAGAAAGAAACTTTCAATCACAAAACCGAAATCAGCCCATCTAATTGTATTTTCGGCTGCCGCAGCCGGATTGCAGTAAAAATTGGCACAGAATTGTAACCGAGCAAACAGAGCCACCCCAGGGCAGGCTGGTTAATAATCCTTTAAGTGCCTCATCCATTTCGGACAACCGCCAGGTTTTATGCCGCCAAAAAGGCCTTGCTTATGCGTACCTTTTTTATTAGAATGCGTATCCTAAATAAGTTAGGCGCCAAGCATAACAGAGTCTAATCCGGAGATGAAAATATGAGACGTAGATGGTCGCCAAAAATCCAAATCTGTTTCTGGCCAGGTTCAGGAATTGTGTATATGCTCGGCTGCCTTCTGTTCTTACTTGCAGGCTGTCAAAAACCAGCACAAGTGCCAGAAGGTTCAAAACCTGCCCTACAAGAGCCTAAGCCGGCAATCGAACGACAAAAGGCCGAGCCTAATAAACCGACACCAAAAATCGCATTTGAGAACGTCCTATACGATTACGGCGATGTGGGACCAGGCACAGATAACATCGGTGAGTTCAAATTCACAAACGTCGGTAAGGGCTTGCTGATAATCAAAGAAGTAAAGGGTTGCTGCGGCGTCACGACCTCTCTGGAAAAACGACAATATAAACCAGGCGAAAGCGGCGTGGTAAAAGCAAAGTTCCACGCAATCACAACGCCCGGTACATTCAAGCGAGCAATCCAGGTATACAGCAACGATCCATCCAAGGCAGAGGTTGAGCTGACTTTAAATGCAAAGATTGTGCCCAAGGTGGCATACGAGCCACTGAAACTGAATTTTCGGCTCAAAGATAAAGATGCCGGCAGCCAGGAAATCACACTGACCAGCCTCGACGGCAAGCCGTTCTCTATCACGCAGTTCAGGGCGACCCTGAACAGCGTAACCGCTGAAATCGACCCAGCGGTGCAAGCAACCAAATTTATTCTGAAGCCTAAAATCGACGCCCAAAAACTACAAGAAGGCCTGGATGGCTACATACAGATCAGCCTGACACATCCGGAATGCGGCCAAGTTAGCATCCCTTTTAGTGCCGTGCCGAGATTTAAGATTACGCCGCCACAGCTCATCGTTCTCAAGGCTCAGCCGCAAAAACCGGTAATAAGAAAAGTCTGGGTGCTAAGCAATTATGGTGACGCCTTTGAAGTTGAGTCGACATCCTCGCAAAACGGCATCATAAAGGTTCTCAAGCAAGAGAAAATCGGCAGCGGTTATCAGTTCGAGGTGCAAATTATGCCGCCCGACGCCCAAGCTCAAAGACGCTTCACCGATACATTTGTGGTGAATCTAACAGGTGGTGAGAAACTGGCGATTGTTTGCCGCGGGTTCTATTAAAGCAACTTGGGCACACAAAAACCAGGCTTAGATATGAAACGACTGGCGACTTGCATTTGCATATTGGCGCTGGCGACATCGTGTGACTTAGTCCGACGAGCCGAACCAACAGCAAAACCCGTTCAGCAAGCGGATGCAGTTATGGTTTTTCTTACCGGCAACGAATTGGGAGAGCTAAAGCCCTGCGGATGCAGCGGCGGACAACTTGGAGGGTTCGATAGACGTGCAGCCATCTTGAACTCTGTGCCCAGGCAGAGAAGATTGGTCGTGGATGCAGGCTCATTTGTGGCAGGCGACACCGAGCAGGACCTGATCAAGTTCAATATAGTAATCAGGGCGTTGGATTTGCTTGACTACGATCTGGTCAATCTGACGGAGAAAGATGTCGAGATAGCAAGTAATCTTGGATTGCTGAATAGTATTGGCTCACTTTTCAACATCATAAGTGCTCAGCAGCTTGCCGACGGTAATGTTCCGGCAAAATTCACCAAGCGGTTGCCGCTGAGAAAAGAAAATGTGGCAGTAACGGTTGCGGCTTTTGATGCCAGGTCATCGCCGATAGAGCAGATTGACAGGCTTTTTGCCGATAACACGGCGGCTCAGAGCTTCAATATCCTCATTCTGACTGGATGCTATCCGGGCGTTATTGACATTATCGCCAAAAGTGCACTGGCGGTAGATTGTCTGGTTTGTCCCGCAGACTCCGATGAGCCGAGAGTAATAAGCGAGCCGAACAGCAGACCTCTGACTTTTTCGATGGGACGATTCGGCAGGTATGTGTGCAGACTCCAGGTAACCAAGGACGCCGAAGGCAAACTTAAATTGGATTTTCAAAGTTTACCCGTGCAAGAGAAACTACGGCAAGAGCCGGCTCTGGTTGGGCTATACAAAGATTATCAGCAACTGGTCAAAGAGCACAATCTTGTGCAGAAGTATCCGCGTTTTTTGCTGGCGGACGGCTTGAAATTTGTCGGCTCAGACGCCTGCAGGTCCTGCCACCCGTACGAATATCAGCAGTGGCGCACTACGGCCCATGCCCACGCTTACGCAACGCTGGAAAAGGTCGGCTCGCAGTTTGATCCGGAATGCGTCGTGTGCCATGTTGTCGGGATGGAATATGAAAGCGGCTTTATCTCGCAGGAGCAAACCGCCCACTTGAAGGATGTAGGCTGTGAAAACTGCCACGGCCCCGGCTCCGAACACACCAAAAGCCTTGGAAAAGTAAAGACCGCTGGGCCAAAATCGACCTGTCTGAACTGCCACACGCCCGAAAAAAGCACAAAATATGCCGGCAATGAGCCCGCATATTTGGAAAAAATCATTCATTGGAGCCGGCCAAAGTCCACCACAGATGGCGGTCGAGAACAAGGCCGTTCTCAGGTTAGCAATTTATGAAGTCACCTACCAGAAGAGAACTGTTTGGGCTGGCCGGCATCGCTGCCGGGTCGTGGGTATTTTCTTCGTGCGTGCGTGAGCAATTAGCAGCGCCTCCAGCCAAAAAGCCTCGCTTGCGGTGGGACTTCGCCAGATTGGACCCGGATATTACTGCAGACAGGGCTTACCAAGACTATTACCAGGGTCATTGCATGTACGGGGTCTTCAAGAGTATAGTGTGGCAACTGGCGGAACAACGAGGCGAACCTTACAAGTCTTTCCCGCTTGATATGATGAAATACGGCGCGGGCGGAGTGGCTGGCTGGGGCTCTCTGTGCGGCGGATTGAACGGGGCCGCCGCCGTTATCGGCCTTTTTGCCACAACGCAAGACCAAGCAAGGCTGCTTACACACGAACTATTTAGATGGTATGAGACAACAGCACTTCCAATTTACGTGCCTAAGAAGCCACAATTGGAGATGGAAATGCCAAAGTCCGTGTCCAATTCTGTTCTCTGCCACGTATCGGTGAGCAATTGGTGCAAGGTGTCGGGACATCGCGCTTTTAGCAAAGAGCATAACGAGCGATGTGCACGCCTGACAGCCGATACTGCAAAAAAAACCGTGGAGATCCTTAATAGCAGCTTACAGGACCAATTTGCCGGCACCCACAGCCTAAGCGCAGAGACAAAATGGTGCAAAAGCTGTCATGCAAAAGGCGGCAATCTCGAAAACTCGCTCGGCGAAATGAACTGCACTGCCTGCCACTTCGCGGGTGGCCGGAAGCACCCAAATCTATGAAGTTCTTGCTAAAAATTTTTCACTGGAGGGAACCAAACGCCCCGGCTAATGTCGAATAAAATAGCGGATAGCGCTGCTGGCGCGCGATCTGCATTGCAGTTCCGGCGTAGTGAGTAGAGGTGTCCACAGGCGGTGTAAACGCCCGGATACGAAATATGATAAGGACATTGCGAATAACAACCATAGTAACGGCGATTTTAGCAGGCCTTCTTTTTGTTTTTCCGGTGTTTTTTGGCGTCCGGGCAAATGAAGAAGCCGAGCAGTTCCTAAATTCGCCCGGTGTGGTGGAAAAGTATAAGCAGGCCAACGGCAATAAGCAAAATGGAAGTGACAGTCAGACTTCGCCGCTTGTGAAACAGGCTGAGGCGTTTGCGCTATACCTAAATCCCATCCTGGAACCCACAAGAGCCGCTCCAATAAGGCAGCAGCAGATTATCCCGCCCAAGCCTCCGAAAGCCTACGCCAAATTCAGCCTTGTCGGCACCGCTATTCACGCTACCAGACCCGAAGAATCACTGGCATTCATTAAGGAGCCGGGCAAGGGCCTGTTCTGGGTCAGGCCAGGCAGCAAAGTAGGGCATGTGACTGTTGAACAGATAGGAGAAGGCCTGATCGTCTGCCGCGATGAGCAGGGCAACTCGGAGCAGATTCTGGCTCAGTCTAGGCAGCCCGAACTAAGCCTGCTTGAAGGCCCGTCATCGGCTTCAGCAAGAGCAAGCACCGCTGTTGCCGCTCAGCTTCCGATGCCGACCTCAAGTAAATCTAAAGCGGGCGTTACCATAAGCACGCCTTCGGAACCACAGATAACCGATGAGGAAAACGCGGCTCTGGACGACCTGATCGAGAAGCTCAAGGCGCTGCAGAGCAGTTCGGAGTCCGATAAAACCGCCTCGCCAGGAGGCAATGAAGCAGACGTAGCCGTTATGGAAAAGCTCATCTCTGACTTTAAGTCAACTCACGTAGATGCCCAGGAGGCAAAAAGATTGGGTAATTTGGGCAAAGAACTCAACGGCATCCATCAAGACCCCAATCGAGCACAACAAAGCCGGGACAGAAGGCAAATAGCACCAGCCAGACGACTACCCGTGTTTCCGAGGGCGAAGTAGCGGTTGTTTCATTGCCGGTCAAATCCGTGTTGAGTAAAGATTCTTCCGACAACTTTCTGCTTTATGCCTACACGGGTAACTTTCCGCGTTATCAGTAGTGAAATTTGTGTTTTTCAACTACTTATGGGGGAACTTTTGCGTCCTTTGCGTGTCTGATTAGATGGCTGGTTCTTCAAAGCCTGCGTGGTGGCTTTGGGCAGGGGCTTTTGGCGGGCAAAAGCCCCATTTTCATAGAAGGAGTATTGTGATGAGACAACAGCATTTCTCGGGCAGCGGCTGGTATACAGCCCTTATGCTTTTTCTGGTCGTAAACCTTTTCTCAAGCGGCAGTTATCTTCTTGCCGCGGACCAAAAAGATGTTTTGGGCTCGGTCGGCGTAAGGGGCTTTTCGCTAAAACATATATCGGCCCAACAGGGCAAACAATTCCTGGCTGAGCTGAAGCTGGGCACTGTCTCACAGCTTCCGGGCACGAATATGCTTTTACTGACGGCTCAGCCAAGCGAAATAGCCAAAGCAGCTACGCTTCTGGATCTGGTTGATGTTGATACCAAGGAGCAATTTGTGGTGAAAGCGATTTGTCCCGCCTCACAGGCCGGAAATTTGCCCCCCAAAGAGCGGATTGCGGCCGTGATTGGCAATGTATCGCTGGGCACCTTTTCTAATCCACCTGAGCCTAACGCCATTGCCAGGGCGATTATCGACGTTCACAACGATTCAGTGCTGGCTATTGCGCCGGCCAGTCTGGTGGAGAAAATTGTCTCAACTATCGAAAAGCTGCAGAAGCCTGATACTCAACATACTCCACCGCCGGCAGCCGAACCGAACAAACCAGGTACATCGGATGCCACGAATGGGCTGGCACAGATAATGCAAAAACTGCTTGCTGATACGGGAGCTGAAACGAAACCTGATGCCAATGAGCTATCCGTTCAGGAGGAGCCCAATGAACCGAAACCACAGCCCAAGCCTGAACCACAAATGGCTGCCAGTCCCAAAATAGAACAGAAAGCCGCCGAGATTAAGCGGCCGAACGAAGCTGTTGAGCCGAACGCTGCTATTGTCAACCCTTACAAGCCTGGGCCTGTTCCGAACGGCGACGAAACATTGCGCCTGGATTTGCCCGATAATGTCGATATTATCTTGCTTCTGGGCCTGGCGGGCCAATATCTTGGTCTGGACTTCATGTACGACCCCAATGAGGTCAAGGGCACAGTCACACTAAAACTCCAGGGCAAGCTCAAAGGCCCAATCAAGGTCAAGGAATTATATCCTTTGCTTGAATCGGCGCTCAACTTCCGAGGCTTCGTGATGACCCGCAAGGCGAATCTCGTAACGATAGTTCCAAAGGATAAAGCGTTAGAAATCGACCCAAACCTGCTTGCAGACGCAGACAAAGCAGTGCCCATAAAGTACGGCGATGTAGTTATAACCCGCGTCTTCGACTTAAAACATGTTGATACAACCAGTGCGGCGAATCTATTGAAGGGGATGAAGCTCGGCACCGATGTCTCGCCGATTCCCGGAGCAAAGAAACTCATAGTTACGGAATACGCCTACCGTATGCCCCGCGTGGATCGCCTTATTGACATGATAGATAAGCCGGGCGAACCCAAAAAGTTCACGTTCAGACAGCTTAAATACACGATGGCTAAGACGCTTGCTCAGAAAGTCAAGACGCTTGCCGAGCAGTTGGGGACCGTGTCGATTACCATTCCGGAACTTGCGGCCGAAGAATACACCCCAAGCCCAAAGGCACCTAACGAGACGGACCAGGCGTACAATCTGCGGATTGCGCGAGAAAGGGCCATCTGGACGGCCAGGCATGCTCAAGCTCAACCCCGGCCTCAAGTGCCAACGACAACTCCGCAGCCGGAAGTGGTCACGCCCGCCGTTTATCTTGATGCAGATGAGCGGACAAACCGCATCCTTATGATAGGGCTTCAAGACCAACTGAAGGATGTGGAAGAGTTGATAGATACCCTTGACGTAGAGCAGCAGGACTTGAGGACGCTGCAACTGTACAGAATTGAGCACGTTGGTGCCGAGGAAGCAAAAAATAAGCTGGCAGAACTCGGCATAATCAGCCCCACTCAGACTGCTGCTTCTCAGAGAATTACCACCACCGCCACCAAGGCCCAGCAGGTGACACCCACTGCACCTGCCCAGCCTCTGATGACGCCAACAACAACTGAGACGAAGGAAGCGCTGATCGAAGAGCCTCAGGTGGTGGTAATAGAGCCAACCAATTCACTTCTGGTAAACGCCACTGCTGAGCAGCACGCCCGGATAGGTACCATCATCAAGTATGTGGACAGCCAGGCCGAAACCACGTCCATGCCTTACGTGGTATATCCCCTTGAAAACCAGGACCCAACTAACCTTGCGGGCGTCCTGGAAAAGCTTATCACGGAAACCACCACTACGGAGAATAAGGAGGCCAAGATCGTAACTACGGAGAAGAAGAAAAGGAGAGAAGAAGAAATTGTCATTGTCGCCGATCCAAACACATATTCACTTATCGTTTACGCCAACAAAGAGAACCAGCAGTGGATTAGCGCACTTATCAAACAGCTCGATGAATATCGTCCTCAGGTTTTGTTTGATGTAACGCTGGTGGAAATCACCAAGAATGAGAAGTTCACTTCTGACCTCGACCTGGTCACGAAATTCCCGAGACTCGAACCTGGTGAAACAATGAGCGGCGCCGGTATTTCTGCGCTGCTTTCTCCTTTTCCTGATAAAAGAGTCACCGAAGCTGCTTCTCTGGCGGGCGGAGGAGGGAAAGCCTTCTACGCGGATCAGCACATCCAGGCATTGTTGGAGCTCATACAGGAAAAAGGCTATGGAAGGGTACTTGCAAAGCCAAAATTGCTGGTTAATGACAACGAGAAAGGAACTATCAAGACAGAGGAGAAAACAAATATTGTCAAAGAGGAGACGCAAATCATCCCTGGCACAGCCACCACGGCTCCAACCGCAACCGTGCAGGTAGGTTTTGAACCTTTCAGCGCCGGTATTACCCTTGAAATTACGCCTCACATAAGCAAAGGTGAGCAGGTTCAACTCAAAGTCACATTGAACCGAACAGATTTTCGCCTCCGGCCTGATTACGCGATAACTACAGGCAATGAGAAGAAAACGGGTCCCACACCGCCCGATCTTCTGACCAGCGACGTTACCACGAAGGTTACTGTTCCCGACGGCACAACGGTCATACTGGGTGGTCTGGAGAGAATCAAGCAGAGCAAAGGTGGAAACAAGATCCCTATCATCGGCGATATTCCCTTTGTGGGAGGGCTATTCAGAAGCACAGAGAACATGGATGACCAGAGCAGACTTTACGTCTTTGTCAAAGCGCACATTTTAAGGCCCGGAGAAGAACCCAGCGCAAAATCTGACATAGAAATAGTATCACGAAAGAACCGTGATAGATTCGAGGCGTACGAAGAAGAAATGCAAAAATACGAAGATTGGCCGGGCATAAAGCCAAAGTCAATGGACCCGCTAAGAGTGCTCGAATCTGATTAGGGCCTGGTGCTCTGTCGCCAGCTATTTGAGGAGTTGTCATTGCGAGGCCTGCCTTGCAGGCCGTGGCAATCTCATTATGAAACGGCAGAGATTGCTTCGCTTCGCTCGCAATGACATCCATCGTTTGAGCGGCGGCAATGCACTGTTCGGAAATGAAATATCACAATGAAAGACCTGCTGATACAAACTGCCAAGCGCACTGGGCTGGTTGACGCCGAGCAACTGGCCAAATTTCTAAAAGAAAGCAGCGGCCACGAGCGGCTGGATGAGCTTTTGCTTAGCTGCCCTTATTTTACCGAGGATATGGTTTTGAAGCTTTTCGCCGAGACGCTGGGCTGGGAGTATCTGGCGGAAATACCCGAAAAAGCCGTGCCCGTGGAGTTCATCGATGCGGTTCCCGCAACATACGCCCAGCACCACTTCCTTATCGGGATAAGACGGGATGGCCAGGATAGCGACCTCACCGTAGTGCTATCCAAGCCGTTGGATGCAAACGCTCTGGACAACGTCTCCAAGATGACGGGCCTGGCGGTAAAGCCGGCCATATCTACTCGGGCTGCCATTACCTCGGTTATAGATGTCGCCTACGAGCAAAGAACAACGGTTATTGAGGAGGTAGCCGAGGAGCTTGATTCGCAAAATCTGGAGCGGCTGGTCGATGAGGTGGCCGCCTCGGACGATCTGCTTGACGTGGTAAACAGGCCGCCGGTGATCAGACTGGTCAACGACATCCTATTTCGTGCTCTGCAGCTACGGGCCAGCGATATCCACGTTCATCCTTACGAGGGGAAGATTCAGATTCGCTACCGTATTGACGGCATATTATATGACACGTTGAGCTTGAACAGGAATGTGCTGCCGCTGATTATCTCTCGTATCAAGGTTATGGCGGGCATGGACATCGCCGAGCGTCGGCTGCCACAGGACGGCCGGTGCAGCGTTCGGCTGGGCCAGCGCGAGGTAGACTTGCGCATCAGCACCGTGCCGACCAGCTTCGGCGAACGCAGCGTGCTGCGGCTGCTGGATAAGAGCACCGGCCTTTTCGGTCTGGACGAACTGGGGCTGTGGCAAGATGACCTGAAAAAATTCGATTCCCTGCTGCACCGTTCGCACGGGGTTATTTTCGTAACCGGCCCAACCGGCAGCGGAAAAAGCACTACCCTCTACGCGAGCCTTAACAGAATCAATTCGTCTGAAAAAAATGTAATAACAATAGAAGACCCTATCGAATACCAACTGGAAGGCATCAGTCAGATTCAGGTGGCCAGCAAGAAGGGCATGAATTTTGCTACCTCGCTGCGGCACGTGCTGCGGCAGGACCCGGATGTCATAATGGTCGGCGAAGTACGAGACATCGAGACGGCCCGTATGGCCATACAGTCTTCGCTCACAGGCCACCTGGTTTTCAGCACGCTTCACACTAACGATTCGGCTGGAGCAATCACCCGTCTTTTGGATTTGGGCGTTGAGCCGTATTTGGTAAGCTCGTCGCTGATTGCGGTGATAGCGCAGCGTTTGGTGCGAAAGGTATGCCCGGATTGCAGGAAGGACTATGAGCCGACGCCACACGAATTAAGAGAGCTGGGACTTGGCAGCATTAAGGCATCCGGCCCAGCCCAAAGTGTCGGCAAGTTCTGCATCGGCACCGGGTGCGAGCGGTGTTTTCAAACCGGCTACCGGGGCCGAACCGGAATCTATGAGATGATGCTAATCAATGACGAAATTCAGGACCTGATATATAAACGCAAGACCGCCGGCACAATAAAAAAGGTCGCGCTTGAGGCGGGAATGCAGACTCTTAGAATGGACGGAGCCAGAAAAACGCTGGCCGGAATAACAACTATATCCGAAGTGCTGCGAGTAACACAAACAGACGTGCTGTGAGAAATCCGAAATCCTAAGCGCTAAATTCGAAACAATATCAAAATCCGAATTTCAAATGTCCCAAGCGGATTGTTTTGAATTTCTGTCATTCGGATTTGTTTCGGATTTCGGATTTCGATATTCGAATTTTGTTAATAGGTAATTACTGGTTTTGTTTATGCCGCGATACCATTATACGGCGATAGCAACGGACGGCAAAAAAGTCAAAGGCTCAATTGCCGCTGAAAGCCCATACGCGGCGAGAAAGCAGCTTAGAAGCCGCAGTATCCACCCTACGTCCGTGACAGATGTCGGCGCCAAGGCCCAGGGCAGAGCAACATTGTCTTCCTTCTTCGCCAGAACCAGCAAGAGCCAAATAATCGAGTTCACCAAACAAATGGCTACACTACTGGATTCGGGGATCAAACTAACCGAGGCACTATCCGTGCTCAGTTTGCAGACCTCCGACCCACGATTTAGAAACGCCCTTATCGACATTCGCGACCGCGTCGTCACCGGCGAATCACTAACCGATGCTCTGAAAGACTACAGCGATTATTTCGATGTCATATATGTAAGCATGATCCGCGTAGGCGAGGTCACGGGCACGTTAGGAAAAAGTCTTTCAACCATCGCCGGTTTTATGGAAAAACGCCAGCGAGTCGAGTCCAAAGTGCTTACAGCCATGATATATCCGATGGTCCTTATTCTATTTTGTATCGCGGCGATTCTCATTTTGACTACCAGGGTCATTCCAAAGATAGGCGAGCAGATTGCCAGGACCGGGCAGCAACTGCCCTGGATCACCAGAGTATTGATGGGCGTCGGCCACGTATTGACTACCTGGCGGCTGTTCGTGGTCGTCGCGGTAGTATTCGCGGCAGTCTGGTTCCTCCGGCGGTTTATCAAAACGCAGCGCGGCGCATATTTGCGCGACAGATTTCTGCTGTCTCTGCCGTTGTTCGGCCCACTTATAAAGCAGCGGGTAGTTTCACGTTTTGCATCGACTCTCTCGACACTTCTTAGCTCAGGGCTATCAATGGCTGAATCGCTTCGAGTGGTCGCTGAGGTCACGGGCAACAGTCTTATGAAAAAGGCAATCCAGCAGGCGCGGGAGAGAATTCTGGCGGGCGCCGATATCGCCACGCCGCTGCGGGATAGCGGCGTTATTGCCCCTGCCATTGCCCACATGGTCGCCGTCGGAGAAAAAAGCGGCGAGCTTGAGATGATGCTCAAAAATATCAGCGAAAGCCTTGAGTCCTCAACGGACGTAGTCATTGAGCGGCTTAGTGCCGCCGTCGAACCGCTTATTATATTAGTTATGGCCGCAATAATAGGTATAATCGCCTACGCAACAATACTGCCGATCCTGAATGTCTCAGCGGGAAAATTTTAGGCTCGCAGAAAAAAGTGTCATTCCTGCGCAAGCAGGAATCCATAAAAACTAAAGGATATAGATTTCTGCTTTCGCGGGAATGACAGATTGGTTTAGGAGTTTGGAAAACAGATGAAAAAAGCAAAATTAAGACAAATCAGATACGGCTTCACGATGATTGAGCTAATGGCGATGCTTATCATCATCGGCTTGCTGGCAACGTTAGTAGTGACAAAAGTTGCGTCCAAGATAGACCAGGCTCGCGTTACTACCACCAAAGCCAACCTTAAGGCCCTTCACGTGGCGGTCAACCAATTTAAGATGGACACGACCCGATTTCCCACCGAAGAAGAAGGATTGAAGGCTCTTGTGGAGCAGCCGAGCGATGCCGAAAAGTGGGAGCCGGGCGGATATCTGGAAACCACGCAGGTGCCCAAAGACGGCTGGGGGCGGGATTTTATCTATCAGCTCTATCCGGAAAGCGGCAAGCCCTTTGTGATCAAGAGCCTCGGTGCTGATGGCCTGGAAGGTGGTGAGGGTAATGATGCCGATTTGCTCAGCACCGATGCAGAGTGATGAAACCTGAAAACTCAAAACGAAAGACTCAAAACTATCCAGCGTTTACGTTTACCGAGCTGGTAATCGTGATTGTGATGGTCTCGCTGTTTGCTCTCCTGGCCCAGGTGCATCTTTTCGGATTGCTCAGAAAAAACACCTTCAGGGCCCAGGTGCAGGATTTTGTCTCGACCATGCAAATGGCTGCCAGAGCCGCAGCCCAGAGCGATAGCAGATATGAAGTCATTATTGATTTGACAGAGCAGAGCTATTTGCTTCGGCAGATTACTTCGCCAGACCTATCGGTGGTTCTTGAAGAGGAGATTATCACCCGTAACGGTTTTGGTGAGAACTGCCGGGTTGCTTATGTCCAGTTCGATGACGGTGACTATACTAACCAGGGTCTGGCTAAATTCCGGGCCGGTCATGCAGGCTGGCATTACGGCGGAAAAATAGTCCTGCTCGACGAAAAGGAGCAGCCGTATTCTGTTGTCGTCAACCGCATCAATAGGACCATCAGATTAGAAGAAGGTGACGTGCAGCTTCTGACACCGAAAGGCAAAGATGAATTACTATTCTAAACAGGCATGCGTCCGCCAAGCAGATGCCTCGTTAAGCGGTTGCGGTTGCGCGACTCGTTCTGGTTCCGTTGAACGTTGGACGTTTGACGAAACGAACAGCGCAACCGATAGACGAACCACTCAACCTTCGTCACGCATTACGCAAAACGCAAGACGTAATACGAATCGCGGGGCGTTCAGCCTGGTCGAGGTGATGACTGCCCTATTCATACTGGGTCTTCTAAGCTCAGGCGTATTGTTGGTGGTAAGTCGCTGCGTAGCTTCGGCAGCAGATTCTGCGTTGCGGATGCACGCCTTTGAAATCGCCCGCGAAAACATAGAGAAACTGCTCGCCTCCAACTCGGTCAAAGAGACGGCGGAGTCCGGCACCAGCGATAAGTACCCGGACATCAAATGGCAGACGGTGGTGGAAACATTTTACGAGCCGGTGACCAACCGAATGTGGGTAAGGTCCGTTTGCTCAGCCGAATACGAGGATATGCAAGGCCAGAAGCAAACCATTGAGTTGACGCATTGGCTGACCGATGTCACAAAAGAGCAACTTCTGCAGATTATGAAGCAGCAAGAGCAGCAAGATCAACAGTTCCTGGCCGACCAGATCATCGAGACGATCGAGGAAGCCGCACAGTACGCTGGCGTCAACGAAGAGACCATCGAGCAATGGCTTAACGACGGTATGCTCACTATTGAAAACGGCTCTTTCGTCAAGAATAATCTTGATCTCTATAAACGCACCGCAGGCAAACCGACCGACGAGCAGAAAAAACTACAGGTAGCTTCCGAGGCCGAGCTACTACAGCTAAGCCAGAATATTAGTCAGACCGGCGGCCAAAAGACGCCAGACCAGCAAGATTTGCAAAATAAAGTTGATCCCGTAACAGGCTTAACATACGAAGAGCTCGACAAAATGGATTTCAGCCAAATTTTTGAATTGATAAAGAAACAACAGGGAAAAGAGTTTTAATTTTTATGGCGGCAAACAGGCTAAAAAATCTCAACAAAGCCGGCAGTAAATCTGCGGCACAACGAGGATTCTCGTTGGCGGAGGTTCTCGCAGCTCTGATTATAGGCTCTATGGTGCTTGTGGCGGTGCTCAGTATTTACAGCCGGGCCGAGAACTCCGCTGCGGCTGTAACACATAAGTTTGAGGAATCCGGCCTGCCGGGCGAAATCCTACAACGCATCGCAGAGGACCTCGACAGAATAATCGCCTCCGACCCAAGCACGAAAATCACTATCGACAGCACCCGCTTCGACCAGGGCTATCAGACGGCGCAATTGGCGATCCGAAAAACCTTCTTTGACGGCAAAAATCAAGAACAGATTTTGGAAGAAATCGTATGGCAGGCTAGCTACAGCAGCGACGCCAACTGCTTGACCCTCTACCGAAGCCACAGCGGTGTTGCGTTGGAAGATAAGCTACTTGAAGAAAAAAGAGAAAGCTGGGAGAAGGCATATCCCTTCATACCGATTTGTACCGGCCTTACCTTTTTCAAAGTCCAGGTCCCCAGAGGGCAAGACTTTCAGGACCGCTGGACAAGTCCTGCTCTGCCGCCCGGCATTACGGTGACTATCTCTTTCGCCGAGCCTGTCCCGACGATAAGGGGTACGCTGGATGTGCCGGACGAGGCGAAAATAACGCGAACAATAGCCATCGACAGAACCAGAAAGATTAGCTTCGAGATCGCGCAGACCGGGGCGGTAGAAAAACAAGGACCATGAGCCATTGCTTTGAACAGTCAGGAATTTTTGCCAGGAAAAAACACTCAGGCATCGTACTGCTGGTGACATTGGTGCTATTGGTTGTGCTGGCGACACTGGGCTATACTCTAAGCAGTCGTGTCGCCGCCCAGCGTCATCGCGGCCAGTACATCATAGACTACAGCCAAGCCCGCTATGGTTGCGACTCAGCGCTGAAGTACGCCCTGGCTACACTGGAGGATATCAGTCCGCAATTGATTAGCCGTCCGAATGAGCCGGACTTTTCCGATTTATTTGCCCTTAGCCAAGCCGAATATCAGACACTTTTAGCCCAATGGGCTGCCGAAAAGGCCCTTAACATTGAGGATACTTCTACCGGCATCAGTGCCAGCAATGATAACAGCAAACTCAGTAACCTCAGGGATACCAATGATGTGAACGATGTCAATGACGTTAACGATGTCGGTCTCGGTAAAATGATGGCTGCCGATCTTGCCGACGCAAACTCGGTGACGATACCTGGTCCTTATGGTCCGCAGTGGCCGTACGTGACCCAGCCGGCCGAGCTTGAGATTGGCTCTGCCAAAGTCAGGATTGAAATTGAAGATGAAAATGCAAAATATCCGATCGGCTGGGCACTGGTAACCGATAATCAGGTGCAACGCCAGGCGCAGGCGGGATTTGAAATCTTTTGCGAATGGATGGGATTTGACCGCAGCAGTATAGATGCGCTAAAAACACAACTAAAGCAAATAGGCGAAATGAAGCCGTTCAAGCTTGAATTCGAGCCTGCAAAGACAACTGTAAGTATACCGTCAAGAACAAGCAGGGCAACCCGTACGGCCAGCAAGACCGTATCAGCCGCCGACCAAAGTGCCAGGCAAAATACTGATTTTGCAAGACTCCTTCACAGCTCACTGATTGATCGCGAGATGCTTGCCAGACCATACATTGAAGGCAGAGAAGAATCTGCTCTTAAATATATCGGAATGTGGTCTTCCAGAACGGTCAACATAAACACCGCCCCCCGACACGTGTTGGAGGCAGCTTTTGCCTTTGGCAGCCCTTCAGATGCCCCGGCAATCGCTGATGAAATCATCCGGCGAAGACGTATAGAACCGTTTAAAGATATAGCCGGCTTGACGCAATCTCTGCCCAGGTATTCTGATTCAATTAGAAAGTGTGAAAAATTTATCACAACCACCAGCGATTTTTTTACGATTAGAGTAACAGCGGT
>Ga0172364_10000614_pt1 | contig 25773 bp, 23 predicted proteins | sample LakKivSesite10cm_FD_114545 | JGI IMG/M metagenome (GOLD analysis project Ga0172364, IMG submission 114545) | Sediment microbial communities from Lake Kivu, Rwanda - Sediment site 10cm | ecosystem: Environmental > Aquatic > Freshwater > Lake > Sediment | place: Rwanda: Western Province, Lake... | reverse complement strand
CCTTTGCTTGAACCCAGGTACAGGCTGTCGCTTGAGATAATATTCGATCTCTACCAGATGGTTTTTGAAAGGATTGATATCAAAAACGGCCGATTTACTACCGAAGAACTTAATCCTGCTCCCTCAGAGACAAGGGAGAGAGTCGGTAAAATCATTCGAAACTTCGATGCAGATTCTTAGAATGCCGATACAAAGCCAAGGTTCATCCTCGCATGACTGACTTCACTGAACTGATATGTGACTTCTGTGACGAGTCTTACATTTCTCCTCAGAAGATATCCTGCATGGAGAGTCGCTGCCGTGTAATCAAGGGCATCTGCATCCGAATCAACCCAGTTGAACAGACCGGTAAGGTACCATTTGCTCATGTCCCCTTTTGGAGAAAAGATAAGCTCGGCAAATCCTCCCCGGGTTTTAGCATCTGTGTAAGTCAATCCGTCATCAAAATCAAAAACATGCGAATCGGACCTTAGGATGTACTGTGCATTCAGAACAAATTTGTCATCAAGATTAATAGTCAGATCGGGTCCGTACATAAGTATTTTATTATTGAAGGCAAAGGTGGTGTCAGCTAATCCTTCCTTGCCGGTGTAGGCAAAAAGCCCGACTGATATCTTTTTGCCTATATCCTGGTTCAGTCTGAACATCAGGTTTTTAAACTTGTCATTATCAAGTATCGGCCCTTCAAGTCCGCATCCGTTAAGTACCTCGGCAATTATGGTAGTGCCGGTCGACAAGGGTTTTTCAATCATTATACCCCGCTCATATTTGAGTGATGCAGTGGAGTTCCCGGGTTTTGCTTCATAGATTGAATACCCCTCCAGAGTATATCTTAGCTCACCCTTGAACAGCGGGTCTGAAGCCTGAAACTGACCAGCATATAAGTTAATTCCTGTATTCAGGAGGTCACGGTACATTAGGAAAGCATCCTCTACACCGACAATCTCCCCTCCTTCAGTAAGCAGGAAATAAAAATAATAAGATAGTTTCTCAGATAATTCACCCCCTGAAAGAAGTTTCAGGATATATGGAGAAGCAAAGTTTGTCTCCCCTGAATTATCAAAGTTGATCATGGCATGACCATCAAGCCTGATTGCCAGAGGAAGTTCCCTGAACAGTGAAAGCTTATCATCGCCTGTCTGTATAAAATACCTTGGTGATTCATATTCTGTAAGCCGGAACCCGTTACCGGCAAATTCCTCTCCAAATCCCTTTAGCCGGGGCATTGCAGGTGAATGGCAAACCTGGCAGCTGATCTGGTACTTGCGTGCAAATGCCGGGATGGCGTTTATACTGTTTACAGGTATCATCACAAGGAACACAAGGAGGGCAGCAAAATATTTTAATTGAGTATTCATGGATTCTGGTTTAACTGGTTAATTAATTCAGGGCAGAATTGTAACTTTTGTTGAGTGATCATTTACAACTTTTATTTCCGACTCGTCTTCGGGCACCTTCAGGAAATCGGCAACTGGTTTTACAAGAAGCTGATAGTTAAGGACAGCCCTTACTGTCATCTCTCCGGGAGCCACATCAAAAGGCAGGCGGAATGTGAATTTCTCAACTTTGGTTTCCTTTGGCCCGATACGGTAATCTACCCCCTGGCGGGCAGTGTTCCATTGCATAATTGTCATTCTGCCTTCCGGGTCAAAGTAGGGCATCCTGAATATCCTGTTTCCTGCCGGGATCCCGTCTCTCTGAACACCTTTGAAATCTGGCAGTCCCAGAGGTATACCCATATCCTGGTAGGCAAGATAATCTCCAGAGATCGTAAACTCTTCTCCTTCAAAGCCCTTCTTATCCACATTCAGATGGTAAACTTTTCCCTTAGCATCTGTAGCCTCAACATTCAGCCAGGCAATGCGGTCTTCTACAGATCCTGTCGGGAATTTATGTCCTGTCTTCTGGTTGAATAAGGCAACGGTGAAAACAATATTTTCTCCTGGCTCTGCCTCGCGGATATCGGGGCTCTATTCTTAGCTCAATAGTCCCGCGCACCTTGCCCGTATCATGAGCACCGTGGAACAGATGAAGTCTCGAATCATTATAAGGCTTGGTCATCAGGGCATTAAGGTACGGGCCCCCCTTCGGCATATGACATACCTGGCATTGAACACCCTCCTTTGCATATGGTCCCTCCTTCCACTCGAGCTGGGTGCTCTTGACCCATACTCCAAAAGGATTTTTTTCATTATGGCAGTTGCCGCACAGTTCCGTGGTTGTGAAAAAATCGTTTGTCACTATCTTATGTGCAGGCGATTCAACTGCCGGGGTACGTACAGCATATTTGGTTATACCGGGTTTTATCAGGTAACTGAAATTGAACGGCGGATCAGTCTGCGCCGACTGGGTCAGGTGGCATACCTCGCATGAAACTGATTCATTAGCCATGCTTTTTTCCGAAGGGCGGGGAGGCGGAAACTGATTTCCACCGATGAATGCAAGGGGAGTATGACATCCGTTGCAACCGTCAACTACATCTTTTATTTCAGGTTTTGCTTCAGCATGCTTTACTGCAAGATTAAAATACTCAATCTCATCCCAGTGATGGGTATAGGCTTGCGACATCATGGCCTGCGACCATTGCTCATAGATGCCGGGGTGGCAGGACCGGCATTTCTTAGCTGATTCAAAATCCTTATAAGCATATTTGCTTTTAAGGTCTTCCTGGGGCTTCATATTGCTGAAAGTGAACGCCATAGCTGCCAGCAATAATAGGAATGCCGGTAAAATCATGAATTTATAAGAAAGTATCCTTCTCTTTTTCATAACGGCCGGGTTTAGTTCAGGTTAAAAGATAAGAAATATTATCCTTTTATTTTAAAAATGTGCTTATAATCATATATCCGCACAACAGGCTCTTCCTTTCAATCACCAGTTGCCTGAGTATCTTTAATAATCTTTTTAAATAATACCTTTACAGTTATTACAATGTTATTTTATTACGTTGCATCTGAAAACAGGTTTCTCAGAAAATAGAGTTGGAACGGATTAAGATTTACCTGATAACAATAATGTTGCTGCTTTCCTTAAAGCCCTTGAAAGCAGTTGACAGGACGGAGATATACAACGCATATATATCCGGCAGGATGGATCTGTGGAAAAAGGTGATAGACAGGATGAATTCCATAGAAAATAAAAGCGACAGCTTTTTGCTGGAACTTGTGAATTACCAGTATGGCTATATTGGATATTGTATTTCATATAATAAAGAGAAAGAAGCTGTGAAGTATCTGGATCTGGCCGGGGAGAATATTGATTTTCTTGAAAAGCAAAAGTTCAAATTATCTTCGGTATATGCCTACAGATCTGCATTCTATGGAATGAGAATGGAATTGAATCCGTTATTGGTTCCTTTTTACGGCCTGAAAAGTATCAGGTATGCCAGACTTGCACTGGAACTTGACGGTAACAACTACCTTGCCTGGCTTCAGAACGGATATGTAAAATCCAATTCACCAGCGTCAGCAGGAGGATCAAAAAAAGAAGGATTGGAATTTTATATCAAAGCAAGGGAAATTATTGAAATGGATGCGGCTGCCATGAAGGAAAACTGGAATTACCTTAATGTGTTGACTATTATCGGGCAATCATATCACACACTTGGCGACTATCCTGCTTCCAGAGATATCTTTCAGCATATCCTTCGGTTGGAACCCTTATTTACTTATGTCAGGGATGATCTGTACCCTGCCCTCCTGAAAGAAATGAAACAATGAAGATCAACATTTTCTGGTTCAGGAGAGACTTGCGGATGGATGATAACAGGGCTCTGACAGAAGCCCTTAATGAAGGAGTTCCGGTTCTTCCTCTGTTCATCTTTGATACAAATATCCTGGAGGAACTTGCTTCAGATGATGCACGGGTAAATTTCATTTATCAGAGAATTTCACTAATAAACGATGAACTTGGAAAGGAAGGCAGTTCCGTTCATGTACTTACCGGCGATCCTGCTGATGTTTGGAAAAAACTAATAGTATCATTTGATATTAATTCGGTGTATTGTTCGGCAGATTATGAACCTTATGCAATCAGGCGTGATGATCTGGTCGGGGCTTTGCTGAAAGAAAGAGGCATCAGGCTGGTCAAAATAAGGGACCAGGTTATATTCGGCGGAGATGATATCATGAAACCCGACGGAAGACCTTATACTGTCTTTACTCCATATAAAAGAGCCTGGCTTAAAAAATTCGCACCTGAAACCCTCCTTGAGATAAAAAACAGGAATCAACCACGAAAATTCCTCGCTTTATCGCAGACATTCCCTTCAATCGAAACTGTCGGATTCAGTAAAAGCAGCCTGAAGATCAAACCATATGATCTTTCAGTGATCAGGGATTATGAAAAACACAGAGATATTCCTTCAGCTGACAGGACAAGTCACCTCTCGCCTCATCTGAGATTCGGAACTGTCAGCATCAGGGAAATAGTCAGAAAGGCCATGGATGAGAATGCTTCTTTTCTCAGCGAGCTTATCTGGCGTGAATTCTTCATGCAGATACTTTTTCATTTCCCCGGGGTGGTCACTGATAATTTCAAACCTGCTTATGATAGCATAGACTGGAGAAATGACACTGCAGAATATGAAAGATGGTGCGCCGGTGAAACAGGTTATCCTATCGTCGATGCCGGCATGAGGCAGTTAAATGAATCAGGGTATATGCATAACAGGGTGAGAATGATCACTGCTGGCTTCTTGTGTAAACATCTTCTCATTGATTGGAGATGGGGTGAAGCATATTTTGCTCAGAAACTACTTGATTATGATCTCTCTTCAAATAACGGGAACTGGCAATGGGCTGCAGGAACAGGATGTGATGCCGCTCCTTATTTCAGGGTCTTTAATCCCGAAATACAGCAGAAAAAATTTGATCACCGTAACGAATACGTCAGAAAATGGGTTCCGGAATTCGACAAGCCCTCATATTCAAAAAAAATTGTCGAACACGATTTCGCCCGCCAGAGAGCTATAGAAACTTATAAAGCAGGTTTAAGAATAAAAATATGAGAACACGCAATTCCTTATTAAGTATTTTCATCATTTTCTGTACAGGGAACCTCTTTGCACAGAAGCCTGATCCGTTCAGACCTGACTTCAGCTCACCACCCGTAATGGCTGGTCTGACACTTGTCTGGAATGAGGAGTTCAATGAAGAAGGCAAACCCCACCCTTCATCCTGGAGATATGAAATAGGATATGTCAGGAACCAGGAGCTTCAATGGTATCAGCCTGACAATGCAAGGTGCACCGGAGGACTTTTATTAATCGAAGGCAGGAAACAAAGGATAAAAAATCCGTATTATATCGCAGGCAGCAAAGACTGGAGAAAAGCAAGACAATACACAGAATATACCTCGTCAAGCATCCAGACCAGGGGTCTCCATGAATGGAAATTAGGCAGGTTTGAGATACGTGCAAGAATTGACACCTCAAGCGGCGCCTGGCCCGCAATATGGACACTCGGACTGAAAGGCAGTTGGCCCTCAAACGGGGAAATTGATATAATGGAATTCTACAGGATAAAAGGAATTCCGACTATACTCGCCAACTTTGCGTGGGGAACCGGAAAGCAGGATGTAGCAAAATGGGACGACCTTAAAAAACCGCTGTCTGACTTTACTTCCAGAGATCCTGATTGGGTAAAGAAATTCCATGTCTGGAGGATGGACTGGGACAGCCTCTCAATAAGACTTTATCTTGACAACCTGCTGCTAAATGATATCAGGCTGATTGAAACTGTCAATCCTGACGGTACTAACCCATTTCTTCAGCCGCATTATCTTCTGCTGAACCTGGCTATCGGGTCCAACGGCGGTGATCCTTCAAAATCGAAGTTCCCCATTACATTCGAAGTCGACTGGGTGAGGGTTTATCAGAAACAATAAGATTTTAACCACAAAGGACACAAAGGAAATACAAAGAGCTCAAAGGGTTCCCAATGGATAAATCCTTTGTGATCTTCGTGCGAACTTAGTGCTCTTTGTGGTTAAACACTGTCTGAACAATACTAAATATTGATTGTTGATTATTTCGTTACCTTTGCAAACTCTAACTCACTATAAATGATATTAATTCCCGCACCAATGGTAGAAATGGATGGACGTAATCTTTACTACACTTTCATTGCCGGTGCTAAAAAAGTAATTGAACATCAGATTGAGCTGAACAGGATCAATGTGTTTCCCGTAAACGACGGCGACACAGGAACGAATCTTGCCTCCACAATACGATCTGTCATTGAATCTCTTCACCCGCACAAATCATATAAAATTACAGCCGAAAGGATTGCTGAAGCCACTCTTCTGAATGCGCGGGGTAATTCAGGGATCATCTTTGCTCAATTCTTTTATGGTTTAAGCATCGAGATCGGCGATTTAAAATCTGTGACCCTACGTCAGTTTGCCGAGAGCATCCAGCGTTCTGTCAGGTATGTTTATGAGGCTGTGGCAAACCCCGTTGAAGGAACTATGCTTACAGTCATCAGGGAGTGGGCTGATTACATTTACCAGACATGGCATAATTTCAGCGACTTCAATCATCTCATGGTCAGCTCATATGAGATACTTAAGAAATCGCTTTCCGAAACTAAGTCAAAGCTGAAGATCCTTGCAAAAAATAATGTCGTGGATGCCGGTGCAAAGGGTTTTGTTCTCTTTGTTGAAGGTATTATTGAATTCATACAGTCCAGGAATATTAAAGAGCTACTAATATCAAAATCTGAAGCCTCAGCATTTCCTGATCAGGAAGAGGTGATCCCTCAAAAACCTGGTCTTCGCTATTGTACTGAAGCTGTAATAAGGAACAGTACTCTTGAAAACAATGCGCTAAGGGGAATACTTACGAAATACGGTGATTCCATAGTTATTGCAGGTTCGGAAAAGATCCGAAGGCTGCATCTCCATACCGACACCCCCGCCGAGCTCTTCGATGAGCTCAGGAATACCGGCACACTTACCTTTCAGAAGGCTGATGATATGGTCAGACAGAGCCAGGCTGTTTACAACAGGAAATGGAACATAGCTCTTGTGACCGACTCAACCTGCGATCTCCCGGACGAGATCATTGATCATTATCAGGTAAACGTTGTGCCTATTAATATCAGCTTCGGGGATAATCATTACCTCGATAAAATAACAATGAGACCTGCCCAGTTTTACAGGCTTCTTGACGAGAGTGCTGACTATCCCAAATCGTCCCAGGTCAATGAAACTGCCTTCATAAACCTCTATTCTCATCTTGCTTCACATTATGATTCTGTGATTGCAATTCAGCTCAGTGACAAGCTCAGCGGAACATATAACAGCAGTCTTAAGGCGGCAAAATATGTCAGCAGCCAGTTTAACAAACAGATATCGGTCGTTAATTCAAAGAACCTTTCAGGTACTCTGGGCCTTATTGTGCTCAAAACTGCACAGGCAATCGAAGCAGGATTGCCTCATGAGGAAATTGTAAGGCTTGCCGAAGGATGGGTGAGTAAAGCACGGATATACGTGAGTGTCAGGACTTTAAAATACATGGTTCGCGGAGGAAGGGTATCGGCTGTAAAGGGCCTGATTGCAAAGATACTGAATATCAATCCTGTTGTTTCTCTTGATGAGACCGGGAAAGCAATTGTTTTTGACAAAGCTTTTAACCAGAGATCAAATATGGAAAAGGTGATGTCATATATAAGTGCATCCCTGGTTGATAATAAGATCTGGAACTATATTGTACTTCATGCCAATAATGAAGAAGCAGCAAACTGGTATAAGGAGAAAATGGAGACCCTGACCGGGAAAAAACCTGTTTCCGTTGTGAACATTTCTCCTGTAATTGGTGCAAATGCCGGGGTAGGCGCTGCATCCGTTGCGCTTTTATATGAATAGATAATCCTTTATGACTTACTTTCAGGTTTGGATACAGGCTCTGGTGATTATAATGACCATGATGACACTTCTATGGATAGTAAGTGTCATAATTAAAAATGTAAGTATCGTTGATCTTTTCTGGGGAATGGGATTTGTCATAGTTTCCTGGTTTTATTTTCTGTTTACCGGCGGATATGAAACAAGGAAAATAATAATAACGTTCCTGGTTACTATCTGGGGACTAAGGCTTTCGATCCATCTGGCATGGCGTAACTCAGGACTGGTAGAAGACTTCAGGTACAGAAAATTCCGGCAATCCTATGGCGAGAAAAGATATTGGTGGATAAGCTTTTTCCAGACTTTCCTTTTACAGGGAGTACTTATGTGGCTTATCTCCGCGCCACTCCTCGGAGCACAGTACTACGACGAAATAAGACAAATAAAATTTCTTGATTGGGTTGGAATAGCTCTCTGGCTGACAGGTTTCATATTTGAGACAAGTGGAGATCTTCAGCTCGCATTGTTCAAATCCGACCCTTCCAACAGGGGAAAGGTTCTTGATAAGGGATTCTGGCGCTATACCAGACATCCGAATTACTTCGGTGATTCTGCAGTATGGTGGGGATACGGACTCTTAAGCCTGGCAGCAGGTAGTTTCCTTCCGGCTCTGGGATCAGTACTTATGACATTCCTTATAATTAGAGTATCAGGCGTGTCGTTGCTTGAGAAGAGCCTGAAGGAACAAAAACCGCAGTATAGGGAATATATTGAGAAGACCAGCGCATTCATTCCCTGGTTCCCTAAAAAATAGATTTCATAAAAACTAATGATATGAAACGTTTTATGTTACTCCATGCATTGACTGTATTTCTGCTGTCATTCACCAGCTGCACAAACAGCAGCAAAGACAATAACTTTAAGGGTGATGTCATAGTCTACGGAGGTACATCAGCAGCAGTGACCGCTGCAGTACAGGTGCACAGAATGGGCAAATCGGTAATCATTGTTTCGCCCGATAAACACCTTGGCGGAATGTCCTCCTCTGGTCTCGGTTTTACCGATACGGGTAACAAGGAAGTCATTGGAGGCCTGGCCAGGGAATTTTACAGCCTGATATATGATCATTACCAGCAGCCGTCATCATGGAAGTGGCAGAAACAATCTGAATATGGAAACCGAGGACAGGGCAACCCTGCCATCGACGGTGTGAACCGAACACAATGGATATTTGAACCCCACGTTGCTGAGAAAGCCTTTGAGGAAATGTTAACAGCAAATGATATAAAAGTTTTCAGGGATGAATGGCTTGACCGTGGATCTGGGGTAGTGAAGAAAAAGGGATCGATTATTTCAATCAGGACACTTTCAGGAAATATTTTCAGGGGAAAAGTGTTCATTGATGCTTCTTACGAGGGTGATCTGATGGCTTCTGCCAATGTCACATATACCATCGGACGGGAGCCAAACTCATTATATGGTGAAACCTGGAATGGTGTGCAGAAAGGAGTTTTCCATCATGGTCACTGGTTCAAAACACCTGTAAGCCCATACAGGATACAGGATGATGCTGCAAGCGGTCTTCTTTCGCGGATTTCTTCTGAAACACCCGGCGAAAACGGCACAGGAGACAACAAGATCCAGGCCTATTGCTATCGTCTATGCCTGACACAGCATCCTGAAAACATGGTTCCCATTACCAGGCCTGAAGGATACGACAGCACTCAATATGAGCTTCTGGTCAGGGTAGCTGAAACACAATGGAATGAGTTCTTCGCGAAGTATGATCCCATACCCAACCTGAAGACAGATGTCAATAATCACGGCCCCTTCAGCTATGATAATATAGGAATGAACTGGGATTACCCTGATGCTTCGTATGAAAGGCGAAGAGAGATTATAAACGAGCATATTCTTTATCAGAAAGGGTTGCTTTATTTTATGGCTACCGATACCAGGCTCCCTGACTGGGTCAGGAAGACCATGAACAGCTGGGGATATTCAAAAGATGAATTCATCGACAATGGTTACTGGCCCTTCAATATATATGTAAGGGAGGCAAGGAGAATGAAGGGAGAATATGTTATGACAGAAAACGATATATTGGGTAAAAGAGACGTGCCGAGGCCAGTTGGAATGGGTTCATACACAATGGATTCGCATAATGTTCAGCGCTATGTAACCCCGGAGGGATTTGTACAGAATGAAGGTGATCTTGGAGTCAGTCCTGATAGTCCTTACCAGATTGACACAGGTTCAATTCTGCCACGAAAGGAAGAATGCCGGAACCTGGTGGTTCCTGTTTGTATCTCAAGCTCGCATATTGCTTTCGGCTCAATAAGGATGGAGCCGGTGTTCATGATCCTCGGTCAAAGTGCCGGGACAATTGCTTCACTGGCAGTTGAAAAAGGAAGCGCTGTTCAGGATATCAGCTACGGGGAGCTGAAGGCAGAACTTACAGCAGCAGGACAAATCCTGGAATTAAGCAACTGACAAAACATTTTTCCGGGGTATAATCTTTTTTCCGGATTTTGTAATACTTTTGGCAACCTTTAAAAAACTATAGTGACAAATGAATTTCAGGTTGCTCATTATTTCTATTCTTTTACTGTCATTGGCATTAACATCCACAGGACAATCTGATACACTTTTATCCCGCAAACAGGCCCTGGTTATTAACAGGGTATCTCAACCCGTTAATTTTGATGGTGTTCCTGACGAGGAAGTCTGGAAATCAAATGAACCGGTGAACATGGTTATGTTCACACCTGTCTTTGGCAGGGAACCTGCCGAAAAGACTGATTTCCGGCTGGCATATGACGACAACTATCTCTATGCAGGAGCATGGCTTTACTATAAAGACCCTTCAGAGATAAGATCTGCAAGCTATAAAAGGGACTACATGGGTCAGGGAAGCGATGTCATAGGTTTCATTCTTGATTCTTACAACGACAAGGAGAATGGTCTCGCATTTTTTACCTCTGTTGAAGGTCTGCGGTTTGACGCAGGTATTCAGAGAGACGCTGTAGTAGGAATGCCCAACCAGATGCCGATGAATATCAGTTGGAACACCTTCTGGGATGTTATTACCAAACGAAACCCTCAAGGTTGGTCTGCTGAGATAAGGGTACCTCTTTCAAGTCTCAGGTTCCAGGAAATTAAAGGAGAAGTAAGGATGGGACTTATTGTTCAGAGATGGACCAATTTTCTGAATGAGACTGATGTTTTTCCTGCAATCCCGCCCAACTGGGGTGAAATGTCTGTTATCAAACCTTCCCAGGCCCAGGAAATTGCTTTCAAAGGAATTAAACCTGATAAGCCCCTGTATATAATCCCTTACGCACTTGCAGGGTATGAAAACATAAATGAACTCAACAGCAATGAGACAGCCTGGGACCAGTCAGGTAAACCTGTAATTGAAGGCGGGATCGACGTTAAATACGGACTGACAAGCAATCTTGTGCTTGATCTTACCGCCAATACCGATTTTGCCCAGGTTGAATCTGATGACCAGCAGGTGAATCTTACCCGCTATTCCCTTTACTTCCCGGAAAAAAGGTTATTCTTCCTTGAACGGGCCAGTGTATTCGATTTCGGGCTGGGAGGTAACAGTAACCTCTTCTATAGCCGCCGTATAGGACTAAGCGATGACGGTGAACCTGTCAGGATACTTGGCGGTGCAAGGCTTACCGGCCGCCTTAACAAATGGGATGTCGGGCTTCTTGATATGCAGACCGCCCCGCTGTGGCAGAAGAATCTATCAGGCGACAGGAACATGCTTCTGCCATCCGAAAACTTCGGAGCAATAAGAATGCGCCGGCAGATCATTAACGACAATACCTATATCGGGGCAATGGCTACCAGTCGCCTTGGTGCCAACGGATCATATAACCTTGCATATGGAGTCGATGGGATTTTCCGAGTTTTTGGTGAAGATTACTTTGAGGTCAAATGGACCCAGACATTTGAGGATAGTGTGAAAATAAATTCCTTTAAGGATCCATCATTTTTTTCTGTAAACTGGCAAAGAAGATCAATGAAAGGGTTGGGCTATGAACTGGGGTTTTCACAGTCAGGAGAATTGTTTAATCCGGGAATAGGGTTTGAAATGATCGGTGATTTTACAGCCCTGAGGGGAGAGCTTAGCTATGGCGTAATCTCTAAGGAAGAATCAAAACTTTATATGTATACTCCACAGACCCGACTGATATACAGGCTGTTCGTTGATGACGGAACCCTGATGAGCCTGACAAATTATTCGGGATGGTCAATTCAGACAAAAAAACAGGCAATGCTTGACCTGAACCTGGTTTATAACATGGAACACCTCAGGGATTCACTTTTTATAAGCGGTGACGAGCTGAATTTTGCCCCTGGTGATTACAGTTACTTCAACCTTTGGAGCAGATTCAGTACACCTATGTCACGCCCTTTTTATGTGATGGGCATGATACAGGCCGGACAATACTACGACGGGAACCGTATATCAGTGAGACTTGAACCTATGTGGAATATTTCCAGGCATTTTGAGCTGGGTGGAACCTATAACTTTGATCATGTTTCTGTTGATGACAGGAATATCAGCTGGACAAATCATATTCTTGGAATCAAGGCTCTCTATATGCTCAATACAAAATTCTCTGTTAATGCATTTATCCAGTATGACAAATCAGTACATGGGATAATTTCAAACATGAGGATCAGGTACAATCCAAGAGAGGGTAACGACCTGTATCTTGTTTTTAATGAAGGACGAAATACTGATCTGACACGCGAAATCCCGAATCTGCCCGTCTATAGTTCAAGAGCCGTTATGGTTAAATATACATACACCTTTAGTCTTTAATCATACGGCATGACCCTTAAAATGATCTATGAATCCTGAACCGGCAGGGAAGCATATTCTTACTCAATGTTTATCAGGTACCTGTACAACTCGCTTTTAGTTGAAAGGATTATCGTTGTCGTAGTGTCAAATGTCTTTTCAAAAGTTTCCATCGATTTCATAAAACCGTACAGATTTCTTGATGAAGCAGACTGATCATAAGCTGCTGCATATATGGCAGTTGCCCTGGCATCAGCCTGTCCTCTTATCTCCTCGGCTCTTTTATAAGCCTCTGATTGAATTGTTTTAAGATCTCTTTCTCTTTCACCGTTTATCTTTGAAGCTTCGCCCTGACCTTCCGATCTGAATTTCTCAGCAATCCGGAATCTTTCACTTTTCATCCTTTCATACACCTGCGTCTGTACTTCACTTACGTAATTGATATGCTTGAGCCTCACATCGAGAATCACTATCCCAAGGTCGCTGGCTTTAAGGTTCGATGATTCGAGTATCATCTTCTGTATATCAAGTCTTCCCGCCTTAATCAGTGACAATGTATCGCCCACCTCTTCACCTATTGCGCCTGAAGATGCGGGTGTTCTGTTAATACTTCTTACAACCTCCTCCAGGTTATGATTTGCAATATAATCCCTTGACTCGCCATCAAGTATATCAGCAAGTCGTGAGATGGCGCCCCTTTCATCTGTAAGTCTCTTGAAAAACTGAAGCGGATCAGTTATCTGCCATCTAGCATAGGTATCTACAAATATGAACTTCTTATCTTTGGTGGGCACCTGGTTTGGATCTCCGTCCCATTCCATGTATCTCTTTTCAAAGTAATTGGTTTTCTGGATGAAAGGCACTTTGACCTTTAAACCCGGGGTGATCTTGGGTTTGCCCACAGGTTTACCAAACTGGGTTATCACTACCTGCTCTGTTTCCTTTACCTTGAAAACAGTTTCAAAAATCAGGATCAGTGCAACAACTGCGATGGCAAGTTGTATTAATAATTTCTTGTAGTTCATGGTTCCCTGTTTTACTTGTTTTTCATCTGCATCTGAAGAAGCGGAAGAACATTGTTGCCTGTTTCATCAGTGATAATCTTATTCCCGAGTTTAGGGATCACACTAGCCATCGTTTCAAGGTAGATCCTGCGTTTGGTCACATCCGGGGCTTTAATATACTCCCTGTACAGCGCATTGAATCTTGCAGCTTCCCCAAGAGCATTATTTACACGTTCAGCGGCATATCCTTCAGCCTTCTGAATTGTTTCCTCAGCCTGGCCTCTGGCTTTTGGTATAATCTTATTATACTCCGATCTTGCCTGGTTTATCAGGGTCTCCTTTTCCTGCTGCGCCTGGTTCACCGCATTGAATGCATCCTTTACCGGATCAGGCGGATTCACATCCTGCAAGATCACCTGTTCAACTTTTATCCCGAGAGAATATTCCGTACACAATTTCTGAATCTCTTCCTGAACGGTGGTTGCAATTTCGATTCTTCCTACCGTGAGTACCTCGTTTACTGTACGGTCACCTACTATCTGCCGCATGCATGCTTCTGATATATCACGCATGGTTGTCACCGGCCCCCTGACCTTGAAAAGAAACTTGTACGCATCGTTAATTCTGTATTGCACAACCCACTCTACGTCGGTGAGGTTCAAATCGCCGGTAAGCATCAGCGATTCATCCGTGGTACCGGTTTTTGTATACTGCGATTTAATTCCGGTGCTTGTGGTGCGAAAGCCGAATTCTTCCTTGTGCTGCCTTTCAACCGCTACTTTGTATACCCTTTCGAGTATAGGGATCTTAAGATGCAGCCCTGGTTCTTCCTGCCGTACATATTTCCCGAAGCGTGTGATGACACCTACTGCTTCAGGCCTTACCTGGAAGAAAGTCATCCATAGAAGTATAAGCAACAGGATACCTGCAAAAGAATATGTGATTATGGGAATATACCTTTTCCAGTGGGGAGGCTTGTTGTAATTGTTATATTCCATTGAACTAATTTTAGGGGTTATAACAAAGATATCAATATTTCAGGATTAACTGGTTGCTGGTTACTGGTTCTGCCCTCTCACACCCCTGACCCCCAGGGGGGCCCACCACGCAACCCGCAACTTGCAACATGCAACATGTAACACGTAACTTTAGTATCTTTGTACGGTTCCTCATGGAATAAATCTTACTTTCAGTTGTCTAATAACTAGTTAAGATCAGACATAACATGAAGAGGACAATAATCATTACCGCTATTGTTGCCGGTGCAATCACCCTGGCGATGTTCATTATCAACAGGGTAGCATCAGGCAGGGACAGCGAAAATATCTTCACTGAAGTGAAAAAGGGCATGTTCGAGATCTCTGTTGCAAATGCCGGTGAACTGTTGGCAGAGAAATCAATCGATATTAAGGGGCCCGAGATACTCAGTACCCAGAGCATGGGTGGCGGACGCGGAGGTTTTGGCGGCGGCGGAAGGATGCATGCAATGGATTTTGAGATCCAGGACATTGTGACTGAAGGCACCATGGTGAAACAGGGCGATTATATTGCACAGCTTGACAGGACAGAATATGACAATACGCTGAAAGATGCCCGTGATAACCTGACCACCCTGAGAACCAACCTTGAGATGAAAATACTTGACACTGCTGTTACACTCACCGATCTGCGCGATGATATAAAAAACCAGATTTTTGTTGTTGAGGAGGCTCGCATTAAACTTGCCGAATCAAAATATGAACCGCCTGCCACCATACGACAGGCTGAAATAAGCCTCAACAAGGCAGAACGGGGACTAGATCAACTAAGAAAAAACTATGACCTGAGACGGGCCCAGGCTCATGCAGATATTACAAAGACAAGACAGGCTCTTAATGACGGTACCGAGCTGGTTGATGCGCTGACAGATTTCATTGCCCAATTCACTATAAGGGCACCCTCAGATGGTATTGTTATATATAAGGAAGACTGGAACGGCAGCAAGAGAAAATCCGGATCATCAGTAAATCCTTTTGACAGAACTGTGGCTACCCTGCCCGATCTTACAACTATGATCTCCCAGACATACGTGAGCGAGATCGAAGTAAATAAGCTGAAAACCGGTCAGAAAGTAGCTGTAACCGTTGATGCCCTGCCGTCAAACTCCTATACCGGTACAATTATAAGTGTTGCCAACATAGGTGAGGTCCTACCAAATTCCGATGCGAAGATGTTCGAGGTGCTTATCAGGATTGATGGTACCGATATGAATCTCCGTCCGGCAATGACCACCTGGAACAAGATCATAATCAATACAATAGCTGATGCCGTCTATGTGCCCACTGAGTGTATAAATACCGGTACAGACAGCGTAACTTATGTTTATACCCGCAGGGGCAACAAGCAGGTTGTGGTAGTGGGCGAGATGAACGATAAGAATATTGTTGTCAGGGACGGGCTTAAGCCCGGCGATATGGTGTACGCCGTTCAGCCCGAGGAACCCTGGAAGTTCAAGCTTACCGGGGAGGAACTGATATCAAAAAACTGAACACAGATGAGCCGCGATGAGCGGCTTTTTTATTTCATGATGTTGCTGGAATTTATTTTTCTTCCAAAAAAACCACTCTGGTGAACCTTTGTATGAGAAGGAAATATAAGCTGATGTTTGAATATCTCGATGAACCATTGAGGAAGATCAGCATTTTAATATTCCCGGGAGTTTTGCTGGCTGGTTGTCTAAGGACAGAGGGGACTCTAAAAATAGAAGGGAGGGCAGTTGATGAGCATACCGGAGTATCTGTTCCGGGAAGGGAAATAATCGTCCAGGGACTGGTGGAAAATGACGGGAAAAACGAACTGGCTGAGGCCGGCTGGTTCTTGACTGACACTTCAGGTAATTTCACTTATCCCCTGGGGAGGATTAAAGATGCCCGTTACTACAATTTCTGTCTCGTCGGTGATTCAGACTATGCATCCGCGACCAGCAAAATAAGTCTCTTCCAGCTTAAGCAAAATGCAAAATACCTCTCTTTTCCCTTAAAAAGGCTGGCAGGACTTACGATAAACATTCTCAAAGTAAGCAATACTCTTTACCATGATACACTTTACCTGTCGTGGGAGTCAGGCAAAATGGACTTCAGAACCCTGTATCCATACCAGGTTGATAATCATGGCCTGACAGACAATTCGTTTGTGGTTTTTCCGGGATTGGGAATAAGATGGATCGGGGGCGATGTTAATTCAACTGTCACAACAAGGGTTTTCGCAGGAAAAACTACCATATTGCATTGGGAAATGGTCAGGAATAAAAATCGTAAGGAGTACACAGACACAATAGTATATGAGGGAGACCGGGGTCATTCTGTCTATTTTAAGTATTGAACATGATCAGGCTTACTTTAAAATTATCAGGCTATGAGCAGAATTATTTTTCTTCTTTCAATTTGCTTTATCTGTATAGTGAACCTAAACGGACAATTTCCAGGCAACTTAAAGCTTGTCACCGAAAACGTGAAGGTAAAATATTCAGGTGGTGACGCTGGGGAAATCCTCGAGAAAAAGATAAAATACCCACAGGAAGCGATTATTTCAAAGATTCAGGGTGATGTAATTCTTTCATGTATAATTGATAAAAACGGCAGGATCGATCAGCTTTCAGTTATCAGCTCACCAGATAATTCCTTATCGGCCGCCTCTGTTTCTGCTGTAAATGAATTAAAAGTCGGATGGAGTCCTGCCCTGGTTGATGATAAACCGGTTGATAAAACATATCTGCTGGTTTTCAGGTACAGGATATTCATAAACACCAGGCCGCCTGATTACACCAGGATGGCCAGCAAGTTTGCTGAAAAACAGAAGTATGAAAAAGCACTTAAAACATATGACCTTGCAATAAAAGACAACAGGTTTCACTATGAGTATTTCGAAGGCAGGTCTGTGATAAGGGAGGCCATGGGAGATGCTGAAGGTGCACAAATGGACAAATTAAAAGCCCTTGAGCTTTATGATCAGATCCTTACAGTGGTTGATGTTATTACTGTCGGGTATACTAAAACTGTTGTTAAAAGAGTTGTTACCACCAGCCCTGTTTACTGAGAAAACTATTGCACCAAACTGCCTCAGAACTGTATTCTTCAATCTAAGATTATTAATAAAGATATATACTGTTAATTATTAACTTGCCATAAAAAATCATTTCCGGGAAATGGCAGAAAAGAAAATCTATGCAAACGGTCAGCCGGTTTTTATAACTGAAGGAGATAAACGGACCTACTTCTACAAGAATGGTAAAAAAAGGGCTGAAGGAAAATTCATAAACAACATGATGGAGGGTGAATGGATCTTCTATCGCGAAACAGGTCAGTTATGGCAGACAGGCAATTTCAGGAACAATAAAAAGCATGGTGAATTTATCCGCTATGATAAAAAAGACAGGGTTGAATATCATGAAACATTTGACAATAATAAAATCATTCCTGTAAAGGGAGCCAAAATAAAAAAGTAATGAACCGGTTTTAAATACACAACCATGAAGAAAATAATACTTGTAATCGTTGCTGTTATGATATTGATATCATGCAAAAATAATCGTGCAGTTACACCCGCACAACCGGTTGAGGGAACCTGGAGGCTTATCACCGGGATGCTTATCGAGAACGGGGATACTGTTGTGACTGATTATACAAAAAGTGTCTCATTCATTAAGATAATCAACAAAACCCATTTTGCCTTTTTGCTTCACGACCTGAACAGCGGAAAAGACTCCACTGCAGCTTTTACTGCCGGCGGAGGCAGGTATACTCTTGATAATGATACATATACCGAACATCTTGAGTACTGCACCGCCAGGGAATGGGAAGGCAATGACTTCAGCTTTACCGTCAGGGTAAGTGCTGATTCACTGGTACAGACAGGTATTGAAAAGATCGAAGGCCAGGGAGTTGACAGGCTGAATATCGAAAAGTATGTCAGGGTAACGGAATGAAACATTATCCTGCCTGAGACAAATGAAGAGGAAAGTAATAATCATTATATCCGTTCTCCTGCTCACTTCAAAACTGTTTCCCCAGTTGCTGAATGAAAGAGGTACTTTGCTTATTTCAACCAATCCCATGAAGCTGATCTACGGGATTGTGAATCTCGAGATTGAATATATGGTATCACCTTCAGTCTCTTTAGAGCTTGGCTCAGAGTACGTTATCGGGCATTATATAATCAAAAGGGAAAAGCATCCTGATTTTGTATTTAGGATTGGCCCGCGATATCACATGATGAACAGCAAGGATCGCGGTGCCAGGAATGACCTCTGGCTGGGAGCCTTCGGAGGTTATATCTGGTCAAAAGACTATGAAACCATGAGACAGTTTAACTTCGGTCCGGAATTCGGTTATAAGCATAAGACTAAAAATGCTCTCTTTTTCAGTTCAAAGATCTTCCTGACATCTCCGTATAAGGAAAAGAAAATGAAAATGGGAATGGAAGGTATGGCTGGTTTCGCCTTCTAGGTAAAATTGTTTAGATGCTAAACAATATTTAATATGGTCTGTAATTATGAGAAGAAAACACCTTGAAATTTCCGATCCTGAAGTTATCGAGGAGATACTTTCAAAATCTGAAGTGTGCAGGATTGCGATGATGGATAATGACCGCCCGTATATCGTGCCTCTTAATTACGGATACAGGGATAAGGCGATTTATTTTCACTCCTCCCCTCTTGGTAAAAAGATTGATCTTCTAAGGGTAGATAACAGGGTTTGCTTTGAAATAGAATCTTATTCTAAAATCATTAAGGGTGATAAACCCTGTGACTGGGGAACAAAATACAGGTCGGTGATCGGATATGGCACCATAGATTTTATAACCGGAACTGACGAGAAGATAAAAGGTCTGGATATCATAATGTCGCATTACGGGAAGACCGGCAGCAACGAATACTCTGAAAAAGAGGTGGCAAATATTGTAATCCTTAAGCTTACCATTGATGAGATAACCGGTAAGCAGAAATAATCATTGCGTCCTTTGCGGTTAATGGATTTAATAATTATAAAACAAGGATCTGGAGTTCGGTTAAATGGTATGGAATGATTTTTGCGGATTTTGCACTGAAAAAACCTAACTTTAGCTTCAGATGAAAAAGTCTTTCCTGATATTACTGTTTTGCTTTGCTGCTTTACTTCCATCCTGTGAATTGTTCAGGGAGCCTGATATTGAAAACCAGGGAATGGACCTTCTAAGCGAGATCCGGTACGACGGGGAAGTGCATATTAAATTCTCCTATAACTCACAGAATCTCCTTACTGCAGAAAAGACCAGGTTCACCTATACAGGCCATAGTTACAATACCGACAATCAGCTGGTGAAGTCAGAATTTTATATTGACCCCGGTGTATACAGCAGCAGTTCCACAATGGTTGAGGCTTCAATGAACAGGACAGAATGGGTAAATCCATCCAACACTGAGAAAAGCCTGACCCAGGAGCTGGAATATGATAAGCATAACAGGCTTGTTAAAAGACACTATATCCGCGCCATCGCAGGGGGTCCTGAGTATATGACCTTCACTTATGAAAACGACAGGATAGTAAGATCTCAATCATACTGGGAAGGAAATGCCTCGGCTTTTACTGATTATTTTTATGATCAGGCAGGAAATTTAATAAAAGAAGAGAGATACAATTACTGGGGAGGTGATGCGCCTGAATTAAGCACTACCACCGAGTACGAATTCGACACTATGAACAATCCATATTACGCCTTCAGGCATCTTATGTCACCCGGGAAGTATACAAATCCCAATAACATTGTAAAGCAGACCTATACAATTCATTTCGAAGTGGATGATTCAGTGGAAAAAGTCACAGTTACAACCTTCACTTACGACTACAACGATAAGGGTTACCCGGTAATGGTCAATGGCGACAACGAGTATATTTACAGGTGACATTCTTTTAATACACCTTTTTTTATCTTTATATTTCAAATCAATTTTAATTCATTATTCAAATGAAGAAAGGTTTATTAATTCTGACCGGTTTAATGCTGTTATCTGGAGCATCTGCACAGGAACCCCCATTTTATAAGAACTTTACAGTATCGGTCTATACCCGTGCCTATGAGGTAAAGGAGATGGCTGACCAGAAAAAGCTGGAAGAGACCTGGAACCTGATAAGCCAGCAGGTTAAGATAGATAAGATATACCTTGAAACACACCGCGACCAGCTGATAGTGGATGAAAAGACCCTGGAATCTGTGATCAGATTTTTCAAGTCAAAAGGCTTAAAGGTTGCAGGCGGAATAACATATACGATTGATGAAAGCAATAATTTTGAAACCTTCTGTTATACAAATCCGGAACACCGCAAAAAAGTCCGCGAGATTGCCGAATACACTGCAAAGTATTTTGATGAATTCATCCTTGATGATTTCTTTTTCACAAGCTGTAAATGCGATCTCTGCATAAAAGCGAAAGGTGATATGAGCTGGACAGACTACCGGCTGAAGCTTATGACTGATGCCGCCCGTGAGCTGGTGATCGATCCGGCGAAAAAGGTAAATCCAAAGGTTAAGGTGGTTATAAAATATCCCAACTGGTACGAACATTTCCAGGGTCTCGGATTTAATCTTGAAACCCAGCCTTCAATGTTCGATGGTATCTATACCGGTACTGAAACACGCGATCCTGTCGCAACCGATCAGCATCTCCAGCAATATCTGAGTTACCTCATCATAAGGTATTTCAGCAATCTTGCTCCCGGCCGTAACGGCGGCGGCTGGGTCGATTCAGGAGCATCCTTCTATATGGATCGCTATGCCGAACAATTCTGGCTTACACTCTTTGCCAAAGCACCTGAAATAACCATGTTCGATTACAGGCAGCTTCAGGCGCTTATTCGTCCGCAGCTAAAGGGAGCCTGGCAGGGAACGGGCACCAGCTTTGACTGGGACGAGATGATGAAACCTGTTCAGGCTGGCGCTAAATCAATCACACCGACCACTATTGCCAGGGCTGCAGGACTGACATTTGAAAATGTCGACAAGTTCCTCGGCGAACTGGGCAATCCTGTTGGTGTGAAGAGCTACCGCCCTTACCACGCAACAGGAGAAGATTTCCTGCAGAACTACCTTGGTATGATCGGTATCCCCATGGATATCGTGCCTGCATTCCCGGCAGATGGGGAAAATATTATCCTTACAGAGTCTGCAAAATTTGACCCACAGATAGTATCAAAGATCCGGGAACGTCTTCTGTCAGGGAAAAATGTATTGATCACTTCCGGACTTCTCAGGGCACTGCAGGGGAAAGGGATTGAAGATATTGTTGAACTGAGATATACTGACAGGAAGGCCGTGGTGAAGGACTTCCGTGCAGGATGGACCGGAACCAGCCAGTCAGTTAAGGATATCCTGATCCCGCAGATCAACTATCTGACCAACGATTCCTGGGAAGAGGTAACATCAACAGATGGTGCGACAGGATGGCCAATCCTTCACAGGGCACAATATTCAAAAGCATATCTTTACGTACTTACCATTCCTGATAATTTCTCCGACCTTTATAATTATCCGGCCCAGGTGCTTAACCGGATAAGGAGCGTGGCCACACAGGATTTCAATATAAGGCTCGAAGGTCCTTCGATGGTGAGCCTGTTCCTGTATGATAATGGTACTTTCATCGTTGAATCATTCCTGAATGAACCGGTGACAGTGAATATTATTTCAAACGAACCTGTGAAAACCATCACGGATATCCTCTCAGGTGAATCGCTACAGGGAAAAGCAGTACCGGTATTCGCCTTCGGCAACCGCAAGCCTGACCCGACATACAGTTATGAGATCACAGTCAAACCTCACTCATACAGGGTCTTCCGGACAGTTGAATAATATCGACCGGAAATCATTATATTTATATCATTAAACAGAATTAAATAACGAGATATATGAAAAACACTTTTCGTTTCCTTTTACTTGCAGTCCCGGTACTCTTCTGTTCAATGTCAATCTCAGGGCAGGAAGAATTCCCGAATGAAGGTATGCCCATCAGGGACCTTGACGGGAATGTATACAGGATAATAATGACAGAAATGGGGGTATGGACAGTGCAGAACCTGAATACATTCAAGCTTAATGACGGCACACCAATCCAAATAGTTTATGACAATACAAAATGGCAGGATATCAAGGTTCCGGCCCGCGGTTATTTCAAAAACGATGTGCCTTATGCTGAAACCTACGGAGCCATTTATAACTGGTATGCTGTGGCAACCGGAAAGCTTTGCCCCAAAGGATGGCATGTTGCTACAGAAGCCGAGTGGAACGATATAATGGATTACGCAGGAAGCGCCGAAAGATCAGGTGATAACCCGTCAAAGCTCAAGGAGGCAGGTACTGCCCACTGGAACGCACCCAACGAAGGAGCAAATAACGAAATATATTTTACTGCCCTGCCGGCAGGATATATATCATCATTCAGTGATGATTATGAACCCGGGATAAAAACTGTATGGTGGACATCCACTGAAGATACTCAGAATCTTATGCCCGGCGAAAAACCGTCAAATGCAGTCATTGTCGGCCTGAGCTACAATTTTAAAAGCAAGACAATGGGTACTTTTGAGAAATGGAATGCCCTGCCGGTCCGCTGTAAAGCCGATGACTAATATATCAATCTGACCGATTAATTTAGGATTTATCCTTTGTGCCCTTCGTGTGAACTTAGTGTTCTTTGTGGTTAAAAGAGTTGCAATATCTGAATGCTGATTTCGTTAAATATTCTGAATCCGCATTTTTTGTATTTTTACCCCCTATGAAAAGAATATCAATTCTACCCCCTGGTATATTGCTTATTATCCTTGGCCTGGCTGTTTCAGTCTCTTCATGCAAAAAAGACCCCAAGGAAGAAGAGGTAACCGGATTTGCTGTTACCACAAAGAATGCAAATAATGTCGGCCGGGGATGGGCAACAATGAATGGCACAGTCAAAGCCGACAATAATGTTTGCACTATGAGCTTTGAGTATGATGTGTCAACTGCATATACTCATTCTGTGGCAGCTGTTCCCGAAACTGTTAAGGGTGACACCCTGAAGGCTGTTTACGCCAATCTCACGGGTCTAGAGCCGAATACACAGTATTTTTTCAGGCTTAAGGCAGTTTATTCAGGTGGGACAAAATACGGCAGCGACGGGTCATTTACGACCACTGCCCTCCGCGGGTTCAATACAACCTTCAATCCCGGACTTGTTTATGGTACTGTTGCTGATATTGATGGAAATACTTATAAAACCATCCCGATCGGGGAACAGACCTGGATGGCGGAAAATCTTAAAACAACAAAACTTAATGATGGTACGCCGGTTTCATATCTTCCTGTTGCCACATTATGGTATAATTCAAAAGCTCCTGGTTATTGCTGGTATAACAGCGATTCGCTTGGGTACGGGGCGTTGTACAACTGGCATGCTGCAAGTTCAGATAAGATCTGTCCGGCAGGATGGCATGTCGCTACAGATACAGAATGGAATACCCTGGTAACCTACCTGGGAGGCGAATCCTCTTCAGGTATAAAGCTCAAAGAAACAGGTACGGCCCACTGGAGTGTCCCGAATTCAGGAACAACAAATGAATCAGGTTTCTCAGCTCTTCCGGGAGGATACCGGGCTTCGACCGGAATTTACAACTCAATAAAACAGAAAGGATACTGGTGGTCTTCAACAGCATCATCAGAAACAGATGGCTTTTACCGTTCGATGGGATATAACTACAATTATGTTGACAGGACCGCTGCAAACAAAGCCACAGGGTTCTCAATTAGATGCGTTATGGATAAATGATTCCTGCTCCCCCCGCCATTTCTTCAATCCCCTTCCAGGGACTCTTCGTTATCCTGTTCAGGCACTAAAGCGTATTTCTTAAATCTTTATGGTAATTTTGACTGTAAACAATTTGTTTTCAAAACATTATTGTTTCAGCATTATTTAATAAAAGATTCCGGGCTTAAAACTATAACTACCATGAAAATAAAATCTTTAAACCTGTGCAGTTTGTCGTGCGTCTTTTTTATTCTTGCAGTGAACCCCAAGCCCACTGCCATGAGCCAGATACCGCAGGGATTCAACTACCAGGCGGTTGCACATAACAGTGCAGGGGCGCCTGTAATGAATGCAACAATACAGGTTAAGGCTGGTATTTTGTCAGATACTATCGCTCCTGGTATTGTCTGGGAAGAGCTGCATTCAACAGTTAAAACAAATGCCTATGGCGTGTTCAGCCTGGTTATCGGTTCCGGGACAAAGCAAGCAGGCTCTGCCCAGAATTTCAGTGATATTGACTGGTCAAAATCTCCCCTATTTCTGAAGATCCAGATCAATTACCAGGGAGCATGGAAAGCCATGGGCCATTCAAAACTATGGTCAGTACCATATGCTATGGCCTCAGGGGATATAGGCGCACCTCTTAAAAAACTCTCTGTAGCCGGTGAAACAGAAAACCTCGAGGAAGCTTTGTTTGAAGTCAGGAACAAGGATGGACAGACGATCTTTGCTGTCTATAATGAAGGAGTGAGGATCTATGTCAGCGATGGCGATATTAAGGGGCCCAAGGGCGGGTTTGCAATAGGAGGATTCGGAACCGCAAAGAAAGGTAATATGAATTACCTGTTTGTAAGCGGTGACAGTATAAGGGCATATATAGACACAGCAACATTCAAAGGAGCTAAGGGAGGTTTTGCAATTGGCGGCTATGGAACCGTAAAAGCACCAGGCGAAGAGTATCTCCGTGTAACACGCGACAGCACGAGAATTTATGTAAATAGCAATCCTTCAAAAGGTGTTAAGGGCGGTTTTGCAATAGGTGGCTTCGGGACAACCAAAGAATCATCTGCAAGTTTTACTTCGCTGATCCCGGATAACTACTTTATCGGCCATGAAGCTGGCAACTCTGTAACCACTGGAAAGTTCAATTCCACATTAGGTTACCAGAGTGGTAAATTCATTACTTCCGGGGGCAGCAATGCATTTTTGGGATACCAGGCCGGCTACAGCAATAAAACAGGATCAAGTAATCTTTTCCTTGGTTATAATTCAGGATACAGCAATGTTGCAGGAAGCTATAATACTTTTATCGG
>Ga0172364_10000611_pt1 | contig 25835 bp, 34 predicted proteins | sample LakKivSesite10cm_FD_114545 | JGI IMG/M metagenome (GOLD analysis project Ga0172364, IMG submission 114545) | Sediment microbial communities from Lake Kivu, Rwanda - Sediment site 10cm | ecosystem: Environmental > Aquatic > Freshwater > Lake > Sediment | place: Rwanda: Western Province, Lake... | reverse complement strand
TTCAAGTCAATGATAGATATTATCATCAAACTGAACGAGTGTCAAATGTAATAAATGCACTGAAGAAACTTGTTGAAAAGTACGGTCATCGTGCTAAGAAAGCACAAGCACAAGAAGTTGATTGGAAAGCTCTTTCACATGCTATTCGTATTGCATATCAAGCATGTGAAATCTTAGAGAACCATCAGCTTGAATTCCCATTAGATATGGCAGATGCTTTGTTGAAAGTCAAACGTGGGCATATTGCATTTGATAATGCAGTGGGTATTTTTGAAATGCTAAATAACAATATGGAAGAATTATTGAAAACGACAACTCTTCCAGAAAAAACTCCAGAACTTCGAGAAGAATTTGAACTCTGGCTTATCAAAAAACTTAAAGAATTCTACGCAATTTGGTAATAACAAAAGGGAGAACAATGTTATACGATTATGGGTGTCCAAACTGCGGACATGAAAAAGAAATAAATCACAAAATGAATGATACTACTCAACATCATTGTGAAAAGTGTGATACAATAATGAAAAAAATCATTCGAGCCTCTGCTTTCAATTTACGTGGAGCAGGTTGGCATTCTGGTGGTTTTAGTGCAAAATCTAACAAACTTAAATAATATGAACATTTCAATTGAAGGTTGTATCGTTGCCATTGCTATCTATAGTATTGCAGTTCCGGCATTAGTTGCTTTAGCACTATTGACTGGATTTGTATTCTGTTTTATTGTTGGTCCATTCCCGGTATATCGGTTTTTCAAAAATGCTTTCTTTGTTAGAGAGGAAAAACATATTATATGTTAGATATGACTTTCACTATTCTTGATATCATATTAGAAACTATTGCAGTTATTATTGGCGGTTTCTTTTTAATTTGTATTTTTGTTATTACTGCTATTGGTTTTGCTATTCAAGATATTATCAAAGAAGTATGGAAAAAATTCAATTATTACTATTATCAATTTAGGTATAAATTATGAAAGCTGCTATCGATAGTTTTATATATATGTATGTTTTAGGATATGCTCCTTCAGCTGAATTTTCTGCAATACTTTCATATCTTTGTGCTGTTGACAATCTTTTTATAGCATATCTTTATCATGACGAAATCTAATTCCCTACATCATCGAACTTTCATTATTGATTTAGATGATACAATATCACATACATTCAATAGAGATTGGGATAATGCAACTCCTGATTTAGAAGTTATTGATAAAATCAATCAATTATTTGAAGATGGTTTTCAAATTTGGATTGTGACCGCTCGGGGAATGCTTTCTTGCAATGGCGATATTGCGTTACGTGAAAAAACTTATAGAACAAGTATTGAAACGTGGCTAAGAAATCATAATGTTCATTATCATGTTCTTTCGTTTGAAAAAGTGTTAGGTGCATATTATGTCGATGATAAAGCATTATCAGTAAATGATTTCAAGAAGAGGTCATTCAAAATCCTCCACGGTCTTTCTGGCACTGACGTCTTTATTACTGATGAACAAGTTGTTAGTAAAACATGTGACAATGCACTTTCTGTTGCAGCCTGGCATGAACGTGCAAAAGATTACCAAATCGCCGTTCCTGAAGTGCATTCAGTTATTGGCAAAACCCTGAACATGGAGTTCATAAAAGGTCATAAGTATAACCCTGGAACTTTCATACATAAGTTATATCGACAAATCCGAGAGTTTGTTGAATATGATCCAATGAATTTTTTTGACTTCGGAACATATATTGAAAGAGTAAAAGAACATTTAGACCAAAGTGAATTATCACTAACTGCCCAACGTATCATTATACAAGAACTTGAAAAAATTGAAAGTATGATGAATAATTCAAAAAGTTTTTGTCATGGTGATTTTTCAATCGATAATGTTATTGTTACAAGTCAAACATGGTATCTGATTGACCCTAACCCAACTGATTATTCAAGTTGGATGTTAGATATGTCTAAACTATTGATGTCTCTTGAAAGATTTGAATATGAAAAAGATTATAAAGTAATCGAAGAGAAGTTGTATAAAGACGTTTACGGGATTGCATGTACTAACAAAGCTAATGCTATTTGTGGTATATTGAAACTTTCACATTGGGTTCGTATTCTCAAATACATACGATATCATCCTGAACAACAAGAACTATATCGAAAAGCACTTTCGGTAATTGAAAATGGAATTCACTATTTATGACACTAAAGCCATTAGAAATCATAGAACGAGAACGTAAAGCTGGTCGAAAGATTGGCTATACTTGTTCAACCTTTGACGTATGTCACTCTGGCCATATTGCAATGTTAGCTGAGTGTAAAGCTCATTGTGACTTTTTAGTTGTTGGGTTGTTATCAGACCCTACTATAGACCGTCCATCAACTAAGAACAAACCAATCCAATCACTATTTGAACGATGGGTTCAAATTCAAGCCATTTCATATATTGACTTAGTATTTCCGTTTGAGTCAGAAAATGATTTACGAGATAGTTTGTTAGTTATCCGTCCAGATATTCGATTTGTTGGTGAAGAATATCGAGATGTTGATCATACAGGTAAAGACTTGGTTGATATTGAAATGTTCTACAATACTCGTAAACATTCTTTTTCCACAACTGAATTACGACAACGAATTGTTTTAGCGGCTCAACAAAAAGAAAAAGCTGCACAGAAGGTCAGTATTCCAATCTCTAAATAATCTCTCTATATGAACAAACCTACTATCTATCTTGACCTTGATGGAGTTCTTGCTAACTTTGAAAAAGCGGTTATAGCACTCCACGGACCAAACTATAAAGACTTACATCCTGTTACCTTTTGGAAACCTATCACCAAAGAAATTGACAACTTCTTTGCAAAACTTGATCCATTGCCAGGAGCTTTTGAACTCTACGATTATGTCTGGGGTATTGATGGGTATGATGTAAAAGTTCTAACTGCACTACCACGACCTGAAGGTAAAGCAATCACTGCTGCTCAGGATAAGACTGATTGGGTGCATAAATACGTTGACTCAAATCTTGAAGTCATTACAGTAATTGGTGGAAAGAATAAAGGTAAGTTTGTCAAACATAAAGAAGATATCTTGATTGATGATTTACCTCGAAACATTGATGTATGGACAGAAGCTGGTGGGATAGGCATTCTGCATACTTCTTATATTAATACAATTCAACAATTAGAACAACTCATATATGTATAAAATCGGTTTAGCTCATCTCGGAAAATCAAAAAAGTTTGAACGTGAAGTATCTCATGTCGATAATGATTTCCAAACTTTAGTTGTCAATCTTTCTCGTAATAATCCGGACGATACTTTCTATTGTTTACAATGTAGAGGAGATGCTTCTAACAAAAGAATGTTTCCGCATCAGAATGTTGTCTTTATACCATCTTCAAAAGATGCAGATAACTTTATCAATAAAGATCCAGAGCTTGACCTTTTTGTTATGTATACAGGTGTCTCTGCTCCAGGTGTCAATATCGACAACATGACAGTTGATAAGAATGATCCGTCTAAAAGACAACGTATCAAATTTGAAATGGTCTTACGATACTGTTCGCCGATACTGAAGTGGCTCAATCATTCAAAAGTTCCGTATATTGCATTTTCGAATGATCCGCGTAATGGAGAACTTAGAGTATTAGATTTGCATCATCGTCCATTTAGACATTTTGCTCAAGCAAAATGGACAGTTGAACTACCAAAGATGATATCATATGATGATAGAACTAAAGTTTTGTTTACTAGCAATGTTGAGTATTGGCCAATAGAACAAATCAAGTTATGTGATATTGATACTTCTAATCGTGATACTTATGATAAGCATACTTTGTTTGGTATTATCTGTAATGAAGGTTCAGAAGAATATGAAAGACAAGGTGTCAATCAAAGATGGCCTATTCTAAAAGATTGGATACTATCAACTGATAATGAAGATATTGAAATCTATGGAAAATGGCATGAAAAGTATCTCCAACAAGATGCAAGAATGAAAGGAAGCATTCCTTTTCTAGAACTTCAAGAAAAGATCAAACATTGGAAATACTCACTATGTATTCCTATCAAAGATGGTTGGACAACCGGAAAATACTGTGAATTAGTTCAACATAAGATTGTCCCATTCTTATATCCTGGATATGACTCTGATAACTTGGTAGAGTTCCCAGAAATACTTAGACTTCAAAAACCTGAAGATTTGTGGGAACGAATTTTGTTTTTAGAAGAAAATACAGATGAGTATGAAGCACTTTGGAAACAATTGGATAGTATGTTTCTAAATGAAGATATTCTTACTGGAAAGTTTGTCAATGAATTCATATATTCATTTATAACTGACGATTATCAATTTGAATATGTTCCACCTAAATATAGAAAATGGACAGATTTCTTCGACTCCGCTATTCTAAAGTTTTAGGATAAACGTTTCAAATGAATTTCAATTCCTTCAGATATTGGTAAAACTCTTTTTCGTTTTACCTTTATTTTATTATGTTCGGGATAATAAAATACTCGACCAACTACTCGAGCAATATTATTGATTGCAAATGTCTTATAGAATGGAATAGCTAAATTGGATAATCCTTTTTTTGCTAATTGGATACTAAATTGATATTTAGCTGAAGCTTCATAATACCAAAATATAGCTTCAGAAATTAGTTCTTCGGGAGAGATACCTTGTTGAGCAATATGATTATCTAATACAAATGCTTTTACTTCAGTATTAGTAATGTTATCAACTATGCATGTATATTCTTGTCTATTATACTCAATCATTGAAAGTAAATATAGATTGTTGAGTGTTTCAAGATGATCGATTATTAGAGGAGGTATTCTTTTTTTCATTTATTGTTATTCCATTTTATTATAAACAAGATTAGTTTATTTATAATAAGAATAAAAACAGTTTACATTTTTGTAGATTTAGTGTAAAATTTTCCTAAAGTAGACAAATGGAGATAAATGTGACGGTTGAAAATGATACAAAGATAATGGAAAGTCCAAGCTACGGGTCAGCAGTTTGGCGATATCTTGGAACAATGAGTGTCATGACATTTGATGCTGAGGAAGATGGTGAAGCTCAAGCATGGTTAGAAGCTCATCCCAAACATAATTTCAGTTCATTACAAGTTGTTAGAACAGATCAAGATGGTATTTTTCAAGTATGGGTTCCGCTAAAACGGGATAACACTGAATGGGAATACACTGGAAGGACTGTCATTTATCAAAAGATCAAAAAAGGGGATTACCCTGGAGCGGCAACTGATAAAGAAGTCATTAGATGGTTCAAGAAAGCTGAACGATTTATGACTGATGTCAATGATGAAATAATTGATGCTATCTATGATACTGTAGAAAAAGAAACTCAAATAAAAGAAGCTACCACCACTAAAATGAGTAGTAATAAACCAATCATCACGACAAAACAATATCCAGCTAAGAAAGGAACTAGGTAATCATATATGGCATTTATCTATACATTAGACATCAATACATTTAAGCTAAAACATTATACTTCAACTGAACAAGGTGATATTCTGGTGTCAGATAAATTGAACGTTAGTCATGTTCCTTTACTTGATAAATCACAAATAGAAGATTTATCAAAAGAATATCCACATTCCGATACGTATCATACTAAAGATCATTTCATTTATTCAGACATTCATCGTCACGATGACAAAGAAGCAAGGTTGATCATCAAAGGTGAAGGTTTGTTCTATGTTCCATTAGAACAAGAATTGTTAGTGGTTCAAGCTATAACTGGTGATTTGATAAAAATTGAACCAAAAATCGATCATTGGTTTTCTACATCTGGTGAATTGATGGCAGTTCGCTTTTTCTCGGATGAGCATGGACATGTTTCACTGAAGCCTTCTCCTTCTCGTGCAGCAGTTAAAGCACATCATCATTTTGAAAAAGGTTTGAACATTTCATTTTGATTGTGATATAATAGCACTATTGAATTGACACAGTATAAGAAAGAGGATCACACTAAGATGTCTACTAACAAAAAACATTATGATGAAACTATTGCGTCTAAAGAAGAACTTGACGAAGAACAAGTTATCAAACTTTTACTTAAGTTTGATGATGCTTACTTCAACGACGAAGAACTTGTTGATGATAACATGTATGATGAGCTCAAACGTTATGCTCAAATTACGTATCCGAACAATGGATACTTCAAACAAGTTGGGTCAGCTGTTCGTGGTGCAGAAATCAAACACTCTAATCCTGTTGGTGGATTGAACCAAATCCATGACGGTGAATTAGAGAAAGCTTGGTTAGTCAAACATCGCAAAAAGCAACATATCATTACGGAAAAACTGGATGGGGCATCTGGTACTCTAACATATGTTGGAGGTCAACTACGGTGTGCTGCTACTCGTGGTGATGGAGTATATGGTAAAGATATTACTCGTCATGTTCTAAACATTGTCAATATCCCTAAACAAATTACGGACACCGGTGTTGTTGATATTCGTGGGGAATTGATTATTCGTAAATCAAATTTTAACGCGATCAAATTCATTCTATTACAAACCAAAGGTCGTGAATATAAGAACCTTCGTAATACTGTTAATGGATTGCTAAATGCTAAAGACATTCCTGAACCAGTATATCCATTCATTGAATTTGTTGCATACGATATTTCAGGTTCAAAACTCAATAAATCAGATCAATTAGATCTTTTACATACAAAAGATGGTTTTCAAGTTCCAAGATACATCTATACAACTGATATTCGAGAAGAAGTTCTAACAAATACTCTAAATCATTTTAGAAAAGATGCAATTTTTGAAATCGATGGTATAGTAGTTGAGCTTGATGAATATGCTGACCGTGTTGATTTGTTTCCAACAGTTGCTGATCCAAATCCAGAATATGCATTCAAATGGAAAGTAAGTGATGATGATAACTTAGCAATAGGAAATGTGATTGGTGTTGAATGGAATATCTCTAAACATGATATGATGAAGCCTGTAGTTTTGATTGAACCTGTTGATATCAACGGTATCACTGTTCAACGTCTATCGGGGTTCAATGCAGCATTCATTTTCAACTCTGGTATTGGACCTGGTGCTCAAGTCAAATTCACTCGTTCTGGTGATGTCATTCCTCACATACTTGAAACGGTTGTGAAAGTTGAACCTGCAATGCCAGACATTGATTGGGAATGGAACGAAACTGAAGTTGATGCTATTGCAATTGAAAGCACTCCTGAAGCTCATCTTCGCCGATTGACATACTTCTTCACAACATTGAAAGTGGATAACTTGAAAAGTGCTTCACTTGAAAAGTTGATTGAGAATGGTTTTGACACAATTGAAGAAATCATTGCAATGACTAAGAATTCTATCATGGACATTCTTGGTAAAAACGGTGAAAAAGTTTATGACAGTTTACATTCACAGTTATCTAGTATAGAATTAGACATATTGATGGGAGCTTGGCCATACTTCGGCCGAGGGTTTGGTGTTCGTAAATCCCGTGCTCTTTTACTTGGTGTAAGTGATTGGACTACTTGTTCAATTGATGAGATTGTAAAGGTTGAAGGGTTTAGTGATAAGACTGCTTTAGTCTTTTTGAAAGATCGTGAAAGATTTGAAACTTTTGTAGAATGGTTGAGTGAGGCATACAATTATCGTATTCCTGTTCCGGCTATTTCAGTTATCGAAGGTTCTTTATCAGGTATTAGTTTTGCATTCACTGGTGTTCGATTGAAAGAAGAAGAAGCAAGACTAGAAAAGCTTGGTGCCATCATTCACGATGGGGTAAAGAAAGACACTACTTATCTCGTAGCAAAAGATCCAAATGCGTCAAGTAATAAACTTGACAAAGCTAGAAAGCAAGGTACTAAAGTAATTGGTATCGAAGAACTGAAAGAGATGAAATGAAGATTGAAGAACTTTTGGAACAAGATGATGTAAAAGTTTCAATCAATGGGAAAATCAAATGTTAGATGTTATTGAAATTTTATCAATGTTGGAGAAAATATAATGAGATTATACTGCTTTACGAATATGTACCTATCAAGTATTCAAAATGGTATTCAACCTTTACATGCTACAGTTGAATTGTTTTTGAAGTATTCTACTAATTCTAGTATTCAAAGTAAGTTGCTGTATGATTGGGCAAACTTTCATAAAACAGTCATTGTGCTGAATGGCGGACCAACCGAAAACTTTTTCGGCATTGACGAAGTTGTTTCTCAAACGGAATATCCTTATGCTTCATTTTATGAACCTGGTTTGGGTGGAGCATTGACTTGTATTTGTGTTGTGGTTCCAACTAAAATCTACGATCAAAAATTTGCAGCAGACTTAACGGATTATATAAAAGTAATTTTGGGTGGTGGGTCTGCTAAAAATATTCCATGGGCAGATGATTATACTGAAGAAGAAATCGAATTGGTTGAACTGATCAAATCATGTTCATTAGCTAAATAACGGGGAAATATAAGATGATTGATCAAATGACAGCAGAAGCAAATGAATTGTACCATAGTCTTTTTGTAGACATACAAAAGCTAAATGTACTTCCTATCGAACAACAGGCTTTAGTATTACAAACTCTTTTTTCAAAAGTTGATATGAAGTTTAGTGTAATTGCTGAAGGTGCATACAGAACATTGGAGAGAGTTTCTTGAAAATCAATAAATCTATTACACATTTCCGCTTACTATCAGACTTACATGTCGAATTTACGGAATATCTTGATATTCCTTCTTTACCTGAAGATAAAACAACCTTACTTATCTTAGCAGGTGACATTCATGTTGGCGAAAAAGTAGTTCCATATCTTGAGTCTCTTGCATGTCAGTTTGGTCATGTGTTATATGTTTTTGGTAACCACGAGTACTATCGTCAAAACTTTACTTACCTTCAAGCCAAAGTCCAAGAAAAGTTAGATGACTTGTTTGCAGTAAATGGTTTAGAATATAACATAACGATTGTTGCTGATGTTCCTGAGATACTTGAATTTGATAATGCTCGAGTATTAGCTGGAACTCTCTGGACTGACATGAATGGTGGTGATCCACTTACAAAACTTGAAGTGGCAAATTACTTGAATGATTATGCTCTAATTCGTATTCGTACAAGAAAATTGACACCAAACGATACCATGAAAGTTTTTCGACATACGGTGAAAGGTTTTGATAAAGAACTTTCAAAACCTTTCGATAAAGGTCCAACTATTGTGGTCACTCATCATTTGCCTTCTGATGGTGCAATTGATCCACGATATCAATTGGAAACTAATCAACGTGTCAATGCTGGATATCGTTCCGACCTTGACGATTTTATCATGAAACATCAACCTGATTACTGGTGTTTTGGTCATTCACATTCAACAACTTATAAAGAAATGGGTAAGTCCAAACTTATCAGTAATCCTCGTGGATATCCAAAAAGAACAGCCATGCGAGTAAAGTTAGCTGATGAACTCGATGATTGCACAGACTTCGAAAATCCAAATTTTGATCCGTTATTTCGTATAGCGGTTTGAATAATGTTGTATAATAGCAACATGTAACGACGTACCACACACAGCTGATAAATGCTGATTTTTATATTTTAATCAATACAAACACGGAGAATGAAAGATGAGTGCCCAAACTTACGAACAATCTTTTTATGCAGTTTTGAACCAAGATACCGGTGAATACTTTGCAGGGTTCAATCCCGATGCAGGTAAAGCGGAAACATCAACTTCCCCATTGGGTGCTAAATTGTTTAGCAATAAGCATGATGTAAAACTTCGTCCAAATGAAAACTTAGTGGAATTGACAATCAAAGTAAGTAACGAAAATACTTTGGTATCAGAACCATTTCGTCCTCGTAGACGTGAAAAGAAAGTTATCTCGAAATAAACTTTCCTAAAACCAGCAATCCATAGATAATATGTACGGGATGATAATGTTCTGTACATATTATCTTATACTTATATTCTATATGGAGATTGTTTTGTTATGGTTTTTGAACGAATTGAAGCTAATAAACTTTCAGATTTATCTATCAAAATAGATGAATATCTTCAACATTGGAACCCTAAGTTATTTGATACTGATGTGGCAGAACCAAAATGGGATAAAAGAAAAGGTGAATGGGTTACTACTATTACTCGACAGGGAGAGTTACTAAATGAAGCTAAATGAATTATTTGATGTAAGTGGAAAAACACTTACGTTGAAAGACATAAAGAATACTGAAGGACTTGCAAAAAAGTTACATACTTCAGTTGAAGAACTAAAGAAGTTTGATAATCAAGAATTATTGACTATTCTTCAAAACATTGGTTATCATGATTTTGCAGATGATACTCAATTTGATCAGAAAGAACTAAAGCTTGGTATCAAAATAGAACGAGAACATACTAATAGTGATTTAGTTGCTCGACTTATAAGTTTAGACCACTTATCTGAGTTACCGGATTATTATTCAAAATTAGAAAAGATGGAAAATGAACAACGTCGTCGGTGATAAAGTCTATGCAAAACATGACATTATTCAAGGATCTATTGATGGATTTCCTTCTTTTTTGTTAGCTAAGAAAGGTGAAGAATTGACCATTATAGTCATTGATGAAATAAAAACAATATGGTCAATTCTTGTTATGAATACTCTCAATGAAGCTTTTTGGGTTAGCGAAGTAGAAATAACACATGATAAAATATGAAGATCTTCCAGCTAATTGTCTTCCTGATTATCCATACATTACGGGTGTAAAACTAAATGGCTTCATCGTCTGATAAGATAATCAATTTCGAAGAATTTCAAGCAATTGCTAAAGCAGAAACAGCTACAGGTTTATCACGAGATGCTTCTCTTTTTGTTCAAGCAATAGTGGAAACATTTGCTCAAATGTCAGTAATTGATAATTCTCTCGCTGCAAAAGCTGGAGAGCGGGCATTGAAAGGGTTAGAACCTAATCCATGTTTCAATGCAGTTTGTTCATCACATGGTAATGAACCGACACGACATAACTTTTGCAAACAGGGGTATCATTGTCACGAATGTCTATTCCGAATGACATCTCCACCTCCAATTGAAATGAATTACCATGAACATATGCCTAATCACCAAGAAGCACTTGATCTTCTTGAAGCAAATGGTTTATTAGATGGTCCAATAAAAGAAGCTATTGACGAAGCTCAAAAATACTATCTTGAAAAACCATCCAATTTCAATGAACGAATGGAAACTGAAATCAATGGATTGCCAATGTGGAAAGCTGAACTTTGTATCAAAAATGCATTTAGACATATATATGAGTCTAATGAAGTAGAAAACTCTCATCGAGAAGTTCTTTATTATTGGGATATTATTATCGCACGGAATGCATTAGTCGAAATTGAAAAAGCACTGGGAATTTTCCCAAATATCAAACTTAGGTGAATATATGAATACAGTAGAAATCGAAACTAAATCAAAACCTGCAAAACATGGCGATTATGTTGTTGCAAGAATTGACGAAAATGGACAACCTGCCGAACAATACTTGGTTATAGGTGCTAAGTTTCCTACATTATATGATGTCAACTCAGCAGTGTATGACCAAACTGGTTGGCTAAAATACAAAGTTATTCCGCAGGATAGACTTGCTTTAATTTGGACACCTGAATTGCAAGATCTGTTAGAGATTAGAAATCAATATGAAGTTTTTAACAGAGAAGTTTTGTCACAAGCACAATTAGTTTATTTTATCGGGCTTATTCCTTTCAAACATTTCAGAAAAGTTAAAAAACATTCAGAAGTTCTTGTTCGTCATGCTGAAGTAGATGAAGTAGTTGTTACTAAAGTAGTTGCAAATGATAGTCCATTACTTTTTGAATTTGAAGCTACTTGGGATGAAAGAATGCCGGTGAAAATGAATGACGTGTTGATCGTTCTTGACGATGAAATCTATAGAATTGCTAGACATGAATTTGATTTGACTTATGAAATGAAATAATGACAATAAGTAAAAGATATATCACAGTTCTTACAGGTGCAGGAGTTTCTGCCGAAAGTGGAGTTCCAACTTTTAGAGATAGCAATGGCTTATGGTGTAATCATAAAGTTGAGGATATTGCTTCTTGGAGAGGGTGGGAAAGAAACCCTGAACTTGTATGGGAATTTTACAAGAAACGATACGATGATCTAAAACAGGTTCAACCAAATCAAGCTCATATTGAGCTTGTCAAATTGGAACAATTGGCTGAGCAGTATGGTTATGAGTTTCTTTTGATTACTCAAAATGTTGATGGTCTTCATCATCTTGCTGGTTCTAAGAAAGTAGTAGAACTGCATGGTGACCTGCGAACATTACGTTGTGAGAATTGCAAGTATCAGACTAATGCTAGTAGCTATTGGGAAACAACAACAATTCCTAGATGTCCAATGTGTGATAATCATTTACGAGTAAATGTTGTCTGGTTTGGAGAAGAACTACCACTTGATCCATATTATGCAGCTGAACATGCAATTGAAAACTCAGATTTATTGATGGTAGTTGGAACAAGTGGTGAAGTATATCCAGCTGCTGGGTTCGTTAGAATGGCCAGAAGTAGAGGAGCTACAATTTGTGAATGCAATATCAAACCTGCTTTCTTTCAACATCAGTATGACTTTGACAATAATGGCTATAGATGTTTTAGAGCTAAGGCAAGTATAGGTGTTGGACTTGCAGTTCTTGACATAAAAAACTTTCTGATTTCGAAGTCTAAAAAGTAGTAATGTAATCATACTGTAACAATCATATGATACAATTATTCTTTTACTACTTTTGAAAACAGTCAAATGAAAAAATCTTATCTTCTAACAATAGCGATAACTTCCATTCTTTCGTCTAATGTATCTGCTCTTGACTTATATGTCGATAAAACCTCTGGTCAAATTTATGCAGAACCTGGTACAAATCGTGATAAGCTCGGTTCTTTTGAAAGAATTGAAGATATCCATAAAGATGTTGCTTCAATCAAACAAGACCTTGAGCTAAAGGCAAATGAGCTAAAAGCTCTCGAAGAACATGTTGTTGCTACACGTGAAGAAAAATCAAATAATGATGAAAAATGGTTCAATAAGATCAATCTTAGAGGTTATACTCAAATGCGATATAACCAACCTTTGAACGGTAATCATCCAACTAAAGACGATCCCAAAAATGGTGGTGAAGCTTCAGAAGTTAAGTCTACTGGAGATAGTTCAATAGGTGATAATACTAACTTTTCATTACGACGTGCACGTCTTGTCTTTTCTGGAGATATTACTGAATATGTCTCTATGTATCTTCAAACTGATTTCGCTTCATCAAATGGCGACTTACATTTTGCCCAATTACGTGATGCATATTTTGATTTGCATTTTGATAAAGCTCATGAATATCGAATTAGAGCAGGTCAATCTAAAGTTCCATTTGGATGGGAAAACTTGCAGTCTTCGCAAAACCGTATAGCGTTGGATCGTAACGACGCTCTGAACAGTGCGGTACCGAGCGAACGGGATTTAGGTTTGTTCGCTTATTGGACCCCATCTGATGTTCAAGCATTATGGAAAAGTTTGAGCAAAAAAGGCTTGAAAACTTCAGGTGATTATGGTGTTCTTGGGTTTGGTGTTTATAATGGACAAGGAACAAATAAAGCAGAAGTCAATGACAATCTTCACATGGTCTTACATTCTACCTACCCATTCAAGTTAGGTTTTATAGGTATGCCAGAGCAAGTTGTTGAAGTTGGTGTTGATGCTATGACTGGTCGCTATAATAAGAAACCTGAAGAATACTACTATGAAGGCAAAAAGCAAAAAGCACCAACTGCAGATAAAGGTTCTAAGAATGATAATGCAGAAGATAGAGTTGCAGTTCATGCAATCTTATTTCCACAACCTTTTGGATTACAAACTGAATGGACATGGGGTGCGGGTTCTACTCTAAATCCAGAAACCAATACAATGGGTCGTGAAGGTTTGAATGGTGGATATGTTCAAGCGATGTATAAGTTTGATAAGTTGATTTTGCCCAATGACTCAATGATGCCATATATCAAGTGGCAAACATATGATGGTGCATGGAAGGCTGCAGCTAATGCTCCACGAGAAAATGTCAATGAAATAGAAGCTGGTGTTGAGTATCAGTTCAATAAAGCGGTTGAATTGACAGTTGCATATGCTCACATGGATAGAACAAACATTGCAAAAGCAACTAGTAGTGATTTCTTAAAACAAGCTTCAGGTGATTTCATAAGAACTCAATTACAAGTAAATTACTAAAAAGATTATTCTAAATAAATAGACATATTACACATATCATTTATAAGGATAAATATGTCGTCATCAATTTTATTACAAGAACTTCTTTCTATTCGAACTAACGATGTTTTATTTGAACGCGTAGACCACATGCTTGATGGTCTACGTACTCATTTTTCTAATGAAAACAATCCTGACCCGGTAAAAGTTTTTTCAAGTGAAGATCTTGAAACAACTGCTTATCAACTTGCGGGGTTGAACTTCATCTTCGATCAAGAAAAGAATGTAAGTGATAAACTTCCAGAGTTCAAAGATGTTCGTCTTCTTCATACTTTCATGAACGAACTTGATGAACCTCGCGAAAGAAAATTGTTCAACAATAGAACACAGACTGCTGGCGAATTTTTGACCTTTATTGGAAAGAAGTATGGAAGTTCTGATGGCAAAAATCTTTTGAGGTTATTGACTAATTTGAAAAAGCACGAAAGTGTCATGAAAAGTAGCGATGCGATTGTTGCCTATGTTTCAAAGCTTGAACATAAGTTGCAGACTTTTAATCAAACTGTTAGGTAGTTATCACTTTTACTTGTTTACATCATGAGTAAACCGTGATATTATTATCTACAGAAACAGAGGAGGATTATATGTTGCTCATGAATAAGAGTTTGATGCATCTTACAGAAAATGCATTATCATTATGTTTACCTATGGATACTAATTTTGATGATTGGTGTTATGATAATGGCATTTATGAGCTTCCATCAAATGGGTCAATCTTTGGAACTAAGTTAGGGATTACCTATAAAGATTTAGATAAAGTTCATCGATTTGATTTAGCATATCAATGTGGTAAATTGAGTGATGCTTTATTGAAAAAACGAATTCCTGTGTTAGCATTGATTGCAAAAATGATTTTGTATTTGAAAAACTATTTGATAGATTTTAGATATCGACATGTTGATTTCAATCAGGATTTGGATTTAGAATTGTAGCAAAAGAATTCACTGTATGTAAAAGTACAGTAAAACATTGATTAGGAAATGTATTGTGGACGCGGGTTCAATTCCCGCCGTCTGACTATTTTGTACCAACTCCTATAAATAGATTAAGTCTTATGATAGAAGAGTACAAAATAAATGAGAAAGCCGAAAAAATATCACTACATTTATAAAACAACTAATATAATAAAAAATTATTTTTATATTGGAATGCATTCTACTGATAATTTAGAAGATGGTTATCTAGGTAGTGGAAAAAGAATATTATATTCTATAAACAAATATGGAAAAGAAAATCATAAGTTTGAGATAATAGAATTTCTTACATCTCGAGAAGAACTAAAAATTAGAGAAAGAGAAATTGTAAATGAAGAAATGTTGGCTAATCCCCAGTGTATTAATTTATGTATTGGGGGGGATGGTGGGAATGGAACTAGAAATTGGTCCGAAGAAACTTATAAAAAAGTAAATAAAACTTCTTGGGGAAATTTATATTTAAATGGTTTTAATCCTGATAATTGGTCAAAATTGACCACAGAAGAATATGAAATTCGGAGACAAAAACATTCGAATGCTGCATTAGGAGAAAAGAATGGAATGTTTGGTACAAGTATATATATTGACCCAAACTATAGTGGAAGTATTCCAAATAGTAAAATTTTAAATTCCTGGAAATTTAAAATTGGATGTCAACCTGAAGGTTGGATTTTATTGAGTGAATTTCGAGATAACAAAAAATCAAAAAACTCAAGTTATGGAAGAAAATGGTATAATGATGGGCATAAAAATTATTTTTTATATCCAATTGATGCTGAAAATAATTCCTCTCTTGAAAAAGGACGAATTGGTTTATTATTTGCAGTTCGCGCAGCAGCGTGAGAACTGATTGGGTTTGATTATAACCTGAATGATCAACTATAGTCCGGTATGGGGAGCTTCTTATGTTCCCCTATCGTTATTTCAACTCTCTTTCATAAACAAATATGCGTTTATTTGGATTATCATTATTTGAAGATGCTAACAAAAATGATGATAAAACCTTCTTTCCAGAGCTCTGGTTTGAAGGTTCTGGTATTGACTTTGATTTAGAGACTGATACTTCTATTCAACAAATGTTTAGTGACCATCAGCTTCCATATGTAACCGATCTTGAGCATCTATTTACTGATGACTTTTGGGAAATTGTCAATGAAGATCTAAAGTTTCATTGATAGTTTCAAGTATAAATAGTAGTATGTCGTTCATTACTATTATTCTATATGTCATTCTTCAGCTTTATATCAGATTTCTTCAAACCAGAAACTAAACCCGTTCCAACTAAAATCTTGTTCATTGTCAAACAACGAACCCTGCCCCATTATGATCAAGCAGGTCGTACAGTTTCAACCGGGCTAAAAAACTCTGCTCAATTTGTTGTAAGCATGTTGAACTCATCTCGTGATATCAATGTCAATGCTAAACTTGCTGAAGTTATTGATAACAATTGTATTGATCGTGAAGTAACTTTGTTCAAACCTGACATTGTTATCATTGAAGCTCTTTGGGTAGTTCCTGAAAAGTTTCAAGTATTGCAAAAGATACATCCTAAAGTTCAATGGATAGTACGACTTCATTCAGATACTCCGTTTATTGCTAATGAAGGAATAGCAATTGAATGGATACGTCGTTATGCTCCATTTTCTAATGTCAAGATTGGTGCTAATAGTGAAAGAATTTACCAAGAACTTCAACCTATTATTGGTAAAAGAAACTTAGTATTACTTCCAAACTATTATCCAATTCCACCTGTCATACCATCATTCAAGAAACTTTCCCCAAAGGGCGAAATCAATATAGGTTGTTTTGGGGCTATTAGGCCAATGAAGAACCATCTTATTCAAGCTCTTTCTGCAATTCGTTTTGCCGAAGAGAAAGGTCTCAAATTGAACTTTCATATCAATGGTAACAGAACTGAAGAAAAAGGTGATCCTGTTCTAAAGAATTTACGTTCGTTATTTTTCAATAGCAAGCATTTATTAGTTGAACATCCATGGAAAGATCACAACGAGTTTTTGAAGACTGTTGAATTGATGGACATTAGCATGCAAGTCAGCTTATCAGAAACTTATAACATCGTCATGGCAGATAGTGTTATTCATAGTATCCCAGTTGTAGTATCTCCCGAAATCAATTGGGTAAATGTTATGTTCCAAGCAAATCCTACAAGTAGCTATGATATCGTAAAAACACTACATCGAGCATGGTCTGGAAGAAAGCTCAGACTTCAAAGGTTGAACCTATGGGGCTTAGAAGAATACAATGAATGGGCTCGTCATAGTTGGAAATCAATGATTAAACTGTTATCAAGGTAACAGTTTGAAAAGTTAGTCTATTTACAAAGTCGAAAAAAGGTTTATTATATACCCGTAGTAAAGAAAATCAGTTACGATGAATTCCTAATGGGGAGAATGATTATATGAAAACTCAATCAAAGGTACTTGCAGCCACAATTGCAACAATTCTTTATTCATCAACTACGTTTGCTGAAAATCACATTCAGCATGTAGTTGATGGTAAAGTGTCACAAACTTGGGTACTTGAAAAAGAAGCAGGTGCTTTATCTAAAAATTCTACAAATACCAAACTTACAATCGACAACATCCCCGGCTACTTATCTGGTCAAGCAGCAATCGACTCATTTTCTCCAGAAGAATTTGAAGCGTTGGCTGACAAGCAAGGTGTTACCGAAGAATTTCTGAAAGAACAATTTCTGAATGATCCTTCATTGAAAGTAGATGCTAATGGCATGTTGCTTTACATGGATGAAGGTGCAAATGATGAACATGACCATGGTTCTAAACCAGTTGTTGCAATGGATGCTCCCGCCGGCACTGACTTGTATAAGTTACATTCAAAACCTAATGCTAAAAGAGTTATCTACTTAGACTTCACTGGCCCGGTTGTCAATGATACCGCATGGTTACAAGGTGCAGTTATTCAAGCAGTTCCTTATACCAAAAACATCTATGCAATTTGGCAAGCTGTATCGGATGACTTCAGTGGTTTCGATGTTGATATTACAACAGAAAGACCAACTGATGAAAACTTGTATCGTTCAGATTTCTACGATGAAAACTTCGGTATGACAGTTGTTATCTCTGACTCCTATGATATGGGTGTTTGTTATGGGTTATGTGGTGGTGTCGGTTACATTGGTACCTATGATATGGTCAACAATAAAAAATATCAACCTGCTTGGGTATTTGCTAAATCCTATCCTGAAGCTGATGCTGTCAGATATCTTAGCAATACTATTTCACATGAAACGGGTCATACATTAGGTCTGTTTCATAAAGGGGTTGGACCTCACGAAGGTTTTCAAGGTACAGAGGCTTACTATGAAGGTCGTTATCATAAACGTTCAGCGATGACAAATGGATGGCATTGGTCATCATGGGCTCCTATCATGGGTAAAGCATATTACTCAACACTTGGACAATGGTCAGATGGCAATTACTTCTGGTCAAACAATCGTCAAGGTGACATTGAACTAATCAACAAAATGATCCCTCTTGTTGGTGATGATGGTTTTTCAACTAAAGAAACTGCGACTACTTTACCTGTGGGTTCTGTTGTTGGTAAAAAAGTCAATATCGCAAAAACAGTTGGCAATATCACTTCATCAACTGATGTTGATTTCTACACATTCACTGTTGATTATGCTGAAAGTGAAGTTGATTTACTAATCACAAATTGTATCTATACCGAATGTACAACTATTGGTACTAATTTTGATGCTGGTAATCTACATATTGCTGCTACTCTTTACAATGAAAGTGGTGATATTGTTCAAGAGTATGAAACTTTGTCAAACAATGTTCGTATTATGAATTCTTTAACACCTGGTAAGTATTATGTTGCTATCAAAGGTGGGTCGTTTACTAAAAAGATTACTGACGAATATGGATCTGAACAAACTTTCAAATCAAATAATGATTATGATGGTTGGACAAACTATGGCAGCATTGGTCAATATACAATCACTGGAAGTTATACTACTACCCCTGCTCCAGTTGATCCAACAGCTGTCATAGATGTCAGTAAAACAAGTGGTGTTGCTCCAGTCACTATCTCTTTCAGATCAAATAGGTCAGATCCAGGTAATAGTGAAATCGTACAATGGACTTGGACCTTTGGAGATGGTCGTTCATCTGACGAAGCTAACCCTACAATCACATATGAACACAGTGGAACATATTTGGTATCCTTAGCCGTCAAGTCAAAAGCTGGATTATATGGATACAAAAATATGACAATCACTGTTACTGAACCTGCTCCTCCTCCCCCAGCTGTGGTTTATACTGGTGGATCAACTTCAGTAAAAAAGTTAGTAATGAAAGCAACAACAACTGCTACAAGTTATAAACCTTATGTAATCGTTACATTGAAAAACAGTAAAACTAAAATCGATAATGCAAGTATAGTAACAGGCAAATTCACAGGGACCTTGAGTAAAATCGGTGCCTTCGAAATAAAAGCAACATCTGTCTATAACAAAAAAGCAAAAAGAATGGAAGTGGTATTTCCTAAAAGATTAGCTAAAAAAATGAAAGGAACAATCACATTCACAGTAGAAAGTATTACTCCTGCGAATACCACAATCAAGTATGATGCAACCTTGAACGAGGTAACAAGTGCAGTGAAAACATTCTAACTAAAAACTGAGAGAAAAGGAGATGATGTAAAAGTCATCTCCTTTTTGCTATGTGTGAATAGAGAAAGGAGAGAGGGAGAAACTGAATAATATATATACCCTTAGTCTGTCAGTTTTTCGAGTAATAAAATCAATAAGTTATACTTAAGCAAAATCCATTATATAGTCTGTCAGTTTTTCTACTAAGATTTCATAAAAATCATCATTTTTCATCAAAAAACCATTGCTATTCTATCACAGAAAAATAGCATTTTGAAAAATAGTAATAAAATCAATAACTTAGAACATATTTCATTTTGAAAAACTGTAATAAAATCAACTGCTTAGAAAAACACTAACTACAAAATTTGATTTTCAAACAACATCTACAATGTATGGTTATTACAAAGACCGATAAATACATCAGAGCAAAATCTCTAGAGACCCTTATTACTTTTACATATATGGAGAACAACTAACATGGCATTCGAATTACTAAACGAATTGCAAACATTGATGAAAGAAGATAAACAGAAACAACAACAAGAGTTCTACTTAGTAGAACGAGTTGATAAACTTCTTGGACATCTTCATGCAATGTTGGCTAATAAAGAAAATCCGCTTGAAGATGTTGATGTTGAAGAACTTTCAACTCAATTAGCTGGATTACAATTACTTGGAAAGAAAGATCACCGTGATGCAATGGATGACTTTTCTAAACTTGATGGAGCAGGTGTTTCTAAAAACTTTTGGAAGTTCCTTGACCAAATTGATGACCCACGTCAATCAAAAGACTTTAGCGACAAACGTTCGGCTGATGAACTATTGAAGTATATAGCAACCACTCATGCACCTTCCGTAGTTGCTGACTGGAAAGCCGCAATTGAAGCAGCTCAATCAGGTGATGTCAAATCTTTAGCAAAAATCAAAGATGCGATTTCAAAAATGTATTCGTTCTATCAAGGACAATGGAGCAAGTTGAACTCACACTTCAAAGTGGGCGGTTCATATGATGACATCGTTCCTTCAATTGGTCCTGCTTCAACTGGTCCAGTTCCTGGAACAGTTCCGATGGATGCAATGAAACAAGCTGCGTAAAATGAGTTCAATATCAGGTCAGGTATTTACAATTAGACCCTGACCTGATATAATAAAATTTTAGAAAATGTGTGTACAGAATATGAAAGATAATAAAATCTTAATATCTTTACAGGAGATTTTTGATACTACAAATCAAACACTTTCATGGGATAAGGTTGGGTCAAAAGATCAAACTCTTTTTACTGTTGAAGGTGAACAGTTTCAACTTTACATTGAAAATTTTGATCTTTCAGAACTTTTGCATGAAAAAGAATACCAATTTGTTTATGAAGTATCATTTACAAAACTAAATACTTTCACTGGAACAAAATCATATAAAAGTGATGGTACAGCAATTACCTCACAATCATTAGCAGTATTTTCTATCGTTATCAATGCGGTAAAATCAAAGATACCGCATGCAGAAGTTATCTTTTTCAATGCTAAGAAAGGAGACGAAGTCTTTGAAAGTCGAAAAGCTTTATACCAACGTCTGACAAGTTCGTTATGTAAACGTATGAACTTGTCGTCTCTCATCAAAGAGTATGATGATTTTGAACTTTATGTGTTGAGCAAAAACTCAATAAATGTAGAGTTAGTAGATCATTTAGTCAAACTCATCTAAAATTGTTTACATAGCTCTAAAAGTTTGATATAATAAACTTTCAAAATACAGAAAAGGTGTGTAGGTTTTTCATCACAAGATCAATCGTTCCGATGGTAATGATTATCTTAACTTATGACTGAAACTTTCATCTTCCCGACAATCCCGTAAGGAGGTTGTTGTGTTGTTGAGGAACGGATTGTCAGCGACGTAATAGGCTGGATCGTGGTTAGACCGAACGCTAACTTTGTAAAAGTCAAGATACTTTTGTAGGTTGTCCATTGCTGAAACTAATGGGATAGGTCTGAATACTTTGTAGTTAGACTGAAGTCTTCGTTATCGACTTTTGAACGAATGATTTTGTGATGAAACACCCTTACACACTTTCTGTTTGTTTTGCTTCTTACTATTCTTTATATGGAGCCGTGTTATATTATGTCAAACGCAACTAACAATTTGTTCAAATCTGTAGTCCCTACTAAAAATGCTACAACTTCTCAATCTCGACCAATCCCTGGTCGTGAAGCTGAAATGGTTTCAAACCACGCAGGTGGAGTTATCTTTCAGTTAGATGAATGGAAAGTTCTTGATCGCTTTTTGATCTTAGGAACTGAAAAGCCAAGCTATTATGCATCAGCTCAAAAGCTTACACAAGATGCTGCGTCCAATGTCCTTGCCCTAATTGCTAAAAACCCTGTTTTAGTTGCCAAACGTGTAGCTGTAATCTCTGATGCTGGTCGAGCACCAAAGAATGATAGTGCAATCTTTGTACTGGCACTAGTGGCAATATCCACAAATCCTCTTGCTCGTGAAGCTGCTTTTGACGCACTTCCAAAAGTATGTCGCACTGGTACTCACTTGTTCCAGTTTGTTGATTTGTACAATGCAATGGGTAAATGGAATGGTGCTGCAAAACGTGGTATTTCAAACTGGTACAATAGCAAAGAAGTATCAAAACTTGCATTTGGTATCTTGAAGTATCAACAACGTAATGGATGGTCTCATCGTGACGTATTGCGTTTGGCTCATGTCAAACCTCATCGTGCTGAACAGACTGCATTGTATGGTTGGGTGACAGCTAAAGATGATGATGTGAAATTTGCTAAAGCCCTTGAAGCCCCAAAGATCGTTGAAAACTATGTGGCATTGCATAAAGATCGTTCAAAAACTTTGGCACTTGAATGTATTGAAAAGTTCAATATGTCTCATGAAATGTTGCCAACTGAACTGTTGAAAGATGCTGACATCTGGGAAGCATTGTTACCTGGAATGGGTTATACTGCATTGCTAAGAAACTTGGGAAGAATGTCTTCAATCGGCATGGGCAAACCATTTTCTCAATCATTGAAAGCAATCGTTTCAAAACTTTCAGATGTTGATGCTCTCAAACGTGGAAGAGTACATCCTATCACAATCTTGAATGCATTGAAAACTTATGCTCAAGGCAGAGGTGACAAAGGTTCATTGACTTGGAATGTTGCTCCACAAATTGTGACAGTATTGAACAAAATGTTCTATGAAGCATTTCAGTTCATCGAGCCAACTGGCAAAAACTACTTGATTGGTATTGATTGTTCTGGTTCAATGTGGGGTACTAGTGTTGTTGGACTAAACAATTTGTGTGCCGCTGAAGTTGCTGCAGTGACTGCTTTGGCAATTGCTAAACGCGAGTCTAACTATCATATCGTTGGATTTGATACTTCTGTAAGCCCATTGAACATATCTCCAGATATGACATTGGAACAGGTATTGAATACTATGCAAAAGTTTCGTTGGGGAGGAACTGATTGTGCTCAACCTATGATTTATGCTGCAAAGCATAAGCTTGATGTAGATTGCTTTATCACTATCACTGATAACGAAACATGGGCAGGACGTATTCATCCAACTCAAGCATTACGTGATTTTAGACAAGTCATGAAAAAGCCTAATGCTTGTAATATCGTTCTTGGAACTTCAGCAACTGGATTTACTATTGCTGATCCAAAAGATCCTCGTCAATTGGATATAGTTGGGTTCGATAGTGCAGTTCCTCAATTGATTGCTGAATTTGTCAATGGCAATTTGTAAATGGGAAACGAGATAGAAAGATTTACATTTGGAGATTTTCTATCTGAAATGAAAAAAGAAAATGCTCTTCCTATCAAATGGGAAGAGCAGCTTTCAGGAGGATGGATAGGTTCTTTTCAAATTGAAGATAAACAATTTCAAGTAATATTACTTGAAGAAACATCAATATCAATTGATAGAGATTATGAAATTGATATTCCGTCAATAAAGAAATATAAGATTTTTAGATTAGATTATCATCAAATATTGAATGGTAAAAGAATAATTGCTAATACTAATAATTTGGGTATCAAAGCAGGACGAGTAATTGGAACTGTTGCACATGGGATAGGTTCTTTACTTCAAAAAGAACATTATAACATTTTGTATTTTATGGCTAAACCTCATGAAGATGGAAGTAAAAATCAAAGAATGACACTATATCCAGCTTTAGCTAAAATTATGACAAAGCAATATGGCGGACAAGTTGGTCATCTTCATTTTGAAGGACAAGTTTTGACTTTTATTCTTGATAATATGTCGTTTGACGAGTCTTCCCAATTACCAAATAAATTTTATTTAGAACTTTCAAAACATTATAAAATGGAATAAGAGAGATGAAAATCATAAGTCCATTCAAAGACTATTATGACTATTTAATTAATTCATATGGAGTAGATGAAAGAATTGTCTATCTCCGTAATTCCGTCAATGTTGATAATGTGATAACCAAAGAAAGATTTCTATTCGATTTTTCTTTTGCTGAAAAAATGCAAAAAAAGTATATTGTTGTCAATGGTAAAAGATACTTGTTTATCAATACTCAACAATGTCAATTTGAAAAACCGCATTGGGTATTGTTTGACTATGAAAAAGCTATTGAAAAATCAAAAGCAACTTTTTCATATGGAAGATGGGCAGGTATGGCTCATACTTATGCTCAAGGTTATTCTTGTGATGAATTGATTGAAATATCTAGAAAAGTTGGTTCTCCAGTTTTTTCAGTTGTTCGTTCAGATTGGATAAGAAATAAAGGATATCAAGTACGCATAGAAGATAACGTTACACGATTGATTGAATATGGATTTGCTAACATTATTCCTGCAGAACAACTATATCAAGAACTTGAATACTTTCTAAGTAATGTATTGAATGAAAGTCCGGATGTCAAACCCCCTGTTACTATTAGTAATGAAGATATGATTGTAAGTAAAGGTTTTGATAAAAAGATTAGCTTCCGTCATAGAAAGAATAAATAGAATATTGAAACTCCCTTTATAGGAATAAATGAAACTCAATGTTATAGTTGCACACGACAATAATCGTGTAATTGGAAATAGTAGTACAAATTCAATACCTTGGCACCTTCCACCAGACTTATTACATTTTAGGAAGATTACAAGAGGACATCCTATCATTATGGGAAAGAATACTTATCTTTCCCTCCCTAAGAGACCTCTTCCTGGTCGTACAAATATCGTCATAAGTAATTCTAATATCTTCGATGAAGATATGCCACATAATGACTTTGAAAACCTTACTGCAAAAGTTCTGGGTTTTTCAGACCTTACTCGAGCAATTATCTACTGTGAAAACTGGTTGAAGGTTGAACAAGCTTTCATTATAGGTGGAGCAAGATTGTATAAAGATGCTATCAAGAACCATCACATTCATACAGTATATCGAACATTAGTTGATGGCGAATTTCCAGGAGATGTAAAGTTTCCAATTTTGAAAGGGGACCAGTGGAAATTGCATCCAGGTGACCCCCTTGAATATGAAGGACTAACGTATTACTTTGATACTCTTGTTAGAAGTACATGATATTGACTTCTGATTGACCAGTCGGTCCAGCGGAAGGATTTTGACCATGATTGGTTTTAGCCCTTCCTGTTGTACTATGAGCAAAAGCCTGTAAAGTTAGTGTTGCCGCTGATCCGCTATTAGCACTAACTGGAACCATGAAGATGATAGGACAAACTGTATCATCCCCCTGTGTAGCATTTGTTTGGGTATATGCTATTTGAGTTCCATTCCATAATAATCTCCATTCAATGGATGTACCATGACCATTTGCTCCATCTGAGTGACAATGAACTCCACTATTGTACAATATCAATGCAGTTTTAGTTGAACTGCTAAATGTTGGTACTGTTATAGAATGCTGTTTTACATTCGCCCATCCTGAAGTATATGTACTTGTAGCAATATCAATAACA
>Ga0172364_10000610_pt1 | contig 25841 bp, 23 predicted proteins | sample LakKivSesite10cm_FD_114545 | JGI IMG/M metagenome (GOLD analysis project Ga0172364, IMG submission 114545) | Sediment microbial communities from Lake Kivu, Rwanda - Sediment site 10cm | ecosystem: Environmental > Aquatic > Freshwater > Lake > Sediment | place: Rwanda: Western Province, Lake... | reverse complement strand
GGGACCGCCATCAACACCCGCCAGATAGCCAAGATAGTGGTGTTCTGGATTATGATCCCGTTGGGTACCCTTGCCGTGACATACCTGCTGATGCATTTCATGGTGGGTTAGTTTGAGGCAAAAGATTCTTCACCTGATTGCGGGTGCGAAAGGAGATGTGGTCAGTTGGTAGGGGCGAAAGAGAAGCGGGCGATGGAAGGCATCAATGCGCACATGAGGCTGGTTGCCGACTGCTGCAGGGAGCTTGCGAGGGCGTATCAGCTCTACACCAAAGGGTCGGCCAAGGACTTCCAGGAGGAAGCCGCGCAAATGCGGGAGCTGGAGCGTGAGGCCGACAAGGCCAGAAGGGAAGTGGAGCTTACCATCTATTCAGGCGCCTTCGTACCGATATACAGAGAGGACTACCTTTCGCTAGCTGAGCTCATCGACGGGGTGGCGGATGACTGCCTATCAGCTGTGAACCTCCTGTCTCTGACAAGGGTCAAAATACCCAACGAGGCGACAGACAGGATCGCCGGGCTGATCGAGAAGACGATCCGGTGCGTCGAAGCCTTGCAGCACTGCGTGTCGATCTGCTTGCAGGACAGGAGGAAGGCCGCCGAGGTCGCGGCACAGGTTGAGGGGCTGGAGGAATCCATAGACCAAGACGAGTTCGACCTCAGGGCAGGCCTGTACAGGATGCCCATAGACGGCTACGAGAAACTTCTGCTCAATGATCTTGTCGAGACCATCGGCAGCATATCCGATATGGCCGAGGACGTTAGCGATAGGATAGTCATCATGGTGAGCAAGAGAGGATAGCGCCCGGGAGTTGCGAATCGTCGCACCGGGATACCCTACTTCAGGCCTGACTATGCCCTGCGGGCCTACCAAAAATCTTTAAGGCCCTTCGGCGTCCCCTACGCTTGGATCCCCAGAACCTGGTGCTGATGGCTGCATGGGCCTGACAAGCTTCATCGAGGAGATCGGCGAGGTTCTCGAGAGGAATCTGAAGAGCAAGGTTGTGCTCATCTCCCTCATAGCTCTCGCCGGTCTCTTCCATGTGGTGTGCTTCATCCTGCTTGGAATTCTTGCGCTAACCGTCTACGCCCGATCCGTTAGAGGCCCCCTGCCTTTCCTTCCGAAGCGGGATGAGAAGGAAACCGGAACCATACTCATCGGCATCGGACTGTTCGGCTTCGGCCTGTACTACCTCATGAGATCCTACGTCCCGGAATTCGGATGGCAGATAGCATTCGTTTTGGTGGGTTCGCTCTTGATCGCCTTCGGGCTGAGCAGAGGAAGCGAGACGCGTGAGTCGGGTCATTAGCCGAGGCAAGTGCCTGGTCAGGGGATTCTTCGCCACAACCCTCGGCCTCATGTGGCTTGCGGCGGCAAAGCAGCTGGTCCAGTTGCGCCCCGGGCCCTTCGTCGCCGTGTTCTGCATGGCCTTCGGTATTGAAATGGTCGCGATCGGGCTGATCAGGGAGCGAGCCGGAAGGTCGTTGTCTTGAAGATCGATCCCCTGCCTCTCGCGATCGCCCTCGGGGTCTTCCTCCTGACCATTTCCCTTCTCGATATCTCCCTGGCAGCCGAGACGGACAAGGCCTACCTTGCGCTGATATGCGGAGCTCTCTTCTTCGCCGCATCCATCTCCTCGAGGCATGGAGCAGTTGCCGAGCTAGGTGCTGAGGCCGTGGCCATCTTTGCCACGCTCTTGGTCGCTGCGCTGGTGGTGTTCTCGCTCCCGCTCCCGACATCCATGCTGTCGCTTGTCTCGGGCCAGAAGGCCGTCAGCACGGACGTCTCCCAGGGAAACCTGACCAGCCCCAGGGTTGTGATCGACATGGAGATGGTGGACTCGGAGATCTTTTTCGAGAACTCGAACCTGTCAGGCTATAGGATTGCCTCGGAGGTCACGGCCAGGGGCCTGACGAGGAAGGCGGCCGCCAGAGTCCTGGAGAGGTGCAAGCTCCAGATTCAGGATGTCGGCGGCAACATAACCGTACGCCTGACCGGGCCCAAGCGCCTTCAGATCAGGGTGAAACCGCGTCTGGTGATACAGATGCCGGCCAATGTCACGGCGAACCTCTTGGTCAGGTTGAGCAGGGGATCACTGAACCTAACCGGACTGGCATGCGGAAGGATAGGGGCCTCGATAAAGGTGGGGAGGATCGACGCTCGCTCGCTTGATGCATGGACCTGCGAGATGTCGGTGGATAACGGGCCGATCGATATCGAGGTAGCGGCCAGACAGCTGCGGCTTCAGACGATAATCGGGGACATCCGCGTGATCTCGTTACGACCCGAAACTGAGCTTTCGGCCGAGAGCGTCAACGGGAAGATAGAGGCCCGCCTGAACTTCTCGGATGAAGTCGGCTACCATGTCGAGGCGGACAACATCGGCGGTTCCATCCAGGTGAACCTGACCAACGTGGTTCTCACAAAACAGAAGAGCGGGTTCATCTCGGTCAGAAGCCGGGATATCGAGGAGAAGAAGCTAATCACCAGGGTATATGCAAGGACCACCACGGGCAACGTGACGATAGCTCAGGCCTGAGCAAGTCCTTGCCTCGGATCCCCGATGGGTTCCACGGCTACTTCTTGGATTTCCCCATGCCGAGGCGGGCTCTCATGTCCTTGTTCCGGACAAGCTTACCGACGATGTCCTTCAGTATGGGGTTCTCGCCGCCGTGATGCTTGGTCTCGAAATCGAGCGCGACGGCAGTCTCGCGAACCTTCCTCTTCACCGCCTTGGAGGACAAGCGCATGGATGACTGCAGGTAGAGTGAACAGCTCTCGTCATAGCAGACGATGGCCTTCTTTATGCATTCGATCCTGCCCCCAGGATTCGAGGACTCCTTGTAGGCCCTGAGCATGAGGAGGTCACCCTGGCCCTCCAGGGACGATGCCGTCAACAAGCCGGAGGAGTCTATCTTCAATTCACACCAACAGCATGCGGCAAGGACTGTGAATATTCTTAAATCTTGTCGAGTGGCTCGGCGCGCCACATGCGATGTCCACTCACACATTCCGCGCGCGCTCAATTTCGGCCACGATGACCCCGCCGATTATTGCTGCGCAACATGCAAGCTGCATCGACGACAACGAATCGCCCAAGTAGATCCGTCCGAGCAATAGGGCGACGACCGGAACCAGGAAGATGAATGCCGCGGCCCTGGAAGCTTCCATCCGACCAAGGGCTCCGACGTAGCAGGAGTAGGCCAGGACAGTGGGCACGAGGGCCAAGATCAGGAGCAGCCCAGCTTCAGATGCCGAGAGGCCTGCGACCCACCCCGTCGGCTCAGTTGCGGCGGCGAAGGCCAAGAGAGGCATCGTTCCGGCTACGGCAGTCCCAGTGAGCAGCGCCATGGGGTGCACCTTTTCCAGAATGGATTTCCTGAGGGCAACCGTATAGAATGCATAAGCAATGCTGCTCCCAACGATCAGCGCTAGGCCGATTGCAGATGTGCTGCCCGAACCATTAGAACCAAGGGATAGCAGAAAGGTGCCTGCGAAGGCAGCAGTCGACCCGATGATCTTCCTTTGCCCGAAACGCTCGTGCAGAAGGAGTGACGCGATGATGGCTGTGTAGATCGGTCCGGCCCCCTGGACGACCCCTGACAGGCTCGCGCTCAGGTGAAGCATGCCATAGTTCTGGAAGATGTTCGGAAGGAAGGTCCCCACAAGACCGATCGCGAGGAACCTGCCCCACAAAGCCCGACTGAGGACTTGGTCCCTCAGCCTCCGGATCGGCAGGACGATGCACAGCAGGACCAGCGCGGCTATCCCGAACCTTGCAGCTGCGAGCCCGGCAGGCGGGAGCGTTTCCAAGGCCATCTTTATCCAAGTGAATGAGGCTCCCCAGCAGACAACGGCGATGAGCATCAGGCCGCTGCCCAATATGTCCCCGCTAGGTTGGCCTTTCAACGGACCCCGCAGGGAACTCGACGTTAAATGTCTATCACCACTCAGCATCCGCCCCGGCCCGCCTGGAGACCCTTCTCTGGCAACGCTCACGTTGGCGTGTGGGCGCCGTCCATCGGCCCAACGCGCCTGAAACCTTTATTAGCCGTATTCCTTGGTGCGTGACACTGCGGTGATCAGGATGAAGCTGGCGTGTCAGGAAAACCTGGTACCGGGCAAGACCCTAAAGGAGAAGCTCACGAAGATGGAATCCTACGGCTTCAAGGGAGCGGAGTTCTGGGGCAGAGGCCTCTCGGAAAGGGCGGCCGAGATCAAAGAGGCCCTCGCCTCGACCAAGGTGAAACCCTCGACGATATGCGCAGGCTACGGAGGATGCCTGCTGGATGCCGACAAGAACGAGAGGAAGAAGGCGATGGAGGATATCAAGGTCCTGCTCAAGGCCGGGGCAGACCTGGGCGTGGTCGGGTTGATCACGGTCCCGATATTCGGCAGCCCGCGCATCCCGGATCTCACCCCCTACGAGTCGGCCGTCGAGATCGAGAAGAAGCTCCTCGTGCTCGAGATGAAGGAGCTCGGCAAACATGCGCAGGACGTGGGATCCTGCATCCTGCTTGAGCCGCTGAACAGGTACGAGACCCATTTGCTCCGCACACTGAAGGACGCGATGGATATCCAGAAGGCGGTGGGCATGGAGAGCGTGAAGATCATGGCCGACTTCTTCCACATGAGCATCGAGGAAAGGAACATTGCGGCAAGCCTTCAGGAGGCAGGGGATGCCGTGCATCACATACACCTGGCAGACAGCACAAGGCAGCTTCCGGGGTACGGACACACCGACTTCAAGTTGGGCTTCGCCGCCCTCAAGAAGATCGGATTCGACAAGTACATGGCCCTGGAGTGCGGCGTCCCGGGCGACCCCGAGGTTGAGCTTCCGAAGGCCGTGAAGTACCTCAAGTCCTGCATGTGAGGTGACAGCATGGCAGTCAGAGTTGGGTTCATCGGAGTCGGCGGAATAGCACAGGGACATCTAAACAACGTCAAGAAGAACCCTTCGGCCGAGCTCGTGGCCGTCTGCGACATAGTTGAGGAGAGGGCGAAGGCGGCCTCCGAAAAGTTCGGCGCCAAGGCCTACACGAGCTTCGAGGAAATGATCAAGAAGGAGAAGCTACAGGCCCTCTACATCTGCGTTCCGCCCCATGCGCATGGAAAGGCCGAGTTGCTGGCGGCCGAGAACGGGATATCCCTTTTCATCGAGAAGCCGCTGGCCTCCGACCCCCTCGCCCCCGAGAAGATCGCGAAGGCCATCTCAAGGAAAGGAGTGACTACAAGCGTCGGGTACAACTGGCGCTACAGCGATATGACGGACAGGGCATTGGAGATCCTCAAGGATAAGACCATCGGGCTGGTCGTGGGATACTGGATGGGTGGAATGCCCGGCGTCGCCTGGTGGCGGGTGAAGGCCCAGTCGGGAGGGCAGCATGTGGAGCAGACGACCCACATCTTTGACATGGCAAGGTGCCTCGCTGGCGAGGTCAAGACGGTCTACGCGTCGGCTGGACTTCAGTGCTTGAAGGACGTTGAGAACCTCGATGTGGAGGACGCCTCCGCGGTGAACCTCGGGTTCAAGAACGGGGCGCCTGGAGTCATACTCTCGACCTGCATGCTCGGCCAGGGATACCGGGTGATGATCTCGGTCTTCTCAAGGGACCTTGCCCTCGAGCACACCCAGGGGTCACTGAGGATCACGACGCCCACGGAGGAGAAACTGCTCAAGTCGAGGGTCGACCCGTATGCCAAGGAGGATGAGATCTTCCTGGAGGCGGTGTCGACTGGAAATGCCTCCAGGATAAGGTCGCCGTACGATGACGCGCTCAAGACCCACCGCGTGACTATGGCGGCAACGAGCTCCATGGAGACGGGCAAGCCCGTCGTGCTGTAGCCCCGAGATGAGCTGGCCTTTAGACAACAGTCTTATCCGTGTAGCGTGGGCCACCGTCTCGGGGATCGGATGGCAAGAAAGCCGATGGAACGCTTCGTCGAGAGTTTTCCCAGGGGATGCCCGAACTGCGGGGCACCAAAGTCTTCCATCGTCGTGCAGGAACTTGTGGGACCCCACTCCGGCCGGAGACACCTATCCGGTCCGGCTCCCGGCATGGAACTCCAGGGGCAGAGACTTGGCCCTAGGCTTGCCCTCGGCGGCTTAGCATCCATGGGCTGGGGCGGCATCCTGACCACGCAGTCAACCTATTTCGCCGAATGCCAGGCATGCCACGAGGCATGGCTTTGGCGGCCTGAATCGGAGACATGGGTCAACACCAGAGAGGTCCAGAAGCACAAGAGGGCAAGAAGCGTCACCAGAACCTCTGGCGACCCAGATGAGAAGAGAAGGAAGACGATAGGAACCGTCTACTGACGCTTGCGCGCTGAACGTTGGCTGGCCAGGGAACCTGCGGGCAGCATCCTACCCAACCGAGACCTCGCTGCCCGCCTTGCTGTCGAAAAGCAAAGAGGCAGGTTGGGAAGGGATCTCCAGCATCTCGTCCGAGCGCAGCAAGGAAACCGCCGCTTCCCGTCCGATGAGGTGTATGTAGAGCACTCTGTCAGGGTTCATCAGATCCGGCCGAGGCCTGGCGATGCGGTGGGAGAGGTTTCTGACGAGAGGCAGTAGATTGCTTGATTGGCACCTGGCTCTCTTCAGCATGATCTTCCAACTCTCGCCCTTGTGGATACCACCTGCGACCTTGATGGCTAGGTCAACCACACTATCCGGATCGCTTCCGCACCAGAAGTCCGCAGGAACCCATGACCGGGTATAGGAGAACCTGTCCGGCTGAATCGCGTACAGATACCTGAGCCGCCTCACCAACCTGCGTGGCTCTTCATCCGCAGCGAGCTTGATGACGCCCCGCACATCGACACCCACGACGGATGCGCGTCCGCGGACTGCGCCCAGGAGGTCCCCGACTTCCAGCCGCGACTCGCTGGGGTAGGCAATATCATGCGTTGACAGCAGATTCGGCTTCCGCTCCATCATCCAGGAAGCGGCTTGACAGGGTAGTAGAAATATCCGACGCTCGTCGGTCAGGATTTACTGCGAAGGTTCCTCAGGTGAATGGAGGAGAGGGCCTAGTCGAATTCCACCTCAAGATCCTCAAAGAGCCCGGTGAAAGCGTTGATGTGCTCCTTGCGCGGCCCTCCCTCTGATGCGTACGTGACCTCGTAGTAGGGCATGTGAACTGAGCGGACGGCCTCCAACCGGTAGCCGGGGTAGATGCTTCGAATCAAGGCCTCGAAGCTTTCCTGGTCATACCTCCTCTCGAGAACCCGGTCGACCCTGGTCGGTGCGGTGCTGGGAAGCTGTCCCTTGACCGAGTCCGGCTTGGCGGGGAACCTGATCTCCTTTGACAGCGAGCCCCTGAGGCGTCCCTTCCTATCCTCGGAGAGTCCTATGATCCCCCTTTCCGACAGGTCCTTCATCGCCTCACGGATCTTCGCCCCGCTGATGCCAAGCTCGTCTTCGCATTCCTCGGGCATTTTCCCTTCAATCAGGCAGCGCACCACGGCGAGGTGCCTCTCCCCGAAGGACGCGAGGTCCCGGAGATTGGCAGATCGTTTGAACTCGCGGAAGTCCACGACGAGCTCCCTCAGGTAGGCATCGAAGAGCACCCGGCACCGGATCACGAGCTTGCCCGTCAGCCGTCCCTGCTTCCGAAGCGACAGGGTTGCCTCGAACATCGGCAGGTGGACCAGCTGCACCGATTCGATGAACTCCTTGGGTTTCCCGGTCCAGCTTCTCCTCATCCTCTCGAGGGCCATCCCCTTGGCGGAGTCCAAGCGCAGAACCACGGGGAAGGACTCCATCTCCTCGCCTGTGAGCGCTCGGGCTTCTGTGATCTGCAAAGGTAGTTGGGCCGTCTCAGCGGCCCCTTCCTCAAGCCCGGTTTCTGCCTCGGTCCCGGGCTCCACGAGGCTCGCCAGGCTCACCTCTTCCGGCTGCTCCACCTCCTCGGCCTCGAGGTCTTCGGGCTCGGGCTCTTCCAGCTGCGCCTCGCGCGGCTCCGCGCCCTTGAAGATCAGCTCGTCCGCGTACGCCGCCCTCTTCCCCCGGTCGGCGCGGTCGGGGCCCAGCACGATTTTAGGAATGGCTTCCACCTCCTCTTGAACTTCATCAGGCTGGGTCTCGGGAGCGGCCTCTTCACCAGCCTCAGGCTCGCCGAGAGCGCTTGGAAGCGCTTCAGTCTCGGGCGGGGCGGCCTCCTCGGGGGCTGCGCCCTGGGGGGCAGCCTCGTCGGGGCTCGCGGAGACTATCTCCAGCTCCTCCTCAGGCTGGGCCTTCTCCGGCTCTGCGGAAGCCCCAGGCACCTTGGTTTCCTCCCCCCATATGCTCCTTATTCCCGGCGCCTCAGCCGCCGCAGCCGCGGGGGCCTCTGGCCTGCCCGCCCACTCGACCGGCGGCAGCTGCTTCTGGGGCGTCGACTCCTTTCCGGAGTGGTGGGTGAGCCGGGGCCTTATCTGTATGAGGAAGGCCCGCTGCTGCGTCTTCTGGTCCGCCAGAATGGCGAAGCCAGAAGGTATCCCTCGGACGAAGTCCGAGGCGGCTAGCTGGGGTGGAAGCTTGGCGGGCACCCTCCTTAGCAGGGCCGCTATGTCGTCCTCAAGCCCCAGGCTGTGGCCGATGAGGATGTCCACCTGCGAGAGTATGTCGTCATCAGTGGCAGCCGGTCTCTGCGTCGCGAACACCAGCGCGCAGCCCGGCTTCCGCCCGACCTTCGCGTACTCAATGAGGGGTTTTGATGCCGCGGTCAACCCCCTCCTTGGTATCAGAAGGTGGGCCTCGTCTATCATGAGCCAGGTCACAGGGATCCTCGGCCGCTCCCCGGCGATCCCCAGCTCCTCCCTGCGAGAGCTCTCCATCCTCGCTTGGAGGATCTTCTTCGCGATGATCCCGACTATCAGCGCCCTCATCTGGTTCTCAAGCCTGGGGTGGCTGACGTCGATCACGGTCACCCTGTCCCAGACCGAGATCTCCTCTATGGGGGTCCCTTCCTGCGAGAAGATGCCCCAGTTCTCGGCAGCTTTCAGCCTCGCGATCACGCTGCGCCGGGTCGAGCGGGCATATCCCTTCTCCTCCGAACACAGCTCGATGTCCCTGTCCATCGCGTCGACCATGTCATCGATCGTGTAGTCGCTGCCCTTTCCGGGAATGAACTCGACCTCGTTTAGTCCCTTCCTGACCTTGTATCCCTCGCGCACCTTCTCCAGGGCCTCGCCTATGAGCAGGCCCTGTATCTTGAACCTGTCCAAGCCGAATACGAGGCACCATTCCTCGGAGGTCAACTCGGACGGCTTGATCGAGAATGACCCATCTAGGACATCGCTCCCCTGTCCGAAGACCCCGAGGGGCCCGAGGATGCGAACGTTGTTCAAGGCCTCGGGCTTGAGCCCCCATCGCTCGAGCTCGCCGATCTCCTTCTTGTTCTGGTTCTCCTTCTTCATGGACCAGTAGATGCCTATCGGATCAACTATCACCGTTCCGATGCCGATCCTTGTCCTGCAGAGCTCCTCGGCCATGACCCCGAGGGTGTAGCTTTTCCCGCCCCCCCTCTTTCCGCATATGAAGACGATATGGGGAAACTTGGCATCGACCAAGACCCTGTATCCATGGAAGGACTGGCCGCTTGCCTGCTTCTCGCACACTGCCCCGAGGTCAAGAAGGCCCTCGAATCCCTCACGCTTCTGCTCCTTCGTGGTCCTCCCGACCACGACGGCCTCCTTCCTCTGGTCGTAGACTGGGTCGAAGCGCTCGTCCACTATGGGGCGGAAGGTTGTGCTAGCGTAAAGTCTTCCCAACCGCGGCGGCTCCCATCTCGAAAAAATCCGACAACCCTCTTATATTTTTTCCAAACCAAAGCACGGAAGGGCATCGGACCTTTTCACCCAGATCAGTCACCATATCAGAGGCGCCAGCTGGAAATGCATGCGACATCGTTCCTGCCCGCCAGCCTTCGCCAGCAATCCTAGGGATTGGGAGTCTCGGCAGGACGGTGTCCAAAGAAGCTCCAGCGAACCATCGCCGCGATGCAGACCATGCCCAGCGCCCAGAAGGCACCCAGAAGAACCAGCCAATTGGTCGTCCGGGACTGCCGCTTCTCTTCCGACCGGGCGACCAGTTCATCCTGCGCCTTCCCCCGCTCGCCGATGACCTCCTGATAGTTCGCCGAGTAGGTCTGGAAACGGACGTTGCCCTCGGAGACCCAGTGATAGGCGTCGCTCAGGAGGGTGTGGAACTCCGGCTGCTCCAGCAGCTTGCCGTAGTAGCTCTCCGCCGTGGGCTGTTCCCTCAGGAACAGGCCCGTCAGGGTGGCCGACCGCCCGCCGTGCCCGCCCTCGTAGGCTATCACCAGGGGCGAACCCGTCTTCTTCTCGCGGAAGAGCACCGTCTTGCTTCCGGTCGCGGTGTCCACATCGATCGGCTTCTTGTCCTTGTCTGTCGCGTAGGCGAAGAACTGGCCGACGAGATCGACGCTATCCGGAAGGCTTTCCCCAAACCCGGCTAGACGATCGCCTCTCACATACTCATTCACATACACGCCAGCCTTCCTAGTACCGCTCCCCGTCGCGTTGCCAAAGGCGGGGAAAACCGACCTGGCGAGATCACCTACCTGGGTCTGCCAGGAGCAACCGTAGAACCCGATCGCCGAGCCCCCGCTGCGGAAGTACTCCGTGACGGGCCCGACCAACGCCGTGAGGTCGCCCGAGCCCACGGAGGTCAGGACCAAGCACTTCAGGTTGGGGAGTGCGAGCAGAGACGCCGCGATGCTGGGATCGGTGACGACGACCACTTCCTCCCCTTGGTCCATGGAGGAGTTCAGGAGGGCGGCCACGCCTTCCGCGAAGCCCTTCATGGTCCCGTCGTAAACGACGACGATGGGGCGGAACTCAATGCAGTAGGACGGGGCAGCCACCAGCAATATCGCCACCGCGCAGAGGCAGATGGATGGAATCCTCATTGCTTCACCCCCCTTTGCATCGGATCCACCAGCAGGACCTCCCGCTTTCCATCCGAGTACCCCTGGACCAACTCAAGCAGGTGCCTCTCGGGCACCCAGGTGACGATCTGGCGGAGGCCGTCGTCGGGGATGTCGATCGTGAACGACACCGAGAACCTCTCATCCTTCTTCACGGTTTCGAATATGAGGATCCCGCCCTGTGGGGCGTCGGATATGCGAGGCACCTCCTTCAGCATCGTCCCCGATCTGATGTACTCCTTCTTGTCATCACCCCGCGAGATCGTGAGGTACTGCAGGTTCTGCTCTGCTTCCATGAAGAATCCAGGGCACCCCTCGAAGTACCGGACCTCGTCACCCTTGACGAGGATCGCGAAGACGAGCGGGAGCGTTGCCAACGTAGATCCGTTGTTGAATGCCTCAAGGAATCTGGAGAAATCCAAGATCGTAGCTCTGTACCTTGTCCCGTTCAGTTCGACGTCCTCGTCCATCACCTCTGCATCCCCGCCGAGCGCCGCGACATACCCTTCGACCTTGGCGATGTTCGGCAGCTCGTGCAGTGAGATGCTCCCCGAGAGGTTAGCATCGAGATCCTTCTCGTACAGGGATGAGAAACGCAGCTCGACCCTCTCAAAATCCCTGGTTGCCATGAAGGAGAATGAGAGCTCGCTATCCAGGCCCACCGCCGGGGCGCGCTTAACAAGCGCCTGTGGATATTCGTTGCCCAGAACCAATAACGCGTCCTCTGCCTTCGGTTTCACGATCGTTGCCACGAGCAACGTGGACAGTATCACGGATGACGCCAATATGGTCGCAAGACGTGGATCAACCCTCGGCAACTACGCAACCTCCTTTGCCTGTGCCATCGGACCTCACTCATGCTCTTTCAAGCCGCGTTTGACGGACTTCGGCGTACATCTTTCTGCGAATCATGAGCGAGTAGAGCGCAAACCCGCTGAGCAGGAAGGTTCCAGTGACCGCGGCCCACTCGACCAGGTAGACGTTGAAAAGCGCCTTCCTGGCTAGGACCCTAGCCTCATCCACCTTCTCGTTGACCAGACTTATGGCGTTGTCGTAGGCCTCCAGCGCGGAGGTGTACTCGCCCGAGAAGTACAGCCTGTCCGCGCTCGCCCTTGCCTCATCGCAGTCTATCGCGGCGGCCGTGACGGCAGCAAAGTCGCCCCCGAAGCTATCCACGATATCGACCATTGAGTCGAGCGTTCCGCGGATATCCCAGTACTGTCTGGCCCTGCGCCTGAGCAGGTAGACCACGTCAAGGTCATCGGGAAGCTTCCTGCCCGCCGTGAACATCACCACGTTTATCGCGAAGTCCGGGTAGTACTCCCATGTCATGAAGATCATCCCACCGGAAGGGGTCCAGTCGGTGGTCATCGCGAATCCCCGCCCCTCGCCCACATCGCCCCAGGCCAGGTGGGGTATCCTCCCGTAGCTCAAGGTCTCCCCCTCGGCCAATAGATGGGCTGTCTGCTTGAGCACGGTTATGTGGCCCTCGGTGAAGACCCCCCTCGTCGCGAGGGTATCCCAGGGCAGGCTCTTGCCGAACTCGCTCTCGCGGTCGATGTTGACCATTCGGATTGACTGGTCGCAGTACCGGCCGTCCTGCATCTGCACCGGCAGGACTTCGGCCACGGTGGTCGTGCTCCATGTGGGCATCACAGTCCCCCTTCCCTCGTAGCTCTCAAGGCCTCCTATCATGATGATGCCCATGCCGCTCTCAGTCACGCCCTGGCTCATCCAGCTGATCTCGGCCGGCCTGAATACATCCCTGTTTGCGTCGCTGAGTATTATGACGTCGAAGTTGTTGCTCAGCCGATCGTACGTCCTGGGCATGTAGTACCTCATCTGCTTGTTGATAACCTCGTACGTGGCGTGGGAGGTGCAGGCCGTGACGGGGGTGGCTGTGAAGCTTGGCTCCATTCTCAGATACGGGAATGGGCTTCTGACGGTTATCGCGTCCCCCAGGTACAGGACCCGGATCTTGCCGGTCTGGGGGTCGCTCCTAACCTCCCTGGCCTGGCCTCCGGCTATCGTCATACTCAGGACTAGCACCAGGGCCAGCCCCGGAGCGAGGTTCCTTTTCATTTGGGCATGGTCTGGAACGGACCTTCGATAAATATCCAATCCCGGGCGTGGAGCCACCCCCCTCAGCAGCCAGCGAATGTCGGTAGCACGCTCACAGATCCCATCAAGAATGGAGAAAAGGAACGGACCTGCGCTACCTCCGATGGTAGAGGGGGGGAGGCTTCTTCCTTTCATCCTCTAGGGCCCCAACAATTCCGTCGGCACTGCCTTCGGATTGCGCCAGCGCAGCTAGACGGCCCTCGAGGCGCTTCGGGTCGAGTGCCCCAGCCAACCCAGGTGTGAAACGCCCGACCTCATCATCCGGTACCGGTTCCGCAAGAAGCCCCGTGGTTTCGTGGAGTGAGAAGGGCAACCTCTGTACTCCTTGGCTGGTGCCATAGTAGAGCTTCGGGTGTATGACGCTCCTTGCAAGGTCCCCGGCACACTCCTTGCTTGCCCTGCGGATGAGGAAGTGCTTGAGGTCTAGGAACAGGTTGGGGGCGACAGCCAAGAAGGGCCGACCATCGATCCGATCCGGGAACGCGGAGGACGGGATGTGGACGTGGAAGCCGCTGGATCCGCTGAACTTGACCCAGTGCGGGACGTCCAGATCCCCAAGGGTGCGCACCATGGATGCCGTGACCCTCCGAGCCGGGCCAAGTGATGCCCTGCCGTCTATGTCGAGGAAGAAGTTGAAGGCGTTCCTTGTGCCTTCGTCGCCGAACGAGGATGGTCGCCTCTCATAGCCAGCATGTGTCACGTGCAACCCGGGGTAGCCCTGCGACCGCGCCGGCAGCCCCTCCAGCAGCTTGCGAAAGCCGTCCCTGCTCGAAGGGAAGACTGGCCTCGTGAACGAGCTCTCGATCTGATCCTTGTTATAGTTGATGACAAGGCCCCTTCCCTTGGCCAGCCGGTACACGGCTTCCAGGATCTCAGCGTTCCCAGCCAGGTACGAGTACGGACGCTGGCCTCCTTCCCTCAAGGATCGCACCTTGCCCTAGCTGCCAATCGCAGGCGAAACTGAAAAATGGTGGTCAGGGCCGCCTGGGCCCAGCGAGACAAGCGCTATCTCACGAGCACCGGAATGAGGTCGATCAACCGACAGGAGTAGCCCCATTCGTTGTCGTACCAGGCGATGACCTTGGCCATGCTGCCGCCGATCACGTTGGTCGAAGGCCCATCGACTATGGCCGAGTGCGGGTTGCGCATGAAGTCGGATGAGACGAGGGGCAACTCCGAGTAGTCAAGGATGCCCTTCAGCTTGCCGTTGGCGGCCTTCTTGAAGGCGCCATTGACGTCCTGGGCGGTCGTCGGGGCCTTCAGGTCCGCGACGAGGTCGACTACGGACACGTTCATCACGGGGACCCTCATCGCAAGCCCGTCCATCTTGCCCTTCAGCTGGGGCAGGACCTCGCCGATTGCTTTGGCCGCGCCGGTTGTGGTCGGGACGATGTTCATTGCGGCAGCCCTTGCCCTCCTTAGGTCCTTGTGGGGGAAGTCCAGGATGACCTGGTCGTTGGTATAGGCATGAACCGTGGTCATGAATGCCCGCTCTATCCCCCAGTTCTCGTCAAGGACCTTGGCGACCGGCGCCAGACAGTTGGTGGTGCAGGAGGCGTTGGAGATGATGTTGTGCTTCTTTGGGTCGTAGACCTTGTCGTTGACGCCGAGCACCAGGGTCACATCGGGCTCCTTGGCCGGTGCCGAGATCAGTACCTTGGACGCGCCGGCCTTCAAGTGCTTGGATGCGTTCTCCCTGTCCGTGAACCTTCCAGTGGACTCGATGACGAGTTCGATCCCGAGCTTCTTCCAAGGCAGTTCCGCGGGGTCCTTGACGGCGAAGACCTTCGTCTCCTTCCCATCCACGACGATCGCGTCTTCCTTGGCGGAGACCTCGGCTTCTAGGTTCCCTAGGACCGTGTCGTACTTCAGGAGATGGGCGAGCGTCTTGGCATCCGTTAGATCGTTGGCCGCAACGATGTCGATGTCCTTCCTTCCCATGGCGGCTCTGTACGCGTTCCTACCGATCCTGCCGAATCCGTTTATTGCCACTTTGACTACCAATGTACCACCCTCCATCCGGGATTTGCCTTGCGTCTGTCATGGGATATAAAAATTGTTGCCACTGGGGGATTCCCCCCTGCAATCCCGGTCTACTCGTTCCGGCCCTCCTCTCGCAGGTTTCGACCATGCGCGGGTGCTACCCCCCACTCGGTCCAAACAATCCGGCGCGCCATAAATCCAAGGAGCAACAGCGCGGCTGACATCGCGGAGAAGGATTCCGGGACCTTGGCCACATTCATGGAGGCTGGGTAGCTGGTCGAGCCGGCTATGGCCTCATTGCCCTCAAAGGATGCCCTCACCTTGACGGATCCCACGCTGAGGGGCGTCCACAGGCAGGAGAACCGTCCGTCGGGTTCGGACATCAAGTCGGCAAGAGGACTCCATGTCGTGCCTCCATCAGTGCTGTACTCCAGCTTGACCGGCAGGGACAGCGGAGGGTTGATCGTGCCAGAGACGTTTGCCGCATGTCCGTACCCAATCTGCCAGGGTGTCGAGCAGCTGATGTAGGATGTTCCTTTGCTGACTTGGAAGGCGCACGCAGCGCTTTCCGATCCCTCATAGCTCGCATCGCCGTCCCACGATGCCGCGACCTTCCAGGAACCGACCTGCAATGGCACCAAAAAGTCCTTGAAAGTTCCGTTCATGTGGGTTGAGACCGTTCGGACAATCGTCGTGGAATCGGGCATTGTGTAGGTGAGCATGATGTTGGCCCCGGCTACCACGGGCTTGATGGCACCCACAACGGTGGCGCGTCCGCCTCCGGAGAGATAGGCGGGCGTGACCGAGACATTCAGCAGCCCGATCACTTTGGCGGAAGGAACGCTCGTTGTCGTACACCTGATCATGTAATTGCCGTAGCTCGTCCGCCAAGTGGTTCCATTCCAATCCCAGCTCCGCTGTGGATTGGGACTGCTAGTATCCAGGCCCAGGTCCGGATCGTAGTCGAACAGATACTCCATGACGATGTAGAAGTCCTTCCTCACCACGAGGTGGTGCTGCGATAGATCGACCTCCAGCCAACCCGGCGCTGAAGCGGTTGCGTCCACAGCGGGGATGAGGTCGTTCCACTCGGAGTCCATCACGCGGGCGCGGAAGGTATTGCCACTATACCCAAGCTGGCTGATCAGAAAACATGCGCTTTGCAGCTCGCCAACGAATGAAGGAGTCACCCTCACCGCAAGCATATTGCCGGCCCTTGCTCCCGAGTAGGATTCCCTGGTCCCGTCATCGTACCTGTAGGTGAACTGCTCCGCATTTCCCATCGCCGTCAACGTTCCGTCATCCGAGACCGTGACCTTGGTGCTCCTCCCACTGCCGTCCAGAACCGATACGCCACCCTCGGTCCGCCACGATGTGAACTGATACCCACCAAGATACTCAACCGGGTATTGTCCCGCAACCGCCCGGATGCCCAGGGGAAGGGGTGATTCCTGTCCGGAGAACCTGACATACCCCAAGTTTGAGGTGACCGCCGTGTCCTGCAATGACTCAAGGGTGATGTTGTGGATCGCTCCGGTGGTGTACTCCACGAAGAGCTCGGGCCTGCTATTGGACTCTCTGGAGGCAACGAGCATCGTGCCCGATCCGGAGGTGAAACGCAACACCTCAGTCAGATACCCGCTCGTGAGGGCCGCGTTCGCATCCCCCGTGACCGACCACGACTTGTAGCCCGCGTACTCGAGCATGCCGAAGCTGCGGGTGCTCGCCGATTCCGATGCAAAGCTGGGCCTGTTGTTGAAGGTCAAGCCCATCTCCGTCCAGGAGAGATCCCAGCAGTAGAAGCAGCCGATATAGGCGAGCCCCAGGGTTCCGGACCATTGAGAACCGTACAGGAAATCAAGGGACAACTTCGCGGAGGTGATGACGGCATTCGTGGGGATCGAGCCTAGATCGAACTTGAGGTAGAGGCAATTGTCCGAACCTCGAACGTAGATGGTCTTCTTGTCGCCGTAGTTCGCATTGGGATCGGATGAGTTGACGTATGAGTCGGCGATCGGGTAGAGAGTCACATTCTGAGTCCCGAATACGTGCTCGCCCCAGACCACGGAGCAGCGGAAAGCGAACAGAGAAAAGAGGAGTATGGCCGCAAGGGTAACGACCGCATTCTTTGCCAAGGCAGACCCCGGGTCTAGGCTGGCAGACACTCTGAAAACGGTATTGGTCCTATCCATCCGAAATCCCGCATGACACAGTCCTACCCACCGATGGCGTTCGGGCTCTTTCGCCCAACGTTTTGACGCCACACCAATCTGCCACATCCCTGGCCACATGAGCCTCGATCCCGTTCCGCCGATCTCAGGTTTTGCAGGGGGGAGAATGACGGCGGTTCCTAGACCTCGAGATCCCTCGTCGCGTTCCCGCGACCGGTTACGAGCGCCACGCGGGCCCAAGGGCTTCAACGGTCATCCCGCGGCGGTGCCGGTCTGGAGTTCCCGGCTGATTCTTGTGTCAAGAATCTCTCGAACCACCCGGAGAAGGCTGCGCGTTTCAACGAGACGAACCTCGGCGCTTCCGATCCTGCCCTTCACCTGCCCTTGCTGTCTGTCCAGGGGCTCGTCAACCGTCTGGAAATCCTTCAGGAACTCCTTCCAGGACTCAGGCAGGTCGATTCCACAGTTCTGGACCGCCACCCATTCAGCAACGTGAATTGTGGAGTTGACGCGGTGATCGACCCCGATGAGTAGGATCCTCCCGCCTGCCTCCATCATCCTGTAAAGCGGATGGTCCTCAAGCATCTGGCCGGGGCTGTTGTCGTGCCCCTGCAGGATCCTGGCCGCCAAGTTGCCCCAGGCCGCAAATGAGCCTGAGTACTGGTGGCTCCTGATGGTTCCCGGACGCCGCCAGAAGGTGTCGGGAATGACCCCGGTCCACGCGGGCATTCTCCAGGGTTTCACTTCCTCCGCGGGGAGGGGCGGGGCGTTTCGGACGAGCTGGACCGGGGTGGAGTCGGTCAAGGTTGAGTCGTCAAAGCGCATATCCCATCCATGCGGCCCCATGATGCGCTTTGTCTCGCCAACGACACGCCTGTGGAGGTCGCTCACGGAGCTAAAGGGATACTTGATGCCGGCCTCTTCGGATATGTCCTTCAGCAGCCGCCACAGGCCGCCTGCCTCACCCTCAAAGACCACGCCCCGTCCTGAACCTCCGTGGCCGTTGACGCCGCACCGGAGGGCAAGGGCCTCTAGGAAGAAGATCAACTCCCCGCTGTATGTGGGCATGACCAGGGTCCCTTGGGGCGACAATACCTTCTCGAGCGCACCTATCACCGTATCGGCCCCTCCCTCCACGTATCCGAAGCTGCTCAGACGGCTGTGAACAACGACGTGGTCCCCAGCGCGCAGCCCGAGTCCCCGAAGCCCGGTCACAAGCCCATCAAGGGCAATGACGGGCGCCTGTTGGCCGGCCATCGATCCCCCGGGGGTTGGGTCGCCATATCATTCTTTCTTCGCGGCCTGTCGCCGGAAGCCGGCACGTGGGTTTCCTTGACGCCCGAAGTTCGACGCAACCATCCGGGGATGGACCATCTTCATCGTAACCCCCATCCCATTAACTCCGAAAGACTGATAACAACGGACGCATGTGTTCCAAGTGGTGGATGCGTTGGCAGAGAGCGAGGCAAAGACGAAGAAGGCAAAGCTTCGGAGCGCGGCTCCCTCGACGGGGCTTATGGGGGCCGCGATCGTCGCAATCTCAAGTGGGATCACGCTTATGCAGGCGGCCCAGACCCAGTTCCTAGGCATCTGCCTCGTCATAGTCGGGATCGTCCTTGTCCTGCTTCACTACTACACGGGGGAATGAATTCCCAGCGCCTTCGTTTCGTTGCGCCCCGGCCCCGGCTCCGCTCAAGGTTCATCTTCTTGACTACTCGACCAATCGTTGCCTCTGCATTCACAGCAGGCTGAGGAACTCTCGTCTTCTGAGCCCAGCCTGCCGGAGTATATCAACGAGAGTCCCTCTGTCGATCTCCTTGTGATCAGGCACGACGACCGCGCGTCTCCCCGCACGCGTCGTCTTCACCAGGAGAAGATGGCTTCCCTTTCGCCTTCTGGCCTCGAATCCCGCCTTGGCCAGGCACTTTGACGAGCTCACGTCCCGACAGGACCGGCAGCTTTTGCATTGGTGGCTACCTCGAAATGGGTGACCATGATCTCTCCTGAGCCAATGCCATCAGGAGGACCCATCTCTTCGAGGTAGAGCTCAGCCGCTTCCCTGAGATTGCTCAGGGCCTTCTCGATTGTCGGACCCTGGCTGACAACGTCCAGCTCTGGACACAGGGCCACGTACTGTTTTTCGCCCTTCCTGACGATGGCCGTCAGATCCACAATGGGCATCATCCAACTCTTCGAAGTCGAAGCTATTAGACTCTGTATCGACCATTTCCCAGAACCGATTGACGAATGACGTTTCGCATCGGCAACCGTGTTGGGAATGCTGATCCGACCAAGAGCCGCATGGGGCAGCCCCCAATGGTGATTGTGACAGTGGAGACGATCCCAGCTGGGTACATACAGCCGAGCTGAACTTCAATGCTTTCCGTCCACATTCATGGATAGAGTCTTCTATCAAGCGCTAGTTCAACCAACCCATTTCCCCCCGCGTGACTGCAGGCTATCCCTGGCATTCCTCTAGCCCGATGTAGTTTCTGACGGTCCTGAGCGCGTTGAGAAACTCTCCTCCGCGGGCCGTCAATCGGTACCCACGCGTGGCCCCATACTCCTCTTCTTGTACAAGGCCGCGGGCAACGAGGAACGCCACGGCCCTCTTGGCCCTGTCCACTGGAAGGTTCGACCCATAGGAGATCCTGGTGATGGGGCAGACGCCTTTCCTCAGGATCGTCTCGAGAATGTCTTGGTATATCTCATGGCGCATTCTACGCTTGATTTGACCCGTCATTCGCTCACTAAGTCTGTTCGGGCAGCTTTTCAACTTTTTCGGGCTTGCGCGCGAAGCCCACATTCCGGTCAGCCCTTAGGCCTTCTGTGTACAATACCTCCCCAGTGATCGTGCAATCGGATTCGACGTCTACGCTCTTCGCGTAGATGTTCCGCGCACGGGACCCCCTTCTCAGTTCGACGGAGCCGCCATGCAGATCCTCCACGCGCGATCTCTCACCGATGACGATTTCCGCAGCGGTCAGGGTGCCCTCTGCCTCGCCATCTCGGCCGATCCGTATCCTTCGGGCACGTGTCCCATCGGGAGTCAGCAGCACAGTAGTCTCGATCTCCTCGTCAGCCTCAGCACTCTTGGCCCTGATCCTTCCTCCCACGTGCATAGACCTTGCCTTCGCCTTGCCCACCACATGCGCATAGCCGCCAACCTTGAGCTCTCCCGAGATCTCCAGATTGCCGCTCACATCGATCCCGCCACCGATCCCCACCCCTTGTCCAGTCGCGCTACCCCCGATGCCTGCCTGTCCCCCAACCTCCAATATCTCGAACCTCAGGTCACCCTTGGTTGTGACCTGCCCGCCGACATCAATGCCCCGCCCAATCCCCGTCTCGATCTGAAGCTTGCCGCCCACGCTTATCTGGCCGAACTGCAACTCACCCGTTGACTCCATCAAGCCTCCTACCTTCGCCCTTCGATCGATCGTTCCCCCAGCAATGCTCACGCTTCCGCCCACGTGTAGGTCCCCAATCTTGACGTCCGAGTCACTGCTGAAGGCGCCACCAACGTTGACGCTATCGATCTCCACACGCCCCTTGCCCTGGAACTTCCCTCCCACGTTCACCCTGCCAGCCTTCGTTGTCCCGAGTATTTCGACCGAGCCACCGACATCGATGGACTGTGCCTCGGCGTCCGACGCGCCCACGAATCGTCCCCCGACCGAGACGCGCTCCGCCTTCGTCTTGCCTCCGACCTCCAAGGATCCGCCGACCCGGGCGTCCGCGCAGGTCAGATCCCCGGATACTTGGACGCGCTTATCCACCTCCATCCTCGGGGCTGAGAGGGTCCCTTGAACCGTCAGCTCCCCCTCCTTGATCCTTATGACGCGTTCAACCAGGAGGTTTCCGACGGTGATGCTGCCCTCCCTCGACTCCAGGGTTGCGGTGTGCAGGGCACAGTCAAAGATGCAGTCTCCGGTGAACAGGGTGGAACCGGTCACCCGCACGATCGCGTCAGCAGAGTCAGAGACTATCACCCCATCCTCCACGGTCAGATTCCCTGCAACCTGTGATAGAGCCCTCCTCGACTTTTGCACGATCACGTCGCTCCCCATGCCAACCACCGAATACGCATTGGGCAATATCTTTTCTTAAAGGTAGGGCACGTCTGGCCCACACAAGTTGTTACCACCTGGTGCGGCCGCCTACTGGGCCAAGGCCCGGGGCGGGATAATTGCACGCCGCTTCAGCGTCCCTCACTTCGAGGCGGTTCCACCGTAGATCTCATCCGGGCCCAGGATATCCGGGTAGTACGGTCGGAGGAATCTCCTTACTTCCCAGCAGAGGTTGCACTTCTGCGGGTACCCTGCCTTGGGGCTGTAACCCAGCCTGCATGCCAGTTCCAGCAGCCCGAAAGGCCCCTCCTCGTAGACGATCCTGACCAACTCGCTACGCATGAAGCCCGTCTTCATCAGATCGGGAAGGGGGGTTCTATGTGCGCTCCCAAGGATTATGCCACAGCAGGTCTGGATGTTGCCGTAGGGATCGATGTGGATTTCCCACATCTCATCAGGTTCGAACTCGCTCCGGCAGCTTCCGTCCACGTGTGTCGCGCCATGCCACAGGCCATCGAGTCTGAGGTCACCGATCGCCCGCTCGGGCAGAAAGCTTGCCAGTTCCCTTCCCGCTCTCCCCACAAGCCTGGGGGGGTGTTCCCTCGTGTGTTTCCCGATCAGGGTCCTGCTCCGTCCGATCCGCACCATTCGCTCAAGCTCCGCCGGGGAGGGTGCGCTCGCCATGACATTCCTTTCCCCGAATACATCCAGGGCGATCTCCCGGGCCCTTTGGAAGTACCCTGGGGGGATGGATGCAAGGTGGTACGGGTCGCAACTTGTGAGCACGCCCCTAGCCCCCGCATCCCTCAGCTCTTCGTAGCGCCTCCTCGTCAAACCATCCGACACGCACCATGAGGCATTCGTCTCAAAGAAGTGGGGAGGGAATCCCTCCTCATAGGCCGCCCTCCACATCCGCAGCATCTCATCATAGTAGATCATCGGCTCCCCGCCCGCGATGTGGATCACCCTGTCCGTGGCACGGAGCTGTCTTAGGAACTCCAAGCCGTCCGTGAAGGAAGCACGAACCGGGGGCTGATCGGGTGAGCAGTTGAACAGGCAATGCTTGCAGGCGATCGTGCACCTGTAGGTGAAGAGCAGGCTGGCCACGTGCTTCGTGCGCACCGCTTCGGCCACCCCTTTCTTCTCGATGACCTCCTCAACCCGCACCTTCAGATCGCGCACCCGTTGTCACCCGCACATTTCCTGACGGCGACCGCCAGGTCCTAGGCCCTGTCCATGCCTTTTCCGTCGCCACGGCCCGCTTCCTTGAGCTGAAAAACCTTTTCAACTTCTCGGGAAGCCTAGCTCCATGAGCGCCTCCTCCCGCAATCCGAATATCGACAAGATCGGCAGGATACTCTCAAGCGAAGCCGTGGGGAAAGCCGCGTCGATAAGGGGCTGGATCCACCGCATCAGGTGGAGCAAGAAAGTGACCTTCATGGTCCTGCGGGACCCGACCGGCATCATCCAGTGCACCGTCAAGGAGGATTGCCCCGACTTCGGGACATCAAGGGACCTGACCCTTGAGTCGTGCGTGGCCCTAGCCGGGGTGGTCAGGGAAGACCCGAGGGCGCCCGGGGGATTCGAGGTTGCCGCCTCCTCGCTCCAAGTCATCGGCAAGGCACAGCCCTTCCCAATAACCGAGGACCAGAGCACGCCGCTGATCCTTGACAACAGCCACCTCTGGCTGCGGTCACGTGAGATGACGAACGTGATGATCATCAACGACTCGGTGAACCAGGCGATCAGGGATTACTTCCGCCGCAACGAGTTCTACCAAGTCGACCCTCCCATCCTGATCACGGCTGCGGTCGAGGGCGGATCCACGCTTTTCTCCTTCGACTACTTCGGAATGAAGGCCTACCTGACCCAGAGCTCCCAGTTCTACCTAGAGGCCTTCATCCAGAGCTTGGAGAAGGTCTACTGCTCGGCCCCCTCGTTCAGGGCCGAGAAGTCCCGGACCCGGCGCCACCTCACGGAGTTCTGGCACCTTGAGGCCGAGGAGGCCTTCTGCGATCTGTGGGGCTCGCTGAAGACGCAGGAGGAGATGGTCGCCCACGTCGCACACCACATCGCAAGGGAGAGGGCCAGGGAACTGCGGGATCTGGGCAGGGACCCTGCCTACCTTGACGCGGTAGAGGCTCCCTTCGAGAAGATCCCCTACGAACAGGCGCTGTCCATCGTCCAGAGGAAAGGCCTTGAGATGAGCTACGGCGAGGACTTCGGCGTCGAAGAGGAGAGGGTGCTGGTTGAGGAATTCGAGCAGCCCTTCTTCGTCCACAGCTTTCCGAGCGAGGCCAAGGCCTTCTACCACCGCCCGGATCCGAGGAACCCCAAGGTCATACTCTGCGCGGATCTGCTCGCGCCCGAGGGAAACGGGGAGATCATCGGGGGTGGCGAGAGGATCCACGAGCTTGACCTTTTGTTGCAGAGGATAGAGCAGGCCGGCCTGAACCCTGCCGACTATGGATGGTACGTGGATCTGCGGCGGTACGGAACGTGCCCACATGCAGGGTTCGGGCTCGGGGTTGCCCGGCTCGTGAAGTGGTTCTGCAAGCTCGAGCACATCAGGGAGGCGGTGCCGTTCCCAAGAACTATCAACCGGATCTACCCATGATGACCCGGCTCGGTGCCAAGCTCAGGACATCCTTGCACTACTCTTGCTGATCGGTCCGGAAGCTCGGCTCGGACGTGTCGCGCCGGAATCTTCCAGTTTGTTTGCTTGCGTGCAAACGTCTCCAAACCGGCAAACCCGGTTCAAACCTCGCTACGTCCATGAGCACAAGGCAGACGCAGCGTGGCTGCCGCGCCATATTCGGATCAGCCCGCGTCATCCAGGTTCGCCTTATAGCCCGGTCCCCCGGCAGCCACGTATCCGTGGCTAGCCCCGGAGGCATCCGGACTGACCCAGAATGCGAAGAGTCGACCACTCACAAGGTGGAACCGTAGCTTGACCGCCTTCCCCGCCACGGAGGAAAGGTCCCCGGCTCCCTCCCAGTCAACTGGTTGGAGGGTCTTGTCGGAGTCGATGGGATTGCACTTCCCGCGGGAGAAGGGCCTGACAACGTGTCCCTTCCGGTCGAGGATTTCCACGCGAAGCTCTCCCCCTTCCGCATCCACGTTGACGAAGAGGTGCTTGCCCTGGAATCGTACCGGGCGGGTGGTCAGGGCCCCCCCTGCCTTGTCGGCATCCATCGACGCGAAACCATCGCGTCGGAGAACGGCCAGGCCCGTGCTGCACGTCCCCGACTTACTGGTTCCGCGGACGCCGGCCCTCCCGCTCACATAGAAGAAGAGCCTGTCCCCCACGACCAGACAGCACCCTCCGGCGGACTGAACATTCCCCCAGTTCCAGTCGCCGTATGTCTCGGACACCGGGATGAACGGGCGGCGCTCTGGCCGGTGCCAGTGGAAGCCATCGCGGCTGAAGCCGACGACGATCTCGTTGATCTTGGGCCTGTCCGTCGGCTGTCCCCTCCAGACGCTGAACAGCCCGATCAGCAGGCTCTCGTATGCCGCAGCATCCAGATTGTAAAGCTCCGGCTTGGTCCCCAAGCTGGGGTGTTGGAGATCGAGATCATCGGCGCGGGTCCAGAGGGGGGGCTGGCCGCTTTGCCATCGGGCGCCAGCAACGATGTCCGGGTTCTCCCAGTAGCGACGGAAGCGCCCCATCCCGCCGGCCTCGTAGTCACGAAGGCTGAAGACCCATACCTTGCGGAAGGGATTCCAGAAGATGGTGGTCCTATCACCGCAGCGCCCGCTCCGGGCAACCGCATCGCTCCAGTGGATGCCGTCTGAGGAGAAGTGTATGGAGAGCCCCCACCCCCCGTTTCCATGGGACCGGACCATCTTGAAGCGCCGTCCAGGGTTGGGCTCCTCAAGGTCCATCCACACCGTGGAGGAATCCCTCGTCCCTTGGTGAGCGACGTTGGTTCCCGGGACTATGTCCAGTGACGGCTTGTCCCAGCGAAGCCCATCTTGCGAGGTGGCGTAGCACGTCGAGCTACAGTGCCCAGCCATGTACCACATCTTGAAGAGGGAGTCCTCGGGGTCGTACCAGACCCCGTCGCTGAAGACCATCGCATAGGGCGAATCGCTGCCGTTCTCCCACGGCCGGTCTGGCTTCAGAACGGGATTGCCCGGAACGTACTCCGCAGCATGGTATGTTCGTTTGAGCGTCGTGTGTTCGATCAGGAAGTCATCCACGAACAGCTGGCGCCCGACATCGACGGGGATGATCGCCGGGGGATGAACCAGATAAGGAGGCACCCGTGGAACCGACGGGAGGGAGCGCATTGCCGGGGGCCAGACGGGTGGAAGTCGTATGCCGTTGTAGAGCGTCTGCCCCATTCGTGTCCTACGTCTCAACGTCCGTCTGCCTTTGTCCATATGCCTTCCTTCCCATTCCCTACCAGATCTGGCCGAAGCCAATCCTGCCCTACTTGCGGGCGCCAAGGTAGATCAGCAGCCCACCTATGGCCAGCCCAAACAGGCTGAGCGTGAGGAGCACCCCACCGATGACGTTGGTGATGAAGGGGATCATGATGCCCAGGGTCGCCGTC